>Ga0310811_10008652_pt1 | contig 13096 bp, 8 predicted proteins | sample YCmetagenome_FD_207642 | JGI IMG/M metagenome (GOLD analysis project Ga0310811, IMG submission 207642) | Soil microbial communities from experimental microcosm in Duke University, North Carolina, United States - YC | ecosystem: Engineered > Artificial ecosystem > Soil microcosm > Unclassified ...
CAAGGTCTCCGGGAATTCCAATAGCACCACTACACTTCGGCAGTTTGACCACCGTCAACGTGCAGAATGGCGCCGGTAACGAACGATGCGTCGTCCGAAGCCAGGAAAAGAGCCGCGCCCGCAATTTCCTCCGGCCGGCCCAGCCGGTTCATGGGAAATGTTTTGGCAAACGCCTCCAGTTCCTGGGGAGACAAAGCCTTACGCAACATCGGCGTATCTGTGGGACCGGGGCAGATCGCGTTTACCCGTATCCCCTGCCGTGCATAATCGATGGCCATGGAGCGCGTCAGTAGGGTAACTCCACCTTTAGACGTCACGTAGGCTGCCGCATGAGCGCAGGCATCGTGCGAACCGGTGGTGGAAGCCACGTTAATAATCGCTCCCCTTCCCTTCTCGACCATGTGCCCCAACACTGCCTTGCCGCATAAAAACGTTCCCGTCAGGTTTACCGCCATCAGCCGGTTCCAAGCCTCATCGGTCGTTTCTAGAACAGTTCCGTAAGCCAGGATCCCTGCCCCATTGAACAGGATGTGGAGGTCGCCCAGCTCATCGATAGTCCGTTGCACCACCTGCTTCACCTTGTGCGGATCTGAGACGTCCAGCTGCGCGAACAGGGCCCTCCCTCCCGATGCGCAAATCTGGCCCGCGGTATCCATGCCGCCGCGCTCGTCGGCATCCGCGAGCATCACGGCTGCGCCTTCCTGCGCAAAACGAATAGCCACCGCGCGGGCGATGCCCGAAGCGCCGCCAGTGACCAGCGCCACCTGATAGGGAAGCCGCATATGATTCTCCTGTTCGGACCCCGGGAAACAGAAGGCCGCTTGAGAATGGCCCAATACTCCTACACCAATCGCACCGCTGGCTATAAGGAATCTACGAAAGGAATGTTGTGAAACCCCGGTTTTTGAACCGCGCTGGCCGGCCGATCGTGGTGCTTCAACAAAACTTTCTTCAATCCTCAGAGACGCCCCGGAATTTTGACGGCTACTATGCTGACGCGGCCCGGAGATGAACTTCCCTCCGCCGATCCCCTTTTGCACCTTCATAAGAATGGACGGACATGCATGAGATTATCTGGGAAAGTGACCATTGTGACCGGAGCGTCGGTTGGGTTGGGCCGCGCTGTTGCGGCACGCTTCGCGCGGGAAGGCGCATCGGTGGTCGCTGCCGATGTGAATGAGACTGACGGGCAGGCGCTGGTGGCGGAATTGAAATCGGAGGGGCTCGAAGCGATGTTCGTGCCCACCGACGTGTCGCAGGAATGCCAGGTTAAGGCGCTGTTCGAAGCCGCGCTTTCCCGCTACGGCGGTCTCCATGTGCTCTACAGCAATGCCGCGGTTCTGTTGCCGGACCAGGATCTCCCGGTCCACGAAATCAGCCTCGAGACGTGGGATTACGTGATGAACGTGAATCTCCGCGGAGCCTTCTTATGCGCCAAACACGCCGCATCCTCCATGCTCCAGAACGGAGGAGGATCGGTGATCTTCCTGGGGTCGCCAACCGGCCTGGTGGGGTGCGCGCCCGCCCTCACCGCCTATAGCACCAGCAAAGCGGGCGTCATGGGGCTCACACGCGTCATGGCCGCCGCTTACGCCCGCAACCACATCCGCGTCAACTCCATCGTTCCCGGCACCATGGACACACCCATGAACGCCTACATTCTTGCCGACTCCACCGTCCGCGAGAAGTATCGGGATGCAGTGCCGGTGGGAAGACTCGGCACTCCCGCAGATATCGAAGGCATTGCGCTTTTCCTCGCTTCCGATGAGTCGTCCTACTGCACCGGGGGCCTGTACATGTGCGACGGCGGTTTGACAGCGGTTTAAAAGTTGGAGGAGGAACTGGATGGTACACGCGTTGAATTGTGCTTTTGCCGCGGTGATCGCTTTTTCGCCTATGCTTGCCCTGGCGTCCCCAGCGGGCGTTTCATTTTCTTCGCCCGCTCCGCAGGTGGACCGCTTTGACTTTGTCGAAGTCACTGCCTCCGTCCAGTCCCCCGATGCCCGCAACCCCTTCGAAGACGCATCCCTGACCGGCGTCTTTGAAACCGCCGATGGCGCCCATCGCCGGCAGGTGGAAGGCTTCTGCGATTCCACCGATGGCAGCACCTTCCGGATCCGCTTTATGGCTCCTGAAGCCGCGGAGTATAAATACACCGTCACCTACAAGCAGGGAAGTTTCCAGAAGACCGCACAGGGAACGTTCCGCGCGATCGAAGCGCACAAGCGCGGAATCCTCCGCGTGGATCCGGCCTATCCCTGGCATTTTTTGTGGGAGGGAACCGGGGAGCATTATTTCTTCAACGGAACCACCGCTTACTGGCTGGTCGGCTGGCGCGATGAACGCGTGATTCAATACACCGTGGAGCGCCTCCACCGCCTGAAAGTGAACCGCATGCGGGTAACAATCGCGGGACGCGAGGCTTCGACCTTCTTCGGCGAGCCGGTGATGACCGGCAATAACTGGACGACTCTCATTGCTGCCTGGCCGTCGCCCCATCCCGACGACCCCTGGCATCCGGATTTCGACTACTCCCGCTTCAACCTTCCCTACTGGCAGAAATTCGAGCGGATGCTCGCGTTCGCGCGCGACCGCGACATGATCATCTCTTTGGTTCTGGACATGAATGATGGCAGGGTTCATCCGGCGGCGGGCAGTGAGGATGAACGCCGCTTCATCCGCTATGCCATTGATCGTTTCGGTGCATTCTCCAACATTACCTGGGACATGGGCGACGATCTCGACGCCTACCGTGACGAAAAATGGACCCACGACACCGGCACATTCATCCAGCAGGAGGATCCTTATAAGCACCTCGAAACCAGCCACCCCGCCTTAAGCAATGATCATCAGGACCGCGCCTCCTCCTGGTTCGGGTTTACTTCCTACCAGGAGTGGTCGCGCAATCAGCATCCCCTCATGCTGGCGTCGCGCAAACTGCAGGAAAAAACCGGGCGTATCATCCCCCAGACGAATGAGGAGTACGGCTACGAGGATCACTACCCCCACTGGGCGGCTCCGGGGTCCGACTCCGCTGATGCGTTACGGCGCACCGCCTGGGATATCGCCATGGCCGGAGCCTATGGGACTGCCGGAGAATCCGCGCGGCGAGGAACCAACATCTGGCCGGATTCGGGCGGCGGCTGGCTCAACGGCCGGGGCGATGATACCCAGACCATGTTTCTGGGATACGGGCACATGGTAGATTTCTTCACCAGCTTCGATTGGTGGAAATCCAATCCTCACGACGAACTTGTGACCGGGGGGAACTACTGTATCGCCGATCCCGGAAAAACCTATGCCGTCTATCTGCCGCATGGCGGTTCGGTTACGATCAAGCTCCAGCCCGGCCGCTACCGCGCTTCCTGGTTCAGTCCCCTTAGCGGAGAGACGATCGATCTGCCTGAGGTTGCCGGACCGGAATGGAAATCCCCGGACGCACCGGATCAAAACGATTGGGCTTTGTTATTTCGGCTCATGTAGCCGCAACTCTGCCCAAGCGAATGGCCAGGAGCACAAACGTCAAATCTCGAGCCCGGCCTCACTGATGGAGCGTCCGCCAGGTTTCGAATCTGCGTTCGCTTGGTTCGTAGCGAAGGCGATCATTCCTTCTGTACGGTCGGCAGGAATGCCGTAGGCCCGTTCGCAGTAATCCGACATTGCGAGTCCGCCCGCTCGGTGAACGGGGAAGCGATACTCATAGGCCCAGAATTTCAAAGCCCGGGCGGATGGCTCCTCCCGAGCTTTGATAGGTATCTTTCTCTCTCTATTCTTTAAGGGCGTCTTATTTTGGGCTCCCACTTGGCCTGATCAGGAGCGGACGCATCATGTCGTGTTCTTCGTGTTCGAGGATGTGGCAGTGCCACACATACTCGTGGGTACCAGCCGGGATGCCCGGACGCGTGCTGGGCGGGACCGGGAATCCGACCGTGGGCAGATCGAATTTCATGATGACGCGTGTGACTTCGCCGGGATTGCAGCGGACCGTTTCTTTCCAGCCGCGATAATTCGGGTCCGGTGGGGCGAAATACGAAGTGGGCTGGAAGGTAAGAATGTTGGGAATGGAGTTGTCGAAGGTAGCCCGTCCCAGCACCTGCACATTCACCAGGTGGAAGTGCATGGGATGGGTGTCTCCGGTGGTATTGTAGATATCCCAGACGACCGTCTGACCGGCATGATAGATTTCGGTCGCGGCATCCATGTAGTTGCGCGCGTAACTGTCGGCATAGAGTGGCTGATCGGTACCCACTCTCTGCAGGAGACGCCCGTACTCGTCGAAGTCCTCATTGAGGGTCTTGATTTCGTACTTGACGTGAGGCGCATTGGGATTGAGGTCAAATTCGCCATACGGCTCGCGGGAAGCGCGGTACAGCGCCGGGAGGGAGTCGCTCAGGGCTTCGAGCGTGTCATTGAAATCGAGCGGATCGGCGGCTCCGGTGAGCTTGCCGACCCGTATCTGCATCATGGTGCGGGTGTTGGGACCATAGCCGGGCTGGGTGCTGGGGGCACCGCCCTCGGCGGTCTGATCGGGGCAGCCGGTGAAATAGTCGTTGCGCGGATCGCCCATCGGGAACGGCGCCGGCGCATCGTTGTAGAGGATGAGGTTAGCACCGGGCGCGACGGTGGAAAAATCGATGATGAAGTCGGCGCGTTCCGCGGGCGCCATAAGAAGGTTGAATGGGCCGTCTGGATCTACCATGCCATCGCAGCCGGTGGGTATCTGGGTGGGCGGATTATTCAGCACTACGGGCACGGGGAGAACGCCGCCCTCGCTGGCGATCTGGATAAAGGCGGGGCCAGGCTGACTGAAGTCGGGCTCGCCGGGGTTGACGGTCGATTCGTAGTAAAGCTGGAGGTGGAAGAATCGCGCCTGCGAACCGTTCAGCGCGAGGAAGCGGTAGCGGCGAGGCTCGACATTCAGATAAGGATAGGCCATGCCGTTGATGACCGGCGTATCGAAGAAAGCTTCGGGGACACAGGAGACATCGGGCAGGTCGGCGGTTTCGTCCTGAAACCCATCGGACGGCGTTCCGACATCCCAGCGCGACTTATCGCCGTCGTGTTCGTAGATCGAGGGATACCACAGGTCGCCGGACTCGCCCCACTGGTCGGCCACGGTCTTGAAGCTCTTATCCTGCAGGATGAGAGGAATGGTATAAGCGAGACCGGGAATTGTTGGCGAATCACCGGTAGTGAGAGCGGAAAGTTCCTGGTCGACGATCAGGTAGCCGGCGGCCATGCCTGCATAAGCGTTCAGGCGGGTGATCCCCGCGGCATGGTCGTGGAACCAGACCAGTCGTTCGGACTGGCTGTTGGGATAGTAGTAATCTGCCGCACCGGGGACGCCAGGAACACCATTGAGGAAACTAGGACCGGCGGATCCGTCTGCCGCCCCAACGATGCCCGACGGGGTGAACCAGGCGTATGGGCCGCCGTCCATGGTCCAGGGAACCAGACCACCGTGCAGGTGGACAACGCACCGGTTCACGGGTACACCTTCTTCGGAACCCATGAGGGTAGTGTCGACCGGCAGAATGTGCTTGTTGGGCAGATTGTTATGCATGCGTATGACCACCGGCTTGTCGCGGTGGGCAATAATGAGCGGCCCCCCGTAGCCTGGCTTGTTGGTGGCCATATCGACATAGCCCCACAGGGTAGTGGGCTTCGGCAGATCGGGGTGCATCTGCTGGGTGAACTGCTGAGCGCTGAATTCGTAGAAATCCGCCCCGGGCCAGGCTGCGTTGGTGCTCGGCGCAGGTACGGGAATTCCGCTCGGCCCGAGCCCGGGAAGCGGGGCCACAAACTTGCGCAGCTTGGGGCTCTGGGCATAGGCCCAGATTTTGCCTTCGCTGCCGCGGAATAGGGCGAACACAGTACCGGCAATGACTGTCGTTTTAAGGAACTCTCTGCGAGTAGGCATACACACTCTCCAAATCTTGAACGTCAAAAAGCGCTTCGAGGGACGCTGGACTTATAAACGGGCGCCCACGGGCTTTTTCCCCCGGGACGCGCGCTTACCATGGGCCCGAACAGCGGCGTGCGCCGCGCAGGCACCTTGCTCCGAACCGGCATTGAGGGTAACGGAGTTCTTTCCGGGCAGGCCGGTGCCGGAACAGACCAGCGTGTACGCCTGCGCTGAAGCTCCCTGCAATTGCACGGTGCTGGAGCCGGAAGCGCTCCGTGCCCCTGACCAGGCGCCGCTCGCCGTACAGGAGGTAGCATTCGAGGTCGTCCAGGTGAGGGTCGCGCTCTGCCCTGGCATGACGGAGGCGGGAGTGACATTCATTGTGACGATCGCTTTGGCGACCGGTTGAACAGGTGCTACGGCGGTCGGTGTTCCACGGCTGCAACCAGAGAGGACCAAGCCCGAAAGGAGAAGGAAAGCAAGCAAGGAAGTTACCTTCCTTGATCCGGTGGGCAATTGCATAACGCCCCCATTCGCATGATCTCCTTGGAGATCATGTTGGATTAAATGACTCCAATACAGAGTCACCGCGAACTAACATTGTGATATGTGATAGCGATCACTTATTAACGTAAGGTCGGATACGTGACTCTTAGTTACTTCAACAAGTTATGGTCTAACTCTTGATTTGTCACTAATCGGGAGTGGTGCAACCAGGAAAAGCGATCGGATATAACCCTAAAGTGGTAGAGGCTGATAGCTTGCTTATATCGGATGCCCCGTCATCCTCATGTCGTTCGTGGGCTTGCTTTTGTTGTTGCGTTGTTTATGCCGTTCTATCGAGTACAGGGCCAGCAACAGCCGGAGCAGATATGAACAACGATTGATCAGTCTGATCGTCGCGCGTGGATGACAGACTCTTTGGAGCGTTCCGCATAACAATTATCGCTCGCGCACGCTGACACAGCAGGTCACGCTCTCGGCCAACTAATCCTCTGCGAGCTTTTCGGCGGAGTGAGAGCGTGAGATTGTTTGTGTGGCCTTGACATTTTGGCTTGGCTTAAGACTCCTGTGGCCTGAAAGCGACCTCCTCGAGAAGGATGGCCGTCCCCGGCGTTGGCACCAGGACCATACATCCCGATAACTTGCGCCACACCTTATTCGTAGACCTCAGGATGCCCACCTTTGAGAGCATGAGATGCGTGGCGGGCGGAGAAACGTGAATCCTAGCTGCGAATTTCCAGCACCGGAATTCCATCGGTCCAGAGATCCTGGGCGATCGTAATCCGCACGCCTTCCGAATCCTGCGTGAACGGGAGTGGCCTGCTTTTCGCAACCACCCTGACACTCGCCGCCTTTCGGCGAAGGCTCTTCAAGCGAACGTCGCGGCAGGATTCGTCCATCACGAAGACGTAGGTGCTGGTTCCCCGCGTGGTCGTGCGGAACTGCGGCTCGCCCTGAATGGGTCCGTACGTACTGCCGTAGATGCCCGGCGCATTCTTGTGTACCCAGTCGCCCATGGTCTCAAGCCTGTCTACGAATTCCGGCTGAATCCTGCCGTCGGGTTGCGGTCCAACATCCAGCAGGAAGTTGCCTCCGCGGCTGATGATCTCCACCATGGAGCGAATCAGCGCGTCGGCGCTCTTGAAGTTGCGATCTTTCGGCCGATAAGCCCACGTGTCGTTGATGGTCATGCAGGCTTCCCAGGGCTGGAAATCCTCGGGCCGCGGCAACGTGATGGGCTGCTTGTCGGCTTCGCTGTGGTCGGGACTGTCCATGCGTATGCCCTTGACGGGGATCGCTCTGGGAATGAATTGTTCCGGCGTGACAAAGTCGCCCGGTACACCGGCGCGATTGTTCACCAGGGCCATGGGCTGAAGCCGGCGCACCTCGTCGACAAAGCGCTGGCCGTCGTAGCGATCGTGCGGGTTGGCGTTGACGGCGTCGAACCACACCTCCACGACATCACCATACCGGGTCAGGAGTTCATGCAGCTGCAGGCTCATGTACTCGAGATAGAGCGGCCATTCCGGACGCTCCGGCTCACCGCCATAGTTGGTGGCGGAGAGTTTGCTCGTGTCGCGGTAGCCGGGGTGGTTCATGTCCGGCGGAGAATAGTAGAAACCCAGCGGCAATTGAGCGGCGTGACACGCATCGGCCAACTGGCGCACGATATCCCTGCCATAGGGCGTTCGAGTGATCTTGTAGTCCGTATATTGAGAGTCGAACATACAAAAACCGTCATGATGCTTGGTGGTAAACACCATGTATTGCTGGCCGGCCTTGCGAGCTAGAGCGATCCACGCACTTGGATCGAACTGGGCTGGATTGAAGCGCGCGGGCAACGCGCGGTACTCAGCTTCGCTGATTTCCCCGTTCGGCACCAGGATGGGCCACGAGGCTTCCACGCCCGCGACCGAGTAGGGCCCCCAATGAATGAACATGCCGAATTTTGCGTCACGTTGCCAACCGAACCTATCGACGCCCACAGCGAGCAACCGTGGCGGTTTGATACCCGAAGCGAGAGCAGTCGCACCAAGGCCTGCAACGAACGATCTTCGATCAAAAATCATGGAGTGCTCCCCTTCACAGCGGGTGCGTCGGTAAGCGTCTCTTGCGCTTCTCTGCCATTCTTTGCGTGTTAAACATTCTTGACCACCCCGCCAGCCTGAATGGTTTTGACTGCTAGCATCAAGGTACTACGATCCAGAGGCTGCAAAGAATTCCGTGCGGAGCAATTTCGCGAGAAGACAGCACTGTGCCTGAAGAGTTCCGCAGGGCGACGAGCTCAGACTGGTACCAACCCTCGCCGCTCCACTGGACTGTTACAGCGGCTTGCTCGGAAAAGTGTCCTTTTCTATTTCTCCACTAAGGTTTCATCAACGAGTGGTTTTATCGGCGAATTACTCTTTGAGGCCCGGTCGGTACCCTGAAATGGGCCAGGGTTCAGGTTTCCCGCAGCGGCACCCGGCGTGGGGAACCTGGAGCAGACCCTCGTTTCCCGGTACAAACATCGCGATACAATGGCGAGCATGTATGGACACCGAAGGCACTTCGTTTTCCTTGTCAGCATCACGCTGGCCACAGGGCTTGTGCCCCGCGCCTTCGCTCAATCGGCGGAGGAGCAAGCGGTTCTGGCGCCTATTCATGCGATGTTTGACGGCATGGCAAAGCGAGATGCCACGGCGATTGAGGCGCCTACTCTGCCGGCGGGAACCATGGTGCTTATGCGCGACGGAAAGCCCACGCAGATGACCTTCAAAGCCTTTGCGGAGCGGGTAGGGAAACCGGGGAAGTCAACGATCGAAGAACGTATTCGCGATCCCCTGGTGCGCATCGATAACGATCTCGCCATGGTGTGGGCGCCGTTCGACTTCCTGGTCGACGGTAGGGTCGATCACTGCGGAACCGACCTGTTCAATCTGGTGCGTGTGGACCAAAAATGGATGATCGCCAGCGTTGCCGATACGGGCAGGAAAAACTGTTCTGCTGAAGCATCCGTGTCGCCGCAGAGCATGAAAGTATTGGGCGAGGTCGATCCCCGCTTGGTCTCTTACAATGTCGAAGCCGTTGAGGTCACAGGCGGGCGTCAAAGCCGGGCGCGATGACCTTTCCGCCCTTGTCGATTACGTTCGTGGAGTTGCCTGCAGCAGGTAATGGACAGTGCGTGCGGTAAACGGTAGTTGGATAGAGCAAAAATGCTATCGAACTCGTGCATGGAGGAACGATTCGAGACGGATGGAAGGCGGCACACGAGCTTTCCGTCGCAATCAGGCCCTCAAGCTGGGACAAGTCTTCCCCATTCCCGGCCCCAATGATCTCCTCATGTCCGTTCTCAAGGTCGGCATGGGCGAGGTCTTTGGTGCGCGATCTTCGCTTTGACCACGAAGTAGATATTCATGTTTGTTTCCTCGACGTGAATTGCGGAAAGCTGTGCCCTCACGCGGTTCGACTGGAGGCACGCGCAATGCCGCAGGGAACCGTCCCCACGTTTACCCGTTCTATTTCTATGAGCATTTTAGAGCGGTTCCCCGCGCGCACTCTGGCCGGGGGTATCGGGAGCTTCTTCAGCACGGTTGATCAGCACTGCCACGGGGAGACAGTCGCAAGGGTGTCGCGACTTACGGAGATCTCTGCTTAGCGCAGCGCCTCGAGCGGATTGACCCGACCCGCGCGACGCACTTGCGCCCAGCATGCCAAGAGGCCGACTCCCACGAATAAAACACTCACCACGAAGAAAGTCGCTGGATCGCCGGGCTGCACCTCGAACAGGAAAGATCTCAGCCCCCGCGACAAGATGAACGCCAACGCAGTACCAGCAAGCACGCCGCCGGCGATCAACCGGAAACCTTCTCGAAAGATCAGCCTGCGAATGTCGGCCGGCTGTGCGCCCACCGCGCTGCGAATGGCCAACTCGCGCCGCCGCGAGGCAACTGACAGCGAAATCACACCGTAGATCCCCACCAGGGTCAAGACGCTGCCGATTACCGAAAACCCCGCCAGAAGTTCCATGGCAAAGGTCCGAGAGGCCAGTGACTCGTCGCGGATCTGCTCCAGCGTCTTCACATTCTCGATGGCAGCCGTTGGATCTACGGAACGCAGTGCGCGCTCGATTTCAACCACCATGGCGCGGGGATCTGCCATAGTTCGAACCACCAGGTCTTTTGAAAATGCCTGTGCCTGCCAAAGCGGCAGATAAACCTCCGGGGCAGGCACTTGCGTCAGATCGTCCGTCCGGCCATCCACGATCTCGCCGACAATTTCCGTGGCTGGCCTGTTTCGGCCGCCAAGCCAGATCTTCCGTCCAATTGAATTCCTGTTGGGGAAGTAACGGCGGGTGAATGCCTGGTTGACGATGGCCACTGCAGGCGCTTTCTCATCGTCGGTCGATCGGAAGTCCCTCCCGTCGATCAGTGCCATGCTCATGAGTTTGAAGTAGTCAGGCGTCACAGCGCGAAGCGGCAGAGTGATCATGTCGCTGCTTTTCGCTGCTGGTGGCTGGCCCTCAATCTCGACAGGGACAGGCCAATTATTTCCCGTCAGGGGTACGCCCCAGGCGAAGGCAGCGTATTGGACGCCCGGAAGCGCAGCCGTGCGTTCCAATGCCTGCCGATGAAACGGGCGCCAGTTCGCCCGGCTTTGCACTTCTGTCACGGTCATCGTGAGAATGCGACTTGTGTCGTATCCCGACGGGACCGCCGCGATTTTGGTCATGGTTCGGATCAGCAGGCCCGCGCCTACGAGCAACGCCAACGTCAGTGCGGTCTGCAGCATCGCGACGCTGGACAGCAACCGCCTCTCTCCAATCCCCGCCGTTCCTTTGGGGCCGGCGTCTTTCAGAACGTCCATCGGATTCAAGCGATAGGCTCGCAGAGCCGGGATTGCTCCCGCAAAGAACGCGGCCAAGACAGCCGACCCCAGGCCCCAGCCCAAAACCGCCCAGCCGGCGGTTAAGCCATCCAGGCGCGGGACGGCATGTCCGGCCATTACTTTGAAAACTTTGACCGCGCTGATGGCTAACCCGATTCCCAACATTCCGCCGAGGAGTGCAAGCAACAAGCTTTCTGATAACACTTGCCGCAATAAGCCTATCCGGCCCATTCCCATTGCGATCCGAACCGCGTATTCCTGCTGGCGCTGAAGCCCGCGGACCAGCAGCAAGGCTGCGGCATTTCCGCAAGCGATCAGGAGCACGAGTGCGGACGCGCCGAGAAGCGGAAGCAGAATCCGTCTGCCGTCCTGGTTCATTTCATCCATGAGTGGCTGCAAGGCCGGCGAGAAGCCTTCAAAGTTCTTCTCTGTGCTGGCTTCTCCAGCGGCAAGTGCAGCCAGTTCTTGACGGCCGCGCTGCGGCGTAACTCCATCCCGGAGGCGGCCGACCACGTACCAATCAGGATCTTTCCTGGACTTCGGGTCCGGATCCGCTGGTACCCACATATCAACCGTGGCGTTAACGTCGTAATTTGGTTCCTTTGCCGCTCCCGGCGAGGGCAGAAATCTCACCCCTTTTTCCATGACTCCGATGATGACCGGCGACGAATCCCAGCGGCTGATACGAACTGTCTTCCCGACGATATCCTTGTCGCCGCCAAATGCCCTCTGCCAGAACTCATATCCAATCAAGATCGATTTCACATGCCCTTGCGCGAAATCCGAATCGTCGAAACCGCGCCCCAGCGCGGTCTTCAACCCCATCAGTCGGAAGTAGTCCCTGCTTACCTGCATCCCCTGCATGGACTGACTCCCGTCATTGCGAATCAGGAAGTTGAATGTCCAGCCATATCCCGCTATACCCTGGAACGAGGTCGCTTTCTCATTCCATTCCATCCACTGCTGGGCCGGCCAGCCGCGCGGGCTGTCCATCTTTTTCCCGTCGGTACGCACGGAAGAAATGAGCATAAGCTGTTGGGGTTTCTTATATGGAGGCGGGGTAAGCAGTACACCCTGGATCAAACTGAAGACGGCAGAGGTAGCTCCAATTCCCAGAGCCAGCGTTAGCCCCGCGATGGCTGAAAATCCCGGATTCTTGAACAACATGCGGATGCCGTAGCGAACATCCCGATAGAGATTGGGGAAAAAGAACAAAACGCGCGATTCTCGATTGCGCTGGCGCAGCAACGTCTTGTTGCCGAATTGACGGCGCGCGGCTGACCAGGCGCCCTCCGGATCCATGCCCTGGCGAATGAAGCGCTCGGTCAACAGTTGGAGATGAGTCTCCGTTTCCAGATCGAATTCGGAGTTAGCTTCCTGCTGTCCGAAGAGCCCACGCACTCTGGAGATAAGGCGAGAAAACCGCGCAGCCATACTTACTTTTCCACCTCCATGCGTAAAACACGTCCGATCACGCCGGAGATCCGATTCCAGTTCTCTGTCTCGACGGAGAGTTGCTTCCGGCCCTGCCGAGTAATCGAGTAGAACCTCGCCCTGCGGTTATTCTCCGAGACTCCCCATTCTGATTCGATCCATCCCTGCTGCTGCAATCGCAGCAGCGAGGTATAGACGGTGCCCTCATTGAGCGTAAGGACGTCCTCGCTTATCTGCTCAATGCGGCGGGCAATCCCGAAACCATGCAATGGCCCGAGCACGTGCAGGGTCTTCAGGATCATCATGTCGAGGGTGCCTTGCAGCACTTCGGATTTGTCGGGACTCACGATCACTCCTTTGGTGAGTGCAAAGGTATCACGTCCCATT
>Ga0310811_10008654_pt1 | contig 13094 bp, 7 predicted proteins | sample YCmetagenome_FD_207642 | JGI IMG/M metagenome (GOLD analysis project Ga0310811, IMG submission 207642) | Soil microbial communities from experimental microcosm in Duke University, North Carolina, United States - YC | ecosystem: Engineered > Artificial ecosystem > Soil microcosm > Unclassified ...
GAGCGTCTCGCGGTTATAGCGCCGGCCGTTGCATTTCTCGCAGTGGACGTAGACGTCGGGCAGGAAGTTCATTTCGATGACGCGCATGCCGCCGCCTTCGCAGACGTCGCAACGGCCGCTTTTAACGTTGAAGGAGAAGCGGCCTGCGTTATAGCCGCGGATCTTTGCTTCGGGCACTGAGGCGAAGAGGGTCCGGATATCGGTGAAGAAGCCGCAGTAGGTGGCGGGGTTGCTTCGGGGGGTGCGACCGATGGGCGATTGGTCGATCTCGATCACCTTGTCGATGTTCTCGAGGCCCTTGATGCTTTTATACTCCAGCGGTGTCACGCGGCTGTTGTAGGCGTGTTTGCTGAGGATGGGATAGAGCGTCTCGTTGATAAGGGTGGATTTCCCACTCCCGCTTACGCCGGTGACGACGATCAGCTTTCCAAGGGGGAATTTGGTGTCGACGTTCTTCAGGTTGTTGCCTTTGGCGCCCTTCAGCTCCAGGAATTTGCCGTTGCCCTTCCGGCGTTCGGCCGGGACCTCGATCCTGCGGCGACCGTTGAGATAGTCCGCCGTGAGGGTATTCAATTTGAGCAGGGCGGGTGGGCGGCCCTGGGCGACGACGCGGCCGCCGTGGAAGCCGGCCTTGGGCCCGATATCCACGAGGTAGTCTGCGGCGAGCATGATGTCCTTGTCGTGCTCGACGACGAGGACGCTGTTGCCGATATCGCGAAGATTCTTCAGCGCCTGGATCAGCTGATGGTTGTCGCGCTGGTGAAGTCCGATGCTGGGCTCGTCGAGGATATAGGTGATCCCTTGCAGCTGGGAGCCGATCTGGGTGGCAAGCCTGATCCGCTGCGATTCTCCGCCGCTGAGCGTCCGCGAGGGGCGGTCGAGGGTGAGATAGGTCAGCCCCACGTCGGAGAGGAACTGGAGTCTTTCCCGGATCTCCTTGAGGACGTCCTTTGCGATGATGTTCTGTTTGTTGTTGAGCTTTTTTTCGACGGTGGCGAACCAGTCCATCAGCCGGTTGAGGTTCATGGCGCTGAGCTCGGCGATGTTCTTCTCCCCCACCCTGAACCAGAGGCTTTCCTTGCGGAGGCGGGTTCCATTGCAGGTGTCGCAGGTTTTGAGCTCCATGAACCGTTCGACCCATTCGCGCAGGGAATCGCTCTGGCCGCCGCCGGAGAACCAGCGTTTCAGTGCGGGGATGATGCCTTCGTAATCGGTGGTGTAGATCTGTCCCATGCTGGCATTCTCATCATATTCCACGTCGAGGGTGGTGTCGCCGGTCTCGTTCCCATAGAGCACGAGGTTCAGCGCCTTTTTGGGCATGTCCTTTATCGGCGTATCGAGGGAGAAGCGGTTCTTTTTTGCCAGCGTCTGTACCTGCTTGAACATATAGGCTTCCCGCTCTTCGCCGAGGGGGAGGATGCCGCCCTCGTTGATGCTTTTCGAAGGGTCGGGCATGATCCCATCCAGGCTGATCTGGTAGACGACGCCCAGGCCTTTACAAGTCGGGCAGGCGCCGTAAGGGGAGTTGAAGGAGAAGCTATTGGGGGAGGGTTCTTCATAGCTGATGCCCGTGTCTTCGCACATCAGCTGTTTGCTGTATTGGAATAGCTTATTATCGTCGTTGAGCAGGAGGAAGAGCAGGTCCTTGCCCATCTGGAGCGCTTTCTGGACGCTTTGCCCGAGACGGGCCTTCATGTCCTCGGTGACGGCGAGGCGATCGATCACGACCTCGATGTCGTGGATCTTATAGCGATCGACCTGCATCTTTGGGACGAGGTCTTTTACTTCGCCGTCGACCCGGACCTTGAGATAGCCTTTTTTCCGGATATCCTCGAAGAGCTCTCGGTAATGGCCTTTACGGCCACGGACAAGCGGAGCGAGGATGGAGATCTTTTTGTTCTTGAATTTCTTGTAGACGTTGTCGACGATCTCCTCTTCGCTGAACTTGGTCATCTTCTTCCCGGTGTTGTAGGAATGGGCTTCGCCGATACGGGCGTAGAGGAGGCGGAGGAAGTCATAGATCTCCGTGACGGTGCCGACCGTACTGCGGGGATTCTTATTGGTGGTCTTTTGCTCGATGGAGATGACGGGGCTGAGGCCGGTGATCTTGTCGACATCGGGCCGTTCCATGTCGCCGATGAATTGCCGGGCGTAGGCGCCGAAGCTTTCCATGTACCGGCGTTGGCCTTCGGCATAGATCGTGTCGAATGCGAGGGAGGATTTACCGCTGCCGCTGATGCCGGTGATGACCACCAGCTGGTTGCGTGGGATGCGGATGTCGATGTTTTTCAGGTTGTGTACCCGGGCCCCGGATACTTCGATGCTCTCTTCGCCGGGCTGTTCTGTACCGGCTTCCATAATTGATATCGCCATACTTCCGCAAGTTACGGAATTCTTGCTAAAAAATTTGGGCCGGGGCTTCGCCCCGGCCCAGGATAGGCCTAATTGGCTATGTATCAGGCCGTTCTAATGATGTAAGGTGATCGTCGGCAACTTGACGGATGCCATCGAATCGACTTTTATGTTGGTGATCGTTGTGTCCTGGTAGCCGGTTCGGCCTTTGAAGTTGAAGGACCAGGTGCCGGCCGGAACGCCGCGGAACTGGTAGGCGCCATTACCGAAGGGCACGGCATAGATGGTATCGGCGCCGCTGATGCCGGTGACGAGGGCGCCAGCGCCGGGCGGCAATACAATGCCTTGTACCTTGGAGCTGACCATATCATTGAAGACGACGAAGAAGGGCTTCAGGTAGAAGGTACCGCTCCAGAAGAAGATCGAGCGGCCGAGATTGAAGTCGAGCCAGATCTTGAATTCGTTGTTGGTGACGTCCTGTACGTTTGTCCGGGCGACGTTGATGGTGAACGAAGGGCTGGGGCCGAAGACCTCCAGCGGATAGTGCGTAGTGCTATCGGTATAGATGGTGTTGTCGGAGCCCAGGGTGACTTTGATCTTGAGGATCTTCCCTGTGGCATAGAGACCCGAAGCCAGCAGCGTGTCGGTGCCGTTGCGTAATTGGAGAAGGTCATAAACGCCGGGTGTGATGCTTAGCGTGTCCCAGATGACGGAGCTGTTCTGTTTTGTGCGATGTTCGCCACAATAGTTGTCGTCCCATTGGTCATCGCGGTCGGAATCATTCTGTTTGGAGGCGGTGTCTATCTCCACGGCTACCTGGCGGATGTCGATCAATACTTTCGTATAGTCGGCGGGGCCATCCATCATGTATACCGAAACCTGTGATTGTCCCTTGGGGATGTTCGGATTGGAGTTCGAAGAGTTGCTCTTGTGGCATGCGGCAAAGACGAGTACGGCCGTGGCGCCGGTGGCGGCTGCCAGCCATTTGGTTACCGTTTTCATGTTTGTGTGGTTTTATGCGTAGAGATACTCCATCCTTCGCCAAAGGGTTGCCAAAAACCGTTCCAAAAATGCGTTATTGACCGGTTAAGGGTTGGTTAACCCGCGAGATACTTTTTCAACATAGCGGAGATCTCGTCGATGCGGAAGGGTTTGGAAATGAAATTATCCATTCCTGCCTGCAGGCATTTTTCCTTGTCGTCGGCGGTAGCGTCCGCGGTCAGCGCGATGATGGGAATGGTCCGACGGGGCTTGGACATCTGGCGAATATGGCGGGTTGTGGTGAATCCGTCCATGACGGGCATGTTCACATCCATGAGAATGAGGGAAGGCTCCATCTCCGTGAGTAGCGTAAGGGCTTCCTGTCCATTGTTGGCGCGGAAAACTTCCGTTCCCATGTTCCGCAGCACCTCGCATATTAACATCATGTTAACAGGCTCATCTTCGACAACCAGCACGCGGGCGCCGGGGGCCAGCCTTTCGATCGACTGTGGCGTGGCGGTAGTACCGGGATCGCCGGATTTATCAAAGATGGTATAGAGCAGGGTCCGAAGCTCTTTCAACTTGACGGGTTTGGCGAGAAAGCGGTCGATACCCGCCGCCTGTGCTTCGATGCGATGTTGGGAGCGGTCGAGGGAGGAGAGCATGAGGATAAAAGGATTGGGGCCGACGCCGAGGATGTCCTTTATTCTTTTTACAAGCGTGATGCCGTCCATGTCCGGCATGTGGTGATCGGTAATGATGAGATCGTAGCTATGCCGGCCGGCGACCACGGCTCTTATCTTTTCCAGCGCCGTTTCCCCATCGGTGCAAGTATCGCAGGTGACATGGAAGTGGGCAAAGAATTCGCGCATGATCCGGCAGTTGGTGCCGTTATCGTCGATGACGAGCACGTCGTGCAGGGGAGTGCGCAACAGCGGCGCTTCGACCGGCTGGGCATCGGCCATTTCCAGCTGGAGGTTGAGTGTGAAGGTGCTGCCTGCGCCGGGCTCGCTTTGTACGAAGAGACCGCCGTTCATCATCTCGGACAGGCTTTTTGAGATGGTGAGGCCCAGGCCCGTGCCACCATACTTGCGGGTAGTCGACGAGTCCGCCTGGGTAAAGCTTTCGAAGATGCGACCGATCTTTTCGGGTGGGATGCCGATGCCGGTATCTTTTACCGCGATGGAAAGGGGCAGGTAACTGCGGCCGTCGCGGCCGATGACCGCCCCCGACTGGCGGAGAGTGATGGACACCTCACCGCGATCGGTGAATTTTATGGCATTGCCGAGAAGATTGATCAATATCTGCCGGATGCGGAGCGGGTCGCCCCATACCTGGGTGGGAATATCCTGCGGCCCGTCGAAGATCAGCTCCAGGCCTTTTTCATGCGCCTTGATGGACACGATGTCGACGGCGTCGCCGATGAGGTCGTTGATATCGAAGGCCGAACGTTCGAGGAAGAACTTCCCCGCTTCGATCTTGGAGAAGTCGAGGATATCATTGATGATGCTCAGAAGGCTGTAGGCCGATTTGCTGACATGCTGGACGTATTCGCGTTGGGTGTCCTGCAGCGTGGAGGAGAGCAGGAGATCGGAGAAGCCGATGATGCCGTTCATGGGTGTACGCAATTCATGGCTGATATTGGCCATGAATTCGCTTCTCGCGCGGTTGCCCGCTTCGGCGGCTTCTTTTGCGAGCACGAGCTGATCTTCCATCCTCGAGCGTTGGATGGCCGAGCCCAGGCTGGCGGCAAAGGAGCGGAGGACCGAGAAGTCCGCGGGTGTCCATTCCCGGTCGTTGCTGCAATGGGAGAGGCCGAGCTGTCCCCAGAGCTCGGTGCCGACGAAGATGGGGACACAGATGACGAATTTTGTGCCGGTGCGTTCGTACCAATGTCTGAGTTGTTGCGAGGGAGCATCCTGCCAGCTTTGGGCGTAGACCTCGTTCTTGAGAAGGGTAGTGACGATGGGCGCCATCACCTCCCAGGGGAAGGTGTCGGTGCCGACGACAAAGGACTCCTGGCCGTTGCGGTTCCAGTGTACGAGACGAACCGCCTGCCAGGTCTCCCCTTCCTTTGTGGGATGGCAGAATTGAAAGACGGTGGTGCGGTCGGTATCCATCTGCTGTCCCATGAGCATGACCGCTTGTTGCATGGTGGGTTTCAGGTCGCTGCCGATCAGCTGGTGAGTGGCGGCGCCAAGAGCCTGGAGCTGGTTCTCGCGTTTGCGCAGGGCCGACTCCGACTCCTGCACCCTGCTCAGGGAGGAGCGTAGCTCGCGGTGGTTCTTATCGCTTTGTTTGATGATGGGAATGAAGACAAATACCGCCATGAGCAGGATGGCGAAGATGAGGGAGGTGAGGATCCCGGTGTTGACGAAGAAGACCTTGTTGACGAAGCCGTTGTCGGCATTGTGATAGATGCGGTTAATATCCTGCATCCGTTCGAGATATTGGGATTCGTTGTACCGGATATGGTCCGCCAGCAGGGATGCGCGCCCCGGGATGGCCGCCGGGTCCTGTAAGAGCCAATGGCCCAGCGAGTCGAGACGGCGATAGTACGGGCGCAGCTGTGCGAAGAGCGTATCGATGCCCTGCAGGTTGCCGGAGGACTTTGCCTTGGGGCGCAGGATCTCGGTGCGGAGAAAGGCCTGCTTGGCCTCGAAGTCTGCCAGGGAATGCTGGAGCTCGTCGGTGAGGCCGAGGGACCGGCGTTGACGGGAGGTGTCGACGAGGAGGAGCACCATGTCCTTGGCTACCTGCTGGCTCAGGGTCTGGAGCATGCCGGCGACCTTTTCATTCTCCTCCTGCCGGTCGTTCTCCCGGGACTGGTAGCTGATGTAGACATAGCCGAGGATATTGAACAAAAGGGCAACAGACAGCAAACCAATGGCGTATCGCAGTAGTTTCTTCGCATTGAGCATGGGCTACAATCAGGCTTTATGCATAAACCACAATTGTCAATTTTTATTTTGCCGGACCCTGGGGATCAGCGGCTGGAACTTGTTATTTGGATGTTAATCAGGCTATAACGGCGGGTTTGGATAAAAAATCGAGGGTGGATTTGGAAATATCGTGGGGTTGATGCTATATTTGCGCCAGTTCTTACAACATCTCTTATCAAGAAAGGCTGAGGGAAATGGCCCGTTGAAGCCTTGACAACCTGCATTCACCCGCGTTGCGGTGGGATGTAAGGTGCCAACTCCATCCCGATGGAATATCGGGACAGATAAGTCAGATCCCGGCTTGAAAATATCGATACAACATATTCAAAGCTCTTCTGACAGATCAGAAGAGTTTTTTTTTGTCCTCTTCTGACGGCCTTGGTAAGTGGTGTCGCTGAACAATTTTTTAACCAATAAAAATTTGTTTCTCATGCAAGCGACAACACAACTGATCCACAGCATTCCTGTTGACCCGGCAACCGGCGCCATCGCGGTGCCTATCTACCAGACCTCCACTTTTGTACAGGAGGCCCCGGGAGTGAACAAAGGTTTTGATTATGCGCGTACGGGTAATCCTACCCGGGCCACCCTGGAAAACCTCGTTGCCCAGCTGGAAGGGGGTGCTACGGGAGCAGCCTTTGCCAGCGGGCTGGCCGCCATCGATGCGGTGGTGAAGCTGCTGGAAGCCGGCGACGAGATCGTTGCGGTGGATGATATTTACGGTGGCGCCTTCCGGCTTTTCGAGCAGGTGTACCGGAAGTTCGGGATCACTACGCATTATGTGGACACGTCGAAGCCTGAGGCTGTCTTTCATGCGCTGACCCCGAAGACAAAGCTGATCTGGGTCGAGACGCCGACGAATCCTACGTTGAAGATCACGGATATCCGGGCGATCGCCCGGATTGCGCGAGCACATAAGTGCCTGCTTTGTGTGGACAATACCTTTGCATCGCCGGCCCTGCAACAACCTCTTTTGCTGGGCGCCGATATCGTGGTGCATTCCGGGACCAAGTACCTGGGCGGGCATAGCGACCTGATTGCCGGGCTGGTGGTGACAGCGGATGCGGAGCTGGGTCAGAAGATCAAATTCCTTCAGAATGCCACCGGGTCGATCCTCGGACCACAGGATAGCTTCCTGCTGATCAGAGGTATCGAGACCTTGCACCTGCGGGTACGGCAGCATTGCGCCAGTGCGCGCGCCATCGCCGCCTTCCTCGAAAATCATCCCGCAGTGAACAAAGTATACTATCCGGGGTTAGTTAAGCATCCCGGTCACGATGTGGCTGCCGCACAATCCAGGGGCTTTGGCGGGATCGTTTCTTTCTCTTTGAAGGAGGACAGTATCGAGGAGGCTACCGCCTTTGTAACGTCAACCCAACTTTTCAAGCTTGCCGAGAGTCTTGGGGGGATCAAGAGCCTGGTCTCACATCCTGCGCAGATGACGCACAAGTCGATCCCTGCGGAGAAGCGGAAAGCTGCGGGTGTAACGGATGGGCTTGTCCGGCTTTCCGTGGGACTGGAGGATGCGGAGGACCTGATCGCCGATCTGCGGCAGGCGTTGGACCGGTTACCGGTGAAGGCGGAGGCGGGAGTGTTACGCGAGGCGGCGCTGGTGACGCGTAAAAAACTGGAAAAAGCAATTTAACAGATAAAAACAAGTATAGTACATGGACACACATAAGCAGCTGACGATCGGTCTCTTTGGTTTTGGCGTCGTAGGAGAGGGTCTTTACAAGGTCCTGAAGCAAACGCCTCGCTGAAGGCTTCCATCAAGAGAGTATGTATCAAGCATCCCGGCAAGAAGCGGGATGCGCCGGCGGAGTTATTTACGACGGACCGGGAAGTGATCCTGAACGATCCCGAGATCAATGTGGTCGTGGAGGTGATCAATGAGTCGGGGCCTGCCTTCGAGATCGTGTCGCGGGCGTTGAAGAGTGGGAAGTCGGTGGTCAGCGCCAGCAAGAAGATGATCGCCGAGCATCTGCCCGAACTGTTGGAGCTGCAGAAAGCAACGAATGCCTCCTTCCTGTATGAGTCGGCGGCGTGTGCATCCATCCCGGTGATCCGGAACCTGGAAGAATACTATGACAACGATCTGCTGCACTCCATCAAGGCGATCGTCAACGGCAGTACGAATTTCATCCTGACGAAGATGTTCGAGGAAAGTCTCGATTTCCAGGAGGCGTTGTTGCTGGCCCAGCAGCTGGGGTTTGCGGAGAGTGATCCTTCGCTGGATGTAGAGGGATATGACGCCGCCAATAAGTGGACCTTTCTGCTGACGCATGCTTATGGCATCGTGGTGGGAACCGACGAGCTGGTCTTCAACGGCATTCAGCATGTTCAGGCCGCCGACGCCGAGGTAGCGCGGGAGAAGCACTATGATATCAAGCTGGTCGCGCAGGCCAAGAAGCTCGCCAATGGAAAGGTGGCGGCGTTCGTGCTGCCGCAGTTCATCCGGCAGGACGATCATCTTGCCTTTGTGAAGAACGAGTTCAATGGCGTGGTGATCGAGAGCGGATTTGCCGATAAGCAATTCTTTTATGGCAAGGGGGCGGGCTCCTTCCCTACCGCGTCTGCGGTGCTTAGTGATCTGTCCGCCTTACGTTATGAGTACAAATACGAGTACAAGAAGCTGTATCATCATCAGCCCCATGAGCTGACGGACGATTTCCATGTGCGGGTCTACCTGAGCTTCGACGACCTGAAGCACATCCCGAGGGAGCGATTCGAGGCCATCGAGGAATGGCATGCGGACAATGACCGCAAGTACCTGGTAGGTGTGATCCATTTCCGGGATATCAAGGGTCAAACCTGGTGGAAGGAGAATGGGACGTCGCTGGTGCTGACGCCTGACCCGATCATCGAGGACATGGAGGTGCGGCAGCTGAAGAAGAAGAGCCTGGAGCTGGCGGGGCTGATCTAGAGCCTATAAGCGTAGCCCAGCGAGAGCAGCACGTTACCCGTGTTGTTCTTTCCGTCTTCCTTATATTTCTGGATATTGATGAACCCGTATTCGAAGCGGGCGTCGAAAAACATCTTATTTCTTGTTCCGAGCGGTTTTGCAAGGCCGATGCCCCCGGTGACGCCGACGTTCCATCGTTTGATGCTGGAGGTGACATCGGTCGTTGCGGTGAAGTCCATGGGCGGCAGGGGACCGTTCGGGGTCTCGAGGGGCTGCTGTCCCTGGGGATCGGCATAGATCGTGCTTGTGCCGCTGGTCTTTTCCTTTGCGTGGAGCAGGTAACCGAGGTAGGGGCCGGCGTTGACATAGAACTGCCAGGGGGTGCCCCAGGTGAGCTTAGCCAGGATGGGCAGCTCGAGATAGTCGAGGATCGCCTTGTTCTTGAAGTTCGCATAGAGATAGGTTCCGGGCGGGATATTGCCCGAAAGTTCGGGTGGGAGATTGGTAATGGGCTGGAGGCCGTTGCGTTTGCCGCCCTGGCCGGCGTAATTGAGCTCAACCTGGAGGGACCAATGGTTACACAACCGGTGTTCGGCGAAGAGGCCGAAATTGGCCGCCAGGCGGGAAGAATAGTTCTCGCTGAGCGGGTTACCGCCGCCGCCGCTGAGATTGGGGATGCTGATACCGCCTTTCAGGCCGAGCCAGGTGGTACATGGGGTGTGAGCGTTTTGGGGAGCTTGCGCCTGGGCAATAAGGGCATGCGAGAGGCATGCCACCACGAGAAGGGGATGTAACTTTCTCATGACCTTGCAGTTTGAATATAGATGGATATACTCCCCTATACAAAAAAATGCAAGGTTGGTTCACTCGACCCGCAGGCTGTCCACCGGGTTGGCGCGCGCGGCCTTAATGGCCTGGAAGCCGACCGTCAGCGCGGCGATGACGAGGATGGCGCCGGCGGCAAGAATGAATACCCAGCCATTGAGGGATACCCGGTAGGGGAAATTATCCAGCCAGCGGCCGACGACATACCCTGCGACAGGGATGGCGATCACAAACGACAGGAGCACGAGCCCGATGAAATTCCGTGCTACGAGGGAGCTGACCTGCCAGACGCCGGCGCCCAGTACCTTGCGGACGCCGATCTCCTTTGTCCGCTGGCGGATCGACAGGAGGGACAGGCCGAAGAGGCCGATAGCGGAGATAAAGACCGTGAGGATGGCGCTGCTGGTGATGATCCGGCGCCATCTTGCTTCCTGCTGATAGTATTTGAAGTTGTCGTCTTCGACAAAGGAATGTTCGAAGAGATGCCAGGGATAGAAGCGCTGATAGGCGGCTTCGATCGCCGCCAGCGTACCGGGCGTATTCGCCGGATCGAGGCGGATCGCATAGGCGCCATAAGGATCGCGGGGACCGGTGGTGAAAACTTCGGGGCCGATCTTCTCCTTCAGCGTTGCAAAATGGTAGTCTTTTATCACTCCCACTACGTATAGTTTTCTTTCATCCCCATTTAGCTTATCGATGACCTTACCGATGGGGTCCTTCCAGCCGGCAGCCTCGACGAAGGCCTGGTTAACGACTACGGACTGAGCAGAGTCGGCGGGGAAATCCCGCGAAAGGTTACGGCCCACCAGCAGGGATATGCCCATAGTGGGCAGGTAGTCCTCGTCGACATGCATGAACCGGACATCGATATCATGATCATCGGCATGGGCCCGGGTGCCCCACATGCCATTCAGGGTCTTGGCTACCGAACGCACACCGGGTATCCGGCTTAGCTCGGTCTTGAAGGCGTTTTGCAGCGCCAGGCTGTCTGTATCACTGAATACATTCACCGTTAGAAGGTTCTTATCGTTATAGCCGAGATCGGTATGGGTGAGGTAATCATACTGTGAATAAAAGAACAGGGTTCCGATGATCAGGAAGGTAGCCAGGGCAAACTGCAGTACGACGAGCCCTTTTGCCAGGTAGTTCCTGCCACCCACCCGGGTGATCCGATGATAGAGGGTCTCCACGGGCTTAAACCGCGAGAGTACAAGGGCAGGATAGAAGCCGGCGACGAATCCCGTGACCAAATACAACCCGATGAAGGCCGCCACCAATGGAACGTCGATGAGATAACTAAGACTGAGCTGTTTGTTGGCCATTTCGTTGAAAAGCGGCAGGACCCCGCTTGCCAGGGCCAGGGCCAGGAGAAAGGCGCAACCGCATACGATGAAGGATTCGCCGAGGAACTGACGGATCAGCTGGCCGCGGCTGCTGCCTACGACTTTTCGCAACCCGATCTCTTTGCTGCGTTTCAGGGACTGGGCGATGGTCAGGTTGACAAAATTGATACAGGCGATGATCAGGATAAAGGCGGCAATGCCCATAAGGATATAAGAATAGGCGGGGTCGCTCCTGTTACTGATCCCTGCATCGGCCATCGATGTATCCAGGTGCATTTTTGCAAAGGGCTGCAGTCCCCAAACAGTACTCACGTCGAAGCCGCGTTTGGCCGCCTGGGCCCGTTGATCCGCTGAAGCTTGCAGGTACACCTTCTGCATCCTGGCGGACACGGCCTGCGCTGACGCCCCCCGTTCCAGCAACAGGTAGGTGCTATAGGAACTATACAGCCAGCCATCATTGGGGTGCAGGCGTTCGAGCTGAGCGAACGGCAGGAGCATATCGAATTGGATGGAAGAGTTTTCGGGCGATCGCTTTGCGACCCCGGTGACCGTGAACGTTTGAAACTTTCCATCGATCTCCAGCTCCAGTGTCCTTGCAACCGCGTCGGTTGTGCCGAAATATTTCTTTGCCATTTCGTCGGTGAGGACAATGGAATAGGGCTCGCTCAGCACTTTTGCGGGATTACCGGCCAGCAGGGGAAAGGAAAAGACTGTGAAGAAATTATCATCCACCCAGGTGGCTCGTTGGCGGAAGACCTCTTTGCCCCGGCGGAGTGTAAATGAGTAGCCGTTGGTGCGGATATAGCTTTGGATCCCCGGGATGGCGTTTTTGAAGGCAGGGCCCTGCACCATTCCGGAGATACCCAACATCAGGTCCATCCCATGCTTTTTATCGATGATATGCCGGGTGACGCGATAGAGTTGGGCATTGTTCTTCTGAAACCGGTCGAAGGTGAGCTCGTCCCTGGCATAGAGGAAGATGAGCAGGCAGCAGGCCAGGCCGAGGCTCAGACCGAGGATGTTGATCAGGGAAAAGACCCGGTTGCGAGCGATGGTACGCAGGGCGATCGTGAGGTAGTTCCGGAACATGACGGTGTGTTTTGGATGGTTTTCAACGGGAAAACCAATGCCAAAGGGTCATTCCGCTATCTCCTAATCGATTAGGAGTTCTTGTCTGCGAGACCCTGTTCGGGTTCGATACAAGGGGTGTACGGTTATGATACAGTCTGTTGATCTTTTTGGTGGCGCCACATTTCCCGAAAGTGGGGATCGTTATCGCGGAGCTGTTCGAAGGTTCCTTCGGCGACGATGCGGCCCTGGTGGAGAACGTAGACGTAGTCGAATCGCGGCAGGAGGTGGAGGCGATGGATGGAGGAGAGGATGGCCTTGTCGGTGAAGGCCTTGAAGAGGCCTTCATAGATCATGGCTTCGGTGCGGGGATCGACGCTGCTGGTAGGTTCGTCGAGCAGGACCAGGTCGCTGTCGCGGGCGGCGAGAATGCCGCGGGCGAGCGCGAGCCGTTGTTTCTGACCGCCGGAGAGGTTGACCCCTTTCTCGCGGATATCGGAATCGAGGCCCAGGGGTAGTTGTTTGACCACTTCGGTGAAGTGGGCGCTTTCGCACACCTGCAGGATCTCTTCTTCGGGGAAGGGCAGGCCGAGGGTGATATTATAGGCGAGGGTATTCTCGAAGATCTCGGGCTCCTGTGGAAAGAGGGTAACGGCTTCGTTGACCCTGTCGAGCAGGGCC
>Ga0310811_10008655_pt1 | contig 13094 bp, 12 predicted proteins | sample YCmetagenome_FD_207642 | JGI IMG/M metagenome (GOLD analysis project Ga0310811, IMG submission 207642) | Soil microbial communities from experimental microcosm in Duke University, North Carolina, United States - YC | ecosystem: Engineered > Artificial ecosystem > Soil microcosm > Unclassified ...
AAATAAAATCGATGGTTCGTGAAGCCACGAGAATCTTTTTTTGAAGGTCGTAGTTTTGATACTGATCGATAAGCCCATTCAAAAAATCGATTTCCTTCCTTGGGTTAGCGCCATTGATTGCCAGGTTAATTACTCCTGAACCCTCTTCTGCCCAGGCCGCGCTAAGCCGGCTTACATAGGAACCCGTTAACAATGAGGGAGCCGAGTAGGTAAACAAGAACATGCCTTTCATTTCCTTTGGACTTCTTCCCTCACGAAGCGTAAAAAGAAGTGAAAGTCCTTCAAATTTCACCGTATCTCCTAGGTTAAAAGTAGCCGATTTTTTAGGTCCTGGCTCATTACCATCTTCCCGAAGTTCAAACTTTTTATCATCAAGTAACCTGAAATATAAGCGCGAAGACAATACACCTTCATCCTTAATAACCCTTGCCTCTACGGCAGCGTTATATTCCTCCGTTGTTAGTACACTTCCCTCGCTATAAAACGCTACACCAAAATTGAGCTTCTCAAGAGTAGTCTGTATAAGTGGATAAGAACGGATAAGATAAACTTCATCCTCATAATTTCTAAAGCCACTTACCAGCGGATTATTATATAACAACCGGCCTTCTGAGGTTTCTTCTTTTTGCTTAATTAAAAAAGAAGCCGTTACCGGATAGATACGCACGGCATAACGTGTTTTAAAAAATGAATAACCCAACGCAATCATAAGGGATAAAACAATTATATACCAGTATTGAATGGAACGGTAAATAATACGTTTTACATCAATCCGAAATCCTTCCTGCAATGGCGCAGGGGCATTCACATCCAGCCTCAGATTATCTGAATTCATTTCATTAAGTTAAGTGCCAGTAACACAATAGAGATCGAAGAAACAATCAAAGCGATATTGGGAGCCAGATATTTGCGAAAAGGTCTCTGCTTCAGTGGAGGTACAATCAGTACGTCATTTTGGTTGACATAATAGTATGGCGAGTGAACAAAATTCTCATCCAATAAATTCAGATAGACTACCTCAGCAAGGTTGTCGCGCTGTCGGATTAATTTAACATGCGCGCGATCAGCTAGCTCGCCCAAGCCACCCGCAAGACCAATAGCTTCCAATAAACTAACCCTATTGTTACCAAGCACTATTGAACCCTCACGGTTTACTTCACCAAGAATGGTAATTCGATAATTAAGCAAGCGAACCTTTACTATTGGAGAATCAAAATACCGATTGGCAAGTTTCTGAAGAGTATCCTGGACCTGAAAGACTGTTAGTTCAGCAACCTTGACTTTACCAATAACAGGAAACGGAACCTTTCCTTCTTCATCAACCAACTCACCAATTAAAAGAGCGTTGGCAGTTGAACCACCTAACGAATTTGTTTGGTTTGTGCCAGAATAATCAGCAAAGAAGTCAAACTCTTTTTCAGTAAGACTTTTAACCCGAATTGAAAGAATATCGTTAGGCTGAACCTTATATTTAAAAGAATCCAATGCATACGATCTTACAACCGTATCCAGCGGCTTATCCATATTTATATCATTTTTTTGAAGATAAACATACTTTTTATTGGTAACACACGAACTTAACAGGACAATTACCCCAACAAAAGACAGCCAAGAACGGATCATAATGGGTTGTTAAAATATTAGCCTGCAAATATAAGGATAACCCCGAATTTACCATCAAACTGCATCTATTGGGCTAACGCTAGTTTCACCTATACCCAAATTCTCTGATGACAAAGCCTTAAAAAGCATTCTGCCGTATTATGCTTTAATGCATTTTTGTAAAACAAAACCATTCCCGCGCTCCAAAACATTTCCTTATTTAAACATGAGACTTTACTTGATCCCCACTTATAACTGTTGAGTACTTTATTTTTCGCTTTAAAATTTTACTTTCCAAAAATACATATGAAATATTAGCGATTAAAATTGTTAAAATGGTAATCGAAACAAGCAATGAGATATCCCATAAATAATGGGAGCTTCCAAAGGAAGATGGATAGAAATTTGAAAATAATCTAATACAAATTACAACGGCGAATAAATGATAAACATAAATGCCATAAGAAATCTTACCTAAAAAAATAAAAAAAAAGTTTTCTAATTTTACGAGAGACTTGGGATTACAGGAAATATTAAGCAGGCATAACATAATTACAAAAGCGGTAAATTCAGTCTTTACTAAGCCATAGAAAGGAAAATGGATTAGATCAAAAAATATTAACATAAAGGTCGCTAGCACTGCAATCTGAATATATCTGGAGAATATAATATTTGTAATAAAGGATATTTTATTAAAAACAATGTATGCCCCTATGCCCCCTATTATCATGCAAGATATTCTTGTCCGTTCCATTAACTCATCAATTCCATGAGGTAAGAATTTTTTAATTGAAAGCAAATCAATGGTGATCCCTGTTCGAACAATCATATAGATGGCCAATAATGATATAAGCGCCAACAGAGTATTCTTAAAATATTTGATAATATGTGGCCATATCAAATAAAATTGCTCCTCAACTGATACTGACCATAGAACATTTCCGAAGGCAACAGTAGGCAAAAAGACAAAAGCTACATTGGCAACTAAACAGGAAAACAAAGTGAGTTTAAGAGCAAAATTTTGATTGATATCTTCTGTGTAAAATGGAACAGAAAAAAAATTAATGTGAGGTATTATAAAAAAGCTCAGAACAACAATTAAATAATAAAGAGGCCAAATACGTAAAATTCTGCGGATGTAAAAATTTTTAATACTTATGGAAGACCTTTTTTCCATCAATAATAAATAGGTAATAAGATAGCCGCTCAATACAAAAAAAATAGTCACTCCTAAACTTCCCAAATGAGCACTCGTCTTCTCAGGCCAAAACACTTTGTATCCAAAATAGCCTTTGAACAATTCAGTGTGATCAAGTAGAACTAAGAATGCAGCGATAAATCTCACTCCATTTAAACCTGGAAAATAAACGGGCCTGCTTTCTAACATAATTAATTCACGATCTAAGATCAAACATATACTATCTATCCGAATTGGCAAACTATCATTTTAAAGTACGATGGCTTAATGTCGACAGAGTTTTTTATCATTACCTAACTCTGCTACCAACCTGTACAGGTCTAAAGCAAGACAAACTCATTAGCGTCCGGGAGACTTTAACCGGGTATGTTGCCTGTGCAGCTCTTAGCTAAGTACATAACCAAATAATATTCTATCTTGATAAAATTTACGATTTCAGAGCAATTGCCAATTACTTGCCTAATACATATTAAAACAGAAATGTTACCAAGACTTTGGCGGGATTGTATCCGTTTTTGGAGTTAATGATAAAGTTATTGAGCACGATGATGCGGTTGAAAATGCGTTCATCGTAGTCAGCTATGCGTAAGTGTGCAGGGTTAAAATTTGTTCAAAGTTCAAGGTCGGATGGTGCGAGCAGTGATGATGAATAATCTCTATTTTGAACTAATTTCAATAACAAAGAAAATAAGGATTCAACAAATTCTCCTTATTGTAAACCAGCTCTTCGTTGGTATTCGATTGGAGGACTTTAACGCCAACACTATTCACTACGGCATGGGCAGCGGCAGTATCCCACTCCATGGTCGGTGCGTAACGCGGATAGACATCTGCCTTGCCATTAATCAACAACATAAATTTCAGACTGCTCCCTGATGACACCAGACTTGGATCTTTCAGCTTGTCAATAAACTGTTGGGTCTCATCATTCATGTGCGAACGTGAAGCTACAACGCGCAACCCTGTAGCGGTTAAGTCTGTAGCTTTATGGGCATCGAGTTTAGTTTCTTTGCCATTTTGCTTTAGCCAGGCACCTTCACCAATAACACCAGAAAATACTTCTCCTGTAGCAGGCACTGCAACAACTCCTAGTACAGGCTTGCCTTGGTGAATCAATGCAATGTTAACCGTAAACTCTCCATTGCGTTTTAAAAATTCTTTGGTGCCATCAAGTGGATCAACCATCCAGAAATATTCCCAGTCTTTGCGTTCGACATAGGGAATCTGTCTCCCCTCCTCACTTAGTATTGGTAATTGTGTTGATGCCAGTATATCGGCAATCTTATGATGAGCTCTCTTATCGGCAATCGTCAATGGCGAGTTGTCTCCCTTCACCTCTGCCTGAAAATCATCTGAATGATAAACCTCCAAAATTTCTTTACAAGCTTCTTCAGCTGCGTGGATGGCGGTGGGAAGGAACGAGGTAATATTCATTATAATTTAGTTGAATAAATATTTCAGGTTTCAGATTTCAACTTGGTTCTTTCGAAGCCAATGATTTGAAATCTGAAACCCAAAATATGAAATTAAACAATCATCCCTGCAGCCACTGTCTCGTTCGTTCCTTCATCTACAAGGATCAAACTTCCAGTAATGCGGTTCTTGCGGTAGTTATCGAAGAATAAAGGTTGTGATGTTCTGATCTTCACGCGGGCAATATCGTTCATCACTAACTGAGGTGCATTTTCAATACGATGCAATGAGTTGATATCAAGCTTGTATTGAATTTCTTTCAACACACCACGAACTTCTTTTGTAGTATGTTTTACGAAGAATTTCGAATTAAGATTAATAGGCTTCTGATTCATCCAGCATAACATCACATCAACATCCTGTTCAGATTCAGGATGGTTGTTGGGCTTAGCAATAATATCGCCTCGACTGATATCAATTTCATCTTCTAATGTCATAGTAATAGACATTGGCGCAAAGGCTTCTTCTAAAACTGTATCGCCTAATTGTATCGTCTTGATCTTGGATGTAAAGCCTGAAGGCAACACCAACACTTCATCACCAGGACGGAAAATGCCTCCCGCTACACGACCTGCATAGCCTCTGAAATCATGATATTCATTCGACATCGGTCTCACTACATATTGCACAGGAAAACGGCTATCAATATGGTTATAATCACTCTCAATGTGCACATTCTCCAGCATGTGAAGAAGCGTGGCACCTTTATACCAGTCCATGTTGTTAGAGCGATTCACAACGTTATCACCTAGCAATGCGCTGATGGGCACAAACTGAATGTCAGAGATCTCTAACTTGGCAGAGAAGGCTTTATAATCGTCTACAATTTTTTCATAGACAGCTTCATCATAATTCACAAGATCCATTTTATTCACACAAACAATGATGTGTGGTATCTTCAACAATGAAGCAATGAATGAATGGCGATACGTCTGTTCAATCAATCCCTTACGGGCGTCAATAAGAATCAAGGCAAGGTTAGCTGTAGAGGCTCCGGTCACCATGTTACGGGTGTATTGAATATGACCAGGCGTATCAGCAATAATAAACTTTCTTTTTGGTGTAGCAAAATAACGATACGCCACATCTATGGTAATCCCTTGCTCGCGCTCAGACTTCAAACCATCGGTAAGTAATGAAAGATCCACATAATCAAAACCCTTCTTGGCACTTGATGCCTCAACGGCCTCAAGCTGATCTTCAAAAATGGATTTGCTATCGTATAAAAGTCTTCCTATCAAAGTACTTTTTCCATCATCAACACTTCCGGCGGTGGTGAAACGTAAAAGTTGATTTTTTGTATAACTCATTTTAATTTCAGATTTCAAGTTCAAATTATTTCAAATGGTTAGGTTTCAGATATTTTTTAAATCCGAAACCTGAGATTTGAAATTCTAAAAATATCCAGCCTTCTTCCTATCCTCCATGGCTGTTTCAGACCTCTTATCATCAGCACGTGTTCCGCGCTCTGTCTTTCTTGATGACGCTACTTCTTCTATGATTTTCTCAATAGTGTCTGCATCTGATTCTACGGCACCTGTAATTGGCATATCGCCGCACGTTCTGAAGCGTACTATTCTCTTCTCAGGAACTTCTCCCGCACGGAGCTTTAACCATGGAGACACAGAAAGCAATGCACCATCACGGTTTATAACTTCACGCTCGTGTGATAAGTAAAGTGATGGAATAGGAATGTTCTCCGTAAAGATATATTGCCATACATCCATCTCTGTCCAGTTAGAAATTGGGAACACTCTGAAGTGCTCACCTTGCTGCTTACGTCCGTTAAATAAATTCCAAAGCTCAGGACGTTGGTTCTTAGGATCCCACTGACCAAACTCATCACGGTGTGAAAAGAATCTTTCTTTAGCACGTGCCTTTTCTTCATCGCGACGCGCACCGCCCATGGCTGCATCATATTTATATTTTTCAACAGTATCTAAAAGCGTTACTGTTTGAAGTGCGTTACGACTTGCATTTGCACCAGTCTCTTCTTTTACTCTACCGCTATCAATACTTTCTTGAACGGAACCTACAACAAGTCTCACACCAAGCTCATTCACGAGCCAGTCGCGGTAAACCATTGTCTCAGGAAAATTATGACCGGTATCGATATGAACTAACGGGAATGGAATCTTGGCAGGTTGAAATGCCTTCTTCGACAAATATGCCAGTACGATGGAATCTTTTCCACCGGAAAATAATAAGGCGGGATTTTCAAACTGAGCTACAACTTCGCGTATTACGAAAATTGCTTCTGACTCTAACTCTTTCAGGTGGCTTAAATAGTATTGACTCATTTTAGTGTAATTCTAGGCAGTACAAAATTCAACAACAAATCTAGTGAATCATTGACACTCATTTTATCAGTAGGTACAATGACATCGGGTTTCCCTGGCTTCTCGTAAGGAGAATCTATGCCGGTAAAATTCTTGATCTCGCCGGCACGCGCTTTCTTATATAATCCTTTTACATCACGTTGTTCACAAACTTCTATTGGCGTATCAACAAATACTTCAATGTAGTTATCAGCGCCAACAATATTTTTCACCTGCTCACGATCGGCATTGAAGGGTGAGATAAATGCCGAGAGCACAATCACACCAGAGTCTAACATGAGCTTGGCAACCTCTCCTATTCTGCGGATATTTTCCACACGACCTTCATCGGTAAACGAAAGATCTTTGTTAATACCCGCACGTATGTTGTCGCCGTCGAGTAAGTAGGTTTTAAAACCACGCTCAAAAAGTTGCGCCTCAAGCTGCACTGCCAAAGTAGATTTGCCTGAACCGGACAGACCTGTAAACCAGATCAGATTTGTTTTCTGGTTGAACAGTTTCTCGCGCTGCTCTTTACTGACTTTGGTGGAAATCGGGTAAATATGATTCACTGAAACTAAATATTAATGACTGTCGCTTAAATAGTTTTTAAGAATATCACTCTGTGGGTGATTAAAAATCTGATCAGGATTACCCTGTTCTATCACAGCACCCATGTACATGAAAACAATATTATCAGCCAGCCACTTTGCCTGACGCAAAATGTGAGTAACTAAAATAATCGTATAATCATTTTTCAATTCCTGGAACTGCTCTTCAATCTTACGACTGGAGATTGGATCAAGTGCTGATGTAGGTTCATCGGCTAATATCACTTCAGGATTTACAGCAAGCCCGCGCGCTAGGCACAGGCGTTGTTGCTGCCCGATAGAAAGTTTAGTAGCTGGAGATTTAAGCCTATCTTTAACTTCATCCCATATCGCGGCTTGTTTCAAATGTTTCTCAACACGATGTGCTATCTCTGTTTTGTTTTTAATGCCCTGGATCTTCAATCCAAAAGCAATGTTGTCAAAGATATTCATGGGCAGCGGATACGGACGCTGTGAAAGCAATCCCATCTTCTGACGCAGATCAGAAAGATTATTTCCTGCTGTTAATATTTCGTTTCCATTCAGCTTGATGCTACCAGTGACCTTCATGCCACTGTGCAAATCTGTTAATCGGTTAATGGACTTCAGCAAGGTTGTTTTGCCACATCCCGACGGACCAAGAAAAGCAGTGATCCTTCCTTTCGGAATCTTCAGATTAATGTTCTTCAGAATCTGCTGTTCATGATGAGAAACCCAAAGGCTGCTGATGTCCAGTATGGTTGCCGGAGCAGCCACATTTTTGGTATCGGTATGTAATACTTCTGGCGCCACGTTCATGATATAGTATTTTTAGAAACTCTGGACGATAAATATCGGGAAAAAACACTGATGATCAGTATAATACCTGTTAACACAACAGCGGCAGCATACGCTCTTGCCTTTACTTCTTCAATGGGCGAACTCAATTGAAAGAAAATACTGAGTGGCAAGGTAGCCGCAGGCTCCATCACGCTACGTGGAATATAGTCGGTATAGCCTACGGTAAACAACACTGCTGCCGTATCTCCTACACCTTTAGCAAAACCAAGCAGGAAAGCTGTGGCAATACCAGGAAGTGCCTGTCTGAAAAATATGACTGCCGTTTCAAATCGGGTTGCTCCCAGCGATAATGATGATTCAAGGAGTCCTAACGGGATGTTACGAAGAACTTCATCCATAGCCCTGATCATAACAGGGGTAATCAACAAAGCAATGGTGATAATACCCGCCAGCAACGATGCTTTCATTCCAAATGATAACATGATGGAGAACATAAAGGCGCCATAAACAATCGGCGGTACACCCCAAAGTAAATCAAGGATTAGGCGAATAATGTGTTGCCACTTTTCATATTTCACCAATGAAATAGAAATAAAAATAGCAACAGGCAAGCTGATCAGAATAGATAATAATGATGCACCTAATGCCAGGTAGAGAGATCCAACAATAGCATTTAGAATTCCTCCTTCTTTACCAAAATAAAATCCACCTTTAGGCACTTGCGAAATCATATCCCATGATAATGCAGGGAAACCTTTTTTAAAGATTTCGTAAAGGATGAGGAACAACAACCCAATAAGGCTGTAAGTAAACACCGCCATCAGGTATTTAAAGAATTTTTCCTCAATCATTTTACCCCTCTTACTCATGCGTAATTACTTTTGGGTTGTTCGTTGAATGGCCAATCTGGAAAATATATTAAAGATCAATACGATTATAAATAAAACCAGGGCAGCAAACATCAGGGCAGCATCATACATTGGAATGGACAACATCTCACCATAGTTATTTGCAATGAGTGCCGGTAACGGGTAGCCCGCATCAAACATGCTGGTTGGTAACTGAACAATATTCCCAACCACCATTAACACCGCGATGGTCTCACCAAATGCTTTGGAAACTCCAAGTGCAAAGGCTGCAATAATTCCAGGAAAAGCTTTTCTCAGCACTACTTTTTTTATGGTTTCCCAATAGGTAGCACCAAGTGATAAAGAAGCTTCTTTTAATTCCATTGGTATGGAACGAAAAACTTCCAGTAACATGTGAAGAACAAAGGGCAGAGTTGCGATAGCCAGAACAATACCACCAGCCAGAATAGTATAGCCGGTTGTATTCACACCAAATATCGGTGCTATGTAAACTGATACTAAAGGAACAACAATCAGTACACCCCATACGCCGTGAATAACGGAAGGAATACCTGCAAGAATATCAATAACAGAGCGCATCACCTTAAGCGTTCTGGGTGGCGCATATTGAGTTAGGTAAATAGCTGGTAACAAACCAAAGGGAATCATCAGGATCAAGCCGATGGCTGTGACAACTAATGAACTGACAATAAAAGGAAGGAACCCAAACTTACCAGATGATGGTTGCCATTCACCTGATGTAAGCATTTCTGTTAACGTAACATGTTCAAATATTGGCAATGCTTTAAGAGCAATACCTATACCCAACAATAGAGGCATTAACAAAACAACACCAACAGAAAATAAGGTCCAGGTGCCGGCAGTATATTCTTTTAGAGTTCGGGTAAGCCGCATTACTTCAGTTTTTCAACTTCGGTTTTTAGGCGGTCGGCAGGCAGTTGAATATATCCTGTTTCTATCACGAACTTTTGACCTTCGTTTAACACCCAGCTAAGAAATATCTTTACGGCCTCACTTTGAGGTTTGCCTTTCGAAACAAAATACAATTCACGTGCAGGAGGTGAAGGATAGCGACCGTCACCAATAGCAGCAACGAGTTGATTCATATCGCCGTAAAATTGTTCTTCAGCCGTTATTTTATTATCGCCATTAACATCGATAGGCAAAACTTCAATGCCTGGATATTTGGCTTTTGAATTTATATCGAATACATAAATCACGTTATTGAAACCAATACCATTGAAATCTTTCTTCACGGCATCAGCCAGACCCGGATCACCAAAAACACCAATACCTTTTAACTCATCCTGTTCTTTACCACCAAGGTATTGAGCCCATGTAGCTGCAGCACCTGATGCATCAGAACGTGAATAGACATTTATTTTTTCAGGAGCACTTGTTTCAATAGCCTGACCCCAGGTTTTAAGTTCAGCTGTGATGAAAATTTTTCTGAATTCTTCTTTTGTTAATCCTTTCTCTTTCAATGCAGCGAGCACAGGATTAGAAGAACTTATAGTAGGAATAACAGCGTCTTTGGTTACAGCAACAGGCCATGCACCTTTTGCTTTCTCTTCATCTTTAATCTCTCTGGAAATCATTCCCAGATCAACAGCTCCAGCCAATGCATCTGCCATACCTTTACCTGCTCCACCTGCAGAAATATTAAAACGAACATCAGGATAGGTCTTGTTGAATTCTTCAGCCCATTTGTTGGCCAAAGGATAAAGTGCAAAGGCACCAGAAAGTGAAATAGTACCTTCAAGTTTTCCAGATGCGCCATCTGTGGTGGAATCTTTTTTCCCTCCGCAGCCAAGGATCGTTACAAATGTCAATACTGTAAGGAAACCGACGAGCAAAAGATTTTTAAATTTGGTGGAATTCATAAATCTGCTTGTGTTGAAAATTGAAGATATCATTTTTTTGAGGGGCAAAGATAGTAATTCTATTTAAAATCTACCAATCTCATAGATATTGTATGAAAAAGAATTCAAGACCATGCTTGAATCCTTTTCAAATCTCTGAATTTGAATCGTTTGAATTATAATTGAAAGGATTTCTTTCCCAAATCCCAATATGTTTTAATCATGGTCAGGAATGCTTCCATCTCATGGAGCGGAATCATATTAGGACCATCGCTTAACGCTTTTTCAGGATTAGGATGTGTTTCAATAAAGAATCCATCAACTCCCGCAGCCGCGGCGGCACGGGCAAGAAATGGCGCAAATTCTCGTTGGCCGCCAGATGATCCCCCCTTACCTCCTGGTTGTTGTACTGAATGGGTCACATCAAAAATAACAGGCGTGTATTGACGCATGATGGGAAGTGAGCGCATATCCACCACTAACGTATGGTAGCCAAAACTCGCACCGCGTTCTGTGAGAAATACTTTTTCATTACCCTCTCCTCTTACTTTATCAACAGCATACTTCATATCTTCAGGTGCCATAAACTGACCCTTCTTTACTTTAACTGCTTTGCCTGTACGCGCAGCAGCCTTTAGTAAATCTGTTTGGCGGCAAAGAAATGCCGGGATCTGCAATACATCTGCAACTTCAGCAACTTCAGCACACTGATACGATTCGTGAACATCAGTAACAATGGGAACATGAAGTTCTTTTTTAATGCGTGATAATATTTCAAGTCCACCTTCTTTAGACGGACCACGATACGATCCTGATGAAGTACGATTAGCTTTATCAAATGATGATTTAAAAACGTATTCAATTCCGAGCTTAGCACAAAGTTCTTTCACTTTGCTTCCTGTTTCAAAACAGATGTCGAAACTCTCTGCTGCACATGGGCCCGCAAACAAAACCATTTTATCACCACCCAGTGTAATCTTGTCTGTAACGTTTATTTTATTTTTAAATATTTCCATTTGTACTGTTTATTAACTTTTCAATATTTTCTCCATCTCTCCTCTTGCTGATAACACGAGGTCTGCCACTTCGCGTAGCACACCGGAGCCACCTTTGGCAAACGTAACCAGATCAACAACTTCTTTTACATAATCCAGCGCATCAGCAGGGCATACACTAAATCCTGTTCTTTTAAAAACAGGAAAGTCGTTTATATCATCACCAATAAAAGCAACTTCGCGGGGCTTTAACTTATAGTGCTCAATAAGTTTTTCAAAGACCGATCCTTTGTCAACAATACCCTGATGACAAAAATCTACTTTCAATTCAGCCATTCGTTTGGTGACAGTAGCGGTCTCTCGTCCTGAAATAGCACCGACGATAATACCAGCTTTTTTCAGGTAGCCAACAATCTGTCCGTCCTTAACATTAAAATGTTTTATTTCCTTCCCGGTATCGTCATAAATAATTTTACCGTTCGTAAGAACTCCATCAACATCAAAGAAGATGGCTTTAATATGAGAGGCCTGTTTAACCTGCTCTTTAGAATACTTTGATAAAATCTGTTTCAACCGGTTGTATTAAAAGATTTCGTGGAATACTTGCCCGAAAATTAGGAAAAGCTTTTTACATTATTGCCTTAAACCTAAACTGGAAAAATGAAAGTTGTTAAGGTCTCATTTTCTGCACTGATCACTATCTTACTTATATACCTGCTCAATTCAAGCTGGGTTATTGGCGGCAATCGCTTACCACCGTTAGGAAAATTCCTTGATCCCTTTCACGGTTTCTGGCGGAACATTGAACCCGCCAACAAAACCGGAGAGCAAAAACTATCCATTTCAGGGCTAAAGGCCGAAGTAACAGTTGTTTACGACAGCATTTTAATTCCACACATCTTCGCTCAAAATGATGAAGACCTGTACCTCGCACAAGGTTACGTTACCGCCATGCATCGGTTATGGCAAATGGAATTTCAGACGCATGCCGCAGCTGGAAGGGTTTCTGAAATTACCGGACCCGGTAAAAATGGATTAATCCTCAATTTTGATCGCGGCCAACGTCGTCTGGGCATGAGCTTCGGCGCTGAAAATGTACTGAAAGCCGTGATGAGTGATCCCTTATCAAAATTGATGACAGAAAAATACAGTGAAGGCATTAACCAGTACATACAGTCGCTGAATTATGATGACCTTCCCTTTGAATACAAACTTCTTGATTACAATCCTGAGCCTTGGGCGCCAATAAAATGTGCACTTCTTCTCAAGAATATGGCACAAACTTTAGACATGGGCGACAAGGATATAGAGATGACCAATGCCCTAAAGCTTTTTGGTAAAGATATGGTTGACATTCTTTATCCTGACATGGAGCCTGTGGGCGATCCGATTGTTGATAATCCTGGT
>Ga0310811_10008656_pt1 | contig 13093 bp, 9 predicted proteins | sample YCmetagenome_FD_207642 | JGI IMG/M metagenome (GOLD analysis project Ga0310811, IMG submission 207642) | Soil microbial communities from experimental microcosm in Duke University, North Carolina, United States - YC | ecosystem: Engineered > Artificial ecosystem > Soil microcosm > Unclassified ...
TCGTGCTCTTCGATGACACCGGTGAGCTCCTGCCCGACGGAAGCAGCATCCCGGCCCACCGTGCGAGCGTGGGCGTCGCGGCATGACCCAGATCATGACGTCTCTCCACGCCAAGGCAGGCAACCCGCCCTGGCGGGTGGGGACGTCCATGTGTTTCTCACCCATTCGCGGCGAGCAGCACGCCGCCGCCCGGGAGCGGTGGACCGCCACCCGCCGACGGCATCGTGTGATCATGGTTGAAGGACCCGAGGTGCAAATGTCGTTCTGGCCGCTGGCGGCCAACGCCCGTTCTGTCGCCAGGGCACGGCGGCTCACCCGCGATCGGTTGGCGGCCTGGGGCATGGAAGAAGTCGCCGACGTCGCCGAGTTGCTCGTCAGCGAACTGGTCACCAACGCCCTGTGCCACGCGCACGGACCGGTCGGACTGACCCTCTCGACCATGGAGGGCCTGCTGCGCTGCGAGGTCGAGGACGCGGGCACGGTGCTGCCGAGCGCGTACTGCGCGGGACACGACGACGAAGGCGGCCGCGGCCTCTGCCTGCTCGACACACTGGCCTGCTGCTGGGGTGGTTCCCGCACCCCCACCGGCAAGGTCATGTGGTTCGAACTGCCCGCGGGGTCCCCCTCCGCTCACTGAGCCACGCGGCGACCTGCGCCCGCGAGTTGAATCCCAGCTTGTTCAAGATGTGCTCGATATGACCTTCGGCCGTGCGCTGTGAGATCACCAGCGCCGCCGCGATCTCCTTGTTACTGAGTCCCCGCGAGACGAGCTCGGCGATCTCCGTCTCCCTCCGCGTCAGCGGAGCCAGGCGGGCGGCCGGCTCCACCGGCTTCGCGCCGACCGCCTCCTCCTGCAACGCGTAGGTGATCACCTCTTCGTACGGCAACGCGGCGCCGTCCCTGACCGCGGCCCGGAAATCCTGCTCGCCCAGCGCCCGGAGCGTCCGCTCCTCACATTCGTCGTGGTAGCAGGCGAGATGGCCGAATCCCGACAGCGGGGCACCCAGCACACCCCATACGCCCTTCAGAGCGCCCAGCAGGCGGGCGGCCCGCTCGTACCGCTCCTCACCCGCGGCGATCCAGGCCAACGCCTCCAGGCCGATCGCGACTCCGAGCGCGTCGTCGAGCGCGTCGTTGAACCTGAGGCTCTCCTTCTCCAGCACCGCGGCCCGCCGGGAGTCGCCGAGGCGCCAGACCCCGATGCCCATGGCCGCCATCGCGTACGCCCGGTGCCACCTCTCCCCATGGGCCTCACAGATCGCCACGGCCTCCTCGGCGTCGGACACCGCCAGCAGGTCCTCCCCCACGACGGAGTGCACGAGGGACAGCCGGATGAGCGCGAGCGCGAGGCCCAGCGGGTCCCCCGCGCATCGCTGCAGTTCCACCGCCTCGTGGTGCAGCTTGATCGACGTCTCGGCCTCGCCGCGGCACGTGGCGACCATGCCCTGGAAGAGGGTGACGTAGGCGAGCAGGCTCTCGGACCCGAGCGCCTCCGCCACGGAGCCGGCCTTCTCGATCAGGGCGGCCGCCGACGGGATGTCCGCCTGGACGAGGGCGACCCAGGTGGCGGCCCACAACGCCCTGCCCCGCTCCTCATCCGGCGCCGTGTCCTGTGCCAGGCCCTCCTCCAGCCAGCGCCTGCCCTCTCCGAGGTAGTAGCCGCTGATCCAGTGATAGAGCAGGTCGGTCGTCATCGCGAGGCCCTCGCCGCGGCGGCTCGGGTCGGCGAAGCAGTACTCCAGGGCGTTGCGCAGGTTGGCGTGTTCAGTGGAAAGGCGCAGGAACCAGTCCACCTGCGCGGGACCGAACAGCTCGGCACGCGCGCGGGCGGCCACGGCGCGGTAATGATCGCAGTGCCGCCGTCGCAGAGCGGGCTCCTGGCCGGTGGCGACGAGATGCTCCCTGCCGTACTGCCGGACGGTCTCCAGCAGCCGGTAGCGGACCGCCCCCTGCTGCTCCTCCCTGGCCAGCACCGACTTGTCCACCAGCCCGGTCACCACGTCGAGGACGTCCCCCCTCGCGATGCCGTCTCCCGAGCACACCTCCTCGGCGGCCTCGAGGTCCAGACCGCCCGCGAACACCGAGATCCGCTGCCACAGGAGCCTCTCCTGTTCCGTGCACAACTCGTAGCTCCAGTCCATCAGCGCACGGAGCGTCCGCTGGCGGGGCAGCGCCACCCTCGATCCCGAGGTGAGCAGGCGGAACCTGTCGTCCAGCCGGGTGAGGACCTGCTCCGCCGACAGGGCGCGCAGCCGCGCCGCGGCGAGTTCGATCGCGAGTGGCAGGCCGTCGAGCCGGCGGCAGATCGCCGCGACGACCTCCTGGTTGTCCGGCGTCACTTCGAAGTACGGAACCACGGCCGCCGCGCGCTCGGCGAACAACTGGATGGCGTCGGATTCCACGAGCGCCTCCGACGCGAGCGGCGAGGCCTCCCGGACCGGCAACGGGGCGAGGTGGAGCGTCTGCTCACTGGCGATGCCGAGCGGTTGCCTGCTCGTCGCCAGCACGCGCAGGTCGGGAAGGGCCCGGACCAGCGTGTCCACGAGGACGGCGCACTCCATCAGCAGGTGCTCGCAGTTGTCGAGCACGATCAGCGCCTGTCTGTCCGCCAGATGCTCGACGATCAGGTCGGAAGGAGGCATCCGGGAGAAGTCACGGATCTCCAGGCCCTCCGCGAGGGTCTGCGCGAGCAGGTCGGCGTCGTCCAGCCCGGCGAGTTCGACCAGCCAGACGCCGTCGGGGAACTGTCTGCGCGCGTCGGCGGCCGCTCGCAGCGCCAGTCGCGTCTTGCCGACCCCGCCCACACCGGTGAGGGTCACGACGCGCGAGCCGGACAGCAGCCGCCGGACCTCGGCCATCTCGTGCCGACGCCCCACGAAACTCGTCACCTCGGCGGGCAGCCCCGAGGGCCGCCGCGTCGAGGCTCCCGGTAGCACCGCGGTCATACCGCTTCGGCCACCCCGATCTCGAGCGAATTATGCCCTGCCATATTCAGGGTACATTTCTGCCCCAAACCACACCGATCCGGTTTGACCAGGCACTTCCCGCCGCCTAGCGTTAAAAATCATGGCCGGTACGGCGTTCACGCGGCAGGTCGGCAATCTTCCCGCCGACGTGACGAGCTTCGTGGGTCGCAGGCACGAGCTCGCGGAGATCAGGCGGCTTCTGTCCGTCTCGCGCCTGGTGACCCTCACCGGCGTGGGCGGAGTCGGCAAGACCCGGCTCGCGCTCCGCGCCGCCTTCGAGCAGCACCGCGCCTTCGACGAGGTCTGGCTGGCCGACCTGAGCGGGCTCGACGATCCCGCTCTGGTGGGCCAGACGGTCGCGGCGACCGTGGGCCTGCGCGACCAGACCACGGGGTCCCCCGTTCGGGCGCTGTCGGAATTCCTCTCCACCCGCCGGACGTTGCTCGTCCTCGACAACTGCGAGCACCTCCTCGACGCCGTGGCCACGCTCGCCGACACCCTCCTGCGCGGCATCCCCGAGCTCCGGATCCTCACGACGAGCCGGCAGTCGCTCGGGATCATGGGGGAACGTGTCATGCGGGTCGCGCCGTTCCCGGTGCCGGAGTCCGACGGCGCCCGGACGCTGAAGGCCCTGGAGCGCTACGACGCGGTCACCCTCTTCACCGAGCGCGCGGCGGCCGTCCTGCCCGGATTCACGCTGGACGACGGCAACCGCGAGGCGGTGGCCACCCTGTGCCGCAGGCTGGACGGCATCCCTCTCGCGATCGAGCTCGCCGCCGTCCGGCTGCGGACGTTGTCGGTGGACGGGCTCGTCGAGCGCCTCGACGACCGCTACCGCTGGCTCACCGGCGGGAGCCGTACGGCGGTGCCGCGCCAGCGGACGTTGCACGCCCTGATCGACTGGAGCTTCCAGTTGTTGTCGCCCGCCGAGCGGACGTTGTGGACGCGAATGTCGATCTTCCCGGGCCATTTCGATCTCGAAGCCGCCGAGGCCGTCTGCTCGGGCGACGGCATCGCCCGCGAGGACGTCCTCGACCTCCTCGACGCCGTGGTGGACAAGTCGCTGCTGCTCAGGGAGGAGCACGCGGGCGACGTCAGGTACCGCATGCTGGAGACCCTGCGCGAGTTCGCCAGGACCCGGGAGCCCGGACCCGACGAGCACCGGGCGCTGGCGCGCCGGCACCGGGACTTCTACCTCCGGCTCACCGGCCAGGCGGCCGCCGAGTGGTTCGGACCCCGGCAGGTCTCCTGGTTCAGCCGGCTCAGGCAGGAGCAGGCCAACCTCCGGGCCGCGCTGGAGTTCTGCCTGCGGGAGCCTGGAGAGGCCGCGATCGGACTCCGCATGGCCACCGACCTGCACCGGCCCCACTGGCTTCCCAACTCGCTGTTCATCCAGGGCCGCCACTGGATCGACCACATGCTGGACGCGGAGCCTGACCGCACCGCCGCCCGCGCTCAGGGGTTGTGCACCACGGCATGGCTGGCGTTCACCCAGGGGGACGCCGCCGCGGGCGAGCCGCTGCTGGAGCAGGCCCGGGACCTGGCCCGCGAGCTGCATGATCCGGAAAGCCTGTCCCAGGTGTGCCTGGTCTCGGGCAAGGCGGCGCACAACCGCGGCGACTTCGAGCAGGCGGTTCCGCTGCTCGAGGAGGCCGTCACCCTGCTCACCGCCGCGGGCGACGGCTTCGCGGTCGCGACCGCGCTGCTCGCCCTGGCGGACGCGACCGGCTGCCTCGGTGACCGGGCGCGCGCGGAAGAGCTGTTCGAGCAGGGACTCGCGCTGTCCGCCGACCGTGACGAGAGCTGGTGCCGCTCCTGGACCCTGGCGATATTCGCCATCCACCTGTGGCGGCAGAGCGACAACGAACGTGCCACGGCGGCGGCGCGGGAGGGCCTGCTGCTCGGCAGGGCGTTCGACGACAGGCTGAGCCTGGCGACGGCCGTCGAGGTCCTCGCCTGGATCCTCTCCGCGGAGGGGCAACACACGAAGGCGGCCCGCATGCTCGGCGCGGCCGACGCCATCGCCCGCACGGTCGGCGTCTCCACGCTGCGGATGGGAAGGTACGTCGAGCAGCACGAGGAGTGCGTCGCCGTCCTCGAGAACCAACTCGGCGCCAAGAGACTCGCCCGCGCGATGCAGCAGGGCGGACGGCTGACTCTGGAAGAGGCCGTCGCGGAGGCGCTCGGGGCCGAGCCGTCGAGCGAGGAGGCGGAGGCGACCGCCTCGGCGGCGTCACCGCTGACCGCACGCGAACTGGAGATCGCCGAACTGATCTCCCAGGGCCTGAGCAACAAGGAGATCGCCGCCGCCCTCGTGGTCGCCCAGCGGACGGCGGAGGGCCACGTCGAGCACATCCTGGCCAAGCTGGGCTACACCTCACGCGCCCAGATCGCGGCGTGGATGACCGCCCAAAAAGCCGAACAAGACGGCACATGACGCCCCACCCCCACCCCTTGGCCGTGATCATGCACAGGTTCGGCGGCGTATGGGCTGAGCTGCCCAAACCCCCGGCGTGATCATGCACGGATTCGGTCTTGCATGACCTGACCTGCGCAAACCTCTGGCGTGATCATGCACAGGTTCGGTCCCGCATGACCTGACCTGCGCGAACGCCGTTCGTGATCATGCGCAGGTTCTGGCAGGCATGGTGTGACGTGCGCGAACATCCAGCGTGATCATGCACACGGAAGGCCCCGTACGGTGTGACCCGACCGAGCGCCCGGCGCACTCACGCCCCGAACCCACCCCCAGACAGGTGAATGCCGATCCCGGCGCCATCGCCCTCTGCATGATCACGCATTGCGTTTCACCAGACAGAGGGCACTCCAGCCGAATCCGTACATGATCACGAACGGCGTTCGCGCAGGTCAGGTCACATACCCAAGAACCTGTGCATGATCACGCCAGAGGTTTGCGCAGGTCACGTGACGTGTCTGAGAACCTGTGCATGATCACACCGGGCGTTTGGGCAGGTCACGCGACATGTTCAAGAACCTGTGCATGATCACGCGGGAGGTTTGGGGAGGTCAGCGCGTACGTTGCCGAACCTGTGCATGATCATCAACAAGGGGGGTGATCATGCACAAGGGGCGCGATCACCAACAAGGGGTTCGGTCAGGTCGATGGCGAGAAGGTCGGCGAGCGCCCGCAACTCGGCGATGCGGTGGCCGGTGCCGAGGGCCCAGTGGTGGGAGATGCCCGTCGCACTCCAGGCGTCGGTCCACTCCCCGGGATCGCAGCCGAAGTCGACCCGGGAGGTCGTGTTGCCGATCTTCAGGAGCGGCCCGCCGACCACCTCTCCCTCGGACGCCACGAAGCCGAACGTGCCGTCCCGCTTCTGGATCAGCCCAAAAGCGGTGACCGGGCCGTGGGTGACGTCGAACTCGACCGACACGCCCCATCCGCGCTTGCCGTGGTAGACGCCGAGCCCGCGCAGCAACGGCCGCCGGGAGCTGATGGCCAGGTGAGCCGGGCCGTCGTGGCCCATCTCGACGTGTCCCCTGGCGAAGTCGAGTGCCTGGAACTCGGTGAACGAGCCGCCCCCGCCCAGCCTGTCCATGATCAGCATGGCCAGTGACGTGCGCAGCTCGTACTCGCCGACCGCCGGAACGCCGCGCGCCGTGAGCAGCGAGGCGCCGAGGATCATGCCCGCCCCCAGCCGCTCGTGGACCTCGCCGTCGAGGCCGCGGTGGTAGTAGGCCAGGCTGTCCAGCCCGAAGTCGTCCACCAGCCGGTCGAGCCCGACGGACACGCGGGCCGCCCACGAGAAGTCGTCGTCGTTGACCGTGTCGGCCAACTCGAAGACGTCCCTCGCGAGATCCATCCGGCCCTTGATCTCCGAGTCGGTCACCTTCTCGACGCGTACGCGCAGATCGTCGAACTCCAGCACCTCGACGTGCCCGCCGAAGTTGGCGGAGACCAGGGTGAGGTCGGTGGCCACGTCGAGCATGCCCGGGTAGAGGTGCCCCATCAGGCCGTGCCGTCCGCGTCGCAGCGCCGCCCGCACACCCGCGGCCTTCACCCATCGGCCGATCTTGGTCCAGGCCCGCTCGTCCTCCAGATAACCGGAGACGGACCGGAACGGGATGCCGACGCGCATGAAGGCGTTGGCCATCTCCGGCAGGGGGCAGGCCCCGCAGTACGCCAGCCACTGACCGGTGTCGAAGGTCTCATGGTCCATCGACTCGGTCGGCTGAAGGTTGATCAGCAAGACGGGTGCGCCGGTGCGCTGGGCCACCGGCACGAGCATGGTCGCGGTCATGTAGGTGGTGAGGAAGCCGACGATGATGTCGCAGCCTGCCTCGCGCAGCTTCTCCGCCGCGGCGTCGCCCTCCTGCGCGTCGGAGACGAATCCGGCGTCGACCACGTCGCAGCCGAGCGCGCGCATCCGCTCGCTGACACGCGCGGCCGACCGCTGGAGCTGCGGCAACAGATCGGGGAACTGCGGCCAGTAGGCACCCAGCCCCCCGGCGACGAGCCCCACCCTGGTGCGGGGGACGGTCACGTGGTCGGGTTCGGTGGTCATGCTCTCTCCTCTCGGAAACCGGCGCGCCGTCGTCGGCGGGCCGGGTCTGTCCCCTGGATTCAGCCCCCTGATCAGCGCAGGAACGCGGCGGCCACCCCCGCGTCCACGGGGATGTGCAGCCCTGTGGTGAGGGAGAGGTCTCCACCGGTGACGGCGAAGACGGCGGCGGCGATGTGCTCGGGGAGCACCTCACGCTTGAGCAGCGTCCGCTGCGCGTAGAACTCGCCGAGCTTCTCCTCGGGCACGCCGTAGACGGCCGCGCGGTTGGCCCCCCACCCGGACGCGAAGATGCCGGAGCCCCGGACCACCCCGTCGGGGTTGATCCCGTTGACCCGGATGCCGTGCTCGCCCAGCTCGGCCGCGAGCAGCCGCACCTGATGGGCCTGGTCGGCCTTGGCGGCGCCGTACGCCACGTTGTTGGGCCCGGCGAAGACGGCGTTCTTGGAGGCGATGTAGACGATGTCGCCGCCCATGTGCTGAGCGATCATCACCCGGGCGCTCTCCCTGGTGACCAGGAACGAGCCGCGGGCCATGACGTCGTGCTGGAGGTCCCAGTCGTCCACCGTGGTCTCCAGCAGGGACCGGGAGAGCGACAGCCCCGCGTTGTTGACGATCAGGTCGATCCCGCCGAAGGCGAGCACGGCCTGCCGTACGGCGGAGACGATCTGCGCCTCGTCGGTGACGTCGACCTGTACGGCCGTCGCGACGTCCTCCGGCCGGTACGCCCTGGCCCCGAGCTCGGCGGCGACCTTCTCCGCGGCCCCGAGGTCACGGTCGGCGACGACCACGCAGGCTCCCTCGGCGGCCAGCCGGCGGGCGGTGGCGGCTCCGATGCCCGACCCGCCGCCCGTGACCAGCGCGACCCGCGTGGCCAGGGGCTTGGGGCCGGCATGCGGCGCAGCTTGGCCTCCTCGAGCTCCCAGTACTCGATCCGGAACTTCTCCGACTCCTCGATCGGGGCGTAGGTGGACAGCGCCTCCGCGCCGCGCATCACGTTGACGGCGTTGACGTAGAACTCGCCCGCCACCCGGGCGGTCTGCTTGTCCTTGCCGAAGGAGAACATGCCGACGCCGGGCACCAGCACGATCGCCGGGTCGGCCCCGCGCATCGCGGGAGAGCTCGCGGTGGCGTGCCGCTCGTAGTAGGCCCGGTAGGCCTCGCGGTAGGCGGCGTGCAGCTCACGGAGGCGGCCGATCACGTCCTCCACGGGAGCGCCGGCCGGGAGGTCGACGACCAGCGGCGCGACCTTCGTCCGCAGGAAGTGGTCCGGGCACGACGTCCCGAGCGCGGCGAGCTCGGGATGCCGCTCGCGGGCGAGGAAGTCCAGCACCTCGGGGGTCGCGGTGTAGTGGCCCACCTGGGGAGCGTCGGTCGAGCACAGTCCCCGGATCACCGGGAACAGGGCCGCGGCGCGCTCGCGCCTCTCCTCGTCGGCCGGGGGCTCGTAACCCGGTTTGACCGGCCCGAACGGCTCGGCCGCGCCGTTGTCCGCGATGTACGCCTCGGCCGTACGGATCATCCACAGCGAGTTGGCCTCGCACTCCGCCGACGTCTCACCCCATGCGGTGATGCCGTGCCCGCCCAGGACGACGCCCACGGCCTGCGGGTTGGCCTCCTTGATCCCGGCGATGTCGAGGCCGAGCTGGAACCCGGGCCGCCGCCACGGCACCCACACCACCCGGTCACCGAAGATCCGCCGGGTGAGCTCTTCGCCGTCGGCGGCCGTGGCGATCGCGATGCCCGCGTCGGGGTGGAGGTGGTCGACGTGCGCCGCGTCGAGGAGGCCGTGCATCGCCGTGTCGATCGACGGCGCCGCGCCCCCCTTGCCGAAGGCGCAGAAGTCGAAGGCCGCGACCATCTCGTCCTCGCGCTCGACACCGGGATAGACGCCGGTGAGGGCGCGCAGCCGGTCCAGCCTCAGTACGGCCAGGCCCGCCTCGGTGAGTGTGCCGAGGTCGCCCCCCGATCCCTTGACCCACATGAGCTCGACGGCGGATCCGGTGACCGGGTCGACGGCCTCCCCCTTGGCCGAGGCGTTGCCCCCGGCGAAGTTGGTGTTGCGGGGATCGGCCCCGAGAGTGTGCGCACGCTGGAGCAACTGCTCAACCGGCGTGGTCATGATATTTCCCCCTATATCGGTGATAAGCGCCGGTCAGGCGCCCCAGCCGGCCTGGTGGCCGCCCACCCTTTCTGTCCGAATCTTCGCGAAGTAGCCCGAGCGGGCGTAGGCCTTCATCGGCTCGGGGTCCAGGCCCATCTCCTCGCGCATCGAGGCGAGCAGCGGGCGGACGTCGGTGTTGTAGGCGTCCATCAGGACCGCGTTGGCTCCCAGGACGTCGCCCTCCGCCTGCGCGGCGGCCAGGGCATCGGCGTCGACGAGCAGCGCCTTGGCGGTGGCCTCCTGCACGTTCATGACCGAGCGGATCTGGCCGGGGATCTTGGGCTCGATGTTGTGGCACTGGTCGAGCATGAACGCCACGTCGGCCGTGTACCCGCCGCCGCGGATCACCTCGTACATGATCCTGAACAGCTGGAACGGATCGGCCGCCCCGACCATCAGGTCGTCGTCGGCGTAGAACCGGGAGTTGAAGTCGAAGCCGCCGAGCTTCCCCTCGCGCAGCAGGAACGCCACGATGAACTCGATGTTCGTCCCGGGCGCGTGGTGGCCGGTGTCCACGACCACCTGAGCCTTCGGCCCGAGGCGGACGCAGTGGGCGTAGGCCGTGCCCCAGTCGGGCACGTCGGTCGCGTAGAACGCCGGCTCGAAGAGCTTGTACTCCAGCAGGAAGCGCTGGTCGTCGCCGAGCCTGTCGTACACCGCGGACAGGGCCTCGGCCAGCCGGTCCTGCCGGGAGCGGATGTCATCCTGGCCGGGGTAGTTCGTCCCGTCGGAGAACCACAGCTTGAGGGTGTCCGACCCGGTCTGGTCCATGATGTCCACGCACTCCAGCAAGTGGTCCAGCGCCTTGCGCCGCACCGCCGGGTCGGGATTGGTGACGCTGCCGAGCCGGTAGTCGTCGTCCTGGAAGACGTTGGAGTTGATGGCGCCGATCCGCACGCCCAGGCCGGTCGCATGCCGGGCGAGGTCGGAGTAGTCCTCGACCTTGTCCCACGGGATGTGCAGGGCGACCGTCGGCGCCACCCCCGTGAACGCGTGCACCTGGGCCGCGTCCGCGAGCTTCTCGTACGGGTCGCGGGGCACGCCCTCCTGGGCGAACACCTTGAACCGCGTGCCGCTGTTGGCGTACGCCCAGGAAGGCGTCTCGATGTGCTGCCGCCGCAACGCCGCCTTGATGTCGCTCATGGAATCCCCGATTCAGTCGGTTTCAGTACGTCCAGTACGTCCAGTACGGATCAGTCGAGATGGAAGACTTCGCGGAGGGCGACCATGCCCTCGTCGGGTGCGCCGTCCCCGTGGTCAGAAGAAAGGCCCTCGAAGAACGGCGCCATCTCCGCCTGCCAGCGGGCGTTGACGTCCCGCTCGGCCATCGCGGCGCGGGCCGCCTCGAAGTCGTCGGTCTCGAGGTAGCCGACCAGCAGGCCGTCCTCCCGCAGGAAGAGCGAGTAGTTGTGCCAGCCGGTCTCGCTGAGGGCGGCCCGCATCTCGGGCCAGACCGCGCTGTGACGCTCGCGGTACTCCTCGAGCCGCTCAGGCCTGACCTTCAGCAGGAAGCAGACACGCTGCATGGTGGAATCTCCTCTTCGGGTACGGCGTGCCGGACGCCGGCACGCCGTACCCGTGGGGTGGTCAGTAGTCGAAGTCGTCGATGTTCTGGGCGTCGAAGGTGAAGGGCGGGCCGAGGATGACCTCACCGTCCTTGCCGATGGTGAACTCGCCGAGCTTGCCGGCCTTGAACTTCTCCCCCTCGGCGCCGGTGATCTGCCCGGAGGCGAGCGAGGCCGCGGCGTAGCTGGCGAGGTAGCCCAGGTCCTTGGGGTTCCACAGCGCGAACTTCTCGACGGTGCCGTTCTTGACGAACTCCCGCATCTGGTTCGGCGTGCCGAGACCGGTGACCACGATCTTGCCCTTGTACTTGGAGCCGGAGACGTACCGGGCGGCGGCCGCGATGCCGACCGTCGTCGGGGCGATGATGCCCTTCAGGTCGGGGTAGGCCTGCAGGAGGCCCTGCGTCTCCTGGAAGGACTTCTGGTCGTCGTCGTCGCCGTACGCGACCTTGACCAGCTTCATGTCCTTGTACTCGGGCTTGGTGAGCTCGTCCTTCATGAACTCGATCCAGGTGTTCTGGTTCGTCGCGTTGGCGGTCGCCGACAGGACGGCGATCTCACCCTTGTGGTCGATCATGTCCGCGAGCATCTTCACCTCGCTACGACCGACCTCCTCGGAGCTCGCCTGGTTGATGAAGAGGTCGCGGCAGTCCTTGGACGCGTCGGAGTCGTAGGACACGACCTTGATGCCCTTGGTCATGGCCTGCTTGAGCGGACCGCAGACCGCGTTCGCGTCGTTGGCCGCGATGAGGATGGCGTCCTGCTGCTGCTGGATCAGGGTGTTGATGTAGGACACCTGCGAGGACGCGGACGCGTCGGAGGGGCCGACCTCCTTGGCCGTTCCCTTGTACTCCGCCGCCGCCTCGATGCCCGCCTTGTCGACGATCGTCTCGTACGGGTTGTTGATCTGCTTGGGCAGGAAGGCGATCTTCAGCCCTTCCTTGAGCGGAGCGTTCGGGTTCGCGGTGGCCGACGACTGAGCCGGCGCGGCGGGCGCCTGCGAGGAGACGGACTCCTTGGTGGTCCCGCCGCAGGCCGCGAGACCGAGTGAGACCAGGCCGACCATGGCGACTGCCGAGGTGAACCTTCGTGACGAAGTGAACATAGGTGTTCCTCAGGTGGTGGGAGGTGTGGGCACAACCGGCGATGGAACGCGTCTTCGTTGCCGTGCGACGGCGACGAGACGTGGGGTGATCACTGAGATGACCAGCAGCAGTCCTGTCACGATGGACTGGATCTCCGTCGAGACGTCGTTGAGCATGAGCAGATTGCGCAGCAGCCCGATCAGCAGCACGCCGGCGATGACGCCGCCGAGCGTCCCCCTGCCACCGTCGAAGTCGACGCCGCCGAGCAGGACGGCCGCGATGACGGCCAGTTCCAGCCCGCTGCCGTTGTCGGCACGGGCGCTGCCGTACCGGAGTGTGTAGACGACGCCGGCGAACGCGGCGACGACTCCGGATACCACGAAGAGGATGAGCTTGATCCGCTTGACCCGGATGCCCGCGAAGTGCGCCGCCTCGACCTGCGCGCCGATCGCGAACAGCGCCCGGCCGAAGCCTGTGGCGTGCAGGAGGACCGCGGTGATCACCGCCAGCACCGCGAACACCGCCACCGGATACGGGATCGGCGTGCCCGGGACGTCGCCCACGGCCAGGTTCACGTACGTCTGCGGGAACTCCGCGATGGCCCGGTCACCGAGCACGACCAACGCGAGGCCGCGGTAGAGCGCCAGCGTGCCGATCGTCACGGCGAGGGACGGGAGCCCGAGCCTGGTCACCAGCAACCCGTTGACCAGGCCGCACACCGCGCCGACCACGATCACCAACGGGATGATCGTCTCAATGGCCCAGCCCGCGTCCCAGAGGTTGCCGACCA
>Ga0310811_10008658_pt1 | contig 13093 bp, 12 predicted proteins | sample YCmetagenome_FD_207642 | JGI IMG/M metagenome (GOLD analysis project Ga0310811, IMG submission 207642) | Soil microbial communities from experimental microcosm in Duke University, North Carolina, United States - YC | ecosystem: Engineered > Artificial ecosystem > Soil microcosm > Unclassified ...
CCGATACCGACGTGCTCGACACGCTGCCCCGTCGCGAATTGCTGGCGGGCTATGCCGAAGTGGCGAAGTACGGCCTGATCGACGATCCTGGCTTCTGGACCTGGTGCGAGACCAACGGCGCCGCTCTGCTCGCCGGCGATGCGGCCACGCGCGCTTACGCGATCGAACATAGCTGCCGCGCCAAGGCGCGCATCGTCGCTGCCGACGAACGCGAGACCACCGACCTGCGCGCCCTCCTCAATCTTGGCCATACCTTCGGTCACGCGCTGGAGGCCGAGACCGGCTTCGGCCCCGACCTGCTGCATGGCGAGGCGGTGGGCGCCGGCATGGCGATGGCGTTCGATCTTTCGGCCAAGCTCGGCCTTTGCCCAGCGCTTGACGCCAAACGCGTGCGCCACCATCTCGGCGCGGTCGGCCTGCCGGTGCGCCTGCGCAGCATCGGGGGCGACAACCGCAGGCAATGGAATGCGACGAGGCTGATCGACCATATGCGCGGCGACAAGAAGGCCGAAGCAGGCCGCCTGACCTTCGTGCTCGCCCGCGGCATCGGCAAGGCATTCATTACGCGGGAAGTCGACACGGCAGCCCTGCGGGATCTCCTCGACGCCGCCATCGCGGCCTGACGGGCCATGGAGCACGAACTCACGCTACATTTGCCGCTCTGGCTCGCGGTCCCAGCGGTCTTGCTCTGCCTCGCCCTCGGCGCCTACATGTCGGCCGCCGAAACCGCGGTCACTGGGGCCTCGCGGCCGCGCATGCACCGGCTCGCCCAGCAGGGCAACAAGCGCGCCACGCTGGTGAACACGCTGCTCGATCGCAAGGACGAGGCCGTAAGCGCCGTGCTGCTGGGCAACAGCGTGATGAACATCCTTTCGGCCTCGCTCACAACGGCCGTCCTGACGGAGCTGTTCGGAGCTGCGGGCGTCGTCTACGCCACCGCCATCATCGGCATCATGGTGGTGATCTTCGCCGAAGTGATGCCCAAGACCTGGGCATTGCTGCGTGCAGATCGCGTGGCGCTCATGCTTGCGCCGTCGATCCTGTTCACCCTGGCGGTACTGGGGCCGCTGGCGCGCGCCTTCGCCTGGATCTCGCGCTTCTTTCTCAAGCTGCTGCGCGTGCGCACCGATCGCGCGCCCGACCCGCAGGAGCATGACGAGCTCCTGCGCGGCGCCATCGATATGCACGGCATCGATCACACCGACGAGGACGCGCCGGCCGAAAAGGCGATGCTGCGTTCGGTGCTCGACCTTGGCGATCGCACGGTGGGCGACGTCATGGTCCATCGCGGCAGCGTCGCGTTGATCGACGCCGACGAACCGACCGACACCATCGTCACGCAGGTGCTGGCTGCGCCCTATACCCGCCTGCCGCTTTACCGCGGCCAATCCGACAATATCGTCGGCGTCTTGCACGCCAAGGACCTGTTCCGCGCCGTCAAGGCGGCAGGCGGTCCCGATACGGTGCGCATCGCCGATGTCATGACGCCGCCCTGGTTCATCCCTGAATCGACCATTCTTTTCGATCAGTTGAAGGCCTTCCAGGCCCGCCACGAGCATTTCGCCATCGTGGTCGACGAATACGGCGTGTTGCTGGGCATCGTCACGCTGGAAGACATCATCGAGGAGATCGTGGGCGATATCGAGGACGAGCACGACGCCATCAAGCGCGGTGTGATCCGCCGCGACGACGACGGCAGCGTGATCTGCCAGGGCAGCGTGCCGATCCGCGATCTCAATCGCGAATTCGCCTGGCAGTTGCCCGAGGATGTCGCCACGACCATCGCGGGCCTCGTCCTTTACGAAGCCCGGCGCATCCCCGAGGTCGGCCAGACCTATGCCTTCTATGGCTTCAGGTTCGAGATTTTGAAGCGCGAAGGCACGCGCATCGCCGAGTTGCGCATCGTGCCGCCGGCCGCCATACAGGCGCCCAACGTCTAAAAGACCAGCCGAAAGGACTTGCCATGCCGCTTTCGCCGCCAGTCGGGCGACAGCACCTGCATACGCGCCGCGTCACCTGCCAGGGTTTCTTCCGCGACGACGGCCTGTGGGACATCGAGGGCCGCATCACCGACGAGAAGACCTACGAACATGCCAACGAGTGGCGTGGCCCGTTGAAGGCCGGCGACTTCGTCCACGACATGTCGATCCGTCTCACGCTCGACCACAAGTTCACGATCGTCGATGTCGAGGCGGTGACCGACAAGTCACCCTATCGTATCTGCGGCGGGATCGCGCCCGACTTTAAGAAGCTGATCGGCCTCAGGATCAGTGGCGGCTTCCATCGCGAGGTCCGTGCCCGGCTGGGGGGCGTGCATGGTTGCACCCATATCGTCGAGTTGCTGGGGCCAGTCGCCACGACAGCGTTCCAGACGGTGTCCTCCAAGAAAGCGAGCGAGCTCAATCGCGCCCATCGGGCGAAGAGCGGCACCCTGCCCGCCCCCAATACCAAAGGTGCAGCCAAGCCTCCACGCAAGCCCTATGTCATCGATACCTGCCACGCCTGGTCGGCGGACGGCGAGGTGGTGAAGCGCTGGGCGCCGCAATTCTACACGGGCCCCGACGCCGAGGCGGTGCGGGCCGCGGCCGAAGGCAAGGAGATCGAGCTCGACGGCTGACCCTACGATTTCCGATCTTCGTCCGGTGTGAGCGTCGTCAGGGCAAGCGCATGCAGGCCGGCAGCGAACTCGTCGCTCAACGTCTGATAGACAAGGCGCTGACGGGCAACACGGCTCTGGCCTTCGAAGGCAGACGACACGATCTCGACTCGGAAATGGGATTCGCCTCCCTCGCGAAAACCAGCATGGCCGCGATGCCGTGACGATTCATCCTCAACGCTGAGCCGCAGCGGCGTGAACCGCTGTCGAAGCTTCTTGTCAATCGCCATCGCCACAGCACCCATCGCTCGCCTCTCTTGCCCGGCCATTCGCTTGATCACATATTAGCCGAATGCCGCGACGGCGAGCCAAACCTCTGACCGCGACCGATGGCGCCGCATCCTTCGAGCGGGTGTGCGAGGCGCCGGGTTGCCGGCTGGCTGGTGAATACCGTGCACCGAGAGCACGCGACCGGCTGACCGAATATCGCTGGTTCTGCCTCGAGCATGTGCGCGATTACAACAAGCGGTGGGACTATTTCGCCGGCCTCGACGCCACCCAGATCGAGCAACATATCCGCGCCGACACGATCTGGCGCCGGCCGGTCTGGCCCCTGGGCGGGCGTCGCGGCGGCGGACCGCAGATCCTGGATCCTCTGGGCCTTAGCGACGATGCCGGTCTTGCGGAGCGGCCGGCACCCCGCATGGATGGCAGCGAGCAACTGACCCCAGCCGAGCGCAGCGCCATCGAAGTCCTTGAACTTTCATGGCCTTTAACCCAGGCTGACGTGAAATCTCGTTACAAGGAACTGGTCAAACTGCACCATCCCGACGCCAACAACGGCGCCCGCGAGGCCGAGGAAAAGCTGAAGGAGATCAACGCGGCCTATTCCACCCTGCGGGCGTCGGAGCATCTACCAACCGGCTGATGCCGGTGCGCATCTGGCCTGCCAATTGGCCGCTTGCAGCGCACAATCGGGCCTGCGACTATTGCTTTTAGGCCCGCAATTTGGCGGGTTTTGTTTTGTTAGGAATCCGTCTGATGGCTTCTACGACGACCGCTGCCCGCCAAAACGTCTCGGGCATGCCGGATATCAAGGTCTCCGCTCGTCAGGTTTTTGGCATCGACACTGACATGGAAGTGCCGGCTTTCAGTGCCGTTAGCGAGCACGTGCCGGTGGTTGACGACGCCTATTTGTTCGATCACGACACCACGATGGCGATCCTCGCGGGCTTCGCCTTCAACCGACGAGTCATGGTCCAGGGCTATCACGGCACCGGTAAGTCGACCCACATCGAGCAGGTCGCGGCGCGCCTCAACTGGCCCTGCATCCGCGTCAACCTCGACAGCCATATCAGCCGTATCGACCTGATCGGCAAGGATGCAATCGTGCTGCGTGACGGCAAGCAGATCACCGAGTTCCGCGAGGGCATTCTGCCATGGGCTCTGCAGAACCCGACCGCCCTGGTGTTCGACGAGTACGACGCCGGCCGCGCCGACGTGATGTTCGTGATCCAGCGCGTGCTCGAGGTCGAAGGCAAGCTGACCCTGCTCGACCAGAACAAGGTGATCCATCCGCACCCGGCGTTCCGGCTGTTCTCCACCGCCAACACGGTGGGCCTCGGCGACACGACCGGCCTCTATCATGGCACGCAGCAGATCAACCAGGGCCAGATGGATCGTTGGTCCATCGTGACCACGCTCAACTACTTGCCGCACGACCAGGAAGTGAACATCGTCGCCGCCAAGACGCCGTCCTACGACACCGAGGAGGGTCGCAAGATCATCTCGGCGATGGTGGCACTGGCGGACCTCACGCGCGCGGGCTTCATCGCCGGCGATATTTCGACCGTCATGTCGCCGCGTACGGTGATCACCTGGGCCGAGAACGCCCGCATCTTCGGCGGCGATATCGGCTTTGCGTTCCGCCTCACCTTCCTCAACAAGTGCGATGAGGTCGAGCGCAGCACGCTGGCCGAATATTATCAGCGCTGCTTTGGCAGGGACCTGCCGCCGAGCAGCGGCAAGGGCGGCAAGCTGCACTAGGACGCGCCAATGGCCAAGGACACAACTCCCCTCGAGGAGTTCCGTCGCGTCACCGCCACGACCATGCGGGCGATCTCCCGCAAGGAAGTGAACGTGTCGTTCGTTCCCGATGGCGGTTCGCTCCTGGGACCGGAAGCGCGCATCACCGTGCCTGCGCGCGACCTGCCGGTCGAGGATGTGAGCCGCGTCCGCGGCGAGGCCGATTCGATGGCGCTGAAGCTGCGCCATCATGATCGCAAGATGCACCTGCGCCGCGTGCCGCGCGGCGAGACGGCTCGGGCGATTTTCGAGGCCGTCGAACAGGTGCGCGTCGAGGCGTTGGGTGCGCGGCGCATGGCGGGCGTCGCCGACAATCTTTCGGCCTTGTGGCGCCAGCGCTCCGACCAGCGCGGCCATGCCCGTATCAAGACCAAGGATGACGCACCGATCGCAGACGTGATCGGCCTGATTGCGCGCGAGCAGCTCCTCGGTGCCGCCCCGCCCGAGTCGGCGAAGGCGATGGTCGATATGTGGCGGGCCGACGTCGAGTCCGCGGCCGGCCGCGATTTCCAGAAACTCAAGGACGCGCTCGGCAACCAGGACGCTTTCGCCCGCGCCGCGCGCCAGCTCATCCGCGACCTCAAGCTTGGCGACGAATCAGCCGATCTGCAGGACGAGGACCCCGAGGAGTCGCAGGACCAGGAGAACGCCGACGGCCAGTCCAACGAGACCGGCGACGACCAGAGTGATTCGAGCGAGAGCCAGGGCTACGGCGCCCAGGGCGAGGAAACCGAGGACGCCTCCGAACAGGAAGATGCTTCCGAGACCGTCGCCGACCAGGCGCAGACCGAGATGCAGATGGGCTCGGGCGACGAGGAGGAGCCGGGCCGCGCCGAACGTCCGTGGCTGCCGCCGGGGGCGCTCAGCAATGAGCCGCTCGGCCAGCAGTACCACGCCTATACAACCAAGTTCGACGAGATCGTCGAAGCCGACCAGCTTTGTGATGCCGAGGAACTCGGCCGACTGCGCAACCACCTCGACCAGCAACTCTCGCATCTGCAGGGCGTGATCGGCAAGCTGGCCAATCGCCTGCAACGCCGGCTGCTGGCCCAGCAGAACCGCGCCTGGGAGTTCGACCTCGACGAAGGCATGCTCGATGCGGCACGGCTCACGCGCATCATCACGAACCCCATGCACTCGCTCTCCTACAAGCAGGAGAAGGACACGAACTTCCGCGACACCGTCGTGTCCCTGCTGATCGACAATTCCGGCTCGATGCGCGGCCGCCCGATCACCGTGGCGGCGATGAGCGCCGACATCCTTGCCCGTACGCTCGAGCGTTGCGGCGTCAAGGTCGAGATCCTGGGCTTTACGACGCGCGCCTGGAAGGGTGGCCAAAGCCGCGAGCAATGGCTTGCCGCTGGCAAGCCTGCCAATCCCGGCCGCCTCAACGATTTGCGCCACATTATCTACAAGCCGGCCGACGCACCGTGGCGACGGGCGCGCAAGAGCCTCGGCCTGATGCTGCGCGAAGGCATCCTCAAGGAGAACATCGACGGCGAGGCGCTCCTGTGGGCGCATAACCGGCTGCTGCCGCGGTCGGAGGAACGGAAGATCATGATGGTGATCTCCGACGGCGCGCCAGTTGATGATTCGACTCTGTCGGTCAATCCCGGCAACTATCTCGAGCGCCATCTACGCGACGTCATCGACTGGATCGAAACGCGATCCCCCGTCGAGCTGATCGCGATCGGTATCGGCCACGATGTCACGCGCTACTATCGTCGTGCCGTCACCATCGTCGACGCCGACCAGCTCGGTGGCACGATGATGGAGCAACTCGCCGCCTTGTTCGACGAAGAGGACACCAAGGACGTTCGCTCTGCCAAGACTGCTCGCGCCGCTCACGCCCGTTCGACGAAGCCCGGTGGCAAGCAGGGCGGCCGCCGCGCCGCCTGACCGTTTTCGAAAGGGCGTTCCCTGCGCCATCTCGTTCGCCCTTTCGTCTTCTTCTGCCTGCTGGTCGCCGCCGCGTGCGTCGCTGCGACACCGACATCACCGGTCAACAGCCAGTCACGGCCGCTCGACATCCAGGCGCACAAGGAACCGTTCAGGCTCGACAATACGACGACGCGCCAAGTCGGCCGCCTGATCTGGCGTGGCGGCCTTTCCCTCAAGGCTGATTCGGCCAACTTCGGCGGCTGGTCCGATCTTCACGTGACGCCCGACGGCCGGCGTCTCACCTCGATCTCCGATGAGGGCAGCTGGTTCACCGCCGCTCTCGCCTACGACAAAGATGGCAATCTCGTGGGTCTCCGCGACGGCCGGATCGGGCCCCTGCACCACCTCGACGGCAAACCGCTGGACGCCAAGGAATGGGCCGATTCGGAGGGCATGGCCCGCATGCCCGACGGATCGTGGCTGGTCTCTTTCGAGCGGCACCATCGCATCTGGCACTACCCGACTCTCGAAGGGATTCCCGTCGCCATCGACCTGCCGAAGGATTTCCAGCGCCAACCCCGCAATGGCGGCGTCGAAACCCTGGCTGCCCTGGGCGACGGTCGCCTGATCGCGATCAGCGAGGAATACACGAGCCGCCCGGGCTTCAACGTTGGCTGGATCGGGACGCCAACCGGCGAAGGGCAATACGCCTGGAGCCACTTCGAGTACGCGACCATCCCAGATTTCCATCCGACGGCGATCGCCCAGCTTCCGGACGGTTCCTTTGCCCTGCTCGAACGCGCCTATGACGTGGTGCGCGGCGTACGGGTCCGGGTCATGCATTTTGACGCGAGCCAGCTTCGGCCCGGCGGCATCGTCCACGCCGAAGAGCTGGCTTTCCTTGTCACTCCGTACGCGGTCGACAATCTGGAGGGAATTGCGGCGGCCAAAGGACCGAAGGGCGAGACTCTGCTTTGGCTGATCTCGGACGACAACTTCAATCCACTGCAGCGCAACTTGCTGCTGATGTTTGAGCTGGCCAAATAAAAAGGCCGCTTACGCGGCCTTTTTTGCGTCCTTCTTGGCCTTGGCGGAGGCGACCCGGCGCTTCAGGCCAAGCATCTCGGGGCTGAGCTTGCTGTCGTTGGTGCCCAGCAGGTAAGCGTCGATGCCGCCGTTGTGCTCGATGGTCTTGATGCCGCGCGGCGTCAGCCGCAGGCGAACGCTGTGGCCCAGCGCATCGGACAGGACCGAGGCAACCTGCAGGTTGGACATGAACCGACGCCTGGTCTTGTTGTTGGCGTGGCTCACATTATTGCCGTACTGCACGGACTTGCCCGACAGGGCGCAACGACGAGGCATGGCGGTTTCCGCTAAAAAACGATCCCGCCAACGGGCGGGACGGCCGGCTTTTTAAGGTCCTGATGGAGGCCCGTCAAGCGAACCAATCCACGACCCTTTCGCTGATATCCTCGACCTGATCCTCGGGAATCACCCGGCCCCGAGCCGAGATTCCGGCCTGGTGCACGGTTTCGGGGTCGCCCGAGACCAGGGGATGCCACCAGTACAGGTCCTGCTTGAAATGGACCAGCCGGTAGGCGCAGGTCTTGGGCAGCCAATCCATCTTGGCTACCACTGCTGGGGTGAGCTGGATGCAATCCGGCACGATCTTCTTGCGGTTCTTGTAGTCCCGGCAGCGCGCCGTTTTGGGGTCCAGGAGCTTGCAGCAGGTATCGGTCTGGGCAAGCTCGCCTGTGCCCTCGTATTCGAGCTTGTTGACGCAGCACATGCCGCAGCCATCGCACAGCGCCTCCCATTCCGACTTCGTCATCTGGGCGAGCGTCTTGCGCTTCCAGAACGGCGGTTCGGTCTTGGCGGCGGCGCGGCGGGCCCGCCTGACGAAAGATTTAGCGGCCATGAAAGGCTTCTAGCATACGACGGGCAGCCGCGGCGGGGGTCAAACGCCCACTTTCCACATCGCGCTCCAGCCCGGACACCAGGCGCCTCACCTCCGGATGCTTGCGCAGTTCGGCCAAGAGGGTCTCGCCCACCTCGTTCCACATCCAGGCCCGCGCCTGCTCGGCACGGCGGCGGGCAATGCCTTGTGTGCCGACCGCCTGGTTGAAACGTTCGATAGTGTTCCATAGTTCGGCCACGCCTTCGCCAGTATGGGCCGAGCAGGTCGTGACCTCCGGAACCCATCCCGCCGTCGGGGACCGCAACATGCGCAGCGCATGCTTGTAGTCGGCGGCGGAGCGCCGAGCGGTCGCCTTCAGATCGCCGTCAGCCTTGTTGACCACGATCAGGTCGGCAAGCTCGATCACGCCGCGCTTGATCCCCTGCAGATCGTCGCCGCCGGCCGGCAGCAGCAGCACGATGAACATGTCGACCATGTCGGCGACCGCGGTCTCCGACTGGCCGACACCCACGGTCTCGACGATCACCGTGTCGAAGCCTGCCGCCTCGACAAGCAGCATCGTCTCGCGCGTACGTCGCGCCACGCCGCCCAAGGTCGTACCGGCCGGAGACGGCCGGATGAAGGCGGTGGTCCTGCGCGACAGCTCCTCCATGCGCGTCTTGTCGCCCAGGATCGATCCGCCGCCGCGCTTGGACGAGGGATCGATCGCCAGGACGGCAAGCGACCGGCCCTGGTCCAGCAACGAAAGGCCGAAGCGTTCGATCAGGGTCGATTTGCCGACACCAGGCACGCCCGTTATGCCGAGACGTACCGACTTGCCGGCATGCGGCAGCAGGGCCGCCAGAAGTGCATCGGCACGCTCGCGATGGTCCGGCCGTGTCGATTCGACCAGCGTGATCGCCTGCGCGAGCGCACGCCGATCGCCCGCCAACAGCGGTTTAAGCAGGGGATCAGGGGGCGGGTCGGATTTGGCCACCGACGAATTCATCCTGAGCCAGATTTACCAGCCGCGCCGACGCAAGGCCAGCAAGGCACCTATGCCGGCGATCAGATAGAAGACGGCGATCGACGGACCGAAACCCACGTCGCCTATCGCATCCATCGACGCACCCGCGATCGGTCGGCCGATGAGCCCACCGATCGTATAGCAAATCGTGAAGGCGGCATTGGCTGCAGCAATATCACCGCCCGTGAAACGTTGCCCGAGGAGTGCCAATCCGACGGTATAGATGCCGAAGGAAATGCCACCCCAAAAAAGAAGTAAGGCAAGAATGCCCGCGCTCTGCAGATTGATCATTGGCAGCAGGGCCGTCATGGTGGCACTGAAGAGTGCGCAGGCAGCCAGCACCTTCCGGCGATCCCAGTGATCGGCGGCCCAGCCGATCGGCCATTGCAAGGCGAGATTGCCGATCACGAAGGCTGAAAGCCACATGGCACCGGTCTCCGGCGACACTCCCGAAGTCACGGCATAAACCGGCAGGAAACTGAAGGCCGCCTGCTCGCCCAACCCGCAAGCGAAGGCTGCGAGCATCGCCACCGGCGCCAGCACCAGCACACGCAGAAAGCCACCCGTCGTACTTTCCTCGATCGCGGGTGCAGTGCGCCAGCTCGGCAACAGTGGCAAAGCGATCAGGAGCGTGAGGGCAGCTGTCGCCAGAAATGGGGGCGGCCCATAGACGCCCACGACCTGAAGGATCAGGGGGCCAACAGCCAGTCCCAACGCCACGAGAGTCGAGTACACCGCGACGGCGCGGCCGCGCCGGCCTTCATCGACAACAAGGTTGATCCAGATCTCGCTCACGACCCACGGTATGCCGCCTGAAACTCCTGACAGGAGACTGAGCGCCATCCAGAGAACCGTGCTCTCGGTATAGGCAAAGGCGACCGTGATCGCCGCCGTTACCAACAATGAAAGACAAATGAGCGGGATCGTCCCGATTCGGGACGCAGCCCAGGGGATGCGATGCGCAGTCGAAATCATGCCGACACCCCATGCGGCACTCACAAGCCCGATTGTTAAATTGTCGACACCCCGACGCTCGAGCGCCAGCGGTACCAGCGGCATGGCTGCGCCCACCTGCACCCCGAACGCCAGACACGCAACATACACGGGCAGCAAGGCGCGCCAGGGCGCGGCAACAACACTGCTATTAAACGACATGCTGATTGCTTTTTAATCCACGACGCAACGCCACCAGAGTGCTGATGCAAGCCACGACATAGAAGAAGGCCAGCGTCCAGCCAAGGCCGGCATCGCCCAGCAGATCCATGGCCGTGCCGGTGAGCGGCTGGCCGATCAAGCCGCCGCCGATATAGAGCATCGAGAAGACGGTGTTGGCGCGGGCGATGTCACCGTTCTGGAAACGCTGTCCCAGCAGGGCCAGTCCCAGCGGATAGATGCCGAAGGAAATGCCACCCCACAGGAGCACGATGGCGAGAACCGCCGGCGACTGTGCCGGCACGAGCGGCAGCAGCAGGACGAGAGCAGCGCTCGCCGCCGTCGCGCCGGCAAGCACGACACGGCGATCGATCCGGTCGGCCAACCATCCCACCGGCCATTGCAACACGAGATTGCCGATCACGAATACGGAAAGCCACAGCGCACCGGTCTTCGGCGCCACACCGGAGCCCACCGCATAGACTGGAAGGAAGCTGAAGGCCACCTGCTCTCCGACACCGCTCGAGAAGGCAGCGAGCATGGCAAGAGGTGCGGCGAGGACGACGGCGGCAAAACCGCTTCCAGGTTCGGGGCCGATCGGCGGTGCGGTCTTCCAATGCGGCAGGAGAGGCACCGCGATCAGCAGCGCGATCGCGGCACAGGTCAGGAACGGGAGCGGCCCGTAGACACCCACGACCTGCAGGACGAGCGGCCCCAGCGCCATGCCGCCCGCGATCAGGATGGCATAGATCGCCATCGCCCGACTGCGGCGGCGTTCGTCGACAACGATATTGATCCAGATCTCGCTCAGGACCCAGGGCACGCCGTCGACCGCGCCGTGCATAAGGTTCAGCAGGAACCAGACCCTAGGATCACTGGTGAGCGTATAGGCGACTGAGACCGCCGCGCCCACAACGACGGCACTCACGATCAGAGGAACCGTGCCGAAGCGTGCAGCGAGATGTGGAATGCGCGGTGCGGTCAGGATCATGCCGATGCCCCAGGCCGCGGCGATGATGCCGATCACCGCCTTGTCGACACCCTGTCGCTCCAAGGCGAGCGGTACGAGCGGCCAGGATGTGCCGGCAAGCAGGCCAGCTGCGGCGCAAGCAGCGAGAATCGGCACCAAGGGCCGACGCAGCATGCCGCTATTCGGCAACACGCAGATGTCCTTCCACACGGAAGGACGGCAGCTCCTCGGCTTCAGCGTCGATCTTACGCTCGGCTTCGGCGGCGGCTTCCTGCTGGCGCCGCCACATGTCGGCGTAGAGGCCGTTACGGGCCAACAGCTCGCCATGGCGGCCCCGTTCGGCGACCCGGCCGCGATCGAGCACGACGATCTCGTCAGCATGGATGATGGTTGATAGCCGATGCGCGATCACCAGTGTCGTGCGACCGCGACTCACTTCCTCGAGCGAACGCTGGATCTCCTGCTCGGTGCGGGTATCGAGTGCGCTGGTCGCTTCGTCGAACAACAGGATGCGCGGGTTCTTGAGGATGGTGCGGGCGATCGCCACGCGTTGTTTCTCGCCACCGGAAAGCTTCAACCCGCGCTCGCCCACCGTTGATTCGTACTTCTGCGGCAAGGCCATGATGAAGTCGTGGATGCGCGCGAGCTTGGCCGCCTGTTCCACCTCGTCCCGGGTCGCGCCCGGCCGTCCGTAGGCGATGTTGTAGTAGATCGTGTCGTTGAACAGCACGGTGTCCTGCGGCACGACGCCGATCGCCGCGCGCAAGCTGGCCTGTTGGACGTCGCGAATATCCTGGCCGTCGATCAGGACATGTCCTGCCGCCACATCGTAGAAGCGGAACAGGATGCGCGACACGGTGGATTTGCCCGCGCCACTGGATCCCACGATGGCGACCGTGTCACCCGGTGCGACATGGAAACTCACGTCATGCAGGATCGGCCGCGCCTTTTCGTAGTGGAAGTCAACATGATCGAACACGATCTCGCCACCGCCCACCTTGAGGGCGGGCGCATTGGGCCGATCGGCGATCTCCGGTGGCACACCGAGCAGGCCGAACATCTTCTCCATGTTTACCAGCGCAGCACGGATTTCACGATAAGCGAAGCCCAGCATGTTGAGCGGTGCATAAAGCTGAAGCAGGAAAGCATTCACCGCCACGAAATCGCCGATCGTCATGGTGTGGTCGACAACGCCGTTGCCGGCCATCACCATCACGATGGCAAGGCCGACTGCGATGATCCCGCCCTGGCCGATATTGAGCAGTGAAAGCGTGCGGCTCGAGCGAATCGCCGCGGTCTCATAGCGGCGCCGGCCGACGTCGTAGCGCCGTGCCTCGTGCAGCTCGTTGCCGAAATACTTCACCGTCTCGTAGTTGAGCAGGCTGTCGATCGCCTTGGCGTTGGCCTCGGTGTCGGCATCGTTCATTCGCCGCACGAACTGGATGCGCCATTCCGAGAGCATGACCGTGAAGGCGATGTAACCCG
>Ga0310811_10008659_pt1 | contig 13092 bp, 13 predicted proteins | sample YCmetagenome_FD_207642 | JGI IMG/M metagenome (GOLD analysis project Ga0310811, IMG submission 207642) | Soil microbial communities from experimental microcosm in Duke University, North Carolina, United States - YC | ecosystem: Engineered > Artificial ecosystem > Soil microcosm > Unclassified ...
CCCTGCCCAACTGCGTGCTCGTGCGCAACGTCGCCTTCCTCGCCCCGGCGTGCACGAGCGCACACTTCGCCGCCGTGCTCGGCGGGCAGCCGCGGCTGTTCGAGCGGTTCCGGATGTTCACCATGAGCGACGAGGCCGAGTGCGCCGACCGCCTGCTCGGCGCCTTCTACCCGCGCTCGCTGCTGTACCTCGTGTCGGGCATCCTCGAGCGCGACGCCGGCGGCGCCTCGGCCTGCATGCCCCTCGCGGGCCTGGCCCGGTACCTGACCCTGCGCGCCGACGCCCCGCCGGACCTCGTCGGCGTCCGCGACTTCCTGCTGGAGCTGGGCACCGACCGCCTCGTGCGCTCGCCGTCGGCGCAGGACGCCCCGCTCGGCATGCGCTCGGGCGCACTCACCCACGCCGACTTCGACAACGACCCGCTGGTCCTCGCGAGCCTGCGCCATCTGGTGGCGACCGACCATGCATGACGCGCACTACGCGGTCGTCGTCGGCATCAACCGGTACCCCGGCCTGAGTGACCTGAACGGCCCGGTCCACGACGCGGCCGGCTTCGTCGAGTGGCTGGTCGACCCCTCCGGCGGCGCGGTACCGCAGGAGAACGTGCGCCTGGTCCCGGCCTCGCCCGACGACGACGCCGACCTGACCACCGACGAGGCCCTCCCCGACCCCCGCAACATCAACAGTGCGTTGCATCAGCTCAACACGATCGTGCAGCGGCGCACGGCGGCGGAGCCCGACGTGTGGCCGCGCACGCGGCTGTACTTCTTCGTCGCCGGCCACGGCCTGCTGCCCACCGACGGCGACGCGGCCCTGCTCGCCGCGAACGCGAGCAACGAGGAGCCGGGCTACAACCTGGATCTGCGGCTCTACCAGCAGTGGTACCGGCGCAGCGGCTGTTTCCACGAACTGGTGCTCTTCGCCGACTGCTGCCGCAACGACTTCCCCGGCGCCCCGTCCTCCCCGCCGCCGTTCGTGCAGAGCTCGACGGTCGACCGCGAGGTGCGCGTCGCCATCGGCTACGCCACCAGGTTCGGTCGCCGCGCCTACGAGGACGTCATCCCCGGCGACGAGCACGACGACACGCCGCCGGACCAGCGGCGCGGCTTCTTCACCACAGCGCTGCTTCGCGGGCTGCGTCAGCACCGGCGCTGGGACCAGCTCAAGGCGTTCGTGGACCGGACGCTGCCGGACCTCGCGGAGTCCAGCCGGCGCGTACAGCACGCCGACTGGTACGGCGAGGACGACATGCTCTTCGGCCGGGAGGACCCGGACCAGCCGCCCGCCACGTACGAGGTGACCATCAACTTCCCGGCCGGCACGCCCGCGGTCGTCGAACTGTTCGACGACCGGTTCGCCGTGATCGACTCATGGGACACCACACAAGGCCCATGGCGGCGGGCATTGCCGCCGGGGCTGTACGGCGTGCGCGGCCAAGGTGGCGGGCCCGTCGTCGGCCGGCTGTTCCAAGTGGCGGGGGCGGACATCGATGTCAAACTCTGAGACACAGCCCGGTCGCATCCGCCTGTCCGCGGCGCAGCCCGGCATCGAGTTCGTGGTCCGCGACGGCAGCCTCGCCACGGTCGCCGCGGCCACGCAGCGCCTGGACCTGACGGTCGAGCCCGGCCTGTACCAGATCGAGCGCCGAGCCGGCGAGGCCACCCTGACCGACGTGGTCCTGGTGCCGCCCGGCGGCGCTCACGACGAGGACGACGTGCGGCTGCCGCTGCCCGCCGTCGCACCGGTGTCGGCCTCCCGCGACGCTCCGCCGGGGTTCCGCGAGACCGCGGAGGCGGCCAGCGCTGCGCTCACGACCAGCGCGGCCGCGCTGCATGTCACCGCCGGGCTCGTGGTGGTGACCTGGCGGTCCGGACCCGGTCGGGGCTTCGAGGTGCTGGACAGCAGGTTGCGACGACTGCCGGGAGTGGTGGTCTCCGATCGCTCCCTCGCCACCTGGAGCGCAATGCTGCAGCCGGGCGGGTACGTGCTGCGGGCTCCGGCGGACGCCGACGTGTCCCTGTACCTGGTGGCGGGCTGGCAGACGGTGGTGTTCCACCGGGAGGGCGCCGGGATGTCGGTGCACATGACGCCGATGGACGTGCCGTGGCGGGCCGACGCGCCGGCGCACACGGCCGCGGAGGCGGCGCTGGCCGGGTTGCGCCAGGGCCGCCCGGTCTTCCGCCGCGACGTTGCCGGCGAGTGGCTCGGCGCGGATGCGATCGACCCGATGGTCGGCATCCTCGCCGCGCACGCGCTGCGCATCGCCGGCGAGGCCGGCACCGGGTACGGCGACATCGTGCAGCGCCTGCAGGAGCTGCTGCCCGGCCACCCCGACGTGACGGCCCTCGCCATGCTCCGCGACGGGCGGGTCGACCCGCGGGAGCTGTCCGTTTCGTGGCCGCCGACGCTGCTCGCCTCCTACCGCGACCTCATCCTGCCGGCGGACCTGGTCAGCCCGTCGGCGATCGCCGACGGCTCCATGGCCGAGCGCATCGCCGGCCGCACGGTGCGCTACGGCCCGTGGCTGGCCTGGTCGGACGAGCCCGGACCGTTCCGGTCCCCGCACCTCGCGCTCCTCGCCGGCGACCTCGAGGTGCGGGGCCTGGACCGCACGGAGCCACTCATCGGCGGCCCCCGGGCCGACCCGGCGACGTACCGGCGGGTGACCGGGTTCCTGGCCCAGGTTGCCGGGTTCGAGGGCACCGATGTCGCGGACGTGCGCTCCCGGTGGAGCGCCGCCGACATCGCCCGGGCCACCGAACTGCCGGTCCGGGCGGTCACCGCCGTGCTGCAGCCGCCGTCCTACGACCCGTCCATGGCCGGGGACGAGGCCCCGGCCATGGACCTCACGAGATGGTCAAACAAGGTCGAATGACTCCCAGGCGCCGATGGCGGTGCGGTTGGCGATGAGGGAGGCTGCGCCGGCATTCTCGGCGCAGACGTACTTGCCGTTGATCGTTGCCCGCAAGGCGACGCTGCCGTCGGGGTTGTGGATCAGGTCGAACGTCTCCCATGAACCGACGGCCGTTGCGCCGGCGATCAGTGGGGAGGCGCCGGCGTTGTTGGCGCTGACGTACAGGTTGTTGGCGTGGGCGCGCAGGGAGATGCGGCCGCCGCCCAGGTCGGCCATGTCGAACTGCTCCCATGGGCCGACCGCGGTGCGGTTGGCGATCAGCGGGGCGGCGCCGGCGTTCTCCGCGGTGACGAGGCGGCCGTTGGCGTGCGCGCGGAAGCTGACGACGCGGGTTGCCGGCGGCGTGGACCCTCCGAAGAGGGAAAAATCGACGGCGTTGGCGATGGCCTGCAGGCCCGCCTCGTTGGGGTGCAGGTGGTCGCCGGTCTCCAAGGACGCCAGGAACCACGTCGGGCGGGCCGGGTCGTGGGTCGCGGTGTCCTGGTCGACGACGCCGTCGCAGCCGCTGCCGGCGCTGCGCACGAACGTGTTGAACGCCTGCCGGCCGTTCTCGCCGGCCTGGGTCCAGTAGCCGGCGCCCTGGAAGGGCGTCAGCGTCGAGCACAGGAACTTCACGCCGGCGGCGTGCGCGCGTGTGATGAGCTGGCGGGTGGCGTTGATGAGCTGGTCGCCGGTGACGGAGCCGGCGCTGTTGCCGAGGTCGTTGATCGGGTCGTCGGAGAAGATGACCCACTTGACGCCGGCCTGGGACAGCACGTCGCGGTCGAAGCGGTTGGCGGCGCTCTGGCCGGAGCCGTCGCCGAGCAGGCGGTTGCCGCTGATGCCCTGGTTGAGCACGCCGATGGTGCGGCCGGCCTGGTTGAGGCGCACGGCCAGGTCGTTGGGCCAGCGGCGGTTGGCGTTGCCGCCGGAGCCGACGCCGTCGGTGATGGACGCGCCGAGCGCCACGACGGCACCCTCCGAGGCGGCGTTCTGCACGTCGAGGTTGGTCAGGAAGAAGTAGTTGCTGCGGGTCTGCGGCCCGGACAGCGTGGCGTTGCCGGCGACGTTGCCGGCGGCGACGTAGTTCGTCTGGTTGCCGAAGTCGTGCACGGTCGCGTTGCCGGTGTTCGACGGCAGGTAGAAGCTGACGGCGACGTCGGCGAGCGCGTCGACGGTGAACGCGACCTGGTCGCTGGTGACGCTGCCGCCGACCGGGATCGTGGTCTGGGCGGCACCGCCGAAGGTGACGGCGCGGTCCGAGGCCGCGTCGATGGAGGATCCGCTGGTACGCCGGGCCAGGTGCACGTTGGCGATGGTGACCGGCTGGTTGCCGAACGCGTTGGACAACCGGATCCGGGCGGCGGTCCCGCCGATGCTCGTGTGCACGATCTGGCGGATCGTCTGCTGGTTGAACGTGGTACCGCTGGACTGCGGCGAGACTGCCCAGGTGCCGGTCCAGGCCGGCGCGGCGGCGGCCGCGCTGGTGAGGTGGATGGCTAGGCCCCCGATGGCGAGCGCCGCGACGATCGCGGCGGAGGCGAGCTTCCGTGTGCTCATGGCTCCGTTTCCTTCGAGACGGTACGGGCGTGGAAGCACGATTCGCCGAAATCGTGATGACCCGACCATAGCCGATCCTCGATGGCGCGGCACGGCCCTCTATATTGCACGAACTATATTGCACGGGCAGTGCCGAAACTCTATCGTCGGCTGATGTTGAAGGTTGACGTACCGCCGGACCTGATCGGTGGCGACGTCGACGAGGGCTACGGCCCGGTCGCCGACGCGTTCCGCCGCAACTTCACCGAGCGCGGCGAGATCGGCGCGGCTTGTGCGGTGTACGAGAACGGAAAAAAGGTTGTCGACCTCTGGGGCGGCTACCGCGACGGCCGCACCCGCACCCCGTGGGCGGAGGACACCCTCGTCACGGTCTTCTCCACCACCAAGGGCGTCTCCGGCCTGGCCCTGGCGGTCGCGCATTCGCGCGGCTGGATCGACCACGACTCCCCTGTGGCCGCGTACTGGCCCGAGTTCGCCCAGGCCGGCAAGGAGACGGTGACGGTACGCCAGCTCCTCGCACACCAGGCCGGCCTGGCCGCGATCGACCGCCCCCTGACGGTGACCGACCTCGCCGACCTGGACGTGGTCGCCGCCGCGCTGGCCGAGCAGCGCCCCGCCTGGACACCGGGCACGCGCCACGGCTATCACGCGATCTCGCTAGGGTGGTACGAGGGCGAGCTCATCCGCCGCGTGGACCCGCAGGGCCGGACGCTGGGCCGCTTCTTCGCCGAGGAGATCGCCGCCCCACTGGGCCTGCAGTTCCACATCGGCGTCCCGTCCTTCGTCGACCCGGCGCGCATCGCGACCATCCACGGCTTCAAGCCGGCCGAGATGCTGCTGCACATGGGCACCATGCCGCGCGGTTTCGTCCTGGGCTTCCTCAACCCGCGCAGCGTGACGGCCCGCTCGTTCGCCAACCCGAAGGTCCTGTCCCAGACCGGCAACTACAACCTGCCCGAGGTGCGCGCCCTGGAACTCCCGGCCGCGAACGGCACCGGCGAGCCCCGCGCGATCGCCCGCGCCTACGGCGAGGCGGCCACGGGCGGCGCCGCGCTCGGCCTGCGCCCGGCCACGCTGCAGGCGCTGATCCGCCCCGCCGAGCCGCCGACCGAGGGCCTTGCCGATGTGGTACTGCGAGTCGACACCATCTTCTCGCTCGGCTACGTGAAGCCGTTCCCACGCCTGCGCTTCGGCGCTTCGGGCAACCAGGCCTTCGGCACGCCGGGCGCCGGGGGCTCCTTCGGCTTCGCGGACCCGGAGACGGGCGTCGGCTTCGCGTACGCCATGAACCGCGCCGGCTTCCACCTGTGGGACGACCCGCGGGAGCTGGCGCTGCGCGAGGCTCTCTTCCGCACCGTCCTCGGCGAGCGCACCCAACACCCCGACCCCCGCTAGCGCTGGAGGCATTCGTACGCCATCACGCGGACCACGGCGGGCTCGAGCCGCACCAGGACGTCGCGGTCAACGAACGGCTCCGCACGGCGGCGACCGTGGCGAAGGCGACGCCCCAGGCCATGCTGAGGACCGACCAGACCGGGCCGAAACCGCCGGGCGTGCCGGGCCAGGCGAGGCACACGAGACCGAGATACGCGGCCTCCAGGCCGGCCCCGACCCCGATGAAGCGCCGGCCGCGCGGCCAGCACGCGGCCGCGCTGCTCAGCAGCACGAGGGCGAGACCGACCGCGCCCTGCACCGAGTAGTGGTCGATCCCGATGCTGATGTCCACCGGCAGTTCCGCCCGGTTGGCCGCGTACATCGCGTAGGCGTACACCAGCCAGGGCACAGCGGCGAGGGCGGCTAGGGCCAACGGGCTACGGGGCGTACACGGTGGCCTCGCGGGAGGTCCGGCGGATGCCGTTCGGGCCGTCGAAGGCGCGGTGGCCCCACCAGGTGAGGGCGTGGGCGTTGAAGCGGGTCGCCATGTCCAGGTTGCTGACGTCGCCGCTGTTGCCGCTCCAGGACCAGGCCAGATAGCCGATGCGGTCGGCCTGGGTCTCGGACATGATCGCGTCCTCGTCGACCTCGCCGTCCTGGTGCGTGTAGGCGAACTCGGTGACCGCGATGGGGAGCTTCGCGCGCAGGAAGTGGCCCAGGTAGTCGTGGGGGTTCGTGGCTCGGAAGAAGGCGCCGTACATGTGGATCGAGAACATCGTGTTGTGGTCCGGGTCGGCGGCGTAGACCTCGGCGGCGTGGTCGCGCATGGTGAAGGACAGGTCCTGGCCCCAGTCGGGGGCGTCGACCAGGAGGGTGTGGTCGATGCCGGCCTGGCGCATGCGGCGGATCGAGTTCTTCGTGTCGGCGGGCCAGGTGCGGAAGTTGTCGAGCACGTACGGCTCGTTCGCGACGTGGATCATCACGTACTTCTCCTGGCCGATCAGGGCCTTGCGGATGCTGATCCAGTAGTCGACCGCCTGCGACTGCGGGATCGCGGTGGCGCGGTAGCCCCATCCGGTGGTGTCGGCGACGACGAGGACGCAGATGAGGCGGTTGCGCCGGCACAGCGAGATCACGTTCGCGACGTCGGCGGCGTCGTTGCGCTTCGCGATGGCGCCGGTCGACAGCTCGATGCGCACGGTGTTGGCGCCCAGCGCCTTGACGTCGCTGAGCATCTGGGCCGTGCGTTCCGGGTAGTCGACGTGGCTGTGGCCGACGCCGCGCATGACGAACTCGTGGTTACGGGCGTCGTAGAGCCGCCCGTTGTCGACGTGGAACTCGGGCTGAAGGCGCACCCCGTACGAACCAAGGGCCGCGATGAGCGAGATACCCGCGATGGCGGCGCGCATTCGCATGGCACTGCACTTCCCCGGCGCCGTGACGCAAACGCCACCCGCGGGTGAAGGCGCGCCGAGGGCATCATCGTCGCGCTGGCCGAGCAGCTGTTCTGACGGTCACTGGGCCGGGTCGAGCGTGCCGGCCTCGAGGCTGCGCTGCGTGGGGATGGCGCTTGCGGGGCGCGGGTCGTCGTCCTCGGTGGCGTCGATGTCCGGGCCGACCTGGGGCTGGTCGGCCCAGAGGGCGCGCAGCTGGCCCTGCATGAAACCGGTGAGGCGGGAGCGGTACTCCCGGTCGAACTGCTCCAGCGACTCGATCTGCTGCTGCAGGCCCTCGCGCTTGGCGGCCAGGCTGCCGACGACGTCCTGGTAGCGCATCTCGGCCTGGTGCTTGAGGTCGTCGGCGCGCTGTGTGGCGATCTTCACGATCTCGGCGGCCCGGGCGCGGGCGTCGGCGAGGAGGTCGTCGGCGGCCTGCTCGGTCTTGTCGGCGTGGGCGCGCGCCTCGTGCACGATCCGGCCGGCATCCGCGCGGGCCTGGCTCAGCACGTCCTCGGCGTCGGCGCGCAGGTCGTCGGCGTGCGCCTCGGCCTGGTGCACGATGCGGTCGGCGGCGGCCTGTGCCTCGGCGAAGATCCGGTCCGCCTCCTGGTGCGCGCCCGCGACGTGCTCGTCGGCGGTGCGCTGCGCCAGGGTCAGCACCAGCAGGGCGTCGCGCTGGGCGTTCGCGGCCGTCGGCGCGCCGTGACCGCCGGGGCCGTCCATCGGACCCGGATGCTGTTGCATGGGCTGCTGTGCAGCGGGCTGCGTATTCGGAAGCCCCTTGAATCGGCCTCGGATGCCGTCGTCGGCCATGGTCGTCCTCCTTCCCTAGGCTCGTGCACGCTACCAGCGAAAAGACCGTTCGCGCGCGGGTCGGAAACTGTCGCTCATCCGGCAGCGGGAAGCGGCGTGCGGCGCACCGCCGACAATTGCGACATAGGCGGCGAGGTGGTCCGGTCGAGCCCGTCACATCATCCCCCGTGGCGGGCCGGACCGGCGGCGCCGCGGGGTAGAGATGGAGACATGGACTTCGGAGTCGGATACTTCCCAACCCACAACGCCGTGGCGCCCGGCGACATCGCCCGGCTGGTCGAGGAGCGCGGGCAGTCCGCGCTGTTCTTCGCCGAGCACACGCACATCCCGGCCAGCCGCGACACGCCCTACCAGGAGGGGCGGGCCGAGCTGCCGCAGCGGTACTGGCACACGTACGACCTGTTCATCGCCCTGACCGCGGCCGCGGCGGCGACGAGCCGGCTGCGGGTGGGCAGCGGCATCTGCCTCGTCATCGAGCGCGACCCGATCATCACCGCGAAGGAGGTCGCGTCGCTGGACCAGCTCTCCGGCGGCCGGTTCGAGTTCGGCGTCGGCGCCGGGTGGAACCGCGAGGAGATGCTCAACCACGGCACCGACCCGCGGGTGCGCATGGCCGTGCTGCGCGAGCGGGTCGAGGCGATGAAGGCGATCTGGGCGCAGGAGGAGGCGTCGTACCACGGAAAGTACGTGGACTTCGAACGCATCTGGTCCTTCCCGAAGCCGGCGCAGCGCCCGCACCCGCCGGTCCTCGTCGGCGGCAGCGGCCCCGGCGTGCTGGACCGCGTGCTGGCGTTCGGCGACGGCTGGTTCCCCAACTACGAGGAGAGCGTGTTCGACCGCATTCGCGAGCTGCGGTCCCGGGCCGAGCGCCCGATCGACGTGCAGGTCCTGTCCGCACCGGCCGACCCGAAGATCCTCGAGCGGTTGCACGCCGCCGGGGTGCAGCGGGCCAGCCGGTGGCTGCCCTCCGGGCCGCGCTCGTCGGTCGAGCGGGGACTGGAGGAGTGGGAGCAGGCGATCGCCGAGTTCGCTGGGGAGGCGTTATGACCCTGGAGGAGACCCGGCAGCGGTTCGGGGCGGCGACGGTGGCCCGGCTCGCCACCGTCGCCCCGGACGGCTCGCCGCACGTGGTGCCGATCGTGTTCGCGCTCGACGGGGACACGATCTACCACGGCGTGGACGCCAAGCCGAAGCGCCACACCGCCCTGCGCCGCCTGGCCAACCTCGCCGCCGAGCCGCGGGCCGCCGTCCTCGTCGACCACTACGACGACGACTGGTCCGCGCTGTGGTGGGTGCGGGCCGACGGCGTCGCGCGAGAGATCGAGCCGGACGGGGAAGAAGGGCGGCGGGCGCTGAAGCTGCTGGAGGCGCGCTACCCGCAGTACCAGATCCGGGGAAGCATGATCGCGATAGACGTCGCGCGGTGGTCGGGCTGGTCGGCCTCGTAGAGTCGGGGCATGACCGACTTCTCCGCCGAGCACCGGCAGCTCATCGACGCCGTAGCCGAGCGTCCGGGCGCGCAGATCGCCGAGGCGACGGTGGCCTACGACCACGACGGCCAGCCCATGGAGGGCTACGCCGCACATGACACCGCGATCGCCGGCCCCAAGCCGGCGGTGATCATCGTGCACGACTGGACCGGGCTGCGGGAGTACCCCAAGGCGCGCGCCCAGATGCTGGCCCGCCTCGGCTACTACGCCTTCTGCGCCGACGTCTACGGCACCGGGCGCCGCTTCGACAACTCCGCGGAGGCCTCGGCGGAGGCCGGGAAGTACTACCGAGACATGCCGCTGCTGCGCGCCCGCGTGCGCGCCGCGTACGACGTCGTGGCCAACGACCCGGCGGTCGACGCGGGCCGGATCGCCGTCATCGGTTACTGCTTCGGCGGCACCGCGGCGCTCGAGTTCGCCCGCACCGGCGCGCCCGTGGCCGGCACGGTGGCCTTCCACGCCGGGCTCGTCGCGCACGACCCGGCCGACGTCGCCGCGATCACCGGCTCGGTGCTGGTGTGCAGCGGCGGCGCCGACGACGTCGTGCCCGACTCGGCCATCGCCGCGTTCCAGGACGAGCTGCGCACCCGGCCCGACCTGGACTGGCAGGTCAACGTGTACTCCGGGGCGCCGCACGCCTTCACCCTGCCCGGCGGCGCGTACCGCCCGGTCGCCGACCGCCGCAGCTGGCGCGAGCTGACCGGCTTCCTGTCGGACGTTTTCGCCGGCTAGGGCACTGCGGCCGCGAGGACCCGCTCCAGATGGGTGAGCGGGTCCGGCGGTGCGTCGCGGAAGTAGTCCTCGTACCACACCCGGAACCCGGCGATCGAGCACGCGACCAGCAGCCGGCGCCGCCAGTCCGCCGGGTCGCCGCCGCCCCGCCCGGCGAGCTCGGCGGCGAGCTTGGCCTCCTGGTCGGGGCGCACGCCCGGATACGAGCCGCGCAGGTGGCTGGACTGCAGGGCCACCGCGCGCAGCCCGGTGAGCAGCTCGCGGTGCTCGACGACGAACCGGCCCACCGCCAGGAGCGCCTGGCGCATGACGGCCGCGTCGGAGGAGCCGGGCGGCGCGCCGGCGATCTGCTCGAACACGATGCCGGTCATCCGCCGCACGGGCTCGGCGACCACGTCCTCCTTGCTGGCGAAGTACCGATGGAAGGTCCGCGGGGCGATGTCGGCCGCGGCGCAGATGTCCTGCACGGTGACGTGGTCGTAGCCGCGCTCGATGAACAGCCGCCACGCCGCCTCGACGGTGGCGGCGCGGTTCTGCTCGCGCTTGCGCTCCCTGAGGCTCTCGATCGCCCCGCTCCCTTCCGCTGTGGTCCTTGTGACCGGGGTCTCAACTATCTCGCCGGCCACCTTCCGGCAACAATTCCGTGGCAGGCTCTGCCTCGTGGCAGATTGTGCCACGAAACCGCTGCCCCCTGGAGCCTGATCATGACAAACACCGCCGAGGTGGCCGCCGACACGGCGGCGCCGGGGACCGAGGCGAGCGAGGGCCGGTCGTGGACCGCCGCCCAGGTCGTCGTCGTGCTGGTCATCGGCACCGCGGCGCTCATGGTGTCGCTGACCCAGTCGCTACTGGTCCCGGTCCTGTCCGAGATCGCCGTCGACCTGCACGCCGGCGGCGACGGCATCGCCTGGGTCCTCACCTCGACCCTCCTCGTCGGCGCCGTCGCGGTGCCCGCGTTCGGCCGTCTCGGCGACCTGTTCGGCACCCGCCGCATGGTGCTGGTCACCCTCGTCGCCCTCATCGTCGGCTCCCTGATCTGCGCCGTGGCGCACAACCTGACCGTCATGATCATCGGCCGGGCCGTCGTGGGTCTCTCCGTTGCTGCGGTACCCCTGAGCATCAGCCTCATCGGCGTCACCCTCCCCAAGGCGCACGCACCGGCCGGCATCGCCCTCATCAGCGCCATGCTCGGCGTCGGCGGCGCGCTCGGCCTGCCGCTGGCGGGCCTGATCGCGCAGTACGCGGACTACCACCTCCTGTTCTGGATCTGTGTGGCCGGCGGCATCCTGGCGGTCCCCGGCATCGTGCTGCTGGTCCGCGAGCCCGCCCGCGTCGCCAAGGGCCGCATGGACCTCATCGGCACGGCGCTGCTCGGCGCCGCGATGCTCGCTCTGCTGCTCCCCCTGGCCCAGGGCGACTCCTGGGGCTGGACCGATCCGCTCACGATCGGCCTCTTGGTTGCCGCAGTGGTACTCCTGGTGCTCTTCGTCGCCGTCGAGCTGCGCATCGCCTCGCCGCTCGTCGACGTGCGCACGACCGCCCGCCCGTCGCTGCTGCTGACGAACGTCGCCTCGCTCTGCGTCGGCTTCGCGCTCTTCGCCACGCTCATCGGCACCGCCTCCTACGTGCAGGCCCCCGCGGCCACGGGCTACGGCTTCGGCAAGTCCGTCCTGGCCGGCGGCCTGTGCATGCTCCCCGGCGGCATCGCGATGCTGCTGCTCTCCCCCTTGTCGGCCAAGCTGCGCCCGCGCACCGCGCTGGTCATCGGCTCGCTCATCATCGCCGCGGGCTTCGCCACCCGGATCGTGCTCACCGACAGCCTCTGGCAGGTCGTGCTCGGCGCCACGATTGCGGGCTCGGGCACCGGCATCGCATACGCCGCCATGCCCGGCCTCATCATCCACGCCGCACCGCGCTCGGAGCTGGCCGCGGCCAACGGCCTCAACGCCCTGTTCCGCAGCGTCGGCAGCTCCCTGGCCAGCGCGATCGGCGGCGCGATCCTGGCGTCGCAGACCATCCTCCTGGCCGGCCACGCCCTGCCGTCCCTGGCGGGCTACCGCACCCTGTTCGCCATCTGCGCCGGCGCCGCGGTCCTGGCCGCGCTCCTGGCCCTGTTCATCCCGCGCCACGCCAGCACCTCGGACGCCGCCCTGCCGGAGTAGTTGTTACCGTCCCTCGGTGACGTCGATCGAGGTACACGACTACGACCCGTCCTGGCCAGCGCTCGCGGCCGCCGCCATCCTCGAGGTGCGCGCGGCCGCGGGCGCGGCCGTCATCGACGTCGAGCACGTCGGCAGCACCGCGATCCCCGGCCTCGCCGCCAAGCCGGTCATCGACCTGATGGCCTCGACGGACGACCTCTCCGCCGATTTCGCCGGTCTCCGCGACCTCGGGTACCGCCGGCTCGAAACCGGCATGCCGGAGCGCCTGTTCTACCGCCGCGAGGGCTACCACCTGCACGTGGTCACGGTCGCTTCCTGGCCGACCCGCAACGAGCGCCTCCTGCGCGACCACCTGCTGTCCCATCCGTCGGCGCGCGAGGAGTACGCGGCGCTCAAGCGGTCGCTGGCCGCGGCGGACCTCGACGGGGACGCGTACACCCGCGGCAAGACGGCCCTGATCCAGCGCCTGGTCGACCAGGCCCGCACCGCCCGCGGCCTGCCGACCGTCGACGTGTGGGAAGCCTGAACAAGCATTGCAGTTCCTCGGCGCAGACCACCCGGACACGATCGCCGCTCACGTCAACCTGGCCCTGGCATATCGGTACACGGACCGTCCCACATGCCGGTGG
>Ga0310811_10008660_pt1 | contig 13091 bp, 8 predicted proteins | sample YCmetagenome_FD_207642 | JGI IMG/M metagenome (GOLD analysis project Ga0310811, IMG submission 207642) | Soil microbial communities from experimental microcosm in Duke University, North Carolina, United States - YC | ecosystem: Engineered > Artificial ecosystem > Soil microcosm > Unclassified ...
CCAAGATGCAGATCCAGAGCGGCCCTGAGCAGTACTACTTCGCCTGGCACACCGACACCTCCGGCAACGTTCTGAGCACCGGCGTGGCACCCGACGGCGACCAGTGGATCGCCGCGGCCCTGGACTTCGCCGCGGGCCGCTGGGGCGACGGCTCCGGGATCTACGACTACGGCCAGCAGGCCGAGCTCATCCTGCACGCCATGTGGCACGCCTCTGACAACGGCGGCGTGAACATGTTCAGCTCGACGAGCGACCTGCCGATCTTCTCCCCGCCCTTCACCTTCTTCAACTACACCGACCCCTCCTACGCCCTGCCGGCGTTCTACAAGTCCTTCGCCCAGGCCGACCCAACGGACAAGGCCCTGTGGGACAAGGCCTACACCGCCGGTGAGCAGCTGCTGCAGAAGGCCGCGAACCCGGCCACCGGGCTGGCCCCCGACTACGCGAACTTCGACGGCACGCCGTACACGACCGCCGCCGACGGTCCCGGGAACAACTCCTACGACGACAACTTCCAGGAAGACGCCTGGCGGCCCATCGCCAACGCCAACGTCGACGCGGAGTGGTACGGCGTCCAGCCCTGGCAGACCCGGTACTCCGACACGCTCGAGAGCTTCTTCACCAGCCAGGGCATCGGCACCTACGCCAGCCGCTACCACCTGGACGGCACGGTGCTGACGCTGGGCCAGAACGACTACGAGCCCACGCACGCCCAGGGCCTCGTCGCGATGAACTCGACCTCTGTCATCTCCAGCACGGAGCGGAACAAGGACGCCTTCCTCAAGGACCTGTGGAACGCCCAGATCCCCTCCGGAAAGGCCCGCTACTACGACGGCTCGCTCTACCTCCTCGGCCTGCTCTACGACAGCGGCCACTTCCAGGACTGGGCGCCCGGCACGGCACACCACGGCCCGAACCTCTGACACGGCACGAACCGGTCCCGATCAGGATTCCGACCCCGATCCCGATCGGGGTCGGGATCCCGCCGGCCGGGGAGACGTCGTACGCTCCCCGGCCGGCGGGAGACCGCAAAGCGGGTTCGCTCCGCACGTGCTCCAGCATTTGCACCCGGCACATTGAAGATCGATTTCCTGCACCAGCGGGCTGGTCGGCGGTCACCGCCCCTTATCGCGTTCACGGAATCACGCTCACCCGATTGGAGTAGCGGCTTCCCGGGCCGCCCGCAGTGGGCACGAATCGGGCCATGAGCAGGCCCGTCGCGTCCGAGCGCACAGAAGAACGCTTCCCGCGGCCCCATTCAGAACCCTGTCTGCATCGGCCCGAACACCGCGCCCGATTATGGATGGATGGCCGGTTTGGGTACCCTCCACCGCGTACCAAACGATATGTGGAGGCTGAGTTGGCTGAAGCTTTTGATTCCGGGCCGGCGCCAGACATCACGTCGGTGCGCACAGCGGACACGAGTTCGAACTCAGCACTCGACGCCCGGGCAGACCACGGTCACCGGACCCGCCCGCCGGAGGCCGCCGCGCGAGGCGGCGGCTTGGCCGTCTACCACGTGCCGCGTCCTCGGCCCGCCGATCAGTACGGGGAAGCGCCCGACAACACCGACGTCCCGCCGGAATACCGCGGCGACGAGTTCAAGGACGTGCAGCGGCGGCAGGTGGTCGCGGCGACCGTGTCGAGCACGGCGACCACGGCGAGCGCAACAACCGCGCCGCCGGCGCCGGCTCCGGCCGCCGGGCCGGCGTTCGCCGACACCGCGGATCCGCTGGACGCGCGTCACGCGATCCGCAGGAACCTGGCTTCGGCCCTCACCGCCGCCGTGCTGACCACCACGCGACGGCGGCACGCATGGCGCTCGGCGGCGGGAAAAATCCACGAGCAGATCGTTCAGCAACAACGGTCGGTGGCCTACGTCAGCGACACCACCGCACACTCCCCGACGCCGCACGCGGAGTCCGCCGCGAAGACACTCGCCAGATCACTACACGACTTCGCCGTCCGCTGCGACGCCGACGGGCTGCCCGCGAAGGCCGTCTCGGCCGCGCAGGAGGCCGTGAGCATCTACCGCCAACTGTCCACGCTCCGCCCCCACACGTACGACGCCGACCTCGCCGTCTCACTCCGGGCTCTGGCCGCGAAGTACCAGGCGAACGCCCAGACGGCGGAATCGCTCGAGGCCGTGGACGAGGCAGTGAGCCTGTACCGCCGCCTGGCCTCCACCCAGCCGACCGTGTTCAACTCCGACTTCGCCGCCGCCCTCACCGACCTGGCCGCCGCCTACGAGATGAACTCGCAGTTCGCGGAGGCACTGCTCGCCATGGAAGAGGCCCTCCCGGTCTACCGGCGCCTGGCCGCCACCCATCCGAGCGCATACACGGCGCAACTCGCGAACGCGCTGCACGTCCTCGGCATCCACCGGGCACGGGACGGACACCACAGCGCGGCGCTGGCCGCCGGCGACGAGGCCGTGAGCCTGCGCAGGCGCCTCGCCCACGCGAACCCGGAACGGCATCTCCCGCATCTGGCCGCCTCGCTCTACCTCCTGTCCAAGCGCTACGACGACATCGGCCACCCCGAGGAGGCCTTCGACGTCATCGGGCAGGCCACCGCCGCCTATCGCACGCTCACCGAGAAGCAGCCCCACGCCTTCCAACCCGATCTCGTCGCCTGCCTGGTCAACCTGCTGCTACGGCAGAACCCGCACGAACTCTCCGTGCACGTCCTGGCCATCGCCGAAGAGGCCGTCGCCGCACTACGCCCCCTGACCAGCGGCTCGCACCCGAACAGGCACCGCCTCGAGCTCGCGGTCTGCCTTCTCCTGCTCGCGCGTCAGTTGGAGGGCGTCGACCGCGCCGAGGACGCCCTCACGGCTACAGAGGAAGCCGCCACGCATCTCAATCACCTGGCCCAGGCCGATCCCGACACCTACCTCCCGGACTACGCCCCCTGCCTGCTCCTGCTCGGCGAACGGCTCGAATCGGCACGTCACCACGACGCCGCGTTGCGCGCGACGCAGGAAGCCGCGACCCAGTACCGGCACCTCGCGGAAGCCGACCCCCACACGCATCAACCGGACCTGGCCTCGTGTCTGCACGTCCTCGCCGTTCGCCTCGCGGACGCCAGGCACCCCGAGGCGCTGAGCACGCTCGAGGACGCCGTCGCGAACTACCATCAGCTCACCGACACCGACGGACTCGACCACCGCCCCCACCGCGCGTCAGCCCTCGCGCTCCACGCCAGCTGGCTGCACATCATCGGACGAACCGAAGACGCACTCGCCGCCTCCCTTGCCGCCGTGGACATCTACCGGCAACTGGCCAAGCTGGACCCGGAGACGTATCTTCAGGACCTCGCCGCCCAGCTCGCCTGCCACGGCCGCATCCTCGAGAGCGACTCGGAAGCGGCCGCGGCCCTGGAGGAAGCCAGCACGGTCTACCAACGCCTCGCCGGCGCCGACCACAAGCGTGAGTTGGCCGACTGCCTCACCACGCTCGCCGAGCGCCACCACCGGCTGGCTCACCACGCGGACTCCCTCAGCAGCGCCGAGCAGGCCGTCGACCTGTACCGGGACCTGGCCGACGACGACCCGGAAACGTACCTGCCCGAGCTCGCCCGCGGCCTGTCCACGCTCGCGAGCTGCCTCGGCCAGCACGCCCGACTGCTCCCCCTGAGCGAAGCGGCATCGATCTACGCCCACCTCGCGGACGCGGATTCCGACACCTACGGGCCGCGCCTGGCCGCCGCCCTTTACGCACTCGCCCGCACCCACGATGAACTCGGCCACTTCGAGAAGGGCGCCGCCGCACGCGCTCAAGCCAGGACGGTCTGCGACCGGCACGGCTCCCTCCGCCTCGACGCAGAACCCTGATCAGACTCGGATTCGATGCGCCGGTCCGATGCGCCGCTCCGAGAGCGCCTCCTGTGCGTCTCGTCAGGCTTCGAGGGCCTGTGTGAGGTTCAGATCTCGATCAGCGGAACGCCCGCGCGCAGCTTGCCTTGGGTTCACAGCGCGGCAAGCATGGGCGCCTGTCCGGAGCGCCCTCATACTCGGTCGTCTGTGGGCGTTGCGGACAGGCGGCCAGGCGCCGCCCCGGCGCCGTAGCCTGCCCTTCGGGCAGAGTGCCGTTCCGCCTAGATCTGAACCTCATACAGGCCCGAGGTCGGTGCCGGTACTCACGCTCCGCCACGCGTCCGCCTCGGCGCGCTGCGCGTCCAGGACGTCGTCCGCCGTCTTCACGGCATCGCTGCCGAGCAGCAGCAGCGACGGCGTCTGCGGCGACGCGACCGCCTCGATGATCGCCCTGGCCGCCTTCGCCGGGCTTCCCGGCTGGGTGCCGTCCACGGTGTCGTTCTCCTTGCGCCGCCGGCCGGCCGTCTCGGCGTAGTCGGCGATCGCCGCGGCGGACTGCGTCAGGGAACGGCCGGAGAAGTCGGTCCGGAAGGCGCCCGGCTCGACCGCGAGCACCTTGACGCCCAGCGGGGCGACCTCCTTGCGCAGCGAGCCGGACATCGCTTCGAGAGCCGCTTTCGTCGCGGAGTAGTACCCGGAGCCGGGCGGGCAGGCGCGCGCGCCGATCGACGAGATGTTGACGATCGTGCCGCTGCGCCGGGCGCGCATGCCGGGAAGCACCGCCTTGATCAGTTCGACGGGGCCGAAGAAGTTGGTGGCGAACAACCTCTGCACGTCGCTGTCCTCGCCTTCCTCGACGGCGGCCCGATAGCCGTAGCCGGCGTTGTTGACGAGGACGTCGACGCCGCCGAACACTCTCTCCGCCTGCTGCACGCATGCGGCGACCTGGGCGTTGTCGCTCACGTCGAGCGAGAGTGCCAGGGCGGTGTCGGCATACGCTTTCACCAGGTCTTGCACCGTGCTCGCGTCGCGCGCGGTGACCACGGCGTTCTCGCCGCGATCGAGCACGGCCTCGGCGAGCGCCCGGCCAAGGCCGGTCGAGCAGCCGGTGATGAACCAAGTGGACATCTCGGGATCCTCCGTGAGTCGAGGCGGACGGTGCCGAGCCGGACGGAGGGCCGGTCACCGCGGATCGAGGCACCTCGATGATATCGGCGCAGGCCGCGTCACGCCCGGGCGCGCTTCACGCCTGCTCGGAGGCCCGGAACACCTCGCAGCACCCGCGGCCTTTCAGATCTTGAGGGAACTGTCCGGACCAGCATCGGTTCGTCCACTGAACGAACGAGAGAGACAGCTCATGAGCAACAACCCCTTCCGTTTCGGTGTCAGCCTCGTCAGCACGGGCTCCCGCTCTGCTTGGCGCCGGACATGCGCCTGGGCACGTACGTCCTCAACGCCGGCATCTCAGCCCGGCGTATCTCGCCAGAGACGTCGCCGACGTCTGGCGCCTCACCGACGGCCGCCTGGAACTGGGGCTCGGCGCGGGATACGTCCCGGGCGAGTTCGAGGCCGTCGGACTGCCGTTCGGGTCCGGAGGCGAACGTCTGCGGAAACTGGAGGCGACGCTCGACGCGACGCGTGAGCTGCTGCGGGCGCAGGCGGACAAGCCCGTGCCGCCGGTGATGCTCGCGGGATCCGGCGACCGGATGCTGCGTCTGGCCGCTAGAAAGGCCGACGCCTTCAGCTTCGCCATCACGGCGGGAATCGCGCCGGACGTGGCTCCGGAACGGCTTTCGCCCGGCGGGTCCAGGTGCTGCGCGAAGCGGCCGGTGACCGGTTGGGCGACATCGAACTCAACCTCTTCGTCGCAGCAGTCGGCGAAAGCGTCGACAAGGTGGACCTGGAGATCATTCGCAACGCGAGCGGCCTCGACGATGCCGCTCTCGTCCGGCTTCCCGGAGTGCTCATCGGCTCGCCGAGCGAGATCGCCGAACGCCTGCTGCGCTATCGCGAGGAGTACGGCACCACCTACATCAGCGTCCTCGAGCCGCACATGGCCGCTTTCGCTCAGGTCATCGAACAACTGCGCTGACATGAGACGCCCGGCTATCCTCGATCGGCTGGGGCAATTCAGCATACGACAACGGGATGATGCGGGCACTGAGATCAGGGTCCGCCATCTCCTTGTCGAAGGGGAACATCGGCCGCTGGATCCGGTGGTGTCCGAGCCGGGTGAGTTCCTGGTCCACGCCTCCGGGGGTGAGCGCGAGGCGCCAGTCCGCGGCCATCGCGAACAGCTCGGGTTCCAGATAACCGATCTTCACCACCACGACGTCCGCCGAGCGCGGGTCGAGATCCAGGTCGGTGAAGTCGTGCTCGTGGTGGTAGGGCTTGCGCAGCCGCGTGATGATCACGTGCACTCCGCCGACCCGCAGCACGACCTCGGTCTCGGCGTCGCGGTCGCCGTGCCGGATCGCATGGACGACCCCTGTCATGGTCACCGGCCCCGCGTGGCGATCGTCCACCGCGGCTCCGGCGGTCACGGTCACCGTCGCGCCGATGCCTGCGCCGACGGCCGCGTCGACCGCCTCCGGCCCCGGCACCGACGCGTAGATCACCACAGGTCCGTCGGAGTCCTTGAATTCGGGCCGCGCCAGGATCCGCTCCAGACCCCACGTCACGTCGCCCGCGCCGCCCGCCGTCGGGTTGTCGCCGCTGTCGCTGACGAAGAACGGCCGCGCGTCCGACGCCAGCGCCTCGTCCAGGCACTCGTCGAGGGTTCCGGTCGGGGCGACGAACGCGAAGTCGCGCCGCGCGTCCCAGAAGGCCCGGGCCAGTCGCTCCGCGCCCGCGGCGACCACGGCCCCATCATGGCCGGTGACCACGACCGCGGCGTGGTTGCGCGCCTCGTCGGCCCACGCGTAACCGACCCAGATCGCCGCGTCGATCACCCCGTCCAGCGCCTCGACCTCGGGAACGGCCGCGTAGATGCCGCGCGCGGGCTCGATCCGGGTCGAGGTCTGCTCGCCCGCGAGCAGCACCGGCACCGGGATCCACGCCTTGACCGGCAGCGGCGCGCCCTCGACGAGAAGGTCGATCAGGTTCCGCACCGCCCTTTCCTTCGTGTCGAGATAGTCCTCGTGCGGAGCCATCCGGTAGCAGGTGATCAGATCGCTGCGGTGCGCGAGCTCGCGCGAGACGTTCCCGTGCAGGTCCATCGAGGTCGAGACGACCACGTCGGGGCCGACGACCTCGCGGATCCGGGCCAGCAGCCCGCCTTCCGCGTCTTCGATCCCTTCCACGGTCATCGCGCCGTGGATGTCGTACCAGAGCCCGTCGAGCGCGGGCATCTCGGCGAGCCTGGCGATCAGCTCGTCGGACAGCTCGGCGTACGCCTCGGCCGTCACCATCCCGCCGGGCAGCGCCTTGCCGAGCAGCACGCCGTGCCACGTCGCGGCCTCACGCAACGCGGTGCCGGGTGCGAGGAACGGATAGCGGTCCAGGATCTCGGCGCCGCGCTGCGGGTGGAACGCAGGGGCGAGCGTGCGGGCCGGAGAGAAGGTCGAGGACTCGATGCCCAGGCCCGCGATGGCGATCACGGGGCGGGCGACGGGAGAGCGGTCGGTCATTGCTTGCCCTTCTTGGAGTCGGAGCCGGGAGGATCGGCGGGTCAGGATTCTGCGAGGGCCCGGGCCAGCGCGCGCTGCAGCGCCAGCTGGCCGGCGCCGACCAGCCCCGCGTCGGCGCTCAGGCTGGTGCGCTCGATCACCAGGTGCTCGGTGGCCAGCGGGTGGCAGGCCTCGTAGAGCTGGCTGCGGACGGCGGCGACCAGCGGCTCCAGCGTGGAGAGGATTCCGCCGAGGTACACCGCGTCCGGGTTGAAGAAGTTCACATTCGCGGCCAGCACCTGGCCCAGGTAGCGGCCCGCCTGGCGTACCGCGCGGGTCGCCTCCGGGTCGGCGTCCGAGGAGACCATCCGCACGACGTCCTCGACCGTGCGCGCCGCGGCCCCGCGCTCGCGCAGGATCCGGGTCAGCGCCGCGCCCGAGGCCACCGTCTCGAGGCAGCCGATGTTGCCGCAGGAGCACGGCGTGTCCCCGGCCGCGTCGATGCGCACGTGCGTGATGTCCCCGGCCGCGCCGGTCGCGCCGCGGTAGAGCCGCCCGTCGGCGATGATCCCGGCGCCGATGGCCGAGCCGATCTTCACGGTGATCGACTGGCGCCGTTCCGCGGGCTGCACGGTGTGCTCGCCGAGCGCCATGCAGTTCGCGTCGTTGTCCACCGCCGCAGGGACTCCGAAGCGCTCACGCAGCCAGGCATCGACCGGGAAGCGGTTCCAGCCGGGCATCCGCGAGGGCAGCGTGACCGTGCCGTGCTCCACGTTCACCGGCCCGGGCAGCGAGAGCCCGACGCCGCGCAGCGCCGCCCGCCCGCGGGCCGCGGCCAGCACCTCCAGCGCCTCGGCGAGCGGCGGCAGCGCGGCCTGCGGCCCGGCGTCCACGGCGAACGGGATGGTCGAGACGTCGTCGAGGCCGCCGCCGGGCAGCACCACGCCGATCCGCGCGTGCCGCCCGCCGAGGTCGGCGGCCAGCGCGAACTCGTCGGCCCCGCCGATCCGCAGCACCTTGCGCGGCCTGCCCCCCGCCGAGGACCGGGTCCCCTTCTCGGCGACCAGGCCCCGCTCGACCAGATGGTTGACCGTCAGGGAGATCGTCGAGGGGGCGGCGCCGAGCAGTTCGGCCAGTTCCGTGCGCGAGGTCGCCTGCCCGGACGCGATCAGCTCGAGCACGCTCGCGGCCAGGGCGGCGTTGCGGGCCTTGCCCCGGTGCGGGGCACTTACGTCAGACATGGTGGCGGTTATTTCCAGCTCGGGGACCGGGCCCCGAGCGTAAGCCCTGCCCGTCCGCACGTGAAAGCCCTCCGGACTTATTCCATTCCGGCAGAAACAGACTTTTTACAAAACCTTATTTCCTTTCCCGCCACACGGGTTTTGACTGACTGCCACCCTCGCTCCGTCTTCGGCGGAACCTTCCGCCCCGACCGCTCAGGAGAGCCATGATCCCCGCCCGCACCCCGCGCCGCCGCCGGGCACTCGCCGCGCTCGCGCTCGCGGCCGGCACCGGCCTCATCCTCACTGCCTGCCAGGGATCAGGCAGATCGTCGGCCTCGGCGAAGGCCGACTCGGTGAACTATGCGCTGCCCGCGAACTTCACGCCGAACTGGATCCTGCCCATCGGCACAGCGGCCCACTTGAACACCAACAACATCTCCATAGCCGCCGCCCTCTGGGAGCCGTTGATCGCCTACGACGGCTCCACCGGAAAGATCACCTGGAACAAGGCCGATTCCGTGGCCACGGCCGCCGACTTCGCCGCCGACGGGCGCAGCGTGACCATCACGCTCGGCGACCGGCACTGGAGCGACGGCCAGCCGGTGACCTCCCGCGACGTCGAGTTCTGGTTCAACCTGATCAAGGCGGACAAGGCGCAGTGGGCCGGCTACAACCCCGGCCAGGCCCCGGACAACTGGACCTCGCTCAAGGTCCTGAGCCCCACGAAGTTCACCATCGCCTTCGACAAGTCCTACAACGACCAGTGGATGCTGGCGAACGAGCTCAGCTCCATCACCCCGCTCCCCCAGCACGCCTGGGACAAGACGGACGCCTCAGCCGCCGTCTCCGACGCCGACGAGACCCCCTCGAGTGCTGTCAAGGTGTGGACCTACCTCAACGGCGCCGCGGCGAACATCTCCGGCTACGCGACGAACGCGCTGTGGAAGACCATCGACGGTCCCTACTCCGTCTCCTCCTGGTCGACCGCGGGCAAGGTCGTGCTGAGCGCCAACGCGAAGTACGACGGCGGCGAGAAGGCGCACATCAAGACCGTCGACCTGCTTCCGTTCACCACGACGACCGCCGAGGAGAACGCCCTGCGGGCCGGCGGGGTCGACTACGGGTACATCGACCCGACCGACATGAGCCAGAAGGCCTCGTTCACCAATCTCGGCTACACCGTCGATCCGTGGACCGGCTGGGCGATCACGTACATGCCGTACAACTTCGACAACCCGGCCATGGGCGCCGTCTTCAAGCAGCTCTACGCGCGCCAGGCGGTCCAGGAGTCGATCGACCAGACGACGCTGGCGAAGGCCGTGTTCAACAGCACCGCGACACCCGGCTACGGCCCGGTCCCGCAGTCCGAGCAGTCGGATTTCCTCTCCAGCGTGCAGCAGAACGACCCGTATCCGTTCTCGACCACCAGCGCCAAGGCTCTGCTGACCAGCCACGGCTGGACCGAACAGGGTGGCGTGATGGTCTGCACGAGCGCGGGCGGCGGCGCCGGCCAGTGCGGCGCCGGCGTCAAGGCCGGGACGAAGTTCCAGATGCAGGTGCTCTCCCAGTCCGGCTCGACCGTCACCGACAACATGATGAGCGCCATCCAGTCCTCACTCGCCGAGACCGGCATCGGCTTCACGATCAAGACCGCGCCCGTCAACACCGTGCTCTCGGAGACCCCGCAGTGCACCGCGGGCCAGTCGATCTGCAGCTGGCAGCTGTCCTTCTTCGGCACCGCGGGCAGCTGGTACTTCTCCGCGTACCCCTCGGGCGACTCGCTGTTCGAGACCGGCGGCGGCGCCAACTTCGGCGGCTTCTCCGACGCCGCCGTGGACCAGCTGATCAAGGCCACGACCACCTCGAGCTCCGCGGAGGCGATGCAGGCCTACAGCGCCGCACTGGCCAAGGCGCTGCCGGTGATCTGGCTGCCCGAGCCCGACTATCAGATCTCTGTGATCAAGAAGGGACTGAGCCTGACCGCCCAGGACTCGCTGGCCAACTTCCACCCGGCCCAGTGGCAGTGGACGAACTGAGTGGCAGCGGACGAACGAGAAGTGGACTACTGAGTTGACCGCGCGTTACCTCGCCGGGCGCCTGCTGCAGGCCGTGGCCGTGATCCTGGTGGTGACGGTGATCGTCTTCGGCCTGCTGCACGCCCTGCCCGGGGGCCCGGCCCGCGGGATCCTCGGGCCGCACGCCGGCGCCGCGCAGATCGCCGCCTTCAACAGGGCGCAGGGCCTGGACAAGCCGCTGCCCGTACAGTACCTATATTATCTCAATACCCTGCTGCACGGGAACCTCGGCTCCTCGTACACGCTCAACGAGCCGGTCTCCCAACTGATCGCGCAGCGGCTGCCGAAGACGCTCGTGCTCACGGTGCTCTCCGCGATCATCGGGCTCGTCGTCGCGATCCCGCTCGGCATGTGGCAGGCCGTGCGCCGCAACAAGCCGACCGACTATCTGATCACGGCCCTGTCGTTCATCGCCTACGCGACCCCCGTCTACTTCTTCGGCATCGTACTCATCCTCGTCTTCAGCCAGATCCTGCCCTGGTTCCCGCCCGAGGCCCCGCAGGGCGACACCCTCGCCGAGGTCCTGTCGGACCCCGCGGCCCTCGTGCTCCCGGTCGTCGCCGGGGCGGCGTCCATGGTCGCGGTCTTCAGCCGCTACATGCGCGGCGCGACGCTGGAGAACCTGGCCGAGGACTACGTGCGCACCGCCCGCGCGGGCGGCGCCGCACCCCGCGCGATCCTGGGGCGCCACGTCTTCCGCAATTCCCTGACACCGGTCGTGGCGATGCTCGGCTACTACGTGCCGGTCCTGTTCGGCGGCGCGCTCGTGGTCGAGCAGCTGTTCAACTACCCCGGCATGGGCCTGCTCTTCTGGAGCGCCGCACAGTCCTCCGACTACCCCGTGCTGCTCGGCTGCGTACTGGTGATCTCGGTGGCCACCGTGATCGGCACACTGCTCGCCGACATCCTCCAACGGCTCATCGACCCGCGTGTGAAGGCAGGTGACGAGGCATGAGTGTACTGATCCAGTCCGAGCTCGCCGAGAACGCGGTCGGCACGGCCGCCTCCGGCGCGCGCATCGGCCTGCGCCGCTTCGCCCGCAACAGGTTCGCCCTCACCGGGACGGCGGCGATCATCCTCTTCGTCGTGTTCTGCTTCCTCGGCCCGGTCTTCTACCACACCGACCAGATCCACACGAACCTCACGCAGATCAACCTCCCACCGGGCGGCGCGCACTGGCTCGGCACCGACGCCGTCGGCCACGACGAACTCGGAAGGTTGATGTACGGCGGCAAGGTCTCCCTCACGGTCGGCCTGTCCGCGGGGCTGCTGGCCACGGTCATCGGCACGCTCTGGGGCTCGGTCGCCGGCTACGCGGGCGGCTGGGCCGACGCCGTGATGATGCGCGTCGTGGACGCGGGCATCGCGATCCCTGCCCTGTTCATCCTGCTGGTCATCTCCGCCATCACCACCCCGAGCGTCCCCGGCCTCGTCGTCATCCTGGGCCTGGTCTCCTGGCTGGTCCCGTCGCGCCTCGTGCGCGCCGAGACGCTGACCCTGAAGAACCGCGACTACGTGCTGACCCTGCGCGCGATCGGTGGCACGCACCGCCGGGCGATCTTCCGGCACATCCTGCCGAACGCCGTGTCCACGGTCGTGGTCGCCGCGACATTCCAGGTGGCCGACGCCATCCTGCTCGTCGCCTACGTGTCCTACCTGGGCCTGGGCGTCCAGTCTCCGCAAACCGATTGGGGCGGGATGCTCTCGGCAGGTCTCACCGCCGCGTACTCAGGGTACTGGTGGCTCATCCTGCCGCCCGGCCTCGCCGTGATCCTCGTGGTGTGCGCCTTCAACGCCGTCGGCGACGGTCTGCGCGACGCATTCTCCGTCAGGGGCCGAGCATGAACGCAGAACCGACCACAGTGTCGACCGACATCGGCAACGGTGCCGACCTCGCCCTCACCATCGCAGACCTCAGCGTCACCTTCACCACCGAGTCCGGCGCGGTCTCCGCCGTCCGCGACGTAGACCTCCAGATCCGCCGCGGCGAAACAGTCGCGCTCGTCGGCGAGTCCGGCTCCGGCAAGTCCACCGTCGCGCTCGCCGCCATGGCCCTGCTTCCGGAGACCGCACGCGTCACCGGACGGATCGAGGTCGCCGCCACCGACATCTCGTCGGCCGCCGAGCGCACGCTGCGCGCCCTGCGCGGCAGCACCATGTCCATGGTCTTCCAGGAACCCGCCACCGCCCTCGACCCGCTGATGCGCGTCGGCGCCCAGATCGCGGAGGTCATCCGGAACCACCGCGACATCGGCGCCGAACAGGCGAATCAGGAAGCTGTCGACCTACTGCGCCGCGTGGGCATCCCCGACCCCGAACGCCGCGCCCGCGCCTACCCATTCCAGCTCTCCGGAGGCCAGCGCCAGCG
>Ga0310811_10008661_pt1 | contig 13089 bp, 7 predicted proteins | sample YCmetagenome_FD_207642 | JGI IMG/M metagenome (GOLD analysis project Ga0310811, IMG submission 207642) | Soil microbial communities from experimental microcosm in Duke University, North Carolina, United States - YC | ecosystem: Engineered > Artificial ecosystem > Soil microcosm > Unclassified ...
AGGTCCGCGCCCGCGAGGGGACGCTGTCGATTCTCGTGGGCGGCGACAAGAAGGACCTCGACAAGGTCCGCGACGTGCTCTCGGTGCTGGGCAACAACATCACGCACTTCGGGAAGCAGGGGGCCGGCCAGCTGGCCAAGGCCTGCAACCAGATCCTCTGCGCCGTGAACATGATGGGGATCGTCGAGGCGCTGCACCTCGCGCGCATGGGCGGCATCGAGCCGGCGACGCTGGTGGAGGCGCTGATCCCGGGCGCGGGCGGCTCCTGGGCGCTGGAGCGCTTCGGGCCGCAGATCGTGAAGGGCGACTTCCAGCCCGGCGGCCGGATCGCGCTCATGCTCAAGGATCTGGGCATCATCGAGGACACGGCGCGGGAGCTGGGCCTGCCGCTCTCCGGCGTGACCGCGGCCAAGCGCTACCTGCAGGACAACAAGGCCCATGACGAGGCCGACCTGGGCACCCAGGCGATGTACAAGTCGGTCGAGCGAGCCATCGAAAAGGCAAAGGGCCGCCGCTCGCTCTCCTCCTGAGAGCGTGGAGAAAACATTCTGGTTGGTTTCTCCACCTACTGCAGCTCCGCCGCCTTGCGGCGCGCTTGCTCGGCGCGGTCGCCGATCTGGAACTTGAGCGTCGGGTTGATCGAGAGCGCCTCCAGGAAATCGGCCGCCGACGCGGCGTAATCGTCACGGGCCCCCGCCCGATCTCCCTTCGAAAGCCGATAGCCGGCCCGCTGCCAGCGGACGAAGCCGCGGTGCTTCCAGGCTTCCATCGACTGCCGGTCCAGCTCCAGCGCTTTCGCGAGATGCTCCTCGGCCTTCAGGAAGTCCGGGAGGGGGTCTTCGCTCCGCGCCATCCGCGCCAGGGCCCGCTCGCTCCAGGCCGTGCTCCGCCAGGTCCAGTACCAGGAGTCGGCCGCGAGCTTCGGCGGAATGGCCGCGAAATCCGCCTCCGCCAGGTCCAAGAGGGCGAAGGCGTCCTGGCCCGCCCGGGACTTCGCCGCCGCGTGCTGTGCCCGCAATCGACCCCGCCAGCGCAGCTCGTTCGACGGCTCGACCGCGCGCGCGACCGCCTCGGAGAGGTCCTTCTCGCCGGCCTCGAAGTCTCCGATCGGGTCGCGGCCCCGCGCCGCCTTCCAGAAGCCCCGGTAGAAGCGGCCGTTCCCGCGCCAGAGCCAGTTGCCCGAGAAGGACGGCTGCAGCTCGATCGCTTTCGTCAGGTCGGCCTCCGCCGCGTCCCACACGGCGCCGGGATCCTGATCGGTCTCGAGGAACCAGATGCCCTGATAGACCCGGACCTGCCCGCGGAACTGCAGCGCGCGCGCCGCCAGCGGATCGACCTTCAGGGCCTCGCTGCAATCCTCCTCCGCCGCCCGGTAGTCCGGCATCGGGTCGAAGCCCCGGTGGCGGCGCCGGCTGCCCTGGCTCCAGCGCAGCTCGGCGCGCCCGATGTAGTGCGGCAGGTAGCCCCGGTCCCGCGAGAGGCCCTGCGTGAAGAGCTTCTCCGCCTCCACGTAGCGGATCCGGCTCTTCTCGAAGGTCGGACGGATCTCGCTCCGGATCACCATCGTCTGGAGCTCCCGCGCCTCCTCGAGCAGCGGGTCCAGGCTCAACGCCTGATCGAAGGCGTGCCGGGCCTCCTGCAACTGGTCCTGCGCGTAGGCCGCCAGGCCGCGCGCCACCGGCGACGCGCTCGACGAGAGCCCCACTTCCGTCTGCGGCCGTTTCAGGAAGAACTGGGCGTCCTCCAGCACCGTCGCGCGCCAGAGGTCCGAGCCCTTTGTCTGCTCCTCGAGGTCGGGACGTCCGTCGCGGAGCGTGAGCAGCACCGCCCGCTCGTAGCGCGCCGGCGCGTACCTCGCGTTCTTGGACAGCGCCCGCTCTTGGCACTCCAGCGCCTTGGCGTCCTCCAGGAGCGCCCGGTAGAGCCTGCCCAGAAGGTAGTCCGCCTCGGGCGAGTCCCCGGCCTCGCGGCAGGCCTCCTCGAGCGGGGGAAGGTATTTCCGCATCGGGCCCATCGCGCCGGCCCGGCGCAGGTCCAGCGCCGCGTCAAGCGACGTGCGCGCCTGCTCGCGCAGCCGCTGCAGCCCCCGCGCGTGCTCGATCCACAGCGCTCCCGCCAGCAGCGCCGCGACCAGGACGACGCCCGCCGCCAGCGCCCGCGCCGGATGCCGTGCCGCGCGCCGCGCCAGGCGTCGGACGACGCCGATCGGCCGCACCGACACCGGATCTCCGCGCCGCGCCTTGGACAGGTCCTCCGCGAAGGCGCCCGCGTCGGGATAGCGGTCCGCGGGCTTCTTCTCCAGCGCCTTCGCCGCGATCGCGCCCAGGTCGCCGGGCAGCGGCGGCGGATCCTCCCGCACGATCTTGTCGTAGAGCGCCAGCGAGGTCGCCCCTTCGAAGGGCCGCTCGCCGCGCAGCGCCTCATGGAGGAGCACGCCCAGCGCCCAGACGTCGGTGGCGGGGCTCGACGCGGCGCCCTGAACCTGCTCCGGCGCCATATAGTGGGGCGTCCCGAAGACTGCGCCCGTCCGGGTGAGGTCCTCGCCACCCTCGATCCGGGCAAGCCCGAAATCCGTCAGCACGACCCGGCCGTCGTCCTCGATCAGGATGTTCTGCGGCTTGAGGTCGCGATGGATCACGCCCTGGGAATGCGCGTGCGCCACGGCGCGGGCGACGGTCTCCAGGACCGCGAGGCGCTGCTCGGGTGTCATCCCGCCTGCCGCCTCCGCCAGCGTCTTCCCCCGGATCAGGTCCATCGCGATGAAGTCCGGGCCCACGTCGTGGACCGCGACCACGTTCGGGTGGCGGAGCTTCGCCGCCGCGGACGCCTCGCGGCGGAGCCGCTCGTGGTTGCCTTCCTTCAGGACCTTGAGGGCGACCGAGCGACCCAGCGCGGGGTCGAGGGCCTCGTAGACGACGGCCATGCCGCCGCGGGCGATCTCCCGGACGATCTCGTACTTGCCGACGCGCGGCCGCGCGGCCCCTTCGGGCGCGTCGCCGAAGAATTTCTTGATCCGGTCCAGCGGATCGATGGTCATCGCGACAGGATGAAGCTGAGCTCGTCCTCGACGTTCTCGCCGGGGAAGAGGTAGTCCCGCAGCAGGTCCTTCAGGATCTCGCGTCCCCGCTCGCGGGTCGCGCGGAGGTAGTTGCGGACGTCGTCGGCGCTGACGCGGTGGAGCTTCGCGAGATCCTCGTAGGAAACATCCGACGCGGCGTCGCCGCAGTACTCCTGGAAGATTTGGAAGTAGAGCTCCTTGCCCTGCGCGCGGAGCTCCTCGCGGAGCCGGCGCATCATCTCGGTGACGACACCCCGAGCCCACTCGCGGTCGAAGGCCGCTTCGGGCGAGACCCGGGGGTCCTGCTGCTTCCAGAGCGCCTCGGCCTCGTCGTAGCGGAAGAGCTTCGCGCCGTCGCGCGGCTCGCGCGCCGTTTCCTTGCGGTCGGAGCTCACCGCGAAGCGGCGCAGGGCGGTCTTCAGGAAGCCGCGGAAGCTGCCGCGCTCCGGGTCGAGCTTGTCGAAGGCCCGGCGCGAGAGCAGCATCGCGAAGAACTGCTGGGTGAGGTCCTCGGCGTCCTCGGCGCTCATGGCGCGGATCGCCCGCAGGTAGAGGTAGGCGGGCTTCCAGTATTGCTGGACCAGGCCGTCCAGGTGCTCCGCGTGGCGGGGGTGCGCGGGGTTCCGAAGCTCGAGAAGCTGGGACCAGTGGGTCTCCGGGAACTCGCGCGGCTCCGAGGTCATCCTGCTAGGCATTATAATCTCCCGAATTCAATACACGGAAGCGGGGTTCTTGCGAACAGGGACGGGAGCGGGGATCCTGGTGTATTAAATAGAAGACCCCATGCGCTATTGGATCCTGTTGCCGAGCATCCTGTTCGCGACCTCGGTCGCGGGGCAGGACGAGTCCGCCTCGGCCCGCCTTTTCGAGGAGAAGGTCGGGCCGATCCTGGCGGCTCGTTGCGGCAAGTGCCACGGCGCCGAGGCCCCCAAGGCCAAAGGCGGCCTGAGGCTGGATTGCCGCGAGGCGGCCCTCAAGGGGGGTGATACCGGTCCGGCGCTCGTCCCGGGCAAGCCGCTCGAATCGCTCCTGATCAAAGCCGTCGCCTGGGAGGATCCTGACCTCAAGATGCCTCCCAAGGAGAAGATACCCGCCGCGGAGGTCGAGTTGCTCCGGCAGTGGGTGGCGGGGGGCGCCGCCTGGTCCGCGAAGGCCGCCCGGGCGCGGAAGCCCGAGAAGAAGATCACGGATGCCGACCGCGCCTGGTGGGCGTTCCGACCCGTCCAGGAGCCGGCGGTCCCGGCCGCCGAGGGCCTCTGCCGGAACGAGATCGACTGCTTCATCAACGAGCGGCTCAAGGTCGAGGGCCTCGTCCCCGCGCCGGAGGCCGACCGCCGCACGCTCCTGCGCCGCCTCACGTTCGATCTCCACGGGCTGCCCCCGACGCCGGAGGAGATCGACGCCTTCGAGAAAGACGCGTCGCCCGACGCCTACGAGAAGCAGGTCGAGCGGCTCCTTGCGCACCCGCGTTACGGCGAGCGCTGGGCGCGGCACTGGCTGGACCTCGTCCGCTACGCGGAGTCCGACGGCTACAACCAGGATGCTTACCGGCCGACCGCCTGGCCGTACCGCGACTACGTGATCCGGGCCTTCAACCAGGACAAGCCCTACGACCGCTTCATCCTCGAGCAGCTCGCGGGTGACGAGATCGCGCCCGGCAACCCCGAGGTGCTCGTCGCGACCGGGTACCTGCGCCTCGGAATCTACGAGTACAACCAGCGCAACGCGTGGGGCCAGTGGCGCGACATCCTGAACGACATCACCGACGTCACCGGCGACGCGATCCTCGGCCTGGGGATGGGGTGCGCGCGCTGCCACGACCACAAGTTCGACCCCATCCTGCAGCGGGACTACTTCGCGCTGCAGTCGTTTTTCGCCGGGCTGCTCTGGCGCGATGACCTGCCGCTCGCGACGCCGGAGGAGCAGGCCGAGTATCTGAAGAAGCGCCAGGCCTGGGACGCGAAGACAGCCGCCCTCCGGGCGGAAATCGCGGCGATCGAGAAGCCGTTCCTGGACGGCGCCGATAAGACGATCCTCGATAAGTTCATCCCGGAGCTCCGGGCCATCCACGCGAAGCCCGGCGTCGAGAGGAGCCCATACGAGATCCAGATCGCCGACCTGATCCAGCGCCAGGTCCTCGCCGAGCGGTCGCGCATCGACGGCAAGATCAAGGGCGCGACCCGCGAGCACTGGTCGGCGCTCCTGCGGAAGCTCGCGGAGTTCGACCGGGAGAAGCCCCGCGACCTCCCGATGGGCCTGGTGGCCACCGACGTGGGCCCCGTCCCGGCGCCCACCACGATCCCCGCCGACGATCGCGCGATTCGTCCCGCGTTCCTGACCGTGCTGGGGGGCGATGCGCCGGCGATCGAGCCCGGGACCTCCTCGAGCGGTCGACGGCTGGCGCTCGCCCGCTGGCTCACGCGGCCCGAGCACCCGCTGGTCGCCCGCGTGATGGTCAACCGCCTGTGGCAGCACCACTTCGGGCGGGGCCTGGTGGGCACCTCCAACGACTACGGCCGCCTGGGCGAGAAGCCTTCCCATCCCGAGCTGCTCGACTGGTTGAGCGCCCGCTTCGTGAGGGACGGCTGGAGTCTCAAGACGATGCACCGCCGGATCGTCGCGTCCGCGACCTACCGGCGCGCGGCGATCCATCCTGCCCCCGAGGCCGGCCGCCTCAAGGACCCGGAGAACCGCCTGCTCTGGAAGACCGCGACGCGGCGACTCGAGGCCGAGGCGGTCCGCGACGCCATGCTCCTGGCGAGCGGCGAGTTCGATTCGCACATGGGCGGCCCTGCGGTCGACGCGAACCTTCCGCGCCGGACGATCTACACGAAGGTGCAGCGCAACACGCGCGACCCGCTGCTCGACGCCTTCGACGCTCCCGAAACGTTCTCGAGCACGCCGGGTCGGAACTCGACGACGACCGCCACCCAAGCCCTGCTCATGATCAACGGCCGCTGGCCTCTCGAGCGGGCCCAGGCCTTCGCGCGCCGCCTCCGCGCGTTGGGGGCCGCGACGAATCCGGACCTTGTCCGCGCCGCGTACCGGATCGCGTTCGGACGCTCGCCGTCGCCGGAGGAACTGGCGCGCGGCGTCGCGTTCCTGCAGAAGTCGGCGCCGGCCGCCACCGAGGCGGACCTGCCGCTCGTTCAGGTCATGCCCGACCGCGGCGGTCAGGCGGCCCGTTTCCGCAGCGAGCACATCGAGGACCGGCTCTGCATCGACGCCGACCGGGCGCTCCCCTCGGGCGACTTCACCGTCGAGGCGGTCGTCATCCTCGATTCGCTCTACGAGGACGCGGCGGTCCGGGTGATCGCGTCGCAGTGGAGCGGCAAGCCCGAGCAGCCGGGCTGGTCCTTCGGGGTGACGAGCGCAAAGTCGAAGCACCAGCCGCGCAACCTGATTCTGCAGCTGACGGGCGACGGCGGCACGGAGGTCGTGGCCTCCGACCTCCGGCTCGAGCTCCACAAGACGCACTACGTCGCCGCGTCGGTGAAGATCGGCGAGAAGGGCGAGGGGGGCGTGACCTTCTACATGCAGGACCTCTCCGACTCGGAGGCCACGCTGCGGGCCGCGTCGGTGCGCCACACCGTGACCGGGGGCTACACCTCCAAGGCGTCGTTCATGATCGGCGGCCGCGACGGCCAGAAGTCCCACGGCTGGGACGGCCTCGTCGACGAGCTGCGGGTCTCGCGGGCGGCGCTGACCCGGGAACAGCTCCTGCTGACGGACGGAACTCCGCAGGGCGACGTCGTCGCGGGTCACTGGACCTTCGAGGCGAACCCCGGATTCTTCAAGGAGGTCCACGGCCGCGTGAAGCCGCTCGGCCGGCCCGCGCTCTCGAAGGCGGCGGGCGCGCCGGCCTCCGAGACCGGCATCGTCGACTTCTGCCACGTCCTTCTCAATTCGAACGAGTTCCTTTATGTGGACTAGGCCGCACGTGGAGATCCCGAATACCCGCCGCGAGTTTCTTGCGAAGGCCGGCGCCGGTTTCGGCGCGATGGCGATGTCGTCGCTGCTTTCCGCGGCGGACTCGGCGACGAAGCCACATTACCCGGCGCGCGCGAAGAGCGTGATCTTCCTCTTCATGGAAGGCGGCCCCAGCGCGATGGACACCTTCGATCCGAAGCCACTGCTGAACCAGCTGGCGGGGAAGCCGCTCCCGCCCAGCTTCAAGCCGGTCATCACCCCGATGGGCGAGTTCCACTCCCCGATCCTGCCTTCCAAGCGCACGTGGGCGCGCCACGGGAAGGGCGGCCTGTGGGTCTCGGACTGGTACCCGAACGTGGCGCAGTGCGCCGACGACATCGCCGTGATCCGCTCCTGCGTCCAGGACGGCATCAACCACTCGGGCGGCGTCTGCCAGATGAACACGGGGTCGACGCTCGCCGGCCGGCCCTCGCTGGGGTCCTGGGTCACCTACGGCCTCGGCACCGAGAACGCCAACCTCCCGGCGTTCGTCGTCCTTCAGGACAATCCCTCGACCGTCGTGAACGGGCCCCGCAACTGGGGTCCCGGTTTCATGCCGGCGGTCTACCAGGGAATCCGGCTCCACACGAACGCGGAGCCGATCCCGAATCTCTCGACGCCCCCGGGCGTCGGCCGGGACCGCCAGCAGGAGAAGCTCGCGCTCCTGGAGCGCATGAACCGCGAGCACGCGGATCCGCGGGCCGACGCCACGGAGCTCGACGCGCGCATCAAAGCGTACGAGCTCGCGTTCCGGATGCAGGCCGAGGCCCCCGAGGCGGTGGACCTCTCGAAGGAAAGCGACGAGACCCTCGAGCTCTACGGCATGAAGGACAAGGCCACGGAGTCCTACGGCCGCATGTGCCTGCTCGCGCGGCGCTTCGTCGAGCGCGGCGTGCGCTTCATCCAGCTCTACTCCGGCGCCGGGAGCAAGTGGGATGCCCACACCAACCTGGAGAAGAACCACTCGGAGCTCTGCCGCTCGACCGACAAGCCGATCGCCGGCCTGCTGCGCGACCTGAAGCGCCGCGGCCTGCTGGACCAGACGCTCGTCATCTGGGGCGGCGAGTTCGGCCGCACGCCGATGTCCGAGAAGGGCGACGGCCGCGACCACAACCCGTACGGCTTTACGATGTGGATTGCCGGCGGCGGCGTGACGGGTGGTCGGACGATCGGCGCCACGGACGAGGCGGGCCTTCACGCGATTGATACGCGGCTCCACGTGCACGACCTGCACGCCACGATCCTGCACCTGCTTGGGCTCGATCACACCAAGCTCGTGTACTTCCACAAGGGCCGTCCCGAGCGTGCGACGATCAATGAGGGCGACGTCTACCGGAAGATCACGTCGGCCTGAGCGGGAACACCTAGCGCTGTAGGGGTTCAGGGGTCTCCTTGTTGACTTCGTAGGGGAATTCCCCTATCGTTAGTTACGTGGAATCCCTCTTCTCCACGCTGCCGTCCGCACGTCAGAATCCCGCTGAACCTCATCCCGCCCGCAACGCGTCCGACGCCGTCTGGGAAGCGCGGCTGCTCGAGCTGCTCGCGTTCCGCGCGAAGCACGGGCACGTCAACGTCCCGAGGGGCGGCGCCGATGACACGAAGCTGGCCACCTGGGTCCAGAACCAGCGGCGCTTCGTTCGCCTGGGGACGCTCCGGGAGGATCGGGTCCAGCGCCTGGAGCAGTGCGGTATCGTGTGGGCGGGCGCCGAGGAGCGCCGCCGGGAGCAGCACGAAACCTGGAACCGGATGCTCGGCGCGCTGCGCGCCTTCAAGCGGACGCACGGTCACGTGATCGTCCCGCGCGGCTGGTCGGTGGAGCCCACCCTGGCGGGCTGGCTCGCCAACCAGAGATTCCTCCGGAAGAAGAATGAGCTGCTCCCCGAGCGGGAGCGCCGGCTCGCGGAGGTGGATGCGGCGTGGTACCGGCATGCGCCGGCGCCCCGCCCGGCGTCGAAGACCGCGCCCACCCGGAGCCGTGCTCAGGCCTGGGATCAGGCCTTCGCCGCGCTGGAAGACTACGCCGGGCGCCACGGAAACTGCGGCGTGCCGAGCCGCTGGTCCGAGAACCCGACGCTCGCCCGCTGGGTGGTGAAGCAGCGCCTGCTCCGGAAGCGGGGACTCCTCAGTCCCCAGCGGGTGGACCGGCTGAGCCGGCTCGGCTTCGAGTGGTCGGGCGAGAGTCGCCGCGCCGGCGCGCGGGGCCGCCTCTGGGAGGAATCTCTTGCGGCCCTCGTAGAGTTCCGCCGCACCCACGGACATTCGGATGTTCCCGCGGACTGGCGCGAGGACCGCGCGCTCGCCCTCTGGGCGCAGCGGCAGCGGAACGAACACCGGAAGGGAAGACTCGATCCGGAACGGGCCCGCCGCCTCGACGCGTTGAAGTTCCCCTGGAACGCGCGGAGCACGCGCACGCAGGAGCGCATCGACGCCTGGGAGCGCCAGTTTGCGGAACTCGGCGCCTTCGCGGGGAAGCGCGGACACGTCGACGTTCCGGCGGGCGGCGCGCTCGCCCGCTGGGTGAACGATCAGCGCCGCGCCAAGCAGGTCGGGGCATTATCCGCGGAGCGCGTCCGGCGCCTCGAGTCGATCGGGATGTGCTGGAGCCTTCGCGAGAAGAAGTGGAACCTGCAGTTCGCCAAGCTTCACGAGTACCGGCGCCGCCACGGCCATTGCAACGTCCCCACGGCTCCGGGGACCGCGCTGTCCCGCTGGGTCTCGGCGCAGCGCACGGCCTTGAAGGCGGGCCGGCTCGATCCGGAGCGCCGGTCGCGTCTCGACGCGATCGGCTTCGTCTGGTCGCTCGTCACGCCGCTCGCGGTTTCCCGCTAAGCATCTCCTCTCCACGTTTTCGGAAGTGACAGTAGGGTACCCATGATTTCTCTTACAGATACGGATTAGTCTGCATATTCTCTCCTGCTTACCCCGGCGTATCTAGCGCAGAGTCGGGGGACCTTCGTGGAGACTCCGCTAAGTCCTTCCGCTTCAGGGTATTGCCCCATAAAGGAACCGGGGAAATCCCCTGGCACAGGGATTGCAATTCCCCCATCACGCCGATCGCCGGTTTGGGTCGGTGAGTGGATTCGACATTGCAGGGGATCGGATAAAACCGAGAGGAGGACCTAATGTCCAGAACTGGGGTTCGGGAAAACTGGTGGGGCCGCGTGAAACCGAAGATGATCGCGTGGCTCGGGATTGCGGCGTTCGCGGCCTTGGTGTGCCTGACGAACGTCAGCTGGGCTCAGGACAAGAAGGAAGAAGCGAAGCCCGCGGCCCCGACGGCCGCTCCGGCTCCCGCGCAGGCGCCCGCTCCGGCGCCGAAGGATCCGACGATCGAGGAGCGCGTTTCGGACCTCGAGGCGCTGAGCAACTCGACGGCGCCGACCGTTCCGGCCACCCGCAAGAGCAACGTCTCCTACAGCCCCGGCGATAACGCCTGGCTGCTGACCTCGAGCGCCCTGGTCCTCATGATGACCGGCCCGGGCCTTGCGCTCTTCTACGGCGGCCTGGTCCGCACGAAGAACGTGCTCTCGACGTTCATGCACTCGATGTTCCTGATGTGCCTGGTCTCCATCCTGTGGCTGGTCTTCGGCTACAGCGTGGCGTTCGGGGACGGTAACTCGTTCTTCGGCAATCCCATGCAGTACTTCATGCTGAAGGACGTCGGCGCGTCGCCCAACACGACCTACGCCGGCACCATCCCGCACCAGACCTGGATGCTCTTCCAGCTGATGTTCGCCATCATCACCCCCGCGCTGATCTCCGGCGCCTACGCGGAGCGCATCAAGTTCAGCGCCATGGTGCTCTTCACCGTGCTCTGGGTGTCGATCATCTACTTCCCGCTCGCCCACATGGTCTGGGGCAACGGCGGCCTCTTCAACTGGGCTCTCGGCGGCAAGATCCCGGCGCTCGACTACGCCGGCGGCACCGTTGTCCACATCAGCTCGGGCGTCTCGGCGCTCGTCTGCGCCATCGTCCTGGGCAAGCGCGTGGGCTACCCCCAGCAGCCGATGCCTCCGCACAACGTCGTGCTCAGCATGACGGGCGCGGGCCTGCTCTGGGTCGGCTGGTTCGGCTTCAACGCGGGCAGCGCCCTCAACGCGGGCGGCATGGCGTCCTCGGCCTTCGCGGCCACGCACTTCGCCGCCGCCGCGGCGGGCTTCTCCTGGGCCGTGGCCGAGTGGTTCATGAAGGGCAAGCCCAGCGCCCTGGGCTGCGTCTCCGGCATGGTCGCCGGCCTCGTCGTGGTGACCCCGGCGTCGGGCTTCGTGTCCCCGACCAGCGCGACCCTCATGGGCCTGATCGGCGGCGTGGTCTGCTACCTGGCCGCGTCCAAGGTGAAGGCGAAGTTCGGCTACGACGACTCGCTCGACGCGTTCGGCGTCCACGGCGTGGGCGGAACGCTCGGCGCGCTCCTGACGGGCATCTTCGCGTCGAAGGACGTGAACTCCGCCATCGCCACGACCTTCAAGCCGGCGGGCGCCACGGAGGCGATCAACCTGTCGGGCGGCGGCAGCCAGTTCGCCAACCAGGCGATCGCGGTCGGCATCACCTGGGTCATCGCGCTGGTCGGTTGCTTCGTGATCCTGAAGATCGTGAATGCGGTCGTCGGCCTGCGGCCCAAGCCTGAGGAGGAGACGTCCGGCCTCGACCTCACGCTGCACGGTGAGTCCGCTTACAACAACTAACCGAACCACGAAACGAAAGGAACACGAACGTGAAGAAAATAGAAGCCATCGTGAAGCCCCACAAGCTGGACGACGTGAAGACGGCGCTCACGCAGGTGGGCATCCAGGGCCTGACGGTCAGCGAAGTCCGCGGCTTCGGCCGCCAGAAGGGCCACAAGGAGCAGTACCGGGGCGCGGAGTACACCGTGGACCTGGTCCCCAAGGTCAAGATCGAGGTGGTGGTTTCCGATCAGGCGGCCGCGGCCGCCGTCGAGGCCATCACGCGGGCGGCGAAGACCGGCGAGATCGGCGACGGCAAGATCTTCGTCTACGCCCTGGAGTCGGCGATCCGCATCCGCACCGGAGAGAAGGGAGAGTCGGCCATCTAGGGTAACGAGTTTTCATCTTCAGAACCCCAGCAAGGACCCCCTGCTCGTGCGGGGGGTCCTTTTTTTTTTGATGCGCGGGGCTCAGGACGGGCGCTGCCGCTCCTCGGCGCTGCAGGCCGCGAGCGGGGGAAGGGGCTTCGCCTCCTCGGCCGCCGCCCGGACGGTCTCGCGGAGGTTCGCGATGTCGAAGCCGTGCTGGGCGAGCCAGCCCGCGTCATAGTAGCTGTGCACGTAGCGCTCGCCGCGATCGCTCAGCAGGGTGACGATCGAGCCCTGCCGGCCCTGCTCCTGCATGCGGCGGGCGAGGTAGAGGGCGCCGATGAAGTTCGTGCCCGTCGAGCCGCCGACCCGGCGCCCCAGGCGCCCATAGAGGTAATGCAGCGCCCCGAAGGCGAGCGCGTCGGGGACCCGGATCATCTCGTCGATCACGTCGGGGAGGAACGAGGCCTCGACCCGGGGCCTGCCGATGCCCTCGATGCGCGAGCCGTGGTCGAGCTTGAGCGTTCGGTCCCCCGTGCGATAGAAGTCGAAGAAGACCGAATTCTCGGGGTCGGCGCAGAGCAGCCGCGTGGGCTGGTGCTTGTAGCGGACGAAGCGGCCGATGGTCGCGGTCGTGCCGCCCGTGCCGGCGCTGGTCACGACCCAGTCGGGCACCGGGTGGGGCTCGTGCTTCATCTGCTCGAAGATGGACTCGGCGATGTTGTTGTTTGCGCGCCAGTCCGTGGAGCGCTCCGAGTAGGTGAACTGGTCCATGAAGTGGCCCTTGAGGCGCCGGGCCATCTCTTCGGAGACCTGGTAGATTTTCGTCGGGTCCTCCACGAGGTGGCAGCGGCCCCCGTAGAACTCGATCGCGGCGATCTTCTCGGGCGACGTGGTCTTGGGCATGACCGCCACGAAGGGCAGCCCGAGGAGCCGGGCAAAGTAGGCCTCGGAGATCGCGGTCGATCCGCTCGACGCCTCGACGATGGTGCTCTTCTCGTGGATCCAGCCGTTGCAGAGAGCATAGAGA
>Ga0310811_10008662_pt1 | contig 13088 bp, 10 predicted proteins | sample YCmetagenome_FD_207642 | JGI IMG/M metagenome (GOLD analysis project Ga0310811, IMG submission 207642) | Soil microbial communities from experimental microcosm in Duke University, North Carolina, United States - YC | ecosystem: Engineered > Artificial ecosystem > Soil microcosm > Unclassified ...
GCGCCGGCGCTGCCCACTGAAAAGGACCTGCGGGCACGGTTCGCCACCATTGGCATCGGTCCTGACGGGGACTTCGACGCTGACAAGTTGAGTCCTGAGATGCGAAAGGCGATCGAAGGCGGCATGGCCGACGCCTGGTCCGAGCTCGACGATCTCAAGAAGACCAAGATCGACACCGGCGAAGTCGGCTCGGCGCAATTCTTCGGTACGGCAGAGGATCTGAAGGGCAACTATCTGTACCGCATGGCCGGTGCGGTGTTCGGCATTTACGGCAATACCGCCGCGGAGGCCCTCTACCCCGTCATCGCCACCGACTCGTCGGGTGCGCCGCTGACGGGCGCCAACAATTACACGGTCAGGTTCGCGCCGGGACAGCTGCCGCCGGTGAACGCATTCTGGTCACTGACCATGTACGAAATGCCACAGAGCCTGCTGGTCGACAACCCGATGAACCGCTACCTGATCAATTCGCCGATGCTGCCGAGCTTGCTGCGCGATCCCGACGGTGGCTACACGTTCTATGTCCAGAACCAGTCACCGGGCATCGACAAGGAGGCCAACTGGCTGCCAGCACCCAAGGGGCCATTCCAGATGGTGTTGCGGCTGTACTGGCCGAAGCCGGATGCGCTCAACGGCACGTGGAAGGCGCCGCAGGCGGTGAAGGTCTAGGCCGCGCCACTCCGTTGTGCGTCCCCGGGTTCGCCCGGTTGTGGCGGTACCGTTTCGCCTGACGACGGGTGTGCGATGGCGAAAACTCTGACTGACTTCGAGCTGATCCATGCACTAGAACCGATCGCCGAAGATGGGCTCAATCAGCATCTCGCGGCGGCGAAGAACTGGCATCCACACGACTATGTCCCCTGGTCGGATGGCAGCGACTACTCCCAGCTAGGCGGGCGGGGCTGGGCAGAAGAACAATCGCGACTCGGCGAAGTCGCCCGGATTGCCATGATCACCAACCTGCTCACCGAGGACAACTTGCCGTCCTATCACCGTGCTATTGCCGAACACTTCAGCATCGACGATGCCTGGGGCGCATGGGTGAATCGGTGGACAGTCGAGGAGAACCGACACGGCATCGCGCTGCGCGACTATCTCGTCGTCACCAGGGCGGTGGACCCAATTGCGTTGGAACAAGCCCGAATTGCACAAGTGACCGCCGGCTTCACCCCCGGCCAGCAAGGTCAGCGCGCGATACGGCCGGAGTCGATGCTGGACGCGTTGTCATATGTGACGTTTCAGGAGTTGGCCACCCGAGTCTCGCACCGGAACACGGGTAGGGCGTGCGCCGAACCCGTCGCCGACGAACTGCTCAAGCGCATCGCCGCTGACGAGAACCTGCACATGATTTTCTATCGAGGCGTCGGTGCGGCAGCGCTGGATGTTTCGCCCGACCAGGCCATGGTGTCCATCTGGCGCATTCTGGTGAACTTCCAGATGCCCGGGTTCGCGATACCGAACTTCCGTCGTAACGCGGTGAAGATAGCCGTCGGCGGCATCTACGATCTGCGTCAGCACCTGGACGACGTCGTGATGCCGGTGTTGCGAAAATGGCGGATCTTCGAGCGCGGCGACTTCCGTGGGGAAGGCGCGCGGCGCCGCGATGAACTTGCCGTGTTCATCAAACGAATGGACGCCGAGGCTGCCAAGTTCGAGGAATCGAAGGCCCGCTACCTCGAACGGCAGTGCCGCACCAAGAACAGCTAGCCGCGGAAGCCGGGACCGCGGCGCCGCAGGTAGCGCTCGAACTCGGCGGCCAGCGCGTCGCCGTCGATCTTGCCGAGCGCCTCGTTCATGTCCACCTCGGCGTCGCCACGCTCCTCGAGCGACTGAACGTATTCGGCGATCTCGTCGTCCTCTGACGTCATCTCGGTGACGGCCTGTTCCCATTCCTCGGCCTGCGAGGGCAGATCGGCCAGCGGCACCTCGATATCGAGCACGTCCTCGACGCGACGCAACAGCGCGACCGTCGCCTTCGGATTCGGCGGTTGTGACACGTAGTGCGGGACAGCCGCCCAGAAGGTCACCGCAGGAATGCCGGCCTGCACGCACGCGTCCTGGAACACCCCCGCGATGCCGGTGGGTCCTTCGTAGCGCGTTTCCTCGAGCCCGAATGCCTTCGCCGAATCGGGGGAGTAGGCCGCTCCGGAAACCGGCACCGGCCGGGTGTGCGGCGTATCGGCCAGCAGCGCGCCGAGAATCACCACGGTCTGAACGTTCAGCTTGTCGGCGATCGCCAGCAGTTCCGCGCAGAAGGTGCGCCAGCGCATGTTCGGCTCGACACCGTGCATCAGGACGATGTCGCGCTCGGAGCCCGGCGGGCGGCAGTGTGAGATCCGCATGGACGGCCACACAAGCTCGCGTGTCACGCCGTCGACCTGCCTGATCACCGGCCTGTTCACCTGGTAGTCGTAGTAGGCCTCGTCGTCGATTTCGACGATCGGTTCGGCTTCCCATATCGCGTCGAGGTGCTCCAGCGCATCGCTGGCGGCGTCACCGGCGTCGTTCCAGCCCTCGAAGGCGGCGACGATCACGGTGTCGTTGAGTTTGGGCAGGTCGGGCGGCTTGTAGCCGCTCGCATCCGACGGGGTCACACACTCAGCGTAAGGCCTGCGTCGTGCGGGTGAGGGGCATCGGCGCGCTCGCGCGACGAAGTGATTTGCATAGAACTACTACCCTGTATCTGTGGCTGATGTGACCAAGCGGGCCTGCGACACCCATTTGCTCGACACACTGTCGACGCGCGTGATGGTGGGCAAGGGCGCGATGAGCAGCCGGCTGCAGGCGACGGACCTCTCGCACGACTCCGCAGAGACGAAATACGTTCGGCTGCAATCTGGTTGACCTTGGTTACCACGACATCGCCGACCGGTTCCGCGAGCTGTGGCTCGGGGGCGACAAACCCGGCGTCCACACGTCTGTCGGGCGACGACGTAGACTTTCACCGTCGAGAGGCGTTGCAACGGATCCCGGTCCCTGCCGGTATCCGCCACGCTCGGCAGAGTCAAGGACGCCTTCCGTTAAGGAAGGAACGCACGTGACCGCCGTCGAGACAAACTTCGAGCCGAACATCCGTCCCGACCGCACCGACGAACTGTCGGCTGCTCTGCGCCAGCGGATCATGGTGATCGACGGCGCGATGGGCACGGCGATCCAGCGGGACCGCCCGGACGAGGCGGGCTACCGCGGGGAGCGGTTCTCCGACTGGCCGAGCCCGCTTCAGGGCAACAACGACCTGCTGACGCTGACGCAGCCGCAGATCATCGAGGGAATCCACCGCGAGTACCTCGAGGCGGGCGCCGACATCCTGGAAACCAATACGTTCAACGCGAACGCGGTGTCGCTCTCCGACTACGACATGGCGGACTTGAGCTACGAACTCAACTACGCCGGGGCCGCACTGGCCCGCAAGGCCGTCGACGACTTCAGCACCCCGGAGAAGCCCCGCTACGTCGCGGGCGCGCTCGGGCCGACAACGCGGACCGCGTCCATCTCGCCTGACGTCAACGACCCCGGAGCCCGCAACGTCTCCTACGACCAGTTGGCAACGGCGTACCTGGAGGCCGCCAACGGCCTGATCGTCGAGACGATTTTCGACACGCTGAACGCCAAGGCCGCGGTGTTCGCCATCGAGACACTGTTCGAGGAGCGCGGACGCCGGTGGCCGGTGATCATCTCGGGCACCATCACTGATGCGTCAGGCCGGACGTTGTCCGGTCAGGTCACCGAAGCGTTCTGGAATTCGATCAGGCACGCCAAGCCGCTCGCGGTGGGCCTCAACTGCGCACTGGGCGCGCCGGAGATGCGGCCGTACATCGCCGAGATGTCGCGGATCGCAGACACTTTCGTCTCCTGCTACCCGAACGCAGGTCTGCCCAACGCCTTCGGTGAGTACGACGAGTCCCCGAAGCGTCAGGCCGGTTACGTCGCCGACTTCGCCGAGGCGGGCTTCGTCAACCTGGTCGGTGGTTGCTGCGGAACGACGCCGGCGCACATCGCCGAGATCGCAAAGGCCGTCGAGGGCAAGCCGCCGCGCGAGGTGCCGCAGATTCCGGTTGCCACCCGGCTCGCGGGCCTCGAGCCGCTCAACATCACCGAGGACTCCCTGTTCGTCAACATCGGTGAGCGCACCAACATCACCGGCTCCGCCCGGTTCCGCAACCTGATCAAGGCCGAGGACTACGACACCGCCCTTTCGGTGGCCCTGCAGCAGGTGGAGGTCGGTGCGCAGGTCATCGACATCAACATGGACGAGGGCATGATCGACGGCGTCGCCGCGATGGACCGGTTCACCAAGCTGATCGCGGCCGAGCCCGACATCAGCCGCGTCCCGGTGATGATCGACTCCTCCAAGTGGGAGGTCATCGAGGCGGGCCTGAAGAACGTGCAGGGCAAGCCGATCGTCAACTCGATCTCCATGAAGGAGGGCGAGGAGAAGTTCATCCGCGAGGCACGGCTGTGCCGCAAGTACGGCGCCGCTGTCGTCGTGATGGCGTTCGACGAGCAGGGGCAGGCCGACAATCTGGAGCGCCGCAAGGAGATCTGCGGGCGCGCCTACCGGATCCTGACCGAAGAGGTCGGCTTCCCGGCCGAGGACATCATCTTCGACCCGAACTGCTTCGCGCTGGCGACCGGTATCGAGGAGCACGCGACGTACGGCATCGACTTCATCGACGCCTGCGCCTGGATCAAGGAGAACCTGCCCGGGGTGCACATCTCCGGCGGTATCTCCAACGTGTCGTTCTCGTTCCGCGGCAACAATCCCGTCCGCGAGGCCATCCACGCGGTGTTCCTGTTCCACGCCATCAAGGCCGGCCTGGACATGGGCATCGTCAACGCCGGTGCGCTGGTGCCCTACGACTCGATCGAACCGGAATTGCGCGACCGCATCGAGGACGTCGTGCTGAACCGCCGCGAGGACGCGGCCGAGCGGCTGCTGGAGATCGCCGAACGGTACAACAAGTCCGAGAAAACCGAGGATCCGGCCGCGGCCGAGTGGCGCAGCCTGCCGGTCCGCGAACGGATCACGCATGCGTTGGTGAAGGGCATCGACGCCCATGTCGATGACGACACCGAGGAGTTGCGGGCCGAGATCGCCGCGGCAGGCGGTCGCCCGATCGAGGTGATCGAGGGTCCGCTGATGGACGGCATGAACGTCGTCGGCGACCTGTTCGGCTCGGGCAAGATGTTCCTGCCTCAGGTCGTGAAGTCGGCCCGGGTGATGAAGAAGGCCGTTGCGTACCTGCTGCCGTACATCGAGGCGGAGAAGGTGGAGTCGGGCACCGAGGGCACCAAGGACACCAACGGCACCATCATCATGGCGACCGTCAAGGGCGACGTCCACGACATCGGCAAGAACATCGTCGGAGTCGTGTTGCAGTGCAACAACTTCGAGGTGATCGACCTCGGTGTGATGGTGCCAGCCCAGAAGATCCTGGACGCGGCCAAGGAGCACGACGCCGACATCATCGGGCTGTCCGGCTTGATCACCCCGTCACTGGACGAGATGGTCAACTTCGCCGTCGAGATGGAACGCCAGGGCCTCGAGATCCCGCTGCTGATCGGCGGCGCGACCACCTCGCGCGCGCACACGGCCGTGAAGGTGGCGCCGCGCCGCAGCGGCCCGGTGGTCTGGGTCAAGGATGCATCGCGTTCGGTGCCGGTCGCGGCCGCGCTGCTCGACGACAGGCAGCGGCCGGCGCTGCTGGAGGCGACCGAGAAGGACTACGCCTCCCTGCGCGAACGGCACGCCCAGAAGAACGAGCGGCCGATGCTGACGCTGGAGAAGGCCAGGGCCAATCGGACGCCGATCGACTGGGACGGCTACACGCCGCCGGTGCCCGCGCAAGGCACGGGAGTACGAGAATTTCTCGACTACGACATCGCCGAACTGCGCGAGTACATCGACTGGCAGCCGTTCTTCAACGCCTGGGAGATGAAGGGCCGCTTCCCCGACATCCTCAACAACCCCGCATCGGGCGAGGCCGCGCGCAAGCTGTACGACGAAGCGCAGGAGATGCTGGACACCCTGATCAAGGAGAAGTGGCTGACCGCCAACGGGGTGATCGGGTTCTTCCCCGCGAACGCGGTCGGCGACGACATCGAGGTCTACACCGACGACACCCGTACCGAGGTGCTGACCACGTTGCGCAACCTGCGCCAGCAGGGTGAGCATCGGGACGGCATCCCGAACCGGTCACTGGGCGACTTCATCGCCCCCAGAGAGACGGGCCTTCAGGACTACGTCGGCGCCTTCGCCGTCACCGCGGGGTTGGGCAGCGGTGACAAGATCGCCGAGTTCAAGGCGGCCAACGATGACTACAGCGCGATTCTGCTGGAGTCGATCGCCGACCGGCTGGCCGAGGCGTTCGCCGAACGGATGCATGAACGGGTCCGCAAGGAGTTCTGGGGCTATCAACCCGACGAGCGTCTGGACAACGAGGCGCTGATCGGTGAGAAATATGTGGGCATCCGCCCTGCGCCCGGCTACCCGGCCTGCCCGGAGCACACCGAGAAGGCGACGCTCTGGGAGTTGATGGACGTCCAGGAGCGGACCGGCATCGAGCTGACCGAGTCGATGGCGATGTGGCCAGGGGCTGCCGTCAGCGGCTGGTACTTCTCACACCCGCAGTCGCAGTACTTCGTGGTCGGCCGGATAGCCCAGGACCAGGTCGCCGACTATGCGAGGCGCAAGGGGTGGACCCTGGCCGAAGCCGAGCGCTGGCTCGCCCCGAATCTCGGTTACAACCCGGAGGACTGAGCACCCGCAGTCACCCAAACAGCTCGGCGTTTCGCGCCGCCCACTGGGCAACCGACTGGGCGGGCGCGCCGGTCAGGTCGGCGACCAAGTCGTTGGCCCGCTGGGGATGGTCCACGGCGTCCGCGATTTGGTCGAGGTACCAGGCGGCGTTCGGGCCGAGGGCGCCCTGAAAGGCCGCTTCGGCTTCGGCCCTGTCGCACTGCTGATAGGTGACCGGTGCACCGATGCCTACGCCGATCTGTTCGGCGATCTGCGCACGGGTCAACGCTTCGGGCCCGGTGATCGGATACATCTTGCCGAAGTGGGCCTCATCGGGTTTGGCCAACAACGCGGCCGCCACCCTGGCTATGTCGTCCATCGAGATGGGCGCTTCCACGGCCGTCGGGTAGGGCTCGCGGACCGTGCGCGTCGCCTTGATCTGCGCGGCCCAGATGCCGAAGTTGTCCAGAAACTCGCCGGGCCCGAGTTGGGTGTTGACCAGTCCGGAGTTGGCCACCGCGTCGGCGTGCGCCTGCCAGTGCGCCTCTCCCGATAACGCGACGACGTACTGCACGCCTGCCTTCTTGGCCAACGCGAGCGTGACGTCCAGCGTTTCGGGCAACGGAGCCAGGTACATACGCTCGACGCCTTCCAACGCGGCCGGTAACGAGTCTGGATCGCCGAGGTATCCGGTGACAGCCGTTACCCCTTCGGGCAGGTTCGCCTTCGCGGGATTCTTCGTCAAAGCACGGATGTCGTTGGCGCCCAGGTCGATCAGATGATCGACAGTGCGTCGGCCGATGTTTCCTGTGGCGCCGGTCACGAGAATGGTCATGATTTCACCCTAGGCACGACCTCTGACAGAATCGGGGACATGCAAGCGGTGCTGTTCGACATGGATGGCACCCTCGTCGACTCGGAAAAGCTCTGGGACATTTCGCTGGCGGCGCTGTACGACCATCTCGGCGGCACACTGTCCCACGAAGTGCGCACGTCGATGGTCGGCGGTTCAGCCGAAGACACGATGCAGACCGTGTACGTCGACCTCGGCCTGGAACCTGATCCGGTTGCAGTGACGGACTCCATCCGCTGGCTGCACGACTACACGGCGGACCTGTTCGACCGCGGCCTGCCCTGGTGTGACGGCGCGCAGGAGTTGTTGGAATCGCTTGCCGCAGAAGGAACCCCGATGGCGTTGGTTACCAACACTGCGCGCGCACTCACCGACAGGGCATTGAACAGCATTGGCCGCCACTACTTTTCGGCGACTGTGTGCGCCGACGAGGTGCCACAGGGCAAACCCGCGCCCGATCTCTACCTACGGGCAGCAGAATTGCTGGACCTGCCGCCCGATCTGTGCCTGGCCATCGAGGACTCGGTGACCGGTACCGCGGCCGCCGAGGGCGCAGGCTGTCCGGTTTTGGTGGTGCCCAACGACGTAGCTGTGCCCACCGGTCCGCGTCGCCGCCACGTTCGCTCGCTTGCCGGAATCGATGTAGCCGATCTGCGGCGCGTGCACGCAGAACTCGTACAGTTCGGGGAACGCACCGCCTGACATGGGCGTAAGTGATTGAATGTGATTCTCGTCACGCAATGCTGCGGAAGGGCGTCACATGACTCACGGGCCCGTTGGTGATTCTGCATCCGGCTTGGACTACGAAGAATCCGAACACAGCGGCCGGGTGGTCCTGATCGCTTCCGTCGCCGCTCTGGGCGGCTTTCTGTTCGGCTACGACAGTGCGGTGATCAACGGCGCGGTCTCGTCGATTCAAGAGGACTTCGGCATCGGCAACACCACCCTCGGCTTCGCGGTCGCCTCGGCTCTGCTGGGCGCCGCGCTCGGCGCCGTGACCGCGGGACGGCTCGCCGACCGGATCGGCCGGCTGTCCGTCATGAAGATCGCCGCCGTCCTGTTCATGATCAGTGCGATCGGCACGGGTCTTGCGCCCAACGTGTGGCTGGTGGTGATCTTCCGCGTCGTCGGCGGCATCGGGGTTGGAGTGGCGTCGGTCATCGCACCCGCCTACATTGCCGAGACCTCACCGCCACGCATCCGTGGTCGGCTCGGCTCGCTGCAGCAGTTGGCGATCGTGACCGGAATCTTTCTGTCGCTGGCGGTGGACTATCTGCTGGCCCACCTAGCCGGAGGATCGCGGGAGGAGTTGTGGCTGGGGTTGGAGGCGTGGCGCTGGATGTTCCTCGTGATGGTGGTGCCTGCCGTTCTGTACGGCGGACTGGCCTTCACGATTCCCGAGTCGCCGCGTTATCTCGTTGCAAAATTCCGGATTCCGGAAGCCCGCCGAGTGCTCACGATGTTGCTGGGCGAGAAGAACCTGGAGCTCACGATCACTCGCATCCAGGAGTCGTTGAAGTCCGAGAAGCCGCCGTCGTGGCGCGATCTGCGCAAGCCGACCGGCGGCCTGTACGGAATCGTGTGGGTCGGTGTCGGACTCTCGGTCTTCCAACAGTTCGTCGGCATCAACGTGATCTTCTACTACTCCAACGTGCTGTGGGAGGCGGTCGGTTTCAAGGAGAGCTCGTCGTTCACGATCACTGTGATCACGTCGATCACCAACATCTTGACCACGCTGATCGCGATCGCGCTGATCGACAAGGTCGGGCGCAAACCGCTGCTCCTGGTCGGCTCCAGCGGCATGGCGGTCACGTTGGCGACGATGGCGGTCGTCTTTCAAACAGCCGAGATCATCGACGGAAAGCCTCACCTCGGCCCTGTTGCCGGCCCGATCGCGCTCGTCGCCGCCAACTTGTTCGTGGTGGCCTTCGGGATGTCGTGGGGCCCCGTGGTGTGGGTGCTGCTGGGTGAAATGTTCCCCAACCGCATCCGGGGTGCTGCCCTCGGGCTGGCCGCTGCCGGGCAATGGGCGGCCAACTGGGTGATCACGGTGACCTTCCCGGGGCTGCGCAACGTGCTCGGATTGGCCTACGGGTTCTATGCGTTGTGCGCGGTGCTGTCGTTCATCTTCGTTTGGCGATGGGTCGCAGAAACCAAGGGCAAACACCTCGAAGACATGCAACGCGACGCGGTGCATCACGACGCGCACCCGGCGAAGACATGACACTTCTCGGTTAACCCGCGTGACCGCTGCGAACAGCACGTGGAACAATCGCGTGCCGTGAAGACCTTCGACGCCCTGTTCGCCGAACTGACGGAGCGGGCGCGCACTCGCCCCCAGGGCAGCGGCACCGTCGCCGCGCTCGACGGCGGCGTGCACGGGCTGGGCAAGAAGATTCTCGAAGAGGCCGGCGAGGTGTGGCTGGCAGCCGAACACGAGGGTGACGACGCCCTGGCCGACGAGATCAGCCAGTTGCTGTACTGGACGCAGGTGCTGATGATCTCGCGCGGACTGACCCTCGACGACGTGTACGCCAAGCTATGAACGGAAACGGAAACCTGCGGGTCGCCGTGCCCAACAAGGGCACGCTTTCCGACCCGGCCGCCGAAATTCTGTCCGAAGCCGGCTACCGGCGGCGCACCGATCCCAAGGACCTGACCGTCATCGACCCGGTCAACAATGTCGAATTCTTCTTCCTGCGCCCCAAGGACATTGCGATCTACGTCGGCTCGGGCCAACTCGACCTCGGCATCACCGGTCGCGATCTGGCCCAGGAATCCGACGCGCCTGTCCGCGAGCGGCTGGCGCTCGGCTTCGGATCGTCTACCTTCCGCTACGCCGCGCCCGCAGGGCACCCGTGGCGCATCGAGGACCTCGCCGGCAAGCGGATTGCCACCGCCTTCCCCCATCTGGTGCGGAAAGACTTGGCGCAGCGGGGGATTGAAGCAACCGTGATACGGCTCGATGGCGCCGTGGAGATTTCGGTGCAGCTCGGAGTCGCGGATGCGATCGCCGATGTGGTTGGTTCGGGGCGGACGCTCGGGCTGCATGACCTCGTCGCGTTCGGGGAACCGCTGTGTGATTCGGAGGCGGTCCTCATCGAGAGCGAGACGCCGAGCGAAGAGAATGCCGCGGCACGAGAACAGTTGGCGGGCCGGGTGCAAGGCGTGGTGTTCGGGCAGCAGTACTTGATGCTCGACTATGACTGTCCGCGCAGCGTGCTCGACGCTGCCACCGCGGTGACACCGGGACTCGAATCGCCAACCATCGCCCCACTTGCCGATCCGGAGTGGGTAGCCGTGCGGGCACTGGTTCCGCGCCGAGATGTCAACGCGATCATGGACGAACTCGCGGCGATCGGTGCCAAGGCGATTCTGGCCTCTGACATCCGGTTCTGCCGCTTCTGATTCGGCGGGATCATTCGCGGGGTGCGTGTTAGCGTCCGGGTGTCCTTTTCGCGGCTCCGGAGGTTGCCATGACGCAGGTCGTCGTTATCGTGCTCGCGGTGCTGATCGGCGTGATCGCCGGTCTGCGCGCGCTGACCGCCCCTGCGGTGGTGGCGTGGGGTGCGTTTCTCGGCTGGATCGACGTCGACGGCAAATGGTCGGAATGGGTCGCCCATCCGATCACCGTCACCGTGCTGACCATCTTCCTGCTCGTCGAGCTCGTCACCGACCAGTTGCCGAAGACACCGAGCCGCAGGACCCCGCCGCAGTTCACCACGCGACTCATCACAGGGGCTTTCGCGGGTGCTGTCATCGGCAGCGTGTCGCACCACACCTTCATCGGCATGGGTGCCGGAATCATCGGCGCTGTCCTCGGCACCCTCGGCGGTGCGGAAGGCCGCAGCCGATTGGTGGCCGCCAACGGTGGCAAGGACCGGCCGGTCGCGATCGGAGAAGACGTGATCGCTGTCGGCGGCGGTTTCCTTGTCGCGTTCCTCGTCAGCTTCGCTCCGCTCGTCTAGCCGGCTATGCCAGAGAAATTCGACGCCATCATCGTCGGCGCCGGCCAGGCCGGACCGCCGCTGGCAGGCCGGCTGACAGAAGCCGGACAGACTGTCGCGGTGATCGAGCGCAAGCTGGTCGGCGGCACCTGCGTCAACACCGGTTGCATCCCGACCAAGACGCTGGTCGCCAGTGCGCACGCCGCGCATGTAGCCAAGCGTGGCGCCGAATACGGCGTCGGCACAGGCGAAGTCACCGTCGACATGGCTAAGGTCAAGGCGCGCAAGGACAAAATCATGCTCGACGACCGCAGTGGCGTCGAGTCGTGGCTCGAGGACATGAAGGGCTGCACGCTGATCCGCGGGCACGCCCGCTTCGAGAGCCCGCACACCATCAATGTGGACGGCCGGGTGTTGGAGGCCGACAGGATCTTCCTCAACGTCGGTGGGCGCGCCGTTGCGAACATTCCCGGGCTGTCCGAAGTCGATTACCTGACCAATGTCGGAGTCCTCGAACTCGACACCGTCCCAGAACATCTCGTCGTCGTGGGTGGAAGTTACATCGGGCTCGAGTTCGCCCAGATGTACCGGCGCTTCGGCGCAGATGTCACAGTGATCGAGCGGGGCCCCCGGCTTGTCGGCCGTGAAGACCCCGATGTGTCGAACGCCATTCGGGAGATCCTGGAGAACGAGGGGATCACCGTGATCTGCGACGCCGAATGCATCGGAGTCGCGCGTGAAGGAAACGGTGTCTCGGTGACATCGCGTGCCGACGTACCGAACGTCGTTGGCTCCCATCTGTTGATCGCCGTTGGACGTCGGCCCAACACCGACGACCTCGGCCTGGACGTCGCGGGCATCGAAACTGATGCCCGCGGCTACATCGTCGTCGACGATCAGTTACGGACCAGCGTCGACCACATTTGGGCGATGGGCGATTGCAACGGCCGCGGCGCGTTCACCCATACGTCGTACAACGATTTCGAGATCGTGGCGGCCAATCTGCTCGACAACGAGCCGAGGAAGGTCAGTGACCGTATCACCACCTACGCGCTGTACATCGACCCGCCGCTGGGGCGAGCGGGCATGACCGTCGACGAGGTCCGCAAGTCCGGCCGAAAAGCGTTGGTGGGCAAGCGACCGATGACACGCGTCGGGCGAGCAGTGGAGAAGGGGGAGACCCAGGGCTTCATGAAGGTCGTCGTCGACGCCGAGACCAAAGAGATCCTCGGCGCTGCCATCCTTGGCGTCGGTGGTGACGAGGTGATTCACTCCATTCTTGACGTGATGTCCGCCGGTGCTCCCTATACGACGGTGACGCACACAGTGCATATACATCCGACCGTCAGCGAGTTGGTGCCGACGATGCTGGAGGAGATGACACCGCTGGAGTAGCGGAGCGGCCGACCTTCAGCTGCCGGGTCACCACGGCGACGCGCCAGCCGAGATGGCGGCACGTCCGCACATCCGAAGGGTGCACCTGGTCTACATTGGCGTCGACGTCGGTCTGCGCGCCCGCTCCGAGCCAGAAGCCGAGGCGGTTGAGGTC
>Ga0310811_10008663_pt1 | contig 13087 bp, 10 predicted proteins | sample YCmetagenome_FD_207642 | JGI IMG/M metagenome (GOLD analysis project Ga0310811, IMG submission 207642) | Soil microbial communities from experimental microcosm in Duke University, North Carolina, United States - YC | ecosystem: Engineered > Artificial ecosystem > Soil microcosm > Unclassified ...
ACTTCTTCTGCAAACTCAAGGAGTTCAAACGCATCGCCATGCGCTCAGACAAGACGGATCAGGCCTTTAGCGCCATGATCCATCTCGTCGCAGCCATCATCAATTCACGATGATTCCCAACAGACCCCAAAAAGCGGCCACTTCCTTCTCTTCAATCCGTGCGGTGCACGTGCAAAGCGGCCGCGGCGGAGGCGGCCATGGTGATGCCGTCCCAGTCACCGGCTGTGATGGCGGCGCGGGACACCATCCATGAGCCGCCGACGCAGACCACGTTCGGCAATTTCAAATATTTGGGCGCGTTTTCCAGCGTCACGCCGCCGGTCGGGCAGAATTTGATGTGCGGCAGCGGCCCGGCCAGGGCGGCGAGCAGTGCTGCGCCCCCGACCGACTCGGCGGGAAACAATTTCGCGAACTGATAGCCACGCTCGATCAGCGCCATCGCCTCCGAAGCGGTGGCGATGCCCGGCAGCAATTGCACATCGCGACCGGAGACGGCGTCCAGAAGTTGGCCGGTGGCGCCTGGGGAGACCGCGAATTGCGCGCCCGCGGCCACGGCTTTGTCGAACTGCGCTTCGGTCAGCACCGTGCCGGCGCCGATCGCCGCCTCCGGCACCTCGTCGGCAATGGCGCGGATCGCCTGCAGCCCGGCCCCGGTGCGCAGGGTCACCTCGATCACCGGCAGCCCGCCTTTCACCAAGGCGCGGGCGAGGGGCACGGCATCCTTTATCTCGTCGATCGTGACGACGGGAATGACCGGAGCGAGGCGGAGAATCTCGGCGAGGTTCATATGGGGGCTCCCAGGAAAATGCTCGCGCCGTGATCGGCGGCGCTGACAACGTGGCGAAAGGCGGAAAAGAGTTCGCGGCCGACGCCGCTATGCGCGGCGGTGAGGTCGGCTGTGGCGGGCCGGCGCGCCGCCCAGATTTCCGGCGCAACCTTGACCTCCAGCGTGCCGGCCGCGGCGTCCAGGCGGATGATGTCGCCGTCTTCGATAAGCGCGATGGCGCCGCCCTCGGCGGCCTCGGGCGTGACATGGATGGCCGACGGCACCTTGCCGGAGGCGCCGGAAAGCCGCCCGTCCGTGACCAGGGCGACCCGGAACCCCTTATCCTGCAGCACGCCCAGCGGCGGCATCAGCTTATGCAGTTCCGGCATGCCGATCGCCTTCGGTCCCTGGAAGCGCACCACGGCAACGAAATCCTGGTTGAGCGCGCCGGCCTTGAAGGCGGCCTGCACCTCGTCCTGGCTGTGAAATATCTTGGCTGGGGCCTCGATGATGTGCCGTTCCGGCGCGACGGCGGACGTCTTCATCACCGCGCGGCCGAGCACGCCGTCCAGCACCACCAGGCCGCCGGTCGGTTGGAAAGGATTTTGCCGCCCCCGCAGCACGGTCTCATCACCGCTTGTCACGGCGCCGGGCACCCAGCTCACGCGCTGATCGGCGGTCAGCCTTGGCTCGTTGGCATAGGCCGCAAGCCCGGTGCCCATCACCGTCTCGACATCTTCGTGCAACAGCCCGTCTTCCAGGAGTTCGCGGATCACAAACCCCGTGCCGCCGGCAGCGTGGAAATGGTTCACATCCGCCTTGCCGCTCGGATAGATGTGGCAGAGCAGCGGCGTGACGGTGGCGAGCGCGGCAAAGTCGTCCCAGGTCAGAGTGATGCCGGCCGCCGCCGCCATCGCCACCAGATGCAGCGTGTGGTTGGTCGAGCCGCCGGTGGCGTGCAGGGCGACAATGGCATTGGCGAAGGCCCGCTCATCGAGGAGCCTGCCGATCGGCCTGTAATCATTGCCAAGGGCGGTGATCGCCATGGCCCGCTTCGCCGCCTCATGCGTGAGCGCGTCGCGGAGCGGCGTGTTGGGATTGATGAAGGCCGCACCCGGCAGATGCAGGCCCATGATCTCCATCATCATCTGGTTGGTGTTGGCGGTGCCGTAGAAGGTGCAGGTGCCGGGGGCGTGATAGGATTTCGCTTCCGCTTCCAGCAGCGCCTCGCGGCTGACCTTGCCTTCGGCGTAAAGCTGGCGGATGCGCGATTTCTCGGCGTTTGGCAGGCCCGAGGTCATCGGCCCGGCAGGGATGAACACGGAGGGCAGGTGCCCGAAGGAGAGCGCGCCGATCACCAGGCCCGGCACGATCTTGTCGCAGATGCCGAGATACACGGCGGCGTCAAAAGTCTGATGCGAGAGGGCGACGGCGGTGGCCAGCGCGATCACATCGCGCGAGAACAGTGAGAGTTCCATGCCGGCCTCGCCCTGGGTGATGCCGTCGCACATGGCGGGCACGCCGCCCGCCACCATGGCCACGCCGCCGGCCTCACGCGCGGCGGCGCGGATCAGCTCGGGAAAACGCTCATAAGGCTGGTGGGCGGAGAGCATGTCATTATAGGCGGTGACGATGGCGAGGCTGGGGCCGTCGCCGCCGCGCAGCACGGCTTTGTCGCCCGGCGCGCAGGCGGCGAAACCATGCGCCTGGTTGGCGCATCCCAGCGCCCGGCGTTGCGGCTTTTGGCTTGCGGCTTCCTCGATCCGGCGCAGATAGCCGGTCCGCTTCGCGGCGCTGCGGGCGGCAATTTGCGCCGTGACTTCGGCAAGGATCTTATGGACCATTTCGGCTCCTCCTTACGGACACCAGAAGATTGTGGCGCGAGGCCGGTGCGCCAGGACCGCGCGGATGGGCATCTCCGCCACGGGCCCGGCCGCTTCGGCCGTGGCGAGAACCACGCGTTTCGCCGCGCCCTCGATATGCAGGGCTAAAAGCTCGGTTTGCAGGATTGTCGGCAAAGTGAGCGTCACGCGCGGCTCAGGCGCGCCTGGGGCGCGCATCGTCTCGATCAGATGAGGGCCGGCGAGGGCCGCCGCCAGATGGTCGCCGCCGGGAAACAGCGAGGCGGTGTGCCCATCCAGCCCCATGCCCAGCATCACGGCGGCGAAGGGGAGGAGAGGGGCGATCTTTTCGTCCTGCCCGGCCAGCAGAGGCAAGAACGTTGCCGCCTTGGCTTCGTGCTGCAGCAAATGTTCCTTTACCAGCCGGACATTGCTGCGCTCGGAGGACTCGGGCACGCAGCGGTCGTCCACCAGCGTGATGGTGACGTGCGCCCAGTCCAGTTTTTCCCGCGCCAGATGTTGGAAAAAAGCCACCGGGGTGGTGCCGCCGGAGACCGCCAAGGCGGCTTTGCCGTCACGGGCTAGACGGGCTTGCAAGGCATCCCGGACCGCGGCCGCCAGGGCTGACGCCAGAGCGGTGCGGGCCGAAAATTCACGCAACCGTTTCGACCCAGGTGCGGCCGTCACGCTCGATCAGCGCGATGGCGGCGCTCGGCCCCCAGGTGCCGGCGGTATAGGCTTTCGGCGGCTCGCTGGACGCGGCCCAGACCTGCAGGATCGGGTCGATCCAGTTCCAGGCGGCCTCGACTTCGTCGCGCCGCATGAACAAGGTCTGGTTGCCGCGCACCACGTCCAGCACCAGCCGCTCATAAGCGTCCGGATAGCGCACGCGGAAGGCGGCGGCGAAACTCATATCCAGTGGCACCAGCCGCAGGCGCATGCCGCCCGGGCCGGGATCCTTGGTCATCACGAACAGCCGCACGCCCTCGTCGGGTTGCAGGCGGATGACCAGCCGGTTCTGCTCGATCGTCCCGGCGGCGCGGTCGAACACCGAGTGCGGGATCGGCCGGAACGTGATGACGATTTCGGAGACCCGCGCGGGCAGGCGCTTGCCCGTCCGCAAATAGAAGGGGACGCCGGACCAGCGCCAGTTGCCGATTTCGGCCTTCAGCGCCACGAAGGTTTCCGTGTTGCTGAAGTCCGCGCCGAGATCCTCCAGATAGCCCGGCACCGGGCCAGCAGCGGAGGCGCCGGCCCGGTACTGGCCGCGCACCGTGTTCAGCGTGCAGAGACTGTCGGTGTTCAGGGGGACGAGCGAGCGCAGCACCTTGAGCTTTTCGTCGCGCACGGCGTCGGCGTCCAGCTTGGCGGGCGGCTCCATCGCCACCAGGCAGAGCAGCTGCAGGATATGGTTCTGCACCATGTCGCGCAGCGCGCCGGCATTGTCGTAATAGCCGGCGCGTCCCTCGACGCCCAAACTCTCCGCGACCGTGATCTGCACATGGTCGATATGCGCCGCGTTCCAGAGCGGCTCGAACAGGGCATTGGCAAAACGCAAGGCGAGCAGGTTCTGCACCGCTTCTTTGCCGAGATAGTGATCGATGCGGTAGACTCGCTCTTCCGGGAACACCGTGCCGATCGCGTCGTTCACGGCGCGGGCGGAGGCGAGGTCCTTGCCGATCGGCTTTTCCACCACCACCCGGGCGTTGTCCCCGGCCAGGCCGAAGCGGCCGAGCCGCTCGCAGATGTCGCCGAACAGCGCCGGGGCGGTGGCGAGATAAAACACATGGATGCGGTCGGGATAGGCGGAAAGGCGTTCCGCCAGTTGCGCCCAGCCCTTATCGCTGTCGGCTTCGGCCTGCACATAGCTGACGCGCTCGAGGAAGGAGGCGAGCGCCGGCTCCGTCACCTCCGCTTTCGGCACATGGTCGAGGATCGCCTGGCGCGCCTGGGCGGCAAAGTCATGCTCCAAGGCGCCGCGCGACACCCCGATGATGTTCGCCGCTTCCGGCAATTGGCCGGCAATGTCGCGGTGGAACATGGCGGGAAGCAGCTTGCGCCGGGCGAGGTCGCCGGTGGCGCCGAAAACAACCAAGACAAACGGGGAGACGGGAATCGTGCGGCTTGTCATGGTTACGGTATAGACCGGGAATGGCGGAATCGCGAAACGACGGGCTGAAGAAAGGAAGGCTTCTTTTTGTGAACAAAAAGAAGCAAAAAAACTTTATTGACTCTGGGCCGTGGGCGTTGTCGGCGACACAGACTCAGGCCCAGCATAACAAAAGTTTTTGCGCCGCTTTTTTCAAAAAGCGGCCTCTTTCTTATTCCGCGCTGGCGGTTTCGAGGTCGAGCGCATAGCCCGCCGCGCGGACGGTGCGCACGATGTCCTGCTCGCCGGGGCCGTTGATGGCTTTGCGCAGGCGGCGGATATGCACATCCACGGTGCGTGGCTCGACATGGATGTCGCGCCCCCACACGGCGTTCAGCACATCCTCGCGTGAAAACACTCGCCGCGGGTGGCGGAGGAAAAACTCCAGCAGGCGGAATTCCGTCGGGCCGAGATGCAGCGCGCGGCCATTGCGCAGCACGCGGTGCGAGGCCGGGTCCAGCGAAATGTCGTGGAAGGAGAGCTTGAGCTTGGTCGGCACGGCACCGGCGCGGCGCAGCAGGGCGCGGATGCGGGCAATCAGCGCCTCGGTGGAGAAGGGCTTGGTGATGTAATCGTCGGCGCCGGTGTCGAGGCCGCGTACCGAATCCTGCTCATCGGCGCGGGCGGTCAGCATGATGATCGGCAGGGAGCGCGTCGCCGGGCGGCGGCGCAGTTGGCGGCACACTTCAATGCCGGACATGGTCGGCAGCATCCAGTCCAGCAGCAGCAGGTCCGGCGTGGCCTCGGTGATGCGCGTCAGCGCTTCGCCGCCATCGCCGACATCCTCGACCCGAAACCCCTGCTTTTCCAGATTGTAACGGAGCAGGGTGACCAGCGGCACTTCATCTTCAACAATCAGGATATAGGGCTTGTTCGGATCGCTCATCGTTCAGCTATTTTCGGCTCATGTGTTAGCGGGGAAATAGGCGGACGTCTGGTCGCCTTTCGGCCGGAAATCCGGCAGCGCCTGGCCGGTGACCGCGTAATAGGTCAGCTCGGCGATGTTGGTGGTATGGTCGCCGATCCGCTCCAGGTTTTTCGCGATGAACAGCAGATGCGTGCAGGCGGTGATGCTGCGCGCATCCTCCATCATGTAGGTGATCAGTTCGCGGAAGATGGTGTTGTAGAGGTCATCCACCATCTGATCGGCGCGCCACACGGCGACGGCCTTTTGCGGGTCGGCATCGCCCACCGCATCGATGCTGGATTTGAGGTTCTGTTGCACCAGCAGGGCCATCTGCCCCAGGCCGGAGAGCGAGAAGCTGCTTGCCATCTGGTTGAGCACCAGACTGCGCTTGGCGATGTTTGCGGCATAGTCGCCGATGCGTTCGAGATCGGTGACCACTTTCAGCGCCTGGATCACCTGGCGCAGGTCATCGGCCACCGGCTGGCGCAGCGCCAGCAGCCGCACCGCGAACTGCTCCACCGCGCGCTCCTCGGCGTCGATCTTCGGGTCCATCTCCACCACGCGGGCGGCCAGCACGGCGTCGCGCTCCAGCAGGGCGGCGCTGGCGTCGGCCAAGGCGCGTTCCACCAGACCGCCCATCACGGCAATCATGTCGTGCAGCTTTTTCAGGTCGATTCCGAAGCTCGTGACGATATGCTTGGTTTCGTCGGCCATGATCTATCCCCACCCCATCCTTAGCCGAAGCGGCCGGTAATGTATTCCTGCGTGCGGCGTTCGCGCGGGGCGGTGAAAATCTCGCTGGAGGGCCCGACTTCGACCAGCTCGCCGAGATAGAAGAAGGCCACCTGGTCGGCGCAGCGGCCGGCCTGCTGCATGTTGTGGGTGACGATGATGATGGTGAAGTCCCGTTTCAGCTCGTCGATCAGCTCCTCGATTTTGAGCGTACTGATCGGGTCGAGCGCGCTGGTCGGCTCGTCGAGCAGCAGCACGTCGGGGCGCACGGCGATCGAGCGGGCGATGCACAGGCGCTGCTGTTGGCCGCCGGACAGGCCGAGCGCGGAGCTGTGCAGCCTGTCCTTCACCTCGTTCCACAAAGCGGCGCGGGTCAGAGACCATTCCACACGCTCGTCCATCTCCGCCTTGGAAAGTTTTTCGTGCAGACGCACGCCAAACACCACGTTCTCGTAGATCGATTTCGGGAACGGGGTGGGCTTCTGGAACACCATGCCGACGCGGCGGCGCAGCTGGGTGAGGTTTTGGTCCGGGGCGATGATGTTGTCGCCGCCGATCAGGACCTCGCCCTCGGCGCGCTGGCCGGGATAGAGGTCATACATGCGGTTGAGCACGCGCAGCAGCGTGGACTTGCCGCAGCCGGAAGGACCGATCATCGCCGTCGTCTGCCGGTCGATATAATCGATCGTGACGTTTTTCAGGGCGTGCGTCGAACCGTAATAAAAATTCAGATTGCGGATGGCGACCCGGACATTGCTCGGCGGGACAGCAGGAGGCGGCGCAGGGGTATACGTGCCGGAAACTGCCGTCTCGTGCGTCGGGCGATTCGCTAATTCCATAAGCGCTTCCTTAGGCGGGTTTCGTGGCGGTGCGATGACGATATCGTGAAGCTTCGATGACGACGTCATGGTTATCAGACAGTGCGAACCTGCCAGGACATAACGGCGCCTAAGGTCCACGCTTTAGGCGCCGCCGTCAACACAAGCCCAGAGGAGCAAAGGTTTTTGCGCCGCTTTTTCCAAAAGGCGGCAGCCTTGCTCAATCTGGGCTGGCGTTGTCTCAGGCTTTCACGACCTTCGGTGGCAAGGCCAAAGCGAGGGACAGTTCCTTGAGCCGGCCCGGCGGCACCGGGGCGGGCGCGCCCATCATCAGATCCTCGCCCTGCTGGTTGAGCGGGAAGGCGATGACCTCGCGGATGTTCGGCTCGTCGGCCAGCAGCATGACAATGCGGTCGATACCCGGCGCCGAACCGCCATGCGGGGGCGCGCCGTAGCGGAAGGCGTTGAGCATGCCGCCAAAGCGGGCTTCCACCTCGTCTGGCCCGTAGCCGGCGATCTCGAAAGCCTTCAGCATGATGTCCGGACGGTGGTTGCGGATCGCGCCGGAGGAAAGTTCGATGCCGTTGCAGACGATATCGTACTGGAACGCCTTGATCGTCAGAGGATCCTGGGTCTGCAGCGCTTCAAGCCCGCCCTGCGGCATCGAGAACGGGTTATGGGAGAAGACGATCTGCTTCAGCTCCTCGTCATACTCGTACATCGGGAAGTCGACGATCCAGCAGAAGCGGAAATCGTTGGCATTGATGAGCCCCAGATCGTTGCCGAGCCGGGTGCGCACGGTGCCGGCGAACTTCGCCGCGTCCAGCTCCTTGCCGGCGGCGAAGAACACGGCGTCGCCCGCCTTCAGGCCGCAGGCCACGCGGATTTGTTCGGCGCGTTCCGGGTCGAGATTCTTGGCAATCGGCCCCTGCGGACCAGCTTCCGAGAAGGTGATGTAGCCGAGCCCGCCAGCGCCCTCGGCGCGCGCCCACTCGTTCAGCTTGTCGAAGAAGGAGCGGGGATTGGCGCCGGCGCCGGGCGCGGGGATGGCGCGGACGATGCCGCCACCCTCGATGATGCGCGCGAACAGCCCGAAGCCCGAGCCGCGGAAGGCGTCGGTGACGTCGGAAATGACAATCGGGTTGCGCAGGTCCGGCTTGTCGGAGCCGTATTTCAGCAGCGCTTCGTCATAGGGAATGCGCACGAAGGGCGGCTTCGTCACGCCGCGGCCGTTGGCGAATTCCTCGAACACGCCGGCGATGATGGGCTCGATCGTGTTGAACACGTCTTCCTGCGTCACGAAGCTCATCTCGAAATCGAGCTGGTAGAACTCGCCGGGCGAGCGGTCGGCGCGGGAGGCCTCATCGCGGAAGCAGGGGGCGATCTGGAAGTAACGGTCGAAGCCGGCGACCATGAGCAGCTGCTTGAATTGCTGCGGCGCCTGCGGCAGGGCGTAGAACTTGCCCGGATGGTTGCGCGCCGGGACCAGGAAGTCGCGCGCGCCCTCAGGGGAGGAGGCGGTGAGGATCGGCGTCTGGAATTCGGTGAAGCCGGATTCGATCATGCGCCGCCGGAAGGAGGCGATCACGCCCGCGCGGAGCATGATGTTCTTGTGCACCTGCTCGCGGCGCAAATCGAGGAACCGGTATTTGAGGCGCAGCTCGTCGGGGAAATGCTCGTGGCCCGCCACCTGGATCGGCAGCACATCGGCGCCGGACTGCACCTCCAGCCGCTCCACCTTGAGTTCGATCTCGCCGGTCGGCAGCTTGGGGTTGCTGGTGCCGGGCGCCCGCTCGACCACCGTCCCGGTGACGGTGATCACCGACTCGACACGCACCGCGTCGGCTGCCGCGAACGCGGCGGAGCCGCTGGCGAACACGCACTGGGTCAGGCCGAAATGGTCGCGCAGATCGATGAACAGCAGACCGCCATGGTCGCGCTTGGCGTGGACCCAGCCGGAAAGCCGGGCGGTCTGGCCAATATGGCCGGTGTTCAGGGCGGCGCAGTGATGCGAGCGGTAGGCGTGAAGTGTTTCCATGAGGCGGAAAGAAACCGCGCCCTCTTCCCTGTCAAGCCAGGGGATGATTAAGGGATGGCATGACTGCCACCGACACCGCTTTTATTACCACCACCGCCGAACTCGCCGCCCTCTGCGAACGGCTCGGCCGTGAAGAGTTCATCACCGTCGACACCGAATTCATGCGCGAAAAGACCTATTACCCGGAACTCTGCCTGGTGCAGCTGGCCGGGGCAGGGGATGTCGCGGTGGTGGACGCGCAGGCCAAGGGCATCGATCTGGCGCCGCTGGGCGTGCTGCTGGCCAAGCCGGATGTGGTGAAGGTGTTTCATGCCTGCCGCCAGGATGTGGAGATTTTTCTGCTCCGGTTCGGCGCGGTGCCGGCAAACCTGTTCGACACGCAGGTGGCGGCGATGGTGGCCGGGTTCGGCGATCAGGTGGGCTATGACGCGCTGGTCTCGGCGCTGACCGGCGGGCATATCGACAAGGCGCACCGCTTCTCCGACTGGTCGGCGCGGCCGCTGACCAAGGCTCAGGTGGACTACGCCGCGGCGGACGTGACGCATCTGCGCCTGGTTTACGAGAAATTGACGGCGCGCTTGCGCGTGGAAGGCCGGTTGGAGTGGGTGGCGGAGGAAATGGCCGCCCTGGCCGATCCCGATACCTATCGGGTCGACCCGGAGCGCGCCTGGGAGCGGCTGAAGCTGCGCACCAACAACCGCCGGCAGCTGGCGATCGTCCAGGCCATCGCCACCTGGCGCGAGCGCGAGGCGCAGCGGGTGAATATCCCCCGTCAGCGCCTGGTGCGCGACGAGCAGGTGCCGGAAATTGCGGCGCTGGCGCCCGACAATGCCGATGCGCTGTCCAAGGCGCGGGGGATCACTCTGGGCTTTGCGCAAGGCAAGTCCGGCCAGTCGCTGCTGGCGGCCATCGCCGCGGCCAAGGCACTGCCGGACGACCAACTGCCCCGCTCCGAACGCCAGCGTGACACGCCGCGGGCGAGCCCAGCCTTGGTGGCGTTGCTCAAAGTGCTGCTGAACGCGGTGGCGGAGCAGAACAATGTCGCGCCAAGGCTGGTGGCGAGTTCGGAGGATGTCGAGGCGATGGCGCTGGACGAGACGGCCAACAACCCTGCATTGCAGGGCTGGCGGCGCGAAATGTTCGGTGAAGACGCGCTGCGGCTCATCCGCGGCGAGATCGCGCTGTCCGCCCAGGGCAAGAGGGTGAAAATCGTCAGCGTTTAGCGGGACGCAAGGAAGAAAGATAAGAAAGTCGCCGCTTTTTGAAAAAGGCGGCGCAAAAACTTTTGCTCCTTTGGGGGCTGTGGCGCTGAAACAAGCGCGGCGCAACTCGACGTTAGAAAAGCCGTCTGCGTTTTCCCCTGTGTAACCCACGGAGCGGGCCGATGATCGGCTCTGCATAACGAATATGTCCGGTTTTGACAGGCCTTACAACCTGAGGTTATCAGGTCCCAACCTTCGAGGATGGTGACCTTCACGAAAGACAACACCTCGATCGGCTTCATGAGGTGCTTGAACAGGCATCTTCGATCAGCAGGAGTTGCGTGTGAAAAATCTTCCCATTGTCGGTAAGTTCCTGACAGTCTTGGGCGTCTTTGGCGTGTTCGTCATCGCTGTCGCATTTTACGCGACGAGCCAATTAACGTTCATTAATTCCTCCTATGTGCACCTGAGGTCTGGCCCGACAACGGCTGAAAGAAACCTCATCGGCGCCAATGCCGACATTTTCGCAATGGGCCAAAATACAGCGCTGCTGGCGATCGACAGTAAGGCTGCGGCAAAGCAGGCCGATTTCACTCAATTAGAGCACTATAAGACCAGGTTTATCCGGTTCATGGATCAAGCCTCGGCCAGCGCTCCCCGCGAGGCCGCGGGTATCGAGAATTTAAAATCTCGGACCCTGGAGGTCGTCGATGGCGTTTGCGGTAATTCGATTCAGCTTAGCACCTCTGCCACGACGCCCGCGCAACTTGCGGCTTCGCAAGCCGCCTTTCTCAGCCAATGCGGGCCGCAATTCGCCCCTCTGACGCTTGTTATGAGAGGGCTGATCGACAGGGTGGAGGCGGAAAATACCTCGACCGCCACCTCGGTCGCCACGACGGCGCATAACACGGTTACCACGACTTTTATCCTGATCCTTGTCGGCCTTGTGGCGGTGATGCTGGGCGGCTTCTTCGCGGTGCGAAGCTGGGTCGTGTCGCCTATTCAGGCTCTGCAGGGAGTGATGGGCAAGCTTTCCGGCGGGGATTTGCACGCCAAGGTTACCGGCGCGGACCGCAAGGACGAGATCGGCGGCATGGCGCGCGCGGTGCAGGTGTTCAAGGATGCCGGGCTCGAGAAGCAGCGCCTGGAGGCGGAAGCCGAGGCGCAGCGTCAGGCCGCCGAGCAGGAGCGTCAGCGCACGGAAGCCGAGCGCAGGGCGGCAGCGCAGCAACAGGAATTCGTTGTGCATTCCGTCGCCGAAGGGCTGGAAAAACTCTCCTCCGGTGATCTGCTGTTCCGCCTGACCAGCGATTTTGGCGGCGATTACGAGAAGCTGCGTGCCGATTTCAACGCGGCGATGGGCAAGCTGCAGGAGACGATGCAGGCGATCGCCACCAACACCCAGGGCGTGCGCTCAGGGGCGGAGGAAATCACCCAGGCCTCGGATGATTTATCGCGGCGCACCGAGCAGCAGGCGGCAAGCCTGGAGGAAACCGCGGCCGCGCTCGACCAGATCACCGCGACGGTGCGGCGCACCGCCGAGGTGGCGAACGAAGCGCGCGACCTGGTCTCGACCTCGAAGACGGATGCCGAGCGCTCCGGCGACGTGGTGCGCCAGACGGTGGGCGCCATGGACGGGATCGAGAGTTCGTCCAAGCAGATTGCCAACATCATTGGCGTGATCGACGAAATTGCCTTCCAGACCAATCTTCTGGCCTTGAATGCGGGCGTGGAAGCGGCGCGGGCCGGCGATGCCGGGCGCGGCTTCGCGGTGGTGGCGACCGAGGTGCGCGCGCTGGCGCAGCGTTCCGCCGATGCGGCGAAAGAGATCAAGGCGCTGATCTCGGCCTCGACGCAGCAGGTCGATGTCGGCGTGAAGCTGGTGAGCGAAACCGGCCAGGCGCTGGACCGCATCGTGACGCAGGTGAGCCAGCTGAACAGCCTGGTGGCGGAACTGGCGGCCTCGGCCAAGGAGCAGGCGACCGGGCTCGGTGAGGTGAACGCGGCCGTGAACCAGATGGATCAGGTGACGCAGCAGAACGCGGCGATGGTCGAGCAGGCGACGGCGGCGAGCCATGGCCTTTCCGGCGAAGCCCAGGAGCTTGCCCGTCTGGTCGGCCAGTTCCGCATTGGCGAGAGCGCCGCGGCGCCCGTGCTCAAGCGGGCCGCGCCCAAGGCGCCGCCGCAAAAGCGCGTCGTGACCACGTCGGCGCGCAAGGTCGCCATGCTGCCGCGCCAGCACGAGCCGGCCGTGGCCGGCGCGGATGACTGGAGCGAGTTCTGATCATGGCGACAAGCAACCAACTGCTGTGCGTGCGCTTGCGCGATCAGGAATTTGCCCTGAACATCCGGGCGGTTCGGGAAATCAGGGGGTGGATCTCGTCCACCCCGCTTCCGCACGCGCCGCCTTACATCAAGGGCATGATCAATCTGCGCGGCAGCGTGCTGGCCATCCTTGATCTGGCGGAACGTCTGGGTCTGCCGAGCGTGCCGGCGAACGCGACCTCGGTGGTCGTGGTGATCGAAGAGGGGGAGCGCGTGATCGGTCTGCTGGTCGATGCGGTGTCCGACATCATCACCGAGACCGAGGAGATGCGCCAGGTGCCACCCGAAACCGGCAGCGCCGCCTCCCGC
>Ga0310811_10008665_pt1 | contig 13087 bp, 8 predicted proteins | sample YCmetagenome_FD_207642 | JGI IMG/M metagenome (GOLD analysis project Ga0310811, IMG submission 207642) | Soil microbial communities from experimental microcosm in Duke University, North Carolina, United States - YC | ecosystem: Engineered > Artificial ecosystem > Soil microcosm > Unclassified ...
AAAAGGCTCTCTGGTGCTATATCCCGGGAGCATTTGAAACGTGCGGTTTTTCATAATCGTTGCGATACTGTCCCCATGAACCTCACCAGCTATCGCACGCTTGGCCGCTCCGGATTGGTCGTCTCACCGCTCTGCCTTGGCACCATGACCATGGGAACGCCGCGCTGGGGTTCACCGGATGACATATCCGAAGCCATCTTCAACGCCTACGTGGACGCGGGTGGCAACTTCCTGGACACCGCAGACACCTACGCCAACGGCCGCAGCGAAGAGCTAATCGGTCAGTACATCGCCGCACGCAACCTGCGTGACCGCGTGGTGCTGGCCACCAAGTTCACCATGACCTGCGATGCCCAGAAGGGCAATCCCAACGGCAGCGCCAACGGCCGCAAGAACCTGTACCGCGCACTGGACGCATCCCTGAAGCGCCTCGACACGGACTACATCGACCTCTACTGGATGCATGCCTGGGACACCGTCACTCCAGCCGAAGAGGTCCTCCAATCGCTCACCGACCTCGTCCGCGCAGGCAAGATCCGCTACTACGGCTTCAGTGACGTCCCCGCCTGGTACGCGGCCAAAGTGGCCACACTTGCCCAGGCCCACGCCGTCCCCGCACCCATCGGCCTGCAACTGGAATACTCCCTCGTCGAGCGCACCATCGAGCGCGAGCACGTCGACTGCGCCCGAGAGTTCGGCATCGGCATCACGCCGTGGAGCCCGCTTGCCAGCGGCTTCCTCGCAGGCAAGTACAAGCGCGAAGATGATGGCAAGGGCAGCGGCGAAGGCCGCCTCAGCGTCCTCGGCGGCGGCCCCAACCCCGTCTTCCACAAGTACACGGAGAAGAACTGGGCCACACTGGAAGCCGTCCGCACCGTGGCCGACGAGATTGGCAAGCCCATGGCGCAAGTCGCGCTGGCATGGGCACTCGCCCGCCCGGCTATCTCCTCCCTTATCATCGGCGCCACCAAGGTCACGCAGCTGCAAGACAACATCGCCAGCCTTAAGGTTTCCCTGACACCTGCTCAGATGGACACGCTGGACGCTGCCGGAGCACCCGACCTCCTCCACCCCTACATGTTCTTTACCGGCATGCTGCACCGCGAGCGCGTCTTTGGCGGAACAGACGTGGAAGGCTGGCGTTAACCGCTGTGTAAGACAGCCGCCAAACATGCGACACTAGAAGGGTGAGCGAGCCCACAGCCATCCCACACGAGGCGGAGGCGGTAGCCACCCCGACCGCCACAGTCCAGTCCCAAGAAGTTCCGAAGCCGTGTAACGTCACGCCGGAGCTGTTGAAAGTGCACAACATCACCGACGAGGAATACGCCAAAATCCTCGCCACGATGGGTCGCACCCCATCGCTGACGGAGCTTGGTATCTACTCCGTTATGTGGAGCGAGCACTGCTCGTACAAGTCCAGCCGCGTGCACCTGAAGCGCCTGCCCACCAAGGGCACCCGCACCAGCGGACCAGGCGCTGTGATGCAGGGCCCAGGTGAAAACGCCGGCATTATCGACGTGGGCGACGGATGGGCCTGCGCCTTCAAGATTGAGAGCCACAACCACCCCAGCTACATTGAGCCCTACCAGGGCGCGGCCACGGGCGTTGGCGGCATCCTCCGCGACATCTTCACCATGGGCGCACGTCCCATGGCCGTGATGGACTCGCTGCGCTTCGGCCCGCTTAAGGGTGACGACTCCGAGACGGACTACGCGAAGAACCGTAGCGTGATGGAAGGCGTCGTCCACGGCGTCGCAGGGTACGGCAACTGCTTCGGCGTACCCAACGTGGGTGGCGAAACCCGCTTCGAAGACTGCTACAGCACCAATCCGCTGCTGAACGCCTTCGCGCTCGGCCTCGTCCGCCACGACGAAATCTTCTACGCCAAGGCCACCGGCGTAGGCAATCCCGTGATCTACGTGGGCGCCAAGACGGGACGCGATGGCATCCACGGTGCCACCATGGCCAGCGAAGAGTTCAAAGAAGGCAGCGAACAGAAGCGCCCCAATGTGCAGATGGGCGATCCATTCCTGGAGAAGCTCCTCCTAGAAGCCTGCCTGGAAGCCATGAAGACCGGGGCAGTCGCAGGCATTCAGGACATGGGAGCAGCAGGCCTCACCTGCTCCACCTGCGAAATGGGTGGACGTGGCGGCGTGGGCCTCGAGATTGAACTGGATCTTGTTCCGCAGCGCGACAGCGGCATGAGCAGCTACGAAATCATGCTCAGCGAATCGCAGGAGCGCATGCTTCTCGTCGCCCACGCAGGCCGCGAGCAGGAAGTGCTGGATGTATTTGACAAGTGGGGCCTCGATGCCTCGGTTGTCGGCGTTGTGATCCCGGAGAACCGCATGAAGGTCCGCCACCACGGCGAGCTGGTCGCGAACCTCTCCAACGAATCGCTTACAGACGACGCACCTGTCTACCACCGCCCCGTGGGCGAATGGAAGGCTCCTGTCTCGCTCGATCCCCCCGCAGAAATCCTTGCAGAACTGCAGAAGCCGCGCGACTACACCGCGGATCTGAAGGCGCTGCTCGGCTCCGCGAACATCTGCGACAAGAGCCCCATCTTCCAGCAGTACGACAGCATGGTGCAGACCAACACCGTACAGGGTCCCGGCTGCGAGGCTGGCGTGATCCGCATCAAGGGCACAGGCGACGCAGCCGCCGGCAAGCCGGAGCGCGGACTCGCCATGGCTCTGGCAGGCAACGGCCGCTGGACGTGGCTCGATCCCAAGCTGGGCGCAATGCACGCTGTTGCAGAAGCCGCACGTAAGGTCGCCTGCACCGGCGCAACGCCCGTCTCCGCCACCAACTGCCTCAACTTCGGCAACCCGCAGAAGCCGGAGATCATGGCACAGCTCTCGCAGGCCATCGACGGCATCAACGAAGCCTGCACCGCACTCGGCACGCCCATCACCGGCGGTAACGTCTCGCTCTACAACGAGACCAAGGGCGAAGGCATCTTCCCCACCCCCGTCCTCGGCATCGTGGGCATCATGGACGACGTCACCAAGGCCGTCCCAAATGGCTTCCAGAACGTGGGCGATGAAGTTGTGTTCCTCTCCGCCTATCGCGGCGGTGGTCGTGAATGGAAGCAAGACCTCGGCGCATCGGCTTTCGCGCAGACTGTACTCGGCGAAGTATGGGGAAAGCCTCCCGTCCTCGACGTGCAGGAAGAAGCCGCGCTCCACAAGGCACTCATCGCACTCGCAGACAAGAAGCTCCTGAAGAGTGCTTCCGATCTGACCGACGGCGGTTGCGCCACGGCATTCGCTCGCTCCGCCTTCCCCAAGAAGCTGGGCGTGCGCGTGTCGATGAACGTGGGCAACGATCCGCTGATGCGCATTGAACGCCTCTTCAGCGAGATCGGCTCCTCCGTCATCGCAACCATCGCTCCGGGAACACTGGAGCAGGTTCGCGCTGCCATCGCAGGCATTGACGGCGTCTTCGTCGCACCGCTCGGCGAAGTCATCGCAGACCGCGTTCAGATCATCCTTGATGGCGAAGCCGTAATCGATGAAGCAACATCCAATCTCACGCAGGCATTCGCAGGCGCACTGGAAGAAGAACTCGAAGCAGAGGTGGTACTGGCGTGATCGACGAACTTGAGCTGCACGACATGCAGGAAGCACACGAAGCAGACGAGCACCTCGACAAGCTCCGCGAAGAATGCGGCGTCATGGCCATCTACAACCATGACGACGCAGCGCGCCTCACCTACTGGGGCCTGTACTCGCTGCAGCATCGCGGACAGGAATCCGGTGGCATTGCCACCGCAGACGGCGAAGACATTCACGACCTGAAGGGCATGGGCCTGGTCAGTGAAATCTTCACTGACCCTGTACTGGAAAAGCTGCCCGGCCGCATGGCCATTGGCCACACGCGCTACAGCACCACCGGCGACTCCGCTCTGCTGAACGCGCAGCCCATCAAGGTGGACTCCACCAAGGGCCTCATCGCCATTGCGCACAACGGCAACCTGGTGAACCTGGGCACTGCGCGCGAACGCCTCGAACGTGATGGCGCCATCTTCCAGACCACCAGCGACTCCGAAATCATCGTGCAACTCATCGCACACTCCAAAGAGACCACGCTGGTCGACTGCATCGCCGACTCGCTCGGCCAAGTCGACGGCGCATTCTCCATCGTCATGATGACGCGCAACCGCATCTTCGCCGCGCGCGATCCACATGGCTTCCGCCCGCTATCGATGGGACGCATCCCCGGTAAGGACGGCGCTCCAGACACCTTCGTCTTCGCATCAGAAACCTGCGCCTTCGACCTGCTGCACGCCAAGTACGAGCGTGATGTGGAGCCCGGCGAACTGGTCATGGTGAGCGAAGACGGCGTCACCTCGCGCTACTTCAATCGCGAGACAAAGCAGGCAAGCTGCATCTTTGAGCACGTCTACTTCGCACGCCCCGACTCGAAGATCTTCGGACGCTGGGTCCAGAAGAGCCGTGAAGAGATGGGTCGCACCCTTGCCCGCGAAAGCGGCGTTCCCGCGGACCTGATCGTACCCGTGCCGGACAGCGGTGTAACCGCTGCCATTGGCTACGCAAACGAGAGCGGCATCCCGTTCAACTTCGGCCTCATCCGTAACCACTACGTGGGACGCACCTTCATCCAGCCGGAACAGCGCGTGCGCGACTTCGGCGTCCGCATGAAGCTGAACCCCGTGCGTGCATTGCTGGAAGGCAAGCGCGTCATCCTCATTGACGACTCCATCATCCGTGGCACCACCTCACGCAAGATCGTGCGCATGGTGCGCGCGGCAGGCGCAACAGAAGTACACATGCGTATCTCCTGCCCGCCCACCATCTCACCTTGCTTCTACGGCGTGGACACACCCAGCACGCGCGACCTCATCGCCGCCAACAACTCGCTGGACGAAATCTGCAAGTACATCGAAGCGGATTCGCTCGCATACCTCTCGCTTGATGGCGTCATCCATAGCTGCACCACAGATCAGGAAAAACCGACCGGCTATTGCACCGCCTGCTATACCGGCAACTACCCCACGCAGTGGGTGGATGTAGACGAGATTCTTCCAGCGGTCACTGCATAAGCATGACCACGGATCGCCAGATAGCAACACCATCGCTTGCGGATCGCCTCGGCGTATGGGTTTCAGGGCTTTGCGTCGTGCATTGTCTGCTGACGCCGGTGTTGCTGTCCGCCTCAGTCACGCTGGCACATCTGCTACCCGGTGAAGAGAGTACGCATCGCGCTCTCGCTGCCATTGTCGCCACACTCGGCGCCATCGCACTAATTCGGGGCTTCCGTATCCATGGCAAGCGCCGAATCCTTGCATGGATGGTAATGGGACTGGCCTGCATCTTCTTTGCTGCGTGGTTTGGTGATCGTCTACCTTCGCGTGCCTGGGAAATTGGACTCACCATGACTGGTAGCACCTTCATGATTCTGGCGCATCGCCGCAACCACACCTTTTGCAGCAACTGCACGTCCTGTACCCATGCGTAAACCACTGTTAGCCCTTGCCGTTGCCGCCTTCGGCATCGGCACCACGGAATTCATCATCATGGGCCTGCTGCCCGATCTGGCGCGCGACTTTAGCGTCTCCATTCCCAAAGCAGGTACGCTTGTCAGCGCCTACGCACTCGCCGTCACGCTCGGCTCGCCACTGGTCGTTCTCGCGCTTGCCAAGGTCGACCGCAAGCGCGCACTCATCGTTCTGATGAGTATCTTCATCCTCGGCAACGCGGCCTGCGCACTCGCACCTAACTTCCATCTGCTGCTGCTCGCACGTATCTGCACGGCGCTCTCTCACGGATCGTTCTTCGGCATCGGCAGCATCGTTGCGGCCAATGTAGTACCACGCGAACAACGCGCCCGCGCCGTCGCCATCATGTTCAGTGGACTTACGCTGGCCAACGTACTCGGCGTGCCCGCAGGCACCGCGCTTGGCCAGGCCCTCGGTTGGCGAGCAGCCTTCTGGGCCATCGTTCCCATCGGCATCCTCGCAGGTGCAGGCGTATGGACTCTCGTCCCGCATCAGCACTCCGAACCGGTCCACCTCAAACACGAACTCAAGTCCGTCATGCGTCGCGGAGTGCTAACCACATTGCTCATCAGCACCATGTCCTCCGCAGCCATGTTCTGCGTGCTGACGTACATCACGCCCATCCTCGAAGTGGTCACGCACATCACACCGCACGGCGTTACCGGCGTACTCGTACTCTTCGGCGTGGCCATTACGGTGGGCAACCTGCTCGGTGGCGTCATGGCAGACTCGCGGGGCTTTCGCGCCGTCGCCTTCGGTTTCATCGCGTTGGCTGTGCTCTTCGTGCTGATGCCCATTGCAGAAGAGCATGTCATTCCCGCCCTCATCGCCATCGCACTGTGGGGCATGCTGCACTTCGCCGTAGGGGCACCACTGCAAACCCGCGTCGTTGACCAAGCGCGCGGCGCGCAAAACCTCGCTTCCACGCTGAATCAGGGCGCGTTTAACCTCGGCAATGCATTAGGCGCGGCACTGGGAGCACTCGTACTCACGCACGGCTTCGGCTATCGCACCCTGTCTCTGGCAAGCGCCGTAGTCGCTGCGCTCACCGCTGGGTTAACCGTGCTGGCCATCGTGTGGGAACGCGAGGACAAGAAGAAGAGCGACGAACGCCTTCGCTTCTCCATGGGCCACTAGTAACGCCAGCTTTTCAGGTCCGCGCCCTTAGGTGCGGTCTGTTCTATGCGCTGCATGATCTTCGGCACATACATGGTCTCGTAGTGCAAACGGCTATAGGCATTCGGTAGCTTCGGATCGCCATTCCAGCAGTGTTCCGCACGCGGCCCATATGCCACCTCTGCATGGGCTGCAGGCTTCGCAGTATCCAGAAAATCCTGCAACAGATAGACCGCATCGTTCAGCATGTACGTATCATCCGAACCGACGTAGACATGCAGCTTGCCGTCAAGCTTCGGTTGCAACTGCGGCCATTCGCGTTGCAGCTTCGCCGTCAGGTCATAGTGCTCCTGCCAATACTTCGCCACAGCCGGATCAATCACACCCGTCTGTTTATCGAAGATCGCAGCAGGGTAGCCGTCCGGCCCCACTGGCGAGAAGACAGCCTGCCAGATGTCGTACTGCTCACCAGAACGTCCATGATCGCCCAACGCAGCCTCGTACTGATTCACGCCGCGCTGCGTAATAATCGTGTGGCCCAGGTAGTCGCGCATGGCAGGCTGTTCCATCTGGATGTTCGCACCCGTCGTGAAGTATGCGTTCTTGTCGTTGTAAATGTCGATGTTTGTATACGCATGAAAGTCCACCGGATCAGGGCATGCAATAAACGCACCGTTATAGTGATCGGGATAGAACACCTGCGCGGCCATCGCCTCCCAACCGCCTGTCGATCCGCCATACACAAAGCGCGCCCACCCCTGTCCAATGCCACGGAATTTTTTCTCCACTGCAGGGATCAACTCTGTCTCAACGGCCTCGCCATAAGGACCTAGATTCGCCGAATCGACTGCGTAGCTGTCGTCATAGAACGCATTCGCTGTCTGAATCTTCACCACCAGGAAGCGCGGATAGTCCTTGGCAGTCCACGTCTTGTAGAAGTTGTAGCCTTCCTGCTGCTGAATGCGGTTGTAGCCGGCAAGGTGAAAACGATCGGAATAATCCGGCTTCAGGTTCGGGTCTGGAGGCGTTGTGCGGAACTCCGCAAAGCCATCGTTGAAGTGATCCTCAAACAGCATCAACGGAAAACGCGCCTCCGTATGCTGATCAAACCCGAAGGGCACAAGTACCGTAGCCGCAATGAATACGGGACGCCCCCAGAACTTAGTCAACAACGCCGATTGAATCCGAATGCGACGCACAAACTCAGAGTCGGCAATCGGAGCAATCGGCGGAATCACCTCCGTCAGCTCCACATCCACATCCTGCGTGGGCTTGCCATTCACGCCAACCGTAATCTTGAACGGCTTGCTGTACAGATTGCCAGGAGCAAGATTCCAGTGCTGCCCTTCGCCACGATCCGGCGCCAGCTTCAGCCTGCGTCCATCGCCCATGTGGAACGTCTCGTACAGATTCAGCACAGCCTGCACATTGTATGTTCCAGGCGCCACCTCGCTCAGGTGCGCGTGCGGATAGCCCGTAGCCTTGTCATCCACAATCACAGTGCTCCCCGGAGCAGCACCATCCAGCGTCATGCCAAAGACGTTCTGCGAGCGCAGCGTATCGTTGATCTGCATACGCGGCTCTGCCGAAAAGTTATTCGACAAGAGCAGTAGCAAACGCCCATCCAAAGGCCCAGGCTGTGCAGCACGCTCACCACCACTCTGCAAAGGCCGTGCATCGGCAGGCAGATGAACGCGAAAGCTCTGCGCACAAAGCGAAACAGCATGAATGCAGCACAGGACGACCAACAGAGCGGCGGGGCGAAGTGTTCGCATGCCCGGAGTATAAGCTCAACTAGTTCGCCAAGTGAACCATTCTTATACACGCACAAAGTCGATAAAGGCGCGCACCGGATCCGTATGAACCAGCTTCACCTGCAGGCGATCGCCCACGTCCAGCCCTTCGTGACCATGTACCAACATGCCTTCCACAGCAGGCTTCAACACACGCACAAATGTGCCCTTGTTGCTGGCCCCAGTAACCACCGCGCGATACTGCTGCCCAATGTGCGACGCCAGCGCCAAGGCCTGCGCGCGCTTCAACATGGCACGCTCTACCTTGCGCCCGGCTTTATCGCGCTCATTGCAATGCTCTGCAATGGCAGACAGCTCATCATCGGTGTACGGCGCAGGTGCGTTGTCTAACATCGCATGCACCACACGCTGCGTCACCAAGTCAGGAAAACGCCGATTCGGCGCAGTGGAGTGCGCATAATCATTCGCTGCAAGCGCGAAGTGAGACGGTGGATACGGATCATTCGCATGCACCACCACATACTCTCCCGCACCCATCAGCTTGATGATTGCCAGCGCCAGATCAGGATAGTGATCCGGATCATGCTCGCGTTGCTTGCATAGAAACTCATTCAGCGGCTTCGCATCCGGCTCGGGCGGCAACGTCACGCGCTTCGACATATTTGCACTAGTGACATACACAAGGTCCACGATGCGCTGCCACCTTTCGGGCGACTTCACAACCCGCCGCAATCCACTGCGATGAGCCATGGACAACGCGTGCGCCACCGTTTCATTCGCGGCAATCATCAGGTCTTCAATCAGGTTCATCGCGCGATTGCGCCCCACATCTTCCAGCGACAGCACGCGCCCATCCGCCACGATGGGCGTGGACTCCGAGCGTCGAAAGTCCAGAGCGCCTTCATCTTCGCGATGCTGCCGCAACCGTTGCGCGGCCTCATCCTGCAAGCGAAGCTGGTCAAGCACTGCGGGGTCCAGCGTAGGCGCAGTCGCATCCGGATTCGCCAACCACGGCCCGACATGGCTATACGCAAGCTGCGCGGTGTTCCGCACCATCGCAGGAAAGATACGCCCATCGCGCCTGGAGCCATCTGCGTCCACCACAAACTCCGCCACCATGGCAGCGCGATCCTCACCCGGATTCAAACTGGTCAGGCCAGTAGAAAGCTCCGTGGGCAGCATGGAAAAGTTACGCGCCGCCGTGTAGATGGTTGCGCACTGACGCGCAGCAAACTTGTCCAGAGGAGTGTCTTTCTTGATGGTCGCTGCCACATCCGCCACGCCCACACGCACGCGAATGCCGCCATCCTCCAGCCGTTCTGCCCATTCAATTTGGTCCAGGTCACGCGACGTGTCGTTATCAATCGAAGACCACGCAAGCTCGCGCAAATCTTCTCGCTGGACTGTGTCCCGAACGTCACCCGCAAGAATGTCTGCAAGCTGTTGCTGCTGACCATGAATGGGTGTCAGTTCAAATCCCTGCAGCTTCATCTCTGCGGCTGCGGCGTCGGCAAGGTTAAACGGTGTGTGATGTTGCATCGCACTCCATAGGATGCTGAATCCATAAAGATGTCAACGCACCACGCAAAGCTCAGGCGCTACACTTCGTGTCAGGAGATTTTCGCCGTGCGACTCGCTCAAGCTCTTACCCTGTCTGCCGTCCTTACCTCAGCCACACTGCTGCACGCACAGGCACTCACAGACGCAGACAAGGCAACGATCGACGCCGCCATTCCGCAAGTGATGGAACACACCGGCGCACCCAGCATCTCCATCGGCATCGCACGCGGCGGCAACGTGGCCTACACCAAGGCATTCGGTCAGGCCATCCTTGAAGGCTCCGTCAAAGCTGATGCCTCGATGGCTTATCCCATCGGCTCCATCTCCAAGCAGTTCACCGCGGTCTGCATCCTGCTCTTACAGGAGCGCGGCAAGCTCAAGCTCGACGATCCCGTAAGCAAGTGGTTCCCCAACTTCACTGAGGCGAACAAGGTCACCATCCGTAACCTGCTGACGCACACCAGCGGCTACAGCGATTACGCGCCTCAGGACTACACCATTCCTGCATGGACTAAGCCCGTGAAGAGCGAAGCACTCATCCGCGAATGGGCCACCAAGCCGCTGGATTTTGAACCTGGCACCAAGTGGCAATACAGCAACACCAACTTCCAACTCGCCGCACTCATCATTGAGAAGGTCACAGGACAAAGCCTGCATGACTTCCTGTTTACCAATGTCATCACACCGCTCAAGCTGCAAGGTGTGCTTGACCTCGACACCGACCGCACCAAGCTGCAGGTCCGCGGCTACGAACGCCACGCCATGGGCCCCCTGCGCCCCGCAATCCTCGAAGCCCCCGGCTGGTATACCGGCGACGGTGGCCTCGCCATGCCAGTTGCCACGCTGATGCAGTGGGACGAGAGCATCGTGCATCGCAAATTGCTGAAGCCCACCAGCTATGACGAGATGACGAAGCCCTTCATCCTCAAAGATGGCACAGACTCCCACTACGGCCTCGGCGTCTTCGTGCAGACACGTAACGGCAAACGCATCCTTTCGCACTCAGGTGAAGTAGGCGGCTTCGTCTCCAACAACGTGGTCGATCTTGACGATGACGTCGCCTTCGCCGCACTCACCAATGTGGAAGGCCCTGGCGCCAGCCTCGCCACCAACGCACTCGTTCCTATCCTGCTGCCATCCATCGTAAGATCCGCACCACAGAAGCCCACAACGAAGCCAGAAGAGACAAGCCAACCCGCAGCGGCCGCGTATGACAAGGCCGCTGCCGATCAAGTAAAGGGCATCCTCGCGGACTTACAAAAAGGCCAACTGAATCGCGAAGCCTTAACCACCGACGCCAACTTCTACTTCAACGCCACAACCATCGGCGACTTCAAGACCAGCCTGCAACCGCTGGGCGCACTGCAATCCGTCACGCAAACATCGGAGTCATTGCGTGGCGGCATGGTCTTTCGCACCTTCGCCGCAAAATACACGGATCAGACGCTTTCCGTGGATACCTATACGCAGAAAGACGGCAAACTGGAGCAGTTCCTGGTCAATCCATAAACTCTGTCACCTTTCCGCCCGTCACCGCGTCTCATGGCCGTGAGGTATTCCATGCATCCGTTCATCCGAGTTGCCATTGCCACGCTGGCTCTTTCCATCACCACGGCCTGCCATGCTACTGACCGTGGCACCTTCCCGGTCCCCAAAGTGGATGTGGCAAAGGCACAGGGCAACCTGCAAACCGCAGTCTTCGCAGGCGGATGCTTCTGGGGAACGCAAAGCGTCTTTGAACGCGTCAAGGGCGTGAAGAAAACCGTCGTGGGCTACTCCGGCGGCAAAGCCTCCACCGCCACCTACGATCAGGTAACAACAGAGACCACCGGCCATGCCGAAAGCGTGGAGGTGCAGTACGATCCAGCGGTTATCACCTACGGCCAGTTGCTGCGCATCTTCTTCTCCGTAGCGCACGACCCCACACAACTGAACCGTCAGGGCCCGGACGTGGGCACCTCCTACCGCTCCGCTATCTTCTTCAGCACACCAGAACAACAAAAGATCGCGCAGGCCTACATCGCGCAACTCGATGCAGCCCACATCTTCAAATCAAAGATCGTCACCGAGGTCACACCGCTCAAAGGCTTCTACCGCGCGGAAGACTACCACCAGGACTACGCTCTGCATAACCCGAGCAATCCTTACATCCTAGTCTGCGACCGGCCCAAGATCAGCGCACTCAAGCAGGAGTACCCGGATCTCTTCGTGGACTACAAGGGCCAGCACTAAGCTGTCCCGAATCGAGAACACCGCTGACCGGCAAGTCATTTTTCTCTTGCGATCAGGCGAAGAGATCGTTAGCCTCTCTCCACACCATGCGAGCTGCATCACGCAGCCGTAAAGGAGAGCCATGCGCCTTCTATCCCCTGCCCTCATCGTCTGCTCTCTGCTCACACTTACTGCCACGGCGCAGGACAGTGCTGTTACCACACTCCGCACGGACGTTCGCCTGACCACCGTGGATGTGGTCGTTACGGACAAGAAGGGCAACCCTGTGCATGGTCTTACCAAGGATGACTTCAGCGTCCTTGAAAATAAGCAGCCGCAGGCCATCCGCAATTTCGAGGAACATACCGGCGCCACGACGATCTATGACGCGCCACGATCAGGAGTCTTCACCAACGCGACTGCGGCACGCGGAGGCGTAAGCAATGTCGTACTCATCGACTGGCTAAATACCCCCGCCGCCGATCAGCAGTTTATGCGCGACCAGCTTGTGAAGTTCGTTTTGTCACAGCCAAAGGGAACACGAACTGCCATCTTTGGTATGAATAGCTCCGTCGTTCTTCTGCAGGACTTCACAGCCGACCCCGAGCTTCTGAAGGCCGCCTTGAAACGCCTTGGCACAAAGTTCTCAACGCTGGTGTCGCAGCTATCCACAGGCCCGGATGCGGGTGTGCAAGCGATGGAGAGTGTTCTCGAATCCACCAACGACGCCACCATCCAAGCCACCATGACTGGATTGATGCAGGTTGCAAATGATCGTCAGGCACGTATGGACTCCGCCGTCACACGCAACAAGGCATTGAACACAATGCAATGCCTACGCGAGGTCGCCCAGTATCTCAACGGTGTGAATGGTCGTAAGAATGTGCTGTGGATCTCATCATCCTTCCCTACCGTCATC
>Ga0310811_10008666_pt1 | contig 13086 bp, 10 predicted proteins | sample YCmetagenome_FD_207642 | JGI IMG/M metagenome (GOLD analysis project Ga0310811, IMG submission 207642) | Soil microbial communities from experimental microcosm in Duke University, North Carolina, United States - YC | ecosystem: Engineered > Artificial ecosystem > Soil microcosm > Unclassified ...
TGGCTATGGCAGCGCGCTGCGTCGCTGGATGGGTCGCTATCTCGGCCATCGTCCCGCCGCGCTGGGTTTTGGCGTGTGCGTTACCGCCGTTCTCCAGAGCAGCACGGCCACCGGTCTGATGGCGACCTCATTCGCCGCCAGCGGCTTTCTCGGCCTTGCGCCGGGCCTCGCCGTAATGCTGGGCGCGAACGTGGGCACCACGCTGATCGTGCAGGTGATGTCGTTCGATATCGCCGTGGTGGCGCCGGTGTTGATCCTGATCGGCTTCACCATTCATCGCCGCACCGATGACGTGAGCTACGAAAACATCGGTCGCGTCTCCATCGGTCTCGGCCTGATGCTGCTCGCGCTGCACCTGCTGGTCGGTGCGATGGCGCCGGTGGAGAACGCCCAGGTCTTGCGTGCCATCCTGCAGAGCCTGGCCAGCGAGCCGGTGCTGGCGATGCTGGTGGCTGCGCTGCTCACCTGGGCGTGTCATTCCAGCGTGGCCGTGGTGTTGCTTATCGTCTCGCTGGCGAATGCCGGTGTGGTCGATGCGCCGGGTGCCATGGCACTGGTGTTGGGCGCCAATCTTGGTGGCACCATTCCCGCACTGATGGAAGCGCATACGCCAGTGGCACGACGCCTGCCCATGGGCAATCTGCTGGTGCGCGCGTTTGGATGCCTGGTCTGCCTGCCGATGCTTGCGCTGATCGCCCACCGGCTCGCACCGCTCGGCGCGTCGCCCGCGCGTATCGCGGTGAACTTCCATACGGCATTCAATCTTGCGCTTGCGCTGATCTTCATCGTGCCGGTGGACAACCTGGCCCGCCTGCTCGTGCGTCTGCTGCCCGAACCGCCCAAGCCCAATGACCCGGGTGTGCCGCAATATCTCGACGCGGGCGCGCTGGGGTCGGCCAACGTGGCGCTGGCCAATGCCGCGCGTGAATCCATGCGCATGGCGGACATGGTGGAAGGCATGCTCACCGGCCTGGTCGAAGTATTCGGCAAGGACGATCGGCTGCGCGCGAGCGCCATCGGTCGCATGGATTCGTCGCTGGATCGCCTCGGCATGGCCATCCGCGAATACCTCACCGATCTCGGCGGTGAAGCCTTGAACGAGGAAGACGGCGAGCGTAGCCAGGAGATCCTCGCGTTCGTCATCAACATCGAGCACATCGGCGACATCACCGCCAACAACCTGATGGAGTTCGCCGCCAAGAAGGCCGAGCGCGGCCAGGATTTTTCGGCCGAGGACATCCAGGACCTGGCCTTGATGCATGCGCAGGTGATGGAAAGCCTGCGCCTTGGCCTTACCGTGTTCCTGCGCGGCGATGTGCGTGCCGCGCAGCAACTGGTGGCGCGCAAGGAAGTGCTGTGGAAGCTGGAGAACGAAGCGTCGGAGCGTCATATCCGGGCGCTGCGCGAACGCCGCGATGGCGGAGACGTCTATCTGCGCATCCTGCGTGACCTCAAGCGCATCCACTCGCACCTCGCGGCACTCGCCTATCTGCCTTTGGAGCGGGCAGGCTTGTTGCAGGATCGTCTCGTGCGCGAGCGCGTGACGACCTGACGTAAGCCTCGTTCGATATCGTACTTATCTTGTAATGGAGCAACGGCACATTGGATCCGGACCCATCGACTGACATCGAAAAATCTTGCTGACCCAGTCGTCCTCGCTTCTGCGTTCACTCCGTCCGGAGTGACACCCGCACGCGGCGGCCGACCACGGCCAGTCCGCGAGCGGGTCATGCGCTCGGTCTCCTGACGAGACGCGCGCCATCCCCTTCGCAAAACATTGCCTCATGGTCGGTGACCGTGACGGGCATGCATGCCAAGTACTGCAGGGGATTACCCATGACGCATCGACTCACAGCTTTCTTCATCGCCTTCGCCGTCATGTCGTTGGCCGCATGTTCTCATCGCGCCGACGATCAGGCATCGCCTCCGCCGTTGGTGGAAGAACACGGCATGCTGCGTGTGCCCGATGGTTCGCCGCTGCGCAAGGCGCTCACCATGGCGCCCGTCGAAATGCGCACCGCACCCCACGCGCTGGTGTTTCCTGCCACGGTGGAATCGGACCCGGCGCGTACCGCCAACGTGGTCGCGCCGCTCACCGGCCGCATCACCGAACTCAAGGTTGGGCTGGGCGACCATGTCGCGCGCAACCAGCTGCTGGCGGTGATCGAATCCGGCGACATGGCACAGGCCTATGCGGATGTGGCCAAGGCCACCGACGCGCTCACGCTGGCCAGGAAGGGTCTCGAGCGTGCACGCGGTGTGCAGCAGGCGGGCGGCAATGCGGTGAAGGATCTGGAAGCGGCGCAAAGCAACTACAACCAGGCGCAGGCAGAAAGGGATCGCGCACAGACGCGGTTGCAGTCGATCAACATCTCGGGCCAGGGCAGCTCCTCGCGCAGCATCCGCATCACCGCACCGGTAAGCGGTTACGTGACGGCGCTATCTGCCGCTCCCGGCACCTATGCCAACGACACCACCACGCCACTGATGACCATCGCGGATCTCGACTCGGTGTGGATCACGGCCAACGTGCCCGAATCCGACCTGGGCGGCATCGCCAAGGGACAAGCCGTCGACGCCACGCTGTCGGCCTATCCCGATCAACTGTTCCACGGCCAGGTGGCTTTCGTCAGCCAGGTGCTGCAGGCGGACACGCGCCGCGACATGGTGCGCGCCGTGTTCGCGAACACGGATGGGCGCCTGAAGCCCAACATGTTCGCCAAGGCCAGCATCGCGGTGCCGCAACCCGCGCAGGTCTTCGTGCCTGAGTCCGCGCTGCTGATGAACAACGACAACACCACCGTCTTCGTCGAAGTGTCGCCGTGGACGTTCGAGCGTCGCACGGTGTTGCTGAGCTATGACGAATCCGCTGATGCCCGGGTAGTGAAGGGACTCAAGGCGGGCGATCGCGTGGTGGTGAAGGGCGGAGTCCTGCTCAATGATTAACGCGATCTTCCACTTCTGCTTCCAGAAGCGCGTGATCTTCATCGTGGTGGCGGTGCTGGTGCTGTGCTTCGGCTACTACTCGTGGACGCAGCTGGCCATCGAGGCCTATCCGGAGCTGAGCGACGTCACCGCGCAGGTCACCACGCAGGTGCCGAGGCTTGCCGCCGAAGAGATCGAGCAGCAGATCACCACGCCGCTGGAACGCGCGCTGGCTGGAACGCCCGGCCTGGTGGCCATGCGTTCCAGCAGCACCTTCGGCCTGTCGCTGATCACGCTGGTGTTCAAGGACGGCGCCGAGGACTACTGGGAGCGCCAGCGGGTGACGGAGCGCATCGCGCAAGCCACGCTGCCGCCGGGCATCACGCCGAGTCTCGATCCGGTGTCCGGTCCCGCGGGCGAGATCTATCGCTACACGCTCGAATCCACCAGCAAGAACCTGATGCAGCTGTCAGAGCTGCAGAACTGGGTGGTGATTCCGGCGCTGCAGAAGATTCCGGGCGTCGCCAACGTGGACATCTTCGGCGGCTTCACCAAGGAGTTCCAGCTCGAACTCGATCCCGCGCAACTGCTGCACTACGGCGTGAGCGTGAACCAGGTGACGAGCGCGATCTCCTCGAACACGTCGAACGCGGGTGGTGGACGCATCACGCGGGGCGACCAGTCGTACATCGTGCGCGGCATCGGCATGGTGCACACGCTGAAGGAACTGGGGGACATCGTGGTCACCCAGAGCAACGGCGTGCCCGTACTGGTGCGCGACCTGGGCAAGCTGCAGTACGGCCACCAGGTGCGGCAGGGCATCCTGGGCAAGGACAACAATCCGGACACCATCGAAGGCATCGTCGACCTGCTCAAGTACGAGAACCCCTCGCGCGTGCTGGAGAACATCCACGCCACGGTCGATAAGCTCAATCAGCAACTGGCCGCACAGGACGTGCGTATCGTGCCGTACATCGATCGCGACGATCTGGTGAATGCGACCAAGGAGAAGGTATTCCACACCGTGATGGAAGGTGTGGGGCTGGTGTGCATCGTGCTCATCCTGTTCCTGGGCAGCCCCCGTTCGGCGATGGTGGCGGCGGTGGCGATTCCCATGTCGCTGGTCACCGTGTTCATCCTGATGCAGTTCACCCATATGCCGGCGAACCTGTTCTCGCTCGGCGCGATCGATTTCGGCGTGATCGTGGACGGCACCATCGTGGTCACCGAGGCCATCCTGCGGCGCCGCGAGGAGAGGCCGAACTCGATCCTCACCGAAGACGACGTGATGACGGTGACCAAGCATGTCGGGCGCTCGATCTTCTTCGCCACGCTGATCATCATCACCGCCTACCTGCCGCTGTTCGCGTTCGAGCACGCCGAGGGCAAGCTGTTCCGGCCGATGGCCTTCACCGTGGGCTATGCCTTGCTGGCCGCGTTGCTGTGCACGGTGACGCTCACGCCGGGGCTGGCGTACTTCGCCTTGCGCAAGCCGCGCAAGATGTTCCGCAACAAGCCGCTGGAGCGCCTGCAGGCCGCGTACACCTCGATGCTGGGCAAGCTGCTTGGGCGGTTGCCGGTGGTCTATGCGATAGCCGGCGTGGCGTTGCTCGGCGTGCTCCTGCTGGGTGCGACCATCGGCCGGGAGTTCCTGCCGGAGCTGGACGAAGGCTCGCTGTGGTTGCAGGTGCAGATGCCCTCCGGCCTGTCGCTGGACAAGGCCAGTGAGATGACCGCCGATCTTCGCCGGGTGATTCGCGAGTTTCCCGAGGTGTCCTATGTGGTGACGCAGCTGGGGCGCAACGATACCGGCACCGATCCGTGGACGCCGTCGCACGTCGAGGCCGGCGTTGGACTCAAGCCGTACGACAGCTGGCCCCGTGGCGATGACAAGGCGGCCTTCCTGCGCCGCTTCAATGCCCGCATGCAGCAGATTCCCGGCGTCTCGGTGGGCATCAGCCAGCCGATCGTCGATGGCGAGAACGACATGATCGGCGGCGCGCACAGTCCGCTGGTGTTGCGCATCTATGGCGACGACCTCGCCGAACTGCGTCGCGTGGGCAACCAGATCGTCGACGTGTTGCATGGGGTACGCGGCACGGCCGAAGCGTCGATCTTCCAGGAGCCGCCGATTCCTCAATTGGCCATCACGGCGGACCGCGATGCGGCGGCGCGCTACGGCATCAACATCGGCGATATCAGCAATCTCATCCAGACGGCCATCGGCGGGGCGCCGGTGACCCAGGTCTATGTGGGCGACCGTATCTACAACGTGACCACGCGTGTATCGAACGAAACCGCCAACAACATCGAGGCGATCGGCCAACTGCCGCTGACCTCGGCCGGAGGCGCGCAGGTACCGTTGAAGCAGGTCGCGGATATCCGCTTCAGGACCGGCGAAAGCACCATTGCGCATGAGGAGGGCCGGCGGCAGATCACCATCCGCGTGGACAACCGCGATCGCGCCCTGTCCGAATACCTGGCCGACGCGCAGCAGCAGATCGATGCCAAGGTGCACTTCGACAAGCAGAACACCCAGTTGCAATGGGCCGGCACGTTCGAGAACCAACGGCGTGCGCAAGCCCGCCTGGCCGTGGTGATGGCGCTGGTGATGGGCATCATGCTGGTGCTCCTGTTCGCCGAGTTCGGCAAGCTGCATCAGGCGGTGATGGTGCTGGCGGTGGTGCCGCTGGCGACGGTGGGCGGCCTGATTTCGCTGCACCTGCGCGGCGAGACCTTGAATATCGCCACGGCGGTGGGCTTCATCGCCTTGTTTGGCGTGGCGGTGCAGAACGGCATCATCATGGTGTCCAACATCAACCGCGTGCGCAGGCACGGGCATGCGCTGCGTGATGCCGTATTGGAAGGAGCCGCGGAGCGCTTTCGCCCGGTGCTGATGACTGCCACGGTGGCCAGCGTCGGCATGCTTCCTGCGGCGCTTGCGACAGGCGTAGGCACCGACGTGCAACGCGGTCTCGCCACGGTGGTGGTGGGCGGCCTGCCCATCGCCACGCTGCTGACGCTGTTCGTTCTTCCCGGCTTCTACTTCGCCGTTGAGCGCTATATCGAGCGCCATCGCCGCAAGCGCCGTCCGCATCCTTCGCGGGAGCTGTGATCATGACCAAGACCCCATACCGTTCCGTGCTCGCCTTCAGCGTGGCCATCGCGCTCGCTGGCTGCACCGTCGGCCCGGACTATCAGCGGCCCGAGGCGCCCCAGGCTCGCGCCTATGCACCGACGCCCATCGCTACCGACACGGCGTCGGCGGAGGGCCCGGGCGGCGAGGCGCAGCACGTCCTGGCCTCGATGGATATTCCCGGCCAGTGGTGGACCTTGTTCCACTCCGCGCCGCTCAACGGCCTGATCGATGACGCGCTGAAACACAACGCCGATATCGAGGCGGCTCACGCCGCGCTGCAGGTCGCCTGGGAATCGGTGTATGCACAGCGCGGTGCGTACTTTCCGACCGTCAACGCCAGCGCGAATTCCACGCGCCAGAACGATGCCAACGACGTCGCCAGCGGCGTGGCATCGAACGCCGACCTGTACACGCTGACCACCACGCAGGTCAGCGTGTCCTATACGCTCGACATCTGGGGCGCAAACCGTCGGCAGGTGGAGTCGCTGGCGGCCCAGGCCAATGCACAGCGCTTTCAGCTGGAAGCCACGTATCTCACTCTGACCAGCAATGTGGTGAACGCGGCGATCCAGGAAGCTTCGTTGCGCGCGCAGATGGAACTGACGCGGAAGATCATCGGCGAGCAGGAGACGATCCTCGCTACCCTGAAGCGGCAACACGAGCTGGGCGATGCGTCCGATGCGGCCATCGCGGTGCAGGTCGCCGTACTGGAGCAAAGCCGCGCCACCTTGCCGCCGCTGGACAAGCAGCTGGCGCAACAACGCGATCTCCTGGCTACCTTGACCGGGCGAACGCCGGATCAGCCCATCGATGCCCAGTTTCAGCTCGATGCGCTGCAACTGCCCAGCGAACTGCCGATCAGCCTGCCTGCGCAGCTGGTCGAACAGCGTCCGGATGTGCGCGCGGCGGAAGAGCAACTGCATTCGGCCAGTGCCCAGGTCGGCGTGGCGATTGCCAATCGCCTGCCCAACGTGCAGATCAACGCGTCCTTGGGCGGCGCCTCGGAACGAACCAGCCAGTTGTTCGCGGCGGGCAGCGGCTTCTGGGCGGTGGGCGCAACAGTGACGCAGCCTTTATTCGACGGTGGCTCGCTGAAGCACAAGCAGCGCGGTGCCGAGGCTGCGTATCGCCAGGCAGCGGCGCAGTACCGAAGCACCGTGCTTGGTGCCGTGCAGAACGTGGCGGACACGCTGCACGCCATCGATGCGGATGCGCGTGCGCTGGCTGCTGCCGAGCGGGCCGAGCAAGCCGCCGAACACAGTCTGGATATCGCCAGGCGCCAACTCGCCCTGGGCGACCTCAGCGAAAGCGCGATGCTCAACGCACAGCTCGTCTGGCAGCAAGCGGCACTGAGTTCGGTGCAGGCGAGGGCGGCGCGCTATGCCGATACGGTGGCGCTGTTCCAGGCGCTCGGTGGCGGCTGGTGGCATCGGCAGGACGCGGGCAGCGTGGCATCGACCCCGGCGCTCAGGCCGCGCTGAAGCCCGGTCATTCCTGCAGTTCGATATCGAGGCTGTAGAGCAGTGAAACGGCTTCGGGCAACGAGAAGCGGGCACGCTTGATGTCGTTGTTGAAGAGGTCGATGCGGTAGTTCTGCGCATCGGTGAAGTTGGCGCCGACCAGCCGCGTGCGTGCGAATACGCTGTCGCTCAGGTCCGTATCGCGGAAATCGGCGTCCTCGCAGTTGGCGTCGGTGAAGTCGACGTCGATGGCGCGGCATTCGGTCAGCTCGCACTCGCGCAGGTCCAGCCCGAAGAACGACGAGTCGTTCACCACGCAACGCCGGAAAACGAGGGCCCTGGCCGTGCGTATGCGTGGCCAGTGGGCTTTCGTCCAGTGGATGCCGACCATCTTGCAGTCGGTGAAGGTCACGCCATCGAAGCCGCTGCCGGTGAGGGTGGCGAGGCTGAGGTTGCAGTCCTGGAACTGGCAGTCGCTGAAGCGGCAGCGGGCGAGCGTCGCCTCGCTGAAGTTGCAGCGCGTGAAGCTGCAGTCGCGGAAGCGGATGCCTTCCAGCGTGGCGCCGGTGAGATCGAGGTTCTCGAAAACGGCGTCGTCGTACTCGCTTTCGCTCAGGGTGTGCGCGGTCATGCGCGGACAGGCGTCACTGCGAACCCGACTCGCACGCCACCCGCCGCTTGTGCCGCCACCACAGCACCAGCGCCACGATCAGCGCCGCGGCGCCGACCAGCCACAGGCCGTTCTGGCCCCGATGGATCCACATCGCCAGCCATTGGTGGTTGTCGGCACCGAAGTACCCCAGGTAGACCCAGATCGGCACGCTGATCAGCGCGGCCAGTCCGTCGAGCAGGAAGAAGCGCAGGAACGACACGCGATGGGTGGATCCCGCGGTGATGAACACGGCGGTGCGCATGCCCGGCAGGAAGCGCGCGATGAACATCAGGCGATTGCCGTAGCGCTCGAACTTGTGTTGCACCTTGGCGTAGCGTTCGGGCGTGAGCACGCGCGCGACGAAGCGCAGCTTGAGGATGCGCGCGCCGAAATGATGGCCGAGCAAGAACATGCCCGAATCGCCCACCAGCACGCCGGCCATGCCGATGCCGAACATGGTGTGCACGTTGGCATAGCCCAGGCCGGCAATGACGCCGCCCGCGACCAGGGTGATGTCTTCGGGCAACGGCACGCCGGCGCCGCACAGCAACAACGCGATGAATACCGCGAGGTAGCCGTTTTCGGCGAACACCGTGACCAGTCGTTCAAGCAGTTCCATGCAGGGCGGACTAACCGTGACTCACAAGAGGGGCCGATGATCCCATACGAAGACGTCCGTACGCTTGCGGCAGCGCAGGGGCGCTCCATGCCCCTGCTCCCATACGGAAGAGGGCCGGGCTGAGGCGCAATCTTGCAGGGCCAATAGTTAGAACCCTGTTCTTTTCATGCCGAGGAGGACTGCACCCCAGGATTTGTCTCACGGGTCAGGACGGACGCGTGGTGACTCGCGCGGCCAGCAGTTCGCGCAGTTCGGCTTTCTCGGCGCTGTCGAGGTGGCCTTCGCGGCTCTTGGCGGTCAGCCAGTCCCGACGCTGGATCACGGCCTGCTCTTCCATCCGTCGCAGGGCGTCGAAGAACTCCGCACGCTGGGCTTCCGGCTCGCCCACCACCATGGCGGCCATCAGCTTCTGCAGGGCCGGGTATTCGGCGCGTTCGGCAAAATGTTCCACCAGCATGGCGGAGTTGATGCCGGGGCGCGAACGGGCCATGTCGATCAGTTCGGCCAGCAGTTCCACGCCCGGCTTGTCCATGCGTAGAAACCCGTAGGGGCGCTCCACCTGTTCGGCCACGCCGGGCTGGGCCAGCAGCAGGGCGATGGCGCTGCGCACCAGTGAACGCTGCACCACGGTAGGGCGCTGCAACGCCGTGCGTGGTGCCGGCGAATTTTCCAGCGTCGCGCGCGCACCGGTGCGCTTCTCCAGCTCCTGTGCCATCAGGTCGCGGAACGCGCCATCGGGCAGGCGCGCGATCAGCGGGCGGGCGCGTTCGGCGAGGCGTGCGCGGCCATCGAGGCTGGCGGTATCCACGTCGTGCGCCAGCTCGCCGAAGAAGTATTCGGAGAGCGGTGTGGCGGCCTTCAGGCGTTTCTCGAAACCGTCCTTGCCTTCCTTGCGGATCAGCGAATCCGGATCTTCGCCATCAGGCAGGAACAGGAAGTACGCCTGGCGGCCGTCGCGCAGGCGCGGCAGCGCCGATTCGAGCGCCTTCCACGCGGCCGCGCGGCCGGCGCGATCGCCGTCGAAACAGAACACCACGTCGGGTGCCGCGCGAAACAATACTTCGGTGTGTTCGGGCGTGGTGGCCGTGCCCAGCGTGGCCACCGCGATGGGCAGGCCGGCCTGGTGCATGGCGATCACATCCATGTAGCCCTCGACCACCACGATGCGCGCCAGGCTCGGGTTCGCCTGCTTCACCTGCCACAGCGCGAACAGTTCGCGGCCCTTGTGGAACAGCGGCGTTTCCGGCGAATTGAGGTACTTGGGGCCGGGCTCTTTTTGCGGCGCGGGTTGCCCTTCCCGGACAGCCGGCGCGCTGGCAATAATCCGTCCGCCGAACGCGATCACGCGACCGCGGCGATCGAGGATGGGAAACATCAGACGTTCGCGGAAACGGTCGTAGCGGCTGCCGCGCTCGTTGCTGGCCACCATGCCCGCTTCGTTGAGCAACTGCGTGCGACGTTCGCTGCCACCCAGTGCCTTCATCACGCCATCGAAGCCGGCGGGCGCCCAGCCGATGCGAAAACGCTGGATGGTCTGCGCATCGAGGCCGCGCTTCTTGCAGTACGCCTGTGCTTCGGCGTTCTTCGGCAGTTCGTTTTCGTACCAGCGCGCGGCCGAATCGAGCAGGGCGTAGAGATCGGTCTTGTCTTCGCGTTGTACGCGGTCGTCGCCGCCTTCGCGCGGCACGGTGAGCCCGACCGACTGCGCCAGTTCCTCCACCGCATCGGGGAATTCCAGGCGCTCATAGTCCATCAGGAACTTCACCGCGCTGCCGTGCGCACCGCAGCCAAAGCAGTGGAAGAACTGCTTGGCGGGACTCACGTAGAACGACGGCGAGCGCTCGTTGTGAAAGGGGCAGCAGGCGGTCCATTCGCGCCCCGCCTTCTTCAACGGCACGCGCCGCTCGATCACGTCGACGATGTCGACGCGGGCAAGCAATTCGTCGATGAAGCTGTCAGGGATACGTCCGCGCATAAGCACCCTAGTCTATCGGTTGCGGCAGGACTCTGGCCGCTTTTACCCCCAGCCAGGGCCTGGTGCCCCACTAGCGCTGACATCAGGCTGCCCTATGCTGATACCCGGGGCGTGGCGAAGGCCGGGGGTGCTATGGGACATGTGCTGGGAATGGGCAGGGCGGGCCTGCAGGTGCGCTTTCGCCCGGCGGCGCCGGAAGATGCCGCCGTGGCCGTGCCGTTGATCTACAGCTCCGGTCCGGTGGCCTTCGACTATGTGTTCACCACCCGCGACGGCGGCGATGCGCGGGCTTTCCTGCAGCATTGCTTCGTCGACGGCGCCGGCGAATTCGGCTGGCGCAACCATTGGGTGGGCCAGGTCGAGGGCAAGGTGGTGGCGGTGGGCGCGGGTTTCGGCGCCGAAGCCAAATGGCGGTTCACGCTGGCGGCGGCCCGCCAGATCCTTCGTCACTATGGGTTGCGCCGCGGCCTGGGCGTCATCGCGCGCGGTCTGCGCGTGGAGTCGGTGATCCAGCCACCCCACGGCGACATGCATTACCTGGCCCATCTCGCCGTGCTGCCCGAACTGCGCGGGCACGGCGTGGGCCGCGCGCTCATCGATCAACTGGTGGGCATGGCCCGCGACGTGGGCCGCAGCCGCGTGGTGCTCGACGTCGCCGCCAGCAACCCCCGCGCCGAAGCCCTCTATCGCCGCGCCGGTTTCAAGGTCGTCGGCGAGCGCAAATCGCGACTCGCCAACGAACGCGGCCGGGTGCCCGACCACCGGCGCATGGAGCGCATCATCGACTGAGGCCCTCGAAGCGCCTGCTTGCTAGGCCATGTGGATGATGCCGAACACCGCCAGCAGGGCGAGCAGGAACAGGATGATGAAGATCGCGAACAGCACCTTGGCGATCGCGCCGGTCACGCCCGATAGCGTGCCGAAGCCCAGCCAGCCGGTAACGATCGAAACGATGGCAAGAATGATGGCCCACTTAAGCATGTGTCGCTCCCATTGGAGAAGGGCACCGGAGGCTCCGGTGGCCGTGCCGTTGTAGGTTCCGATATGTGAAGGCCGTGCAGCGCCGTCGTGCAGACGATGCAGGTTCGGTGATGCTGCCGGCCTTCAGGCGATGGCCGGCAGCCCCTGCCAGCGTCTTGTGGCGCCGGCAGCAGTGGCGGGCGATCAGCCGGCCAGACGGCTCTTGATGCGGCTCGACACCACGCCCATGTCGGCGCGGCCGGCGGCCTTTTCCTTCACTGCCGCCACCACCTTGCCCATGTCGCGGGCCGAGCTGGCGCCGGTTTCGGCGATGGCCGCGGTGATCAGCGCATCGATTTCCTCGTCGCCCAGCTTGGCCGGCAGGTAGACCTCGATCACCTTCATCTCGGCCTTCTCGATGTCGGCCAAGTCCTGGCGACTCGCGGCCTCGAACTGGCTGATCGAATCCTTGCGCTGCTTGACCATCTTCTCCAGCACGGCCAGCGTCTGCACGTCGTCCAGCTCGATGCGCTCGTCCACTTCGCGCTGCTTGATCGCCGCCAGGATCAGCCGGATCACGCCCAGGCGATCCTTCTCGCCGCCACGCATGGCGGTCTTCATGTCGTCGGTGAGCTGTTGCTTCAGAGTCATGGGTCTTTTCCTCGGGAAACACAAAAGCCGGCGTTGCTTGAGGCAACGCCGGCTAGTGTAGGTCTACGAAGACAGCGGCAGCGGATTGAAACGCGCCAGCTGCCAAGCTACCTGTAACGACGCCAGAGGCGCCCGAACCACGGATCGTCCGCCAGGCGGACGGCGGGCTCAGTACAGGCGCGTGCGACGCGACGTGTCGCGCGAGAGGCGACGCAGGTGACGCTTCACCGCGGCAGCGCGCTTGCGCTTACGCTCCTGGGTCGGCTTCTCATAGAACTCGCGCTTGCGGGTTTCAGCCAGGACGCCGGCCTTTTCGCAGGTGCGCTTGAAGCGACGGAGGGCAAGCTCGAACGGCTCGTTCTCGCGGACTTTTACGCTGGGCATGGAGACTCCAAGTGTTAGACTGGCTCGCCTGAACGAGCCGTTTGAATACGGTGAGCCGCGAAGTATAACGTGGAAACGACAGCAATTTCAAAGCCCCAATCCAACCCCCCGGCAAACAAGCCGGTGCTGGGCATCGAGACCTCCTGTGACGAGACCGGTGTGGCCCTGTTGCGCTGGGAACCCGGCGCGCCTGGCAACGGCCTGCTTTCACATACTCTCTACAGCCAGATCAAGTTGCACGCCGAATACGGCGGGGTGGTACCCGAACTGGCCAGTCGCGACCATGTGCGAAAACTGCTGCCGCTGGTGCGCGAGGCGTTG
>Ga0310811_10008668_pt1 | contig 13084 bp, 9 predicted proteins | sample YCmetagenome_FD_207642 | JGI IMG/M metagenome (GOLD analysis project Ga0310811, IMG submission 207642) | Soil microbial communities from experimental microcosm in Duke University, North Carolina, United States - YC | ecosystem: Engineered > Artificial ecosystem > Soil microcosm > Unclassified ...
TTGCATTCAGGTGACTACCGTAATGGCCTGCTCAGCCACGAGAGTAGATGGACAGGCTCTAAAGAATTGAGTGGATTGCCGTTCCTTCCTGAAAAGTACTGGAACGATGAAGATTTGGCCGGAAAGAGGCTGTTCGTTTGGGGGGAACAGGGATTCGGAGACGCGATTCAGTTTGTTCGGTTTGTGCCGCTCATCGCGGCGGAGATAAAGCGCAAAGGTGGCAAGCTTATTTACTGCTGCTTCCGGAAGCTTTTGCCGCTTTTCAGACGAAGCTTGGCCGCGCACGTAACCCATGTCTTACCCCACGATGTCATTTCCTTACCGGACTTCGATTTTCACATCCCGATTGGTAGTCTGCCGTTGAAATTCGGTGTGACGGTTGATAGCCTGCCGGCTCCCCGACAGTATCTTTTGCCTAACAGAGCCCGGGCAATGCAATGGCGTCGGAGGCTGAAAAGATCGGGAGGGGTCAAAGTTGGCCTTGTGTGGAGCGGAAGCCGTACCCATTCTCGCAATCCTTATCGGTCGGTCCCACCTTTGATGTATGCGCGAGCATTCAAGGACGTGGCCGGAGTCGAATTTTATAGTCTGCAGATCGATGGAGCAGCTGAGGCTAAGCAGATGGCATTGGAAGGGCTTGCGCTCGTCGATCTGACAAGCCAGCTGGAATCCTACGACGAGACTGCGGCGCTGGTGAGCAATCTGGATATCGTGATTACTGTGTGCACCTCAGTGGCCCACTTGTGTGGCGCGCTAGGCGTGAGGACGTGGTTGCTACTCGACGTGAATCCACACTGGGTCTGGATGTCGGAGCGTCGAACTTCGCCGTGGTATCCCTCAATGAGACTGTATCGGCAGCGGTCGTTTGGCGATTGGTCGCCGGTATTGGAGGAAATAAAGGTCGATCTTCGGACCCATGTGTCTCGTTAGCACCTACTTGGTAGCGATGCTATGACCGATATGCTGCCGGAGACTATCAGCTGCGCTACCCGTCGACTGCTGCGTATATCCATTCCTGCTAGAACGGACCATTTTTAGTCGACATATTTCCCACTTCCGTTTAATGCGCGAAAGCCAGATGAACCCGGCGGCGGTGTTGGCGTGCGTTGCGATACCGGGTGGTCCATCTCGTCCCAAAGTTTGCAAATATTGACGTGCTTCCAACATTCTCCGCCTATGATCGGATTGTTGTTCTAACCCAGAGTGAGAAGGGAGCGGCACTTTTAAGTCAATACGTTCCTTAGGCATCAAATTGGCATCGTCGTTGCCGTCCGCCAACGCGAACAGATAACCGGATGTGCACGTTGAGTGGAGATTTGCGCGACACAATTGAGATTGCGTCGAGACACGCAGGCACAAATGTCAATGACCAGTACGGAGATGGCGGCAATCCATAAGTCGAAAAGCTTATTGGCATGAGAGTCATCGGAATACAGTTTCAGAAACTTGAGCATTACCATCTTAACTGTATTGAAAACTTTTCGTTATGGAAAGCAATGAAAATCGCTGTACTTGAAGACGATCCGGCTGATCAATTCTTTATCTATCAATCTTTGCGAGATGGAGGGCACGAGTGCGACGTGTATTCGACTGGAAGGGAGTTGCAGCGCGAGCTAAAAAAGCAGACATTTGATCTGCTGGTGCTCGACTAGCACATTCCCGACATATCGGGTGAAAAAGTCCTGCGTTGGGTACGTGAGAATCTATCCAGCAAAATCCCAATTCTGTTTGTTACGAACCGGGGGTCCGACTCCGATGTCAGTCTCATACTCGAAATGGGCGCGGACGATTGCGCGACGAAGCCTGTGGGAGCGGCTGTCCTATTGGCACGTGTTAACTCCTTGCTGCGGCGAGCTTACCGGCCGGATCAATGCGGAGACCGTGAAACGTATGGCGCCTATGAGTTTGACGTCGGTGCGAAGCAGGTCTTCCTGAACGGTCCAGCGGTGGATCTCACGCAGAAAGAATTCGAGCTCGCGCTGCTTCTTTTCCGCAACATGGGACGCCCGCTTTCACGAACATACATACTTGGCCGAGTATGGAAACATGTTGTGGACGTGTCGTCTCGCACGATGGACACCCATGTTTCGATGTTGCGGGTGAAGCTGAATTTGCGTCCCGAATGGGGTTATCGCCTGGCTCCGGTCTATGGTTACGGCTACCGGCTGGATTCTGTCCGGCGAGAGTGCGTGTGAGGATTTTCGCTCATGCAACGGTGCATGGTAGTGCACGTGCCTGCCGAATCGCGGCAATTTTGGTTCTGCACGGCGGTTCGGTCGTCCACCTTTGCCCGACAGGCATGGCGCTAAACCTCCAGGAAACATCCACGCTTTTTTCGGTGGGTTCAAACTTATGAAAGAGATGTATTGAATATGGAATATGACAAAACTTTCTACCATTGGTTCGGAACCGTTGCTCCGGAATGGCGTTTTCTTGAAAAAGGCCAAACCTTGGATTTCCTGAACGTCGCACGTAAATCGTGCCTTGTCGTACCGCTGGATGGCGACCAGTGCGCAGCGCTTCTCGCTCTGCGTTCCGACGTTTCGAGTATTGAGATTCCTTTGTTCCTGTTCAATTCGCTTTTGATGATTCGGCTTGTAGGGCGGAAAATACGAGATGCAGAATGGGGAGGGCTGCTCGCGGCGCATCAGTACTTGCAGGGTACTGCTCTGTGGTCCTAGCGCTCTTTCCGGAAAGCACTCGTCCTAACGCACCTGATATTCGTCGCCGCTTCCGGGGCGGTGCCACGGCGCAGCCGCTGCGTGGACCGTTTCGCACGCCCAGCGCGAGCTGAATACTGCGAGCATGGTCGCACTCCGAAAAAAGGACGTTTGCTCTGAAAATGTTTTTGGAATGTGCGTATTCCACTTTCCAAGATCTTGAAAAAAAGCGTTATCTGTTATTGGAGCATTTGCTTTTTTTTTGACTGTCTCGTAAGCCGTCTTCTTGGGACTTGCAGCAGGGCCGCAGGAAAATCCCGATCCGTATTCGACGGCGTCGAAAAACCTCTACCGATCTATAAAAGCGGGCCCGGAAGGAATCGACGCTACTGAACCAGTTGCCAAATCGCGATTATGACGGTCGTCGCAAAAACTGATACGACGAGAAGGCTTGCGGCAATGAAGAGATCGTTTGGAAGGTTCATGGCTTTCGGGCAGTAGAAGCATGTCATAAGACATTACCCGTCTGGATCAACTGGTGTTTCACCAATTGTGAATTTCGCATGCCGGCTTGCAAGCTACTTTGCTTTGTGAAATGTAGTCTGCACTGTTCACTTCTGCGCACCGACTTAGCGAACGGTAGGTTGCAGCGCATCTGTTCCATTGGCATTGGCATTGGCATTGGCTGGCGGTGGCGGAGTGCCGAGCAAAACACTTGCGGCGGTAAGGCCCACAACAGTTTCACCGTCGATGGCGCGAATGCGAGCGCCAACCTGCGCTCCCTCATCGAAACCTGCAATGCCAGCGGTATCGATCCCTACCTCTACCTGCATGGCTGTTCCAGCGTCCCCACTGGCGAAAACTGTCGACGACTACGACGCGCAGCTGCCGTGGAGGATGCCTACGGACGCGCATTAAATTTCTATTTCATATTCAACGGGGAGTAAGCATGACTGATCCGAAGCAGATCAAAGCACATGTTCAGAACATGACAGGTCAGCTGATACCCACTTACCGTGGACTAGCCTGTTCTCGAATTTCCGTCAGGTGACTCCCCGGAGGTCTCCTGGGAGATACAGCATCCCGATGAACCCCGTCCAGTCTGTCTGGAACTAATGGGGGGCATCGTGTTTCAAAACCGCTATCGGAAGAAGAGATCAAAGCGCGAACCCGAGAAACTTCGGTTGCTCTTTTACCCTCAGCCTCAAATCTCGTTCTCGTGCATCCGTACACGTACCCCGTTCGCAAGCGTACGTAAAATCGACGCCATCAGACAACGACGCTTCCCACATTAACCTCGCGGGGAGGGGCCAATGATGGATCGCTTACGATCGACGCGCAGCCGCTATGCGCATGAATTGCGGCAAACGACCTATTCAAACGCTTCAGTGCCTGGGTGACCGGCATTCGAACCGGCAGCAGTGATGATCTGACGGTACGGATCCTTCCAGCCTTCCATCGTGACAGCGATTCCCGCATCTCGTCCGTTTCGCGCACGGCACTCGTCGCCCAAGATCATGAGCGCGATGCCTCAAACCCATCGCCCCCGCACCCGCTTACGCCGTTCCGGAGTTCAACAGCGTACTAGACGGTGCTGGCGCAATGCGTACCTCCGCGTCGGAGGCTCACGAAATATGAACTTGCGGGGCGTCTACCTTCACCAATGAGTCGGCCGTTAGGGTGGTCATTGGACCGTGCAGGGCAAGATGGGAGAGTGCTTCGATATTGACGCTGCGCGCGCAGGATGAGGACGTACCGCGCACCATGGACGTACGGTGTTCGACCTCTTCGCGAAGAGTGAGGCTTTTCACCTTTACGCTATCGCCGCTGTAGGATATTTCCTCCTCGACTGTCACGCGAAACGACTGAGCGCGTATCGTCAAGGGTTGATTGGGCGTGTCGATCAACAGCTCCGCGCCATCCTGCGTGACTCGCTCCAGCACAGCCGTGATCCAGCAAATGGATCCGTGCACTGTTGCCTGTACAAGATCGCCCTCGGCAGGGGCGATAAGACAACTCACGGCTCTGCGTGCTGGTAAGTGTTGGGCACCGTCGAGTTCGATCAACCATGTGTCGGTGGATGACGTTGTCGAGGTCAGCCGTCCGACCGCGATACGCGGGCTGTTGGGGGCATTGTCGACCAAACGACTGCTTGCCGGTCGCCTGATCAACTCCAGAAAGTCGCTTTTCCCGTCGGTCGTCAATTCATCGGCACAGTTTCGGATGCGGTCCGTGTCGGCTGGGCACCCTGCGCTGGAAGATTGCATTAGATAGTCTCCATCAGATTGTGGAAGAAATTCATAAGGGGGCCTTGGCTCCTGGGCAAACGCGTTTCCACCATGCAGCATCGTCGAACTCCTTGAGTTCGTGGAAGATCGCCCCACGCGTATCGGCAGCAGCCCACACGTTTTCTGGTTGCCCGATCAAGTTTGCGTGCCGAAAGTCGGCACCCTTGAGGAGTACGCTTGTGAGGTGAATTCCTTCACCGTTGGCATGCGACGCTTGCACGTCCCGCAAATCGACGTTACGCAACTCGGCTCGTCTAAACGACGCATTCGACAGATTCGTGCCGCGCATCACGCAATCGTGCAATCGGGAGTCGTCGAACAGTCCGTTCGGTGTCGGACTGTCGCGCCACGCTATGCCAACAAGCGTGCACTCGCAGAAAATTGCGGTGTTGAGGACGCAATCGGTGAAGAAGCCAGTTCGCCAGTTAGTCATTGCCCAGCAGGCCTCGGGGAAAGTGCACTCGATGTAGTCGACGTTTTCCATCTGAACTTCGGTCCAACGATTGGCGCTGCCCGCACACCTTGTGAAATGAAGGTCGCTTGCCTCGCTTTGAGCAGTCACATATCGATCAACCCGGGAATCGGCAATTTTGCATTGGGTCTGCTGACTGTCGATGATGTTGATGTCACATAAGCTGCAATTGATAGCATTCATCAAGCTCAGCTTGCTTGACATGATCGAGCATTGGAGCACGGTGCAGTCGGCCATCTGAAGTTGTCGTATTTCTCCATCAACGAACTCACAGAGCTTCAGACTACTTTGGCTGAATCCACAATCCTCCATCCTGTAAAGATTGAGGGTAATTTGCCAGATATTGCAACGATCCCATAGCACCGACTTGAACGCGCACTCGAACATCGTCACCTTATCGAGGTTCGCGTTTTTCCAGGTCACACGTTCGAAAGTGCAATTGAGGAACCGCGAGTTTCGGACTGTGGCCAACCAGTTGACATCAATGAAGTGACAAGCCACGAAGTCGTGAGTGTCGATTTCATCAGCAATGTCGATTCGCGAAAATGTTTGTCCGCGGATTTCCCGATGTTCCAGCGTGGTGTTCATACCGTTTTCCTGATTGGTGTCTCACATGCACCGGCCACCAGATTTCGGCTTCGAGGAATCATTTCGGTGCGGTCCGCCCACCCCGTTTGGGCAAACAACATATTGCAATCGTCGAATTGGGCATCGCGAAGGTCGGCCCCAAGGAAGAGTGCATCTTTCAACGATGTCCTCCTGAAGCAGGCCCGCGGCATCACCGCGTTGATGAAGTTCGCCGAGGTCAGGTCGCAGTTTTCCCAACGACTCGCCTCGGCGGAAAAGAATCGCGTGCTCAGCTTGATGAACGTGCTGTTGTCCAGGGTAAGGCCGGTAGCCACACAATCTGCGATCGAAATGTACTTGAAATGGCACGTCGTCATTTTCAGTCGAGAAGCGTTCGATTCCTCGGAGATGACGATCGATCGGCCATGACAGTTAGTCCAACTGCTTTCCGTCAGGATCGACGACGTAAAACCACATTTGAGCACCTGACTGCCAACGATTTCAGATTGGCTCAGGTCAGTATCGACCATGGCGACGCCCTCGAGCACACAATCTTCGATGCGGATTTTTCTGAGCTTTGATTTCAGGAACTGGGAGTGCGTAAGTTTCGATTGACGTAATAGTGGCTGTGCGAAGTCATTCTGATCGAAGGTTGTATTTGTGACGTGGGATTCACGAATGCCGATCTGCTCGCCACAGCACCAGGTGAATTGTGTCTGAACTATTTCGCTTTGACTGATGGAAAACTGATTGAGGTGGCAGCGCTCGAAGCCGGATCTTACGAGCTTTGTGTTCTTGAGAACGCCATTGCTCATATCACAGTCGATAAAGACAACATCTTCAAACACGGCGGTATCGAACAGGGTGGCCTGAAATCTGCACCGCCTGAAACGGACAGCCTTCAAATTTAATCCCGCGAGCGACAGCGACGAAAAGTCCGCATCTTCGATATGGCATTCCGCAACACCGCCGGACATACATGCATCGAGCAAACGTTGCCTCCAGTTATTGCCTGCTTGCGTGACTGGTTTCGGGACAACCTGTTGCCAGTCCTCGGGACTGACAGCTTCTTTGAGATCTCTCATCTGTTCGAGATCCGATTCCATCTCGTCGAGGCTCTGTTCAAATTCGCGCATGCGTTCCGCAAGCTCTTCCCGACTCGGCTTCAGGGCGCCGTTTTTGGGAAGATGAGCGTGGTCCAGAATCAACTCCCAGATCCATCCTTTGGCTGGGTCGGGCAGCAGATCCGAGTCGCGGCGCAATCCCGGGGCATCCTGGTCGGGAACACAACTGCGGGCGGCGAGCGTTTCCAGCGTGGAGGAATCGACTATGTCGTCGGGCTCCTTGAATGCCACGAACATTGTCTCTACTTCTTCGGAGAACATCCCGTCGATGCGCACCATGCCATGCCACCACAACACGCCCATGTCCACATCGGGCAACAGCCAGACGGTCTGGAGCTTGACCGGTAACTGCTCGAATGGCGCCTGCTTGCCTCGGCGGATGGCGACCTGCGCAACCAGCTTCGGCGTGTGGCCGACATACCCGCATCCATCTGCTCCGAATCCCGCAAGTTCATAGTGGGTCCCGACATGCCACTGGTCGCTTCTTGACCATTGATCGGGCCAGGCAGTCTGGAATAATCTGAGATCGGTGTGATCGGGCCAACCCATATGAGTGCCGTCCGCGCCGAAGGGGTCCAACTGCGCGCTCCGCTTCGGCGCCCACTGGCGCCGCTCCTGCCAGTTGATATCGAGCGGTCCCATGCCTGCGTGCGGCGAAGCGCTCGGCCCGACGAGCGTAAGTTTCTGCAATGGCGGCACTGCCTGACCAAGCAAATTGCGCTTATCCTTTAACGCACAGGAATGGTCAACAGGCAATTGGGCCACCAGACGGGTTCCCTGCCGAATCGCTTTGGCGCTGCAACTGACGGCCTTATGCGTGCCTCCCAGCTTGACCTTCGCGGTCCAGTCGACCGTGGCGCCGGCGATATTCCCGCACCCTGCCGGGCGCGAATGTCCAGCTACCAGCCATTCCGCATGGGCCTTGGGATAGCCGGTTTCCGCCAGCATCACAGACGCGGGCGCACTAGCGATTGCATCGCCGCAAGTGAGGGTATGCATCAGCACCTGCGGATCGCTGAGCCGAAAACCGAGACCTATCGACAAGCCCAGACAGGCATCTGCTCCGAACTGGGAGTAGGCGACGCGATGAAAGCCCTGCTGGGGCATGATTGCTTTCATATTTTTCTCTCTCTACATCCGCATTTTTGCTTTGTAAACATCGAACTGCGCCGCAACTCGGGTATATCGGAAATTGACGTTGATAATTTCCGTTTCAATGTTTTTTTCGTCGAAATCTGCAAAATCAATTTGCGTCGTTCGTTGCTTTCTTTCTTGTCCTATAGTCGCATCCGATTCGGTTTTTATGCTGACTGACATGCCAGTTATACTCGTTGACGTATTTGTCGTGGACCGCGCTACGTTGGTTTGAGATATGCTGAGTGGCGTTGTACTTTTCGATGTGCCAATGGAACTGGAGCTGTCGTCCGTTATGGTCATTGACATTCCGGTTACAGAAGTCTCCTCTTCTGTAAATTTGGTCTGCTCCCCGACGATTGACAGCGCTATACCTGTCATGGATACGGATGTACCTGTTATCGACTGTGATGTTCCAGTCATGGACGCCGATATACCGGTCATTGTGACCCTGGCGCCAATGACGGATGTCGACATACCGACTAGTGACGTCGAGACTCCGGCGAAGGTCGTGCTTTGCCCCGTTATAGACGTCGACATGCCATACGCGCTCGTCGATATCCCTGTAAAAGTGGTGGAAATGCCTTTGAAGTCGGTAATCACGCCGGTGAAGTTGACTGATGAGCCTGTCATCGACAATGACGAGCCAGTGAAGGCGGCCGATGTTCCGGTCATGCTTACCGAGAGACCAGTGAATGACACTCTTATACCGGTGAGGGTGACCGTTGCGCCGTAAAGCGACGTGCTCTCACCCGTGATGGACGCGGATAGGCCCCTGGCTGAGCTGTTGATGCCGATGGCTGAACTACTGGCGCCAGTGACGGAATTGCTGATGCCGGTGCCCGAGTTTTTAATCCCGGTAACCGAGTCGCTGATGTCGGTAGCCGAGTCGCTGATGTCCGTGAGCGAATCCTTGATTCCATATGCGGAGTTCTTTACTCCGGTGACGCTATTCTTGGTCGCCTTGACGACGACAGCGAAGTCGCTTGTGCCGGACGAGGCATCACCTGCCGCCGCCGGGGCATCGGCGGAATTGCCTGTTGGCCGCACCGCTGTAGTGACGGCGGTACCGGCCACGATGGTCAGGATGCGGGCAACACTGATACTGGCGTGATTGCCGACCGCAATGGACGTGTTTCGCTCCGACGTGCTTTGCAGATCGCGCTCTGCGTGCATCATGAGCCGCTCGTAGCCGCGTTTGTCGTCGAAGGTTATCTGACTGGCTGCCGACGAAGGGCCATTGTGTAACGAACGGGAAACGATGCCGGAGTACCGGATATCGTTCGGTAGATCGTAGGGGAGGGGGTTGTCGCCGTTGTACACGATACCGACGGCCAACGGACGGTCAATATCGCCATCTACATAAGACACCAGCACTTCCTGCCCGACACGGGGAGTCGCAATGAACCCCCATCCTTTGCCATGTGCCGCGTTGGCGACGCGTAGCCAGCACGATGCGTCTTCATTCGTGGAGGTATAGCGGTCCCAATGGAAGTGGACGCGGATGCGCCCCAGCGCATCGGTGTGCACTTCCGATTCTGCCGGGCCGACGACCGTCGCGCTTTGGATGCCGCTAATACACGGCTTGCGGAGCGTTTGTAGCGGACGGAAGGTCTGTCCGTCGGGTAACGCAATGTAGTGTGCCGAGAAATTGCTGCCCACGCTGGAGCTCGTCGGAGCCTGTTGCACCCAGGATAGCGTGGTGTCGATCAGGTAATAGCCCTGGTTCAGCGTTGCGTTCGGATGACCGCTCAACGTGAAAGCCTGACCGATGTGCAAGCCTTGCGCGTTGGCATCTCCGCGAACATGGCGTCCATTTGCTTCTGCCGCGTCGAGCCGGATGTGGGCTAACAGTTCACCGCGCTCGGTCGTATCGTAGCCGGCGGCGTAGCCGAAGACCTCGAATTGACCCCACGCTCCGGCGTTGTCTTCGTGTGCAGCGCTTGTCTGCAGTGGTTTCGAGGGCGCAAGATAGTCGAAGTCGCGCAGTACTATCTTTCCTGCTCGGGATCGGCGTACGCGCTGCAGTCGCTGTATCCCTTGCCGACCGTCGATCGCGCGCATCTCCTCGGAATCGGGAAGAAATTCGAGTACGTCATAAGGTGCGGCCTGGGTCGGAAATGTCTGCGCATCACTGATAATGATCGTGTGTTTCTGAGCATCATGTTCGATGCCCAGATGCAGCCCCTCCTGTTGCAGCAGTCGCGTCACAAAATGAAGGCAATCCTCGCCGTATTGCACGCAGTACTCTCGCCGCGGATACGAATGACTGAGCTCGAATCGGTAGTCGGTGCATCCGTTTGCCGTAAAAATGTTCTCGACAATTTCAGGAACTGTCAGATTCTGGAAGATATGACTATCCCGATGCAACTCCAGAAAGGACATCCAGCTCCTGAGCGTCAGCTGGTAAACGGAGCGATTGTCGAGGTCGCCGTTATCATGAACGGAGAAAACATATGCGCTGAAATGGCGCAGGCCACCCTGTCCCATGTCAATGGTGATTGATACCAGCGTACCCAACAGTGCATTCAGATCCAGCGCAGCTGTTACGCATGCAATCTCGAGCGTATAGGCCGGCACCTGTGCAAGCGACTCATGCGCGCGGAACATCAGGACGGAAACATCTGCCGGCAATGCGGAAGCGTGAACTGTAATCTGCTGCATAAAGGGCTCTGGGTCGAATTCCGGCGGCGGTCCTGCTGCCGGAGAGTCATGAGTTATTCGCATCACCGACAGCTGTCTTACTTGCAATTTTTATATTCGACGGCTTTTGTGACGGTGGTCGATATTGTGTTGGCTCTTTTCTGATCGGTAAAAGTTATCTGGAAATTGGTCTTGCTTTGCTTCGTGCCTGGAAAGTTCTGGCGACTCGTTTGCGTAAAGCCGACGCCGGTGCCGTTGGTCGCATTGAGTTCTTGTGTCATCGTGCGCTCACTACTCACCATCATGATGGCGGCGTCTGTTGAGCTCGTGGATTCATCTGTAACAGTTGTCGATTCATTGATCGTGCTGATAGCGATGCCGGTGTAAGTCGTTGCGTTGCCAATGCTGCTGGTTGAGGTGCCTGTGCTGTTGAACGATATTCCCGTAAAGGACACGCTCGTCCCCGTCGTGCCTAGCGAGATTCCGGTCAGGGAGGCGGACATACCGACTAGTGATTCAGAGGCATCGGTCATGGACGTCGACGAGCCTGTCAGACTGACGCTTACGCCTGTGACCGATGTCGATGATCCCGTCAGGGATATCGATATGCCAGTCATGTTCATACTCATCCCCCTCATGCTGGTGCTGACGCCAGTGAAAGACGTGTCCGAGCCGGTGAACGTTTGAGAAATTCCTGTGAAGCCTGTCGCGATGCCGGCCATCGTCGTGCTTACGCCGACCATCGATAAGGACGTTCCCGTGAATGAAGCACTGGTGCCGGTCATGCTGATCGACATGGCGGTGAGCGAGATCGATACGCCAGTCAGGGTAACGATCATGCCGGAGAGCGAAGCGTTCAGGCCTGTGAGCGAAAGGCTGAGGCCGGTGGCGGAGGCACTGATACCAGTGGCGGAATTACTGATGCCGGTGGCGGAATTACTGATGCCAGTGGCGGAATTAGTGATGCCGGTAGCAGAGTTACCAACGCTGGTGGCGGAGTTGCTGATGCCGGTGGCGGAATTGGTGATGCCGGTAGCGGAGTTGCTGATGCCGGTCACCGAGTTGTCGACAGGCTGGAACGTAACGCCCGTATCGGATGGCGTGTCCGCGGAGGCGCCAGCGGGTGCCGGTGCATTGGCACCGGTGGTGATCGTGAGGATACGGGCCACAGAGAGGTTCATGTGGTTACCGACGGCGACGGACTTGTTGCGCTCGGCCGTTTGCTGTAGATCGCGCTCGGCGTGCAGCATCAGACGTTCGGCGCCGCGCTGGTCATCGAAGGTGATCTGGCTGGCCTGGGGCACCTGACCGTGGCGCAGGCTGCGCGAGACCATGCCGGAGTAGCGGATGTCCCTGGGCAGGTCGTAGGGCACCGGATTGTCGCCGTTGTAGACCATGCCGACGGCGAGCGGTCGGTCCAGCTGCCCGTCCAGATAGGCGATGAGCACTTCCTGTCCGACGCGCGGCATGGCGAGAAAGCCCCAGCCCTTGCCGGCCCAGGCCTGCGAGACGCGCAGCCAGCACGAGGCATCGTCCTCGGTGGACTTGTAGCGGTCCCAGTGGAAGTGCACGCGGATGCGGCCGAGGCGGTCGGTGTGGACCTCGGAGCCGGGCGGGCCGACGACGGTGGCGCTGTGCGTGCCGGGCAGCCTGGGTGCGGGGGTGAGGCGCAGGGGCCGGAAGGGCTGGTCGTCGGCGAGCGCGAGGTACTCGCAGACGAAGTTGGTGCCCTGCGCATCGCTGTTGGGCAGATCGGCCAGCCAGCGGAGCTGGGTGGAGACGAGCACGTAGCGGCGGTTGCGCTGCGCATCGGGATGGCCGGTGAGGGTGAAGGCGCCGCCAGCGGCGAGACCCATGGCGTTGGCACTGCCGGTGAGCAGATGAGCGTCGGCCTGCAGCGCTTCGAGGCGTAGCCGGGCGAGCCATTCACCGCGCTGCGCGTCGGTGTAGCCGGCGGCGTAGTCGTAGAGTTCGAGTTCGCGCCCGGGCAGCGTGTCCAGGTCGCTGTGCGCGTCGACCTCGAGGGATTTGCCCGGCGCGAGGTAGTCGAAATCGCGCAGCACGACGTTGGCGGACTGTACGCTGCGGGTACGCTGGATGCGCTGGATGCCTTCGCGCCCGGGGATGGCACGATGTTCCTCGCCATCGGGCAGAAAGCGCAGGGTGGCGTAGCGGGAGCTGGGAGAGGCGAACTGC
>Ga0310811_10008669_pt1 | contig 13083 bp, 11 predicted proteins | sample YCmetagenome_FD_207642 | JGI IMG/M metagenome (GOLD analysis project Ga0310811, IMG submission 207642) | Soil microbial communities from experimental microcosm in Duke University, North Carolina, United States - YC | ecosystem: Engineered > Artificial ecosystem > Soil microcosm > Unclassified ...
CACCGAGGCTTCGCGGAGCTCCAGCACTGAGGCTCGTTCGGTAGTCGAACAATGCGCTCTCCATCAGCGGCCAGCTCGTGCTGAAGTAGTATGCCGAAGAGCCGTTCCATGTCCGCCGCGATGGCGTTACATATTTCCTCAGTGCCGTGTTGAACGGCATGGCTGCCGCGCCGATAGCTGAAGACCACTCTGACGTCGGTGACGCGGCGGTAGCGGCGCATGTCCCGCAGCTCGGTGGGCCAGGATGCAGCGCGCCCATAGGCGGCGATTTCTGCGAAATGGCACTCGAGCCACTCGGAGAAAAACAGCGCTTCGCTCGAATCGGCGAACCTGAATACCGCCTCGCAGCCGAGGCCATAGCTCAGGACCCCGGAATCGCACGTGACGAGAGAGCCGTCGAGCAAGCTGGTTTCGGATGCGGCCAGCTCTTCACTTACCGTGGCCGTGACTGGTACGTCCGCAGCACCGCGATAAAGATGCCGACTGGCGTACAGAGCCTGCCACAACGAAAGATTATCGTCGGGGCGTGATGGCTGCATCGTCAGTTCCAGAGCGTGTCCGCAGGGCCGCGCGATCCCTCGGGCGACAAGGCGGAGTTCGCAAAGCGTCGCAGTGCCAGAGACGATACGAGCTGGACGCGGCAGCGAGAGTGGAGGGGGCATTGCATCATCGGCAATACGCGCGGTAAGACCGGCTCGATCAAGGCGAACGACGGCCATCCGCAGAGTAGGCGCGGGGTACTCGACACAAATGGGCATGTACGCGGCGAGGTTCGATTTCCCAGCGGCGATGCTCAGGGTGCGAGGGGCTTGCACAATGACTCTCCTTCGACAGCATGACGGGTCGCCGCACTTCGTGAAATCCTGAAACGTATGCGCACGTTCTTCCTGGTCACCGTAACCTTGTTTCAGAGGCGCTCTGCCAGCGTTGGATCGAGCCCCAGTGCCGTAAGGGTCTGGCAATCGATATCGATCCAGCAGGCGACGACCATACGATCGTCAATGCGCTGAGCGGGCCCCGCCCGGTGCGCGTGGACGCCGATACGCCGGAAAAGGCGCTCCATGCTAAGAAAGGTCACACCGATCAGTTGTTTGGCGCCGAGCTTGGCGGCGCATTCCACAACCGAGGCCAGCATCGGCCGCACAGCCCATGAGGCGCTCTCGTCGACGAACTCACCGGTGCTCGCGGCAAAACGCGACAGTTCCCAGACGTCCTGTGACTCGGGCGCAGGCATGTCCGCAGCCAACAGAAACGGGAAGATCTCTCGCAACAAGTACGGACGAGTCGTGGGCAAGAGCCGCGCACACCCACAAATCGCACCCGAGTCATCTCGCGCAACGACGTAAATGGTGTCTTGCCGGTCGTACTGATCGCGTTCAAAGCCGCTTTGGGTACACGGCAAATCCCAACCAAGCTGTTCGACAAACACCTGATGCCTGTATTGCGCCAGGGAGGCGTCGAGGTCGTCGGTTAGACGTCCTTCGACGTGGACAGAAGTCCGCATGGAGTCCTCGTTTCTTTCTTTCGGGTGAGCGCATTACAGCGCGCACCCCGAGGTGCGGTAACTGTCAACGTTGACAGGTTTTGAGAGGCGAGCGAATCACGCGTAAGGGGCCGACACCGCCACTACGCAAATTGAAGTGATTGGTTTTCCAATATTGAAATAATTGGCCGCTTTGCTTATAAAGGAGTCCTGTGAGGAATGAGCGGACAGACTGCGAAAGCGGCAGAAGGGTTTGGTAGCTTGCGTGTCATCGGGTTATTGCAGCGTGCGGCGCTGGATGACGAAGGCCGAGGTGGCGGTCGACACGGCACTCGCTACGGCGGTTGGCCAGTTCAGAGCGGCGACGCGGCGCAGCAGTAGTTGCACCGTGCCCTGCATTCCGATATCGGTGCCGTCGTCGTTGATGCACATGACGTTGCTGCGCACGTCGCCCCAGGCGATGAGCAGCGCACCCGATGCGCGGTCCAGATACCAATCCCAGCCGACGGTGACGTAAGCGCTTCCGGGCAGCTGTGTCCGTTGCCATTCGGTGTATCCGGCGCTGACGGCGTCGACATGGTCAGCCCGCAATTCCTCGAGCAAGCCCTCGTCAAGACCAGAGTCGATGTGAACGAGGTGTAGTTGGGCAAGTGCCCGCTCGGGAAGGCGAACGTAGCCGTCCCGCGAGGGGCTGTCGAGTGATGCGAAGGAATATCTCATGCGTGGACTGTAGCAGTCCTCGTCCAACGTGATACCTGCTAACAATGACAGCCTTGTATGGATGCAGTTGTTGCGGCGGGGATCACATGAAGCAGTTAGGCTGGCATGACAGCTACCAGAAGTTGCGCGAGGCAAAGAGTGAACATCAGCTTTTTGAAAGAGTTGCCGATGTCGCGAAACAATTAGGGTTCGAGTACTGCTGTTACGGCGTTCGAGTCCCACTGCCGGTCTCGAACCCCGGTGTGGCGATCTTCGATACCTACCCGGAAGGGTGGATGAAGCATTATCAAGAAAGCCGTTTTATCGATGTCGATCCGACAGTGCGCGAGGGCATGAACAGCAGCGGGCTCATCATTTGGCCCGAAGCAACTGCGAACGCTCCGCAGTTATGGGCCGACGCGCGCGAGTTCGGGCTGCGCGTTGGGGTCGCTCACTCGAGCTGGGCCGCGCACGGCGTCTACGGGCTGCTGACGTTGGCGCGTTCCGCAGAGTCGCTCACCCAATCCGAAACCGACATGCTGACGGTTCAGGCAAGCTGGCTTGCCAATCTGTCGCATGCGCTGATGAGCGAATGGCTCGTGCCCAAGCTGGCGCCTGAAGCGCGCGTTGAACTCACTCCACGCGAATGCGAGGTGCTTTGCTGGACAGGGGAGGGTAAAACGGCCTGCGAAATCGGGCAGATCCTGAACATTTCAGAGCGGACGGTTAACTTCCATGTCAATAACGTCCTTCTGAAACTCAATGCGACAAATAAGGTTCAGGCCGTGGTTAAAGCAATCGCATTGGGTTTGATTACCTCTGGCTGACCAATAGTGCCCTCGCGCGAGTTGAGGCATAGTGACAAATGCGCAGCCGCAGCTTCAGGCAGACCGCGCGCTGGCTCCATTGCACCCGAGGCCCCGCAAGATGGCAGTGCCTTGCGGCGTTAGCTGAAATCTAGGCGCGCCGCTTTCCGTGCTGACCTGCTCAACGAGCCCCGCCTCCTGAAGCATCGGGATCTCGGGCTTGGCGGAAACCTCCACTGGCGAGTAGAGCAACACCAGTAGCGTCGCAATTTCGTGATGACTGAGAATGCGCTGCAGCATCGTGCGCGGACGATGTTGAACGGCTGCCGACATGGCTTGGTCTTGCAGGGTCGTCATGGGCTCGGGCTCTATCTCAAAATTTAGCCCAGATGGTGCGCAAGCCGCCTTAAGCGATTCTTAAACCGCGCGGCGCGCATTGCAACCAAGCGTTACGAGCGTGGTCATTGCTGCCCCGGAATGAGCCTCTTCTCGCGTGAGCCTGGCGGCACGCAATGTTTGCCTGCGGTAGCCGATATGCGTGTTGCCGATCGCAGCATCGATGTCGGGTGGCCGCGAAATTGCAACAAATAGAAGTGCTCGACCTCTGTCCAGGGTGGGAGCAAGCGCAAACGCGCCGTGATCGATATCGACTGCGTGCTCACGACGGGCTTCGCTGAGAGGGCACGTATATTGCGTGCTTGGAAAAGTCCGACTTTCGACTCGCCTCAGCGACAGGCGATGCAATGGCCGCTAGAATCCGTTGCGTTCATTTTCGCAGTCAGAAGGAGGAAATAGTCCGTGGCGACTTACAAAGAGTTGTTGGCAAAGAAACAGCAATTGGACATGGAGATCGAGGATGCGCGACGCGCTGAAGCGCGAGCCACGCTCGATAATGTTCGCGAAACGGTCGCGGCATTCGGATTTACGCCCGAGGAGATTTTTGGTTCTCGGCGAAAATCCAAGGCGTTGAGCAGCGCGCCACGGTTCCGCAACCCCGAAACGGGGGAATCGTGGGTGGGTCGTGGTCCGCGTCCGCACTGGCTCAAGGGCAAAGATCCGGAGCAGTTCCGCATTAAGTGATGCATGTGCGTTGCGTGCCGAGGCTTTTATCGTCGGCTCGCACGCAATATAGGTCTTACGTTACGCTAACCGGCAAGAAGGTGTCCAGTTTGTCGAGGAGCGTAGCGCGACAGTATGGCTTGACCATGATGTCTGCAGCTCCGGCTTTCAAGCTTTCCATCACGACGGTGCGGTGGCTCCGGGCCGTCGCGATAATGACTGGTGTGCTGGCTAGCGGCTCGACTGCCTTTAGCCGGCGGGTCACTTCAACGCCGTCTACATCCGGAAGATCGATATCCATTAGGACGAGGTCTGGTCGTTTCGTCCAGATCGCGCGCAGTGCCTGAGCGCCTGTCGACGCGCAAATCAACTCTACGTTTGTGCCTTTTAAAAACCGCGTAAGCCGTATGCGTTGGTACGCGTCGTTGTCAACGGTAAGAACAAGGGGGCGCATTTGTCGAGACAACTGACATATGGTGCGTGCGGCACGCAACTGTGGGCCGAGTGCGCCCGCCAGCGTGCGTGCTGCCTCGCACAGATCATGAACCGATGCTTCGACCTCGTCGAAGGACTGGCGAAAGACTAGGTGTGGCAATCGTTGAGCCGCGGCGTCGGCTGAAGTCTGTGTGACCTCGACTTGGCGCGCGAATCGACTGGCGAGTGCGGCCAAATCCGGTTCCAGTCGTGTAATGTCTCGGGCGCGAGCGACGATTTGCCGTGAGGTAAGGGCGAGGGAACATGTATCTTCGAGCGCGTGCAATGCACCGTGAATCGCCATCATCAGCCGTGCGGTATCTGCTGTCTGCGGCCAGAACAAAACGTAATCATCGAAAATGCCCGCCTTGCAGCATTCAAATGCACGCTGGAGATCGTCACCGCTACATAAAAGGATGATTCTGTGTGGCAGTGCGTGTGCGACTCCACTCGTTCGATGAAGGCGCTCGAGATAGTTCTGCGCGTGAGCCAATTGGTCGAACGCGAGAAGCAACACCGCTGGGCGGAAGCAATCGAAGTCAGAAGCGACGCGCTCTCGGCGCGTGGAAACGCGCACGACGCCGAACCCCTCATCGATGTAGCGTGCCGCGCCAACAGCAAGCGGCTCGCTATCGGCTGCAATCAGGATTGAGGGGGCGGTCCTAGACGGGCTCATACGCAAAATATTCCATACGAATAGCAGGCCCTCGCTGGCTGGCCAGCGCCACTGTCGGCTCACGACGCAAAAAAGCGGACACGCGGGTCAACGTCAGAATTCTAGAAAGCTCGGAATTGCGCACAGTTCGGTAAAGGACACAGGGACGCTTTCGCGCGCACCTTCGCGCGCACCTCAGTGGCCTCGCCCAGCCGAGCGCAAGTGTCTACAATCTCGGCACACTCGCAAGATAGGACGGACCTTTATGTCGATCGAAGCGCGCCTTGCGCAGGCGAAAGCTTTTCATTTGGCCGGTGAATGGGCGCCAGCGCGCGAGCTTTACGAGCAGATACTGGCCGATATGCCCGCGCACCATGACGCGATGTTTAGGCTCGCCATTCTCTCGCTGCAAACGGGTGATGCAAATGCTGCGCTTCTATGGATTGTTCGCGCGCGTGCGCATCGCCCTGACGAGGTCCGCTATCGACTGGCGGAAGGCCAGATTCTTACCGCGCAAGGGCGAATCGAGGATGCAGTGGCCGTTTATCGTGCCTTGCTATCGCAACAGCCCGAGCTGACGGATGCATGGTTCGCCTTGGCGACGGTGCTCGAGGCAAGCGGCGATTGGAAGTCCGCTGCCAGTGCCTACGAGTCGCTGCTCGCGCGGGAACCTGAGCACATCGATGCTTTAAATAATCTGGGCAACTGTCATCGTCGAGGCACAGCGCTGGTGGCAGCCGAAGACGCCTACCGGCGCGCACTCGCCGTGCAACCGCGTTACGCCAGCGCGCTCACGAACTTGGCGACGCTCATAGGGGCGCGCGGTGAACGGGCAGAAGCGATCGCACTGCTACGCGAGGCGGTGGCAGCGGAGCCCGGTGCGAGCGCCCACCTTGTGAACCTGGGTGCAGCCTTGTTCGCCCACGGACAGCTGACAGAAGCGCAAGCCGTTCTTACAAGCGCGCTTGCACTCGATGCGCACCTTCCGGAGGCGGCCTATAACCTTGGGACGGTACTTTATGCGTTGAGCCGACATGCCGAGGCGGTCGTGCAATATGAAGCCGCCTTGGCCCTCGCGCCCGATCACGCTGACGCCTGGAACAACCTCGGCCTTGCGCGCGAAGCATGCGGAGAGTTCGCGGCAGCGGTTGCTGCATTCGAGGCCGCGTTGCGGTGTCGACCTGGCTTCGTTGCCGCCCACAACAACGCAGGCAGTCTTGCGCGCAAGCTGGGACGGATGGACGACGCCGAGGCGCATTATCGGGCGGCACTCATACATGGCGAAGGCCGCGCCGCCGCACCCACGATGTCGGCAACCTGGAACAATCTGGGCAATGTCCTCAAGGACACAGGAGGACTGGACGAGGCGCTCATCTCTTATCGTCGCGCGCTCGAGCATGATCCTGCCAACCTCGTCGCGCATTGCAATCTTGTATATGCGCTCCCGTTCAGTACTGACGACGGATACGCGATTCTCGAAGAGTGCCGCCGCCTTGCGGATCGCCATGAAGCCCGGTTCGCTACGGCACCCGTCGCACATGGCAATTTACGTGTGCGGGACAAGCGCCTGCGGATCGGCTATGTGTCGCCCGACTTTCGTGACCATTGCCAAGCGCTGTTTATGATGCCGTTGCTCGCGCATCATGATCATGATGCGTGCGAAATTTATTGCTACTCGAGCGTCGAGCGGCCGGATGCGCTGAGCGCTCAACTGGCTAGGCATGCCGATGTATGGCGCAATGTGACCCACCTCGATGACGAAGAGCTCGCCAATACGATACGTGGAGATGGCATCGATGTGCTCGTCGACCTCACTATGCACATGGCGAAAGGCCGGCCTCTTCTTTTCGCGCGCCGTCCTGCGCCGATACAGGTTGCATGGCTTGCTTACCCGGGCACGACGGGTAGCCGCGCGATCGATTACCGTTTGACGGACCCCTGGCTCGATCCGTCAGGCGAACCACAGGGCGACGACCGGTACAGCGAACGCTCGATCCGCCTGCCCGATTCATTTTGGTGCTACGACCCGCTGACGGATGAGCCGCATGTCAACGAGTTGCCAGCACTGACCGGTGGGCGAATCACGTTTGGCTGTCTCAACAATCCGTGCAAGCTCAACGAACACACGTTGCGCATGTGGGCTCCTGTGCTTGCCGCCGTCGAAAACTCGCGGCTCGTACTGATGGCAGCAGCGGGGCATGCGCGGGAACGGATCGAGGCGCGCGCCAGCGCGTGTGGTATCGACCCAGCACGCATCGAGTTCGTTGAGTTCCGCCCCCGAGCGGCGTACTTGGAAACGTATCATCAGATCGACTTGGCGCTTGATACCTTTCCCTACAACGGCCATACGACCAGCCTTGACGCATTATGGATGGGGGTACCCGTCGTCACACGTGTAGGCATATCGCCGGCGTCGCGCGCCGGATTGAGCCAGCTCGGCAATCTTGGTCTGACGGAGCTCGTCGGACAGACTGACGATGAGTTTGTCCGCAGGGCAACCGGGCTTGCGCGAGACCTGCCGCGCCTGGCGCGGATGCGAACCGGCTTGCGCGCGCACATGCAAGTCTCCCCGCTGATGGACGGCGCCCGCTTTGCACGCCACATCGAACAGGCCTACAGGCAGATGTGGCTGAATACCGTGGGAGAGCCGCCTAGCAATCAGCCGGATCAGCCGGCTCGCCGATGAGGTCGAGCCGGTAGCCGTGTCCATACACGGGTGTCAGACGGACGCCGTTTTCGGGCCGCAATTGAAGCTTGGCACGCACTCTGGAGATGTGTGTGTCGAGCGTTCGCGAAATCGCGCTGGGCAGCTGCCCCCAAATGGTGGCGCCGATATGTTCGCGCGAAAGTACGCGGCCCACATATTGAAACATCATGAGCGCGAGGTCGAACTCGCGGCTTGTCAACTCGACCGGCTGCCCGCTCACGAAGCAGGCTCGAGTGCGTGGGTCGATGCGGTAGTTCGCCACGACGATCGGCTCTGGATTGGAAGTGGAGCGTAGCGTCACCCTGCGTGCAAGCGCCTCGATGCGCGCGATCAACTCGGCTCGACGAATTGGCTTGATCATATAGTCGTCCGCACCCGCGTTGAGCGCCTCGACGATATCTTCTTCAAGTGAACGGCTCGCCATGAAGATGATCGGTACACGCCGGCTGAGATTGGCGCGTGCCCATAACGTGACCTGATGGCCGGTAATGCCAGGCACTTGCCAATCGAGCAAGAGCATATCGAACGCATCGCGCTTCAATCGGCCAATAAGCTGACTGCCATCACTGAACGCATGGCATTCATGTGCGTTGCTTACAAGTAGTTCGCCGATATATTGGGCTTGCGCCTCATCATCTTCCAGATACGCAATTTTCACCTAGTGGCCCTCCCGGAATCGCCTCCTGTATATCACGACTTCTGCTTAGAAATACGACAATCTAGTGCCCTGGCAGCGTAATACGGTGCCTCGACGCGTAATTTAACAATTGTTTTGTTTTGCAAGCGCAGTATGATGTTCTATCTCGCACTGCAACAAGCGCTCGATTGTGCGTTTCAATTGGTTATTCGAAAGATGGCGAAATCAGACGCTGCAAGCAGATATTGAAAAGTCGATAAGGGGTGCGTAACATTTCCTTACCTTTTCTTGCTCAAATGAAATGCTACAAGGACATTGGCCCGTTCAATACGATGCAATGAATCGATTGCCGCTTGATGCAATGCGGCAAAACGGCGGACTTTCATCATTTGCAGCCGGATTTCGAGTTTTTTCCTCTTCGCCCATCATCCTCGATCAGAGCGTTGCCGATGTCGGGAGCGCCTCATGTCCCGAGCATCCGGACGACAGGCGTTATGACGATGCCCGCTTCTTTTTGCGTGTTCCTCGCGAGGCTCGTAGATTTGCGCAACATCGATCGCGGCGCGCCGCGCGGTTGTGTCGATGAGCATCCGCGCGATGAGTTTATCGGGTCAGCGCGCCACCGGCGAAAACAAGCGCTGGTGGGGCCCCGCGCGGCGTTACTGGGCCGAATGGCTCATGATGGGCGCGATCGGCGTTGTGATCGTGGCTGTTGCATCCCTTGGGTGCGCGATGACAGGCCTCGATCGAATCGCCTATGACGGCTTATCGCGGCTTCATTCGCGGCCGCACTCACCTGACATCGCTGTCGTCGAAATAGATGATGCGAGTATTGAGCAGTTCGGGCTCTGGCCCTGGCCGTACGGGCTGCAGGCCCGCTTGGTTCGCGCCGTCGCGAAAGCTGGCGCGGCGGCCATCGTCTATAACGTGGCACTGACGGGGCCGGCGCTTGACGATGTCCTGCTTGCCGATGCGATGCGTACGGTTCCCACCTTTTTGCCGTTGTTGCCTGAGCGCAAGGGCCGGCAGCCAGGCCGCGTTGTGGTGTGGCCGGCCAAGCCTCTACTTGATGCCGCGGCCGGTACGGGGCACGGAAATCTAGAACCCGATCCGGACGGCGTTTTGCGCAGCATCTCGCTCGGCGAAGCCGGCGATGGCGCATATCTGGACTACATCGACGTACCGGTGGCGCGCGCCATCCGCGACGGGACGATTTTGCTGGCCAGCGGGCCATATCCACGCAATGAGGAGCAAGGCCAAAACGAGGAGCGCGTCTATATCCCGTTTGCTAGAGAGGCAACGACGCCGCTGTCGAGCGCACAGCTGCTCAATGGCACTGCATCGCATGGCGCCCTCCGCGGAAAAGTCGTGTTCCTCGGTGTAAGCGCAACGAGCGCTCAAAGATTTTTTGCCACGCCCATTTCCGGGCACATCAGCCCGATGTCTGATTTGGCAGTCCATGCCCAAGTGCTGTCCTCACTGCTTTCCGGCTGCGTCGTCCGGGCTGCGCCGAGAGGCGTAGCTGCCGCGGTGTCGTTGATAGCGGTCGCGTTCTTGCTTGTAGGTTTCTCCGTACTGGCTCCGTGGCGCTCCCTGCTTTTGACAGTCGTGCTCGCCGTGGCCGTAACGGCAGCGAGCGCTAGTCTCTTGCTGGGTCCAAAAATTTGGCTTTCACCGGCGCCCGCTCTCGCTGCATTGGGTGTGCTTTATCCACTTTGGAGCTGGCGGCGGCTGGAGATGACGATGTCAAGGCTGCGCAACGAGCTGCGACGGCTCGACCACGGCTGGCAAGGCATGTCAGAGCCCGTAGCTTCCGATCGCGAGTTTCAAGGCGATGTACTCGAGCGTCTGGTGTCACTTGTCGAGAGGGCCGCGCAGCGCCTGCAGTACATGCAGCGTTTCATATGGGACAGTCTCAACAGCATCCCGGAGTTCGTTCTCGTTGCCGACAGGAAGGGCATCGTCCTGCTGGCGAATCACGCGGCCCGTGCGCAATTCGCTTGGCTAGGTAGTCCGGACCCGAGTGGCCGCACACTGACCGAAGCGCTTGGCGAGTTCACCTTGATCAACGCGATCGACACCGCTTCCGAGTCGCAAGCGCAGATACGAGCGAATTGGCCGGCGATTCTGGACCCGACGGGGCACGATGTCAGCGTCGTCGAGCGAGGGCTCGAGGTGCGCGATCGTGCGGGTGGCGAATATCTGCTGCGCTACAAGCGTTGCCTGAATGAACAGGGCGAGGAATCGGGACGATGGGTAGCCGCGATGGTCGAGGTGACGGCACTTCGTGCCGCTGAGCGCAGCCGCGAAGATGCATTGCGGCTTTTGTCGCATGACATGCGTTCACACCATGCGTCGATCCTCGCCGCTATCGAGCTGGAGCGCGCGGACACCAATTCGGAACGCACACGCGTGCTGCTCGAGCGCATCGAGCGACATGCGCAGCGAGCTTTGAAGCTTGCTGATGGGTTTGTGCAACTGGCTCGCGCCGAATCGCAAACCTATACGCTGGAACCCGTGAACCTTATCGATGTGGTGCTCGACGCGAACGATGAAATGTGGCCGCAAGCGCGCAGGAAACACATTTCCGTCGATTTGCGGCTCGAGGGAAGCGAATACTGGATCGCTGCGGACCGCTCGCTGCTCACTCGTGCCATGGCGAATGTGATCAACAATGCCGTCAAATACAGTCCAAGCAGTTCGCTTGTGACGGTCGCCATAGAGGGCGACGGCGCAGGGCGTGTGCGATGCACGGTGACAGACCGAGGTTATGGCATCCCCAAGGAGATGCAGGCGCATCTGTTCGAACCTTTCAGACGTTTTCAATCGCCCGGGCAGCCCCCGACTAACGGAGCCGGTCTCGGCATGGCTTTCATAAAGACCGTGGTGCTCAGACATGGCGGAGATGTGCTCGTCGACAGCATCCCGGGGAAGGGGACGACTGTGACAATACGGCTGCCCCAATTGCTCCGTGTTCCTTCAGGCGTATATTGAAAAAGCGATCAAGCCAACGCCGGTTTTGTGCTGTTGGCAGAAGAAGCCCTACTTTATGCAGGCGATGACTTTACAGCACTTGACAGACGGAACGCACACGTTGGAAGGGGGCGCTTTCGTACAAACGTAAAAATATACTCGCCGATTGATAAAATTGCTTATCTTTGGGTTTTAAACATTTGTTTGTCAACTTCAAACTAAAAAATTGTTACATCGCAGCTCACATTTTCATCGAGGCTGAAGGAAAGGCCTGCTTGCTTCATCTTGACATTGCAGCCTATGTTCACTAGATTACATGCGCAGCCTAATGAAAAGCGTTCTTTTGCGATGTCGCCAAGGGCGTTGTGGATTGGATGCCAATAAGAAAAACGGAGCCCGAAATAGAAAGCTCAAAGAGTCTCCTGGTCGCAATAAAAAGAATTCCCACAATCGAGGGTCGTGCCTGCTTATGTGGATGAGCAGCCGTCCTTTGCTAATCCGAGGGGCGTATGGTGAAAATTCTAGTCGACTATGCTAGCCGTCACGATCCCTGACGCCGCAAGTCACTGTTGGCTTTCGTGGATCGACGCGCTTCTCACGCCAAACGTTGCACATTCGGCGAGTGTGCGCTTTTTGCCAAGTGCGCGAGATTGACTAAGTTCGTTGGTGATTGAAGCGCATTTAGATGTGTGGTGTGGGCAAATATATTTCCGAAAAATAAAAAATATTACCTAATTACTAAGCTCAGGGAGGGGCATGGATATTGTCTTTTCAATTGAAGAGGAGATTTGCGCGCCGGTACTGGACAAGCATCAGCCGGTTCGCTACGGGGATTCGCTCGTGCTGGAAAGCTGCGGGAGTCGGGAACCTACTTTCCTGGCGATAGTGGTTCAGGAAAGCGGAAAACGCAGTCCATCGTCATTGCATGTCGATGCAGCAGGTGCGGGACGATATGCAAGCGGTGACTATATTTGGACGTTCGTTCCGGCCCCGGGAACAAAGAAAAGGCGTGGCGATCCAGTGTCTTTTGCAGATCGAGTACGTATTCAAATATTCGATAGCAGGGGCAATTACCGTTATCTCGCACTAATTCCCGCAGATAGCAGGTATGCCTTGGCCGCCAGGCATCCCGCCGCCCCTCGGTTTGTTGCCGTCGCGGAAAAAACGCCGAGCAGTCAAGCGATGTCGATATGGTCGGTGGCGAGTGCGCCGCGCCTTCGAGCCGAGCCGTCCGGGCGCTTATTGCCCGACGGAGAGCGCGCGGCAAACGTGGAATTCGGTCATGGGAATTACGTCGCACTCATTAATGGCGCGGGATACTTGAGTGTGGCGCCGGGTCCTTATTGCGGAATTCACAATAGCGTCAGTACGCAGTCGGATTTGCCAGACAGCGGTATGGCGGTGTGGTGGCGTGCCTATCGTAGCGTTGCTGACGCGCGGCGCTCGCTCTAGGATTAACCACGCTCCGCGTGCGCCCTGTCTCGCTTGCGCGGACGACGGGAGGGCGCCGCGCCACCGGCTGGCTGTCTGCACCGGTGAGCGCCCGTCCGCCAGCGAGCGGATGCTCGCTGCGAACAGCGTTGCGACACG
>Ga0310811_10008672_pt1 | contig 13080 bp, 12 predicted proteins | sample YCmetagenome_FD_207642 | JGI IMG/M metagenome (GOLD analysis project Ga0310811, IMG submission 207642) | Soil microbial communities from experimental microcosm in Duke University, North Carolina, United States - YC | ecosystem: Engineered > Artificial ecosystem > Soil microcosm > Unclassified ...
CAGCGCATAAGCTCCCTCCATATTGTTTGCGCTCACCTGAACATCAATGGGCGCTGCCAGACCCTGATTGATGACACCGTCGACTAGTCCTCCAGCCTGGAAGTAAGTCGTGAGCTCAGGCATTTGCTTGGAGATCTTTTTACGAACGCGTTGCATATATTCGTAGCTGCCTACACTATGGTCTTCTTTCAAACTAGTTTGGACGAAGGCGGTATCCATGGATGCGTTGGTAGTAAATATCGATGAAAGATCGGGATAGACGCCGATGTTCGATACGATCATACCCAGATCGGAGGGTTTGATCGTACTGCGGATAATGTTCTCGACTTTGGCAATGTAGTCATTACTTGCCTCTAGTCTCGTGCCGTTAGGCATGCGAACGTTGATGACGAACTGCCCCGGATCGGTTCGAGGGAAATAAGCTCGTCCCAGAAACGGGAGGATCAGAGCAAGAATTAGAGCAACACCGCCGAGAATAGTAATCGCAGTAAAGCCCGGTCGCTGCATGGCTCGTTTTGCCAGACCTTCATACCAATCGAGCATCGTGTAGAACTTTTCATTGAACTTACGTTCGAAACGAGCAAAGGAGGTTGGCTTCTCCGCTTCCTCCTCTTCGTGACGAATGTTTATAAACTTGGCACAGAAGAGCGGTACGACGGTCATTGCGAAGAAGTACGAGGCAAAGATCGAGAGCACAACGCCCAATGCCAAAGGAGTAAAAATATACCTGCTGATACCCGAAAGAAACGTAACGGGGAAGAAGACGATCGATGTGGTTGAGGTTGCCGCGAGCACGGCGAGCGAGACTTCCATGCCACCTTTTTCGGCTGCCTCTCGTGGCGGCATGCCCATCTCCATAAAGCGGAATATGTTTTCGAGAACGACAACGGAATCGTCAATCAGTCGGGAGAAAGCGAGCGCGAGCCCTCCCAAAATCATGGTGTTGATGGAACCGCCCATCGCTTTCGTTAGTAAGAGACAAACTAAGGCAGAGAGTGGAATCGACAGCAGCACAGCAAATGTCGCTCGAGGACTTCCCAGGAAGATCAGAATCATCAATCCTGTCAGCACCAATCCAATGCTCGCCTCTTTGACCAGATTTTTGATGGCCGCCTTTACAAAGATCGACTGGTCGAAGACGACTGCTGTTTTCAAGTTGGATGGAATATCCACCAAGTGCTTGATGGCTTCTTTCATGCCGTTCACGATAGTGATGGTGTTACTATCGCCGCCCTGTTTGAAGACCGGTACATATACAGACCGCTGTCCATCGATACGAACGATGTTGTACTGAAGTGCACCCCCGTCCACTGCCTTACCGATATCCGCCACAAGGACCGACGAGTTGCCCACCGATTTCAGGGGCATCTCATTCATCGCATTGGCATCAGGAAACTGGCTGTTTGCATAGATGTTGAAGTCTTTGGAACCAATACGAACATCGCCGGCCGGCAGAATAAGGTTTGAGCTATTTACCGATTTGACGACGTCATTCAGACTGAGATTGCGAGCTTCCATCTTCAGAGGATCGACGTATATTTGAATCTGCCGGTACGTACCACCATAAGGTTGCGGGACAGATGCTCCGGCAACGTTTGAGATCTGGTTACGAACCTGAAACTGTGCCAGATCCTTTAGATGTGTTTCATTGAGACCCTGCCCTTTAAGAGTGACTAGACAGACTGGTTGAGTCGATGCATCCATCCCAAGTACTACCGGTGGAAGTGTTCCAGGTGGAAGACGGCGCAGGTCAGCCATAGCGAGATTGGCTACGTTACTCAGTGCTGCGTCAGGGTTCGTGCCCGGCTTGAAGTAGATCTTGATCAAGCTGACACCTGTTAGAGAGCGCGATTCACTGTGGTCTACATTCGCTGCCAAAGTAAAGAATCGCTCAAAGGTATTTGTAATATCTGCCTCAATCTGTTGAGGAGGCATGCCGTTATAAAACGTAGCAACAACAACAACAGGCATATCGATCTTCGGAAACAGATCGACGGGCATGCTCGTAATCCCCACGAATCCTACGAGCGTGACCATGAGGCAAAGCATGATGATGAAGAACGGATAACTTAGCGCAAATTTAGGCATTACTTTGCGCCTCCGTTGCTATCGTCTGATTTCATGTCGATTACTCCACCCGATTCCCTCATTTCTTCGGAGGAATCGGTCGGCATCAAAATTGGGGAAACCTGTTCTCCATTGATGTATTTTTGCTGGCCGCCGACAATGACACGGTCATTCTGATTCAATCCGCTCTTGATCTCGGCAAGTTTTGTTCCGCGGAGGCCGACAATAACGTTGCGGAAATGGATGTAGTTGTTTGAGTCGAGAACGTAGACTGCTTGTTGATCGCCGCGAATGACTAACGATTCGACCGGAATCGTGAGAATGTTATTGACGCTCGCCATTTGAAGTTTGGTATTTGCATACATGCCAGGGGCGATCGAAAGATCTCGGTTCTGGACATCGACCTCAGTCTCCATCGTCCGAGTCTCGAAGTTCACGCTTCTCGTGAAGCGAACAATCTTTCCTGTTATTGATCGATTGAGAGAGTCAATGCGAATCTGCATCGGATCTCCTTCGTGCACGTATTGCACGTCGTCTTCGGGAATCGGCATGCGCAGACGTAGAAGGGTAATTTGCGCGAGCCGTACAATAGGAAGCGCCTGCTGATTGGAATCTGTTCCACTCTGGATTAAGGCTCCGGTGTCCGCGTAGCGCCATACGACAACTCCGTCGATTGGCGCAATGACATTCGTGTAGTTCTGGATGGCTTGTACTCTCTCGTTGTTGGCGCGAGCTGCTTCTGCGTGTTGCTGTGCGGCGTCGGCAGCCGCTTTGGCAGCATCGACCTGCGAGGCCGAGGAAAGATCCTTGCTCTGCGCATCATCGAGCTCCTGTTGCGCAACAAGTCCTGGCTGAGCTTTGGAAGTATCAAGCAGACGCTGATAGTCGAGGCGGTTGGCAGCGTGGATTGCTTCGGCGCGCTTCACCTCATGTTGAGCGCGGAGAATATCGGATTTTGCTTGTTCCAAATCGGCCTTACTGGCCCGCAGCTGCGCTTGTAACTCAGGAACTTCCAGCACAGCGAGCGTGTCTCCTTTACGCACCTTGTCGCCGATGTCGACATTGATCTTCAACATGAATCCGCTCACCTTTGGGTGAACATCGACAACCTGATAGGGCTGGAATTGTCCCGCGAGGCTGAGCGTGTGTGCGATGTTGCCTCGCTTCACCTCGGCCACCATGGCTGATGGAATGTCAGAAACTGGAGTGGTCTGACTCTTCGCCTTGGAATTACAGGACATTAAGGCTAAAGTCGCGGGTAAACAGAGTCCGAAGACAGCAACTCCTAGATATCGCTTTCGCATAAAAGCCAAATCCTCAATCGTGAGATACAGGTCAGCTTTCACCGACACTGGCGGGGGTGGTGTACCCAAACAAGGTCGATCTGTCCTGGATACATAGGACACACCGACTGCTACATGTTCAGAATCAGAAGGGGAAAAAGAAACTAAGAGAGAACGGGCGGAGGCAGGACAAAGAAAAAGTTCTGGCAGGCCAATTGGCTCACATGGCGACGCCGATGAGCGTCGCGCTCCCGGGGACTGGGAACGAAGATATGATTGAGTACGATCGAACCTAAAAGAAGAGCAAATACGAGGGTAGAAACTGCTTCAGTCTGGTTCTTATCAGATGTATCCTTGAGGCTCTTGATCTGGGAACCCTCTTTCGAGGATCCTTGCTCATTCTCCGAGAGGAGTTTTGCGTGGGGCATCTGTCGAACAATCGAATGGGGCGGGAAGTAAAGTGAGATTTTATAACCGGTGCCCCAACCAACCACGGAAAGTGCTAACCCTATCAAGGTTAGGCTCGTCCACGAGAGGAGCAGTCGTTTTGTATTCCCAAATATCACGCTAATGGCACTCCATGAGTGCATCTTCCCGCGACGCCTAACATGGGCGCTCTATGGTTGATCATACAAACCGAACTACTTTAATAGTAAACATAGTAGACCAAAAGCGAATGCATTTTTTTTTATCTCTCATAAGAGAATTTTCCGAAGGCTTTCTATGATTTGCGATACCTAAGGTTATCAAGCGCAAAGTGTCACACCAACCGCGTCGGCTCCCGCAACGCGGAGAAACTCTCTTCGATTCTTTGCGTCCCTCCGGTATTGCTCTTAATCGTGCGTCGATGACTTCGGTACTGAGAACGGTCTAGATGTTACGGCGCTTCCAATCCATAGAAACCTAATGGGCGAACGCCTGAGAGCACCCGGGATTCGTAAATGAACCCGCTCGCGCAGTGCCGTAGAGACTTATTTCGCTCCGAGGTGCGAGTGTAATGTTAGTCGTCATCGTTGTGTATGCCATTGCACTGCATCGTGGTGAGACTGAGACAAATGCACGAACACTGATGTTCGCGACCCCTTGTGATTGGAAATCTCATGCTTTCCCCTATGGTCGCTATAAATGTCCTACGCGCCCGAATGCTCTATCGGAATTCTGACCGAAATCATTTGTATGGGGCAGACGGATATGAATCGATACCTGCTTGATGGTTGGGGAATTAGATGGTGGACGCGGAAGGAATCGAACCTTCAACCTGTCGATTAAGAGTCGAATGCTCTGCCAGTTGAGCTACGCGTCCAGGGTTGTTACCTTCCTCGGGAGAGGAACTTCAGTGAGAGCCGATGGTGTGGCTGCAATCACCTGACTTATTAAAGATAACACAGCCTGCGGGTTTTTGGAGACCCGCAGGCTATGGTGCTAACCGACAAAGTCAACTTTTGCGCGATGGGGAATGATGCCGCGATCATAGCCCATCTCAAGCAGCTTACGAATCGCTTCGCGCCCATCTTCGCCATAGTTGAGAGTTCGCTCGTTGACGTACATGCCGACGAAACGGTTGGCAAGATTGGGGTCGAGGTCGCGAGCGAACTGCATGGCGTACTCGAGGGCCTCTTCGCGATGATTGAGCGCGTGCTGGATGCTGTCGCGAAGGGCATTCGTTGCCATGACCATAGTCTCCTGGCCTAGGGAGCGACGGATCGCGTTGCCGCCCAGGGGGAGGGGAAGGCCGGTCTGTTCGCGCCACCACTGACCAAGGTCGAGCAGCTTGACCAGACCCTGGTTGGCGTAGGTGAGTTGACCTTCGTGGATGATGAGACCAGCGTCGAACTCACCCGAGATGACTGCAGGAATGATCTTGTCGAAGGGAACGACGGTGTACTGAATGTCGGGGGAGAAGAGCCGGAGAGCGAGAAAAGCCGTCGTGAGCGTACCGGGAACTGCGATGCGAGTCTTCTGCACCTCAGCGAGGCTAAGTTTAGGGTTGGCAACGATCATGGGGCCATAGCCTTCGCCCACGCTGCCGCCGCAGGCCATCAGGGTATAGCTGTCCTGAAGGTAGGGGTAGGCATGGAACGAGATGGCGGTGACGTCGTAGAAGGCCTCATTGATGGCCTTGTGGTTAAGGGTTTCGATATCGGTCAGCACATGGGTGAACTTGTAGCCCGGAACGCGAACCTTGTTGGTGGCAAGGCCATAAAACATAAATGCGTCGTCGGAATCGGGACTGTGGGCAATGCTGATCTCTTGAACTTCGGTCTGCGGGGCGTTCATGATGCGGCTTCCTCTAAGGTGATGGGCTACAGAAGAGATACGCCGAAAAGAGGACGTATCTCAAAAGAGACAGAAAAACTTCAGGCCCTGCGTAAGCGGGTGATGGAGGTGGCAAGTCCTGCTGCGGCGATGATCTTGACGACTTCACCGGGGAGGAATGGAGCAACGGCCATCATCCAGACTGTGGATGCGCTGAAGTGAAGGACATGTCCGAGCCAGAGAAAACCGGTGGACAGAATGATGACGGTAGCGATAACTCCACCGATAGCCGCGCGGGCGTAGGCAGAGGAGAGGCGAAGGGAGCGGAAGGCCCATCCCGCGGTAGCGGCGGCGAAGGGGAAGGCAAGAATGTATCCGCCGTTGGGACCAAGGACACGGGCGATCCCAACGGGTCCATGCGGAGTGAAGACAGGCATTCCCAGAGCGCCTTCAGCGACATACAACGCGACTGCGGCGAATCCAGCGGATGGGCCGAGAAGAAGGCCAACGAGCAGGACGGCGAAGTTCTGCAGGGTAAGCGGAACCGGGGTAAAGGGAAGCGGAATGGAGACGTGTGCGCAGGCCGCGATAAAGAGAGAGGCAGCCACAGCGATTGCGATACGACCCGGAATTGAGTCCGTCAACGAGCGGGAGGAACTCTGCGCGAGACCAGAGGCGGAAGGAAGAGCAGATTGCATGAAAAGGGGTCCTTTCGCTAAATGCGTTTGGAGGAGGCGATCCGTGTACCGGCTGCAACACGGAAAGAATGGGGTTGGCTTAAAGGATTGGCGATGCGGTGCATTGGGCCTATGGATCTCTTCTGAGAGTGTGAGGCGTTGTCGATCTCTTTTTGAGCCGTAATGGACTGAACCTTCTGATGCTGTACCAGACGAGGCGAGCGTGGTGTGCCGTATTCGGCGGCGGCATAGAGATGCTCGCCGAAGCTGGGTTCGGGAGGAGCCGAAGGCGTAGTTTGCCGTCGATTGGAACGAACGTGATGAACGATAGCCGCGGCGACGGCGACAACGGCAAGAAGCGAAAGAATCGAGATGATGAAGAGAATCTGCACCTAGAGAAGGATATCAAGCGGTGTGGAGTTCGTGCACCTTATTCGGCAGACTGAAAAATAGCATTCGGTTCGAAACGGAAACAGTACGAACTAGGTACGTCCTGCAGAGATGGTGCTTTTCCACTTGACGGTGTTTGGACCGGAAATCTCTACTTTCTTTAGAGATGATACCGACGAGCAAAAACGGTGCCGTGCCAGCGAAGCGCAGCCTTGCTACGCGGATGCTCTTCTATGTCATCGGAGGCTGGCGGCGCTGGGCCACGGTTGCTGCCGCAGCACTTGCTATCGGGATGGGCTACCATGTCGTCTTCGGTCAGAACGGGTTGACGGCTTACCAGCGGAAGGTTCATGACGAGAAGAGGCTGGATGAGCAACTAAAAAGTCTGAAGCATGAGAATGAGCTGCTAAAGGGCCATGTCGACCGGCTTCAGAACGATCCTGACGCGATTGAGCATCAGGCACGAGAGGAGCTGCACTATACGCGCCCCGGCGAGGTGATCTACACCCTTCCAGCGCCTTCGCAGAGCCCTCATCGAGAGATCGCCCACCCGTAACTTCTTCTATTTCTACAAATCAACAGAGAGGCTGGCGCATCGTCACGTCGATGATGATGTTGCGGTAGGCTTCTGATAAGAAGAGGGACTTTTATGAAGTTCGATGTGGAGAAGGCCGCGCCGCGTGAGATTTATCATCTGCTGATCGGTCTGGTGGCTCCCAGGCCGATCGCTCTGATTACAAGCATGGATGAAAACGGTGGACTGAATGCAGCTCCGTTCAGCTCCTACAACTATCTGTGTACAGATCCGCCAGTTGTCGGGATTGGGGTTACAAATCGGCCGGGGGGAGACCTCGTTCCTAAAGATACGGCGCGGAATATCCGGAGAACGGGCGAGTTTGTTGTGAATGTTGTGACCGAGGATCTGGCGCAGCAGATGAACATCTGTGCGACAGACTATCCAACGGGCGTTTTGGAGCTAGAGATGGCAAAGCTGGAGACGGCGGCTTCTTCCGTCGTAAAGGTTCCCCGAATTGCAAGTGCGCATGCGGCGTTGGAGTGCCGCGAACACACGACGCTTGAGATTGGGCGGTCCCGCATCATCCTGGGGCGCGTGGTCTCGATCTACGTTGAGGACCGCTACATAGACCCGGCAGGGCCGTATGTCCGTGCCGAGGATCTGCATGCAATCGGCAGAATGAACGGGTTGGGTATGTATGTGCGGACGCGGGACAGTTTCATGCAGATTCCGCGAATCCCCTATGAGGATTTGCAAAAAAGCCACAAGTAGCCGTCAGGCCAGGTATTCACGCAGCCAGGGATCGGTGGAAGTGACGAGTTCATGCGTGGTCCCGTCGAAGACGATCCGGCCTTCGTTCAGGACGAGGAATTTTGTGCTCTCGTCGACGCCCTTATTGGGGATGGGCTCCATCTTTCCGGTCTCCGGATTGAAGCGATTCATAGCCAGAGTGAAGGCGTCCTGAAGGCGGTGGGTGATGAGCAGCGAGGTGGTATGGCTGACGTCGCGCTGCTTCATGACCAACTCGATGATGGTGGTGGAGGTAATGGGGTCAAGGCCGCCGGTAGGCGAGTCGTAGAGGATGAGGTCGGGCCGGGAGATGATGGCCCGGGCGATGGAGACACGGCGACGCATGCCTCCGGAGAGCTCGGAAGGGAACTTGTGGATGGCCTGTTCGAGTTCGACGAATTTCAAAGCCTCAACAACGCGGGTATGAGCTTCTTCCTCAGAAACGCCCTCTTCATGGAGCCGGTAGGCGACGTTGTCTTCGACGGAGAGAGAGTCGAAGAGAGCAGACTCCTGAAAGACCATGCCGATGTGGGCACGGAGTTTATAGAGATCGCGTTCGGGCATAGCGGTTATCTCTTGTCCGAAGATGTAAATTTTTCCAGAATCGGGCTTCAAAAGACCGTTGGTTAGCTTCATCAGGACGGATTTTCCGCCACCCGCTGGACCCAGGATAATGCGAGTTTCGCCGTGCTGGACGGTAAAGGAGATGTTCTGGAGGACGGGTTTGACGTCGAAACGGATGGAGACATCGTCAAAGACGACGACAGGCTGGGAGTCCTGAGGAGCTGACAGAGTGGAGGCTAGACCGGATTGGATGTCGGGTGGCATAGGATCATCTGCCGAAGATGCCAATCATCGCGCGGGTGACGAGCAGATCGACGATGATGATGAAGACCGAAGAGACGACGACCGCCTGAGTGGTGGATTTGCCGACTCCCTGAGTTCCTCCCTTGGTGGTCATGCCAAAGTAGCAGCCTACCGTGGCGATGATGAAGGCGGAAAACAGCGGCTTGGTGAGTCCCTGAACGACGTCGGCGTATTCCAGTGCGCGATAGGAATTGGAGAAATATGAGGACGGATTGAGTCCCATAATAAGAATGCTGACCAGCGCACCACCTGCGATTCCGAAGGCGTCGGAAAGGATGGTGAGGAAAAAGAGCATAAACATGGTCGCGTACAGGCGGGGCGTGACCAGCTTACGGACGGGATCGGTGCCGAGGGCGCGCATGGCGTCAAGCTGCTCGGTCACCTTCATGGAGCCGATCTCGGAGGCCATACCGGAGGCGTTGCGACCAGAGACCATCAGGCCGGTGAGCACGGGGCCCAGCTCCTTGACCATCGAAAGGGCGACCAGGTTGCCGGTCAAGCTGACAGACCCGAATTGTCGCAGGGAAGTGGCAGATTGAAGGGCGAGAACGCACCCCGTAAAGAAGCCGGTCAGGACGATAATGGCAGTAGACCCGACACCAATCATGTCCATCTGGGTGAAGATGTCGGCCCAGTAGCGCGGTCGCGAAAAGATGCTGGCGAGCGCCTGCCAAGAGAGGATGGCGTACTCCTGAACCGCCGTGACGGTTTGTTTTGCGTAGTCCTCTGGAGAGACGAAGGGCATGTCGTATCTGTGGCTCAGAGTATCAGATGCAGGACCAAAATGAGGAGATTGCATCTTATCGACGGTCTTTGCAGGAAGGAATAGGAATGTACCCTTGGGAATGAGAAAATAGAAAGGATGGTGTCTAAGATGAGGGCGGCGGTTCTGTACGGAAAAGAAGACCTGCGCCTGGAGCGGATTGCAACCCCAGGGGCTCAGGCTGGCGAGTTGGTGCTGCGTGTGGGGGCCGCGCTGACCTGTGGCACGGACCTGAAGGTTTACCGTCGTGGTTACCATGCCATGATGCTGAAGCCGCCGATTCCTTTTGGCCATGAGTTGGCCGGGACGGTGATGGAGGTTGGCGACGGCGTAACGGATTTTCGCAAGGGTGATCGTGTGGTCGCGCTGAACTCAGCCCCCTGCGATGTGTGTTTCTTCTGCCGTCGTGGTCAGCAGAATCTGTGCGAAGATCTGCTCTTCAACAACGGGGCCTACGCTGAGTACATCCGGATCCCGGCACGCATTGTGGAAAAAAATACGCTGCTGATTCCCGACGGCGTCCCCTTTGAGCATGCCGCATTGACGGAGCCTCTGGCCTGCGTAGTACGTGGACTGGAGGAGACAGGTTCATCTCCGGGCGACACCATGGTGGTGATCGGAGCCGGGCCTATTGGTCTGATGTTTATGCATGTCGCCGAACTTGCGGGAATGAAGGTGATTGCCGTGGTCAAGCGCGATGACCAGGTGGCGACGGCCAAGCTGTTTGGAGCATCTCACGTCGTGCAGACGACCGAGGTGGAGGATGTGGTCGACGCGACACGTGCGTTGACCCCTGAGGGGCGCGGTGCGGATGCGGTCATTGAGGCGGTCGCTGCTCCTGTGACTTGGGAGTGGGCGGTGGATATGGTGCGTAAAGGTGGCGTGGTGAATTTTTTTGGTGGCCCGCCCAGTGGAACCAAGGTCCAGCTGGATACCAACCGCATCCATTACGGTGACATTACTCTGAAGGCCAGTTTTCACCACACTCCATCGACCTGCCGCACTGCGTTCGAGTTAATTACAAGCGGCCGCTTTCGTAGCTCGGAGGCGATTACAGGCCGTGTGAACCTCGATGATGTTCCAGAGCTGTTTGCGCGCATGCTGATGCGCAATGGCGGATCGCGCGAGATCAAAACAGCGGTCTTTCCTGGAGGAGCGTCTCGTTGAACGAGCTGAGCACGACCGAGCACGCTCTCCTGGGTGCGCCGCATCAATACCTCACTCCGCTGGAGCGCCCTACCTTAGAGGCCGCGCAGGCGTGGTGCAGAGAACTGACACGAACCCACTACGAAAACTTTCATGTAGCGACGATCTTTCTACCGCGCAAAGTTCGGCCTCACTTTGAGACCATCTACGCGTATTGCCGTGTTGCAGACGATCTGGGCGATGAAGTTGCCGATCCCGCAGTCGCTATGCGCTTACTGGATGCCTGGGGAACCATGCTGGAGGAGTGTTATGACGCTCCGGAACGGTCGACGCATCCGGTCTTCGTTGCACTCCATGAGACGATCCGCGCCTGTGATCTTCCTCGCCAGCTCTTTTTGGACCTCCTAATTGCGTTCCGAATGGATCAGGTGAAGACTGAGTATGATACGTGGGGAGAGTTGATGGAATACTCTCACTATTCGGCAAATCCTGTTGGAAGATTGGTGCTTTTGGTTTGCGGTTATCATGACGAGAAGATTGCTTTGCTCTCGGACAAGATCTGCACCGCGCTTCAACTGGCGAACTTCTGGCAGGACGTGGTGGAGGACAAGGAGCGTGGGCGTCGGTACCTTCCGGCCGAATCCATGATTCGCTTTCAAGTGGACGAGGGGCAGATTGAGGGACGTGTCTTTACCCCTGAATTTGGAGCGATGGTAAAGGATCTCGTTGCACGGACCCGCGCGATGCTGGTGGACGGAGGCGAGATCACCCGTCATGTGGACCGCGAACTGGCCGTAACCCTGAACCTCTTTCGGAAGGGTGGAGACGCTATTCTGGACGGGATTGCGGCACAGAATTACGACGTGCTTCGCGGTCGACCCGTAGTGACAAAGTCAAAGAAACTGACGCTGCTGGGCGGAGCCTTGCTCGAAAAGTTTCGTCTGGGGACCGGTCGGTGACGATTTCTGAAGCCTATGCAGCCTGCCGCGAGATCGCTAAACGCGAGGCGAAGAACTTCTATTACTCCTTCCGCGTTCTTCCGCAACACAAGAGCGATGCAATGTGCGCAATCTATGCATTTATGCGACGTGCCGACGATATTTCGGATGATGAGTCGGTGTCGATTGAGCAGAGGCGCGAGATGATGACGCACTGGGTAGCGGAGTGGCGCGCGGCACGCAACGGTGGCCCCACCGAGGATGCGATCTTTCTTGCACTTAATGACTCCCAGCAGAGATTTCGTATCTCAGACAATCTGTTGGAAGAGTTGGTGCAGGGAACCACGATGGACCTGGAGCCGAGCGCGACCGCGGCTGGAGCGGTTCAAACTTATACGACCTTTGAAGACCTCTATCGTTATTGTTATCTGGTCGCTTCGGTCGTCGGGTTGGTCTGCATTCGAGTCTTTGGCTATACCGATCCGCGAGCCGAGAAGCTTGCCGAGGAGACCGGCGTAGCCTTTCAGCTGACCAATATTCTTCGCGATGTGAAGGAAGATGCAGAGCGGGGGAGGATCTATCTGCCGCTGGAGATGTTGGACGAGGCAGGCATTTCTATTGAACGGATAGAATCGTTAGCCGCTGGTGCGCCGCTGCAGGACCGCGAGCGTTCGTTATTGGCCGCGCTGGGAGCAAAGGCCGAGGCTTATTACCAGTCGGCGGAGAAGCTACTTCCTCTGATCGACACCGATAGCCGAGCTGCTCTTTGGGTGCTGGTCGAGATCTATCATCGCCTGCTATCCAAGATCAACGAAGCGAACTATGACGTGTTTTCGAAGCGGGCCAGCGTGCCGACTGCCGAAAAGCTCTGGGTGCTGACGCGCGGGGCGGCGACGTCGTTTGGTAATCGAGTATTGGGATGAGCCGCGCTAACCAGCTCGATGTGATTGTTATTGGGGCAGGTCTTGCCGGACTCTCGGCTGCAGTGGCGCTGTCTCAGGATGGTGCTCGTGTAACCCTTTTGGAGCGGCGTCCCTATATCGGTGGCCGAGCTTACTCATACGATCATCCTGCGCTTGAAGAGACGATCGATTCGCAGCATGTGGTGCTTGGCTGTTGTACCAACTTGCTTGAGCTTGCGCGGCAAGCCGGGATGGCGGAGACGATTCGCTGGTACAATGAGCTGCTGTTTCTGGAGCCGAACGGCAACCGCAGTCTGCTGCGTCCCTCGGGTCTTCCTGCTCCGATGCATCAGACGATGAGCTTTCTGAAGGCACCGATGCTGGGGCTCGAGGATAAGGCCGCGGTGGCGTCGGGATTGCTCCGTTTTCTGCGTAGTTATCCACAGGATGATATGGAGAGTTTTGCCTCGTGGCTGAAGCGCACG
>Ga0310811_10008673_pt1 | contig 13078 bp, 13 predicted proteins | sample YCmetagenome_FD_207642 | JGI IMG/M metagenome (GOLD analysis project Ga0310811, IMG submission 207642) | Soil microbial communities from experimental microcosm in Duke University, North Carolina, United States - YC | ecosystem: Engineered > Artificial ecosystem > Soil microcosm > Unclassified ...
GATGATTTTATGGCTTTCGCAGACGGCCCATCCCCTGCTACAACTGCGACTGCTCCTGCCACTGCTACTAAATCTTCCGCCTCCGGTGTCATTCTCGTTCCAACTAACCTGAACCTCAACTTTACAGCCGATGTAAAGAAGGTAAAATATAGCGGTATGGATATCAACGATGTAAAGGGACAGATGATCATCAACAATGGTCAGATACAACTCAAACAGGCAGGATTTAACCTAATCGGTGCGCCTGTAGTGATGGATGCGACTTATGGCAGCGTGAATCCGCAGAAGGCATATTTTGATTATCATATCAGCGCACAGGAGTTTGATATTAAGAAGGCCTACAATCAGATCAAACTGTTCCATGATATGGCCTCATCTGCCAAAAGTGCAGAAGGTATTGTCGGTTTGGATTATAAATTGAGCGGCAAGCTGAACAGTAATATGAAACCAATATATCCATCACTAAAAGGTGGCGGTGTATTGACGCTCAAGCAGATCAAATTAAAAGGTTTCAAACTGTTCGGCGCGGTAGGAAAACAGACCGGCCACGACAGCCTGGCCAAGCCGTCCGACGTTTCTAAAGTAGATATCAAAACCACCATAGCCAATAATATTATCACCATAGAGCGTACCAAAATGCGCATCGCAGGTTTCAGACCGCGGTTTGAAGGCCAGGTAGATTTCAATGGCAACATGAACCTGCAGTTCCGACTCGGTTTACCACCGTTTGGCATATTCGGTATCCCGATGACGATTACCGGTACGCAGGAGAATCCGAAGATCAAGCTCGGCCACGGCAAAAAAGAGGATGAGCTGAAAGAGGAGGCGGATGATAGTAAGTAGGATCAGCATAGTCGGTTATTGACTCACCCGGTCATTGCTGCGCTCGACCACCCTCTCTACCGCAAGCGGTAAAGAAGGGATTTTCTATTTTTTCTTCTTCACCCTCTTTATGGCTTGCCATAGAGAGGGTCGACCAGCGTAGCGTCATCGGGGTGAGTTGAAGCCGGAGTATGATTATTTCACGCACAGTTTTTGATTTGGTATTTCAGAATTAATGTACCGATGACTAAATTGCTGCAATGACCCTAACCAACCGAGCCCATCTTATACAATCGATATCCGACCCTGAAAAGGTATGGGATATTATTGTAGTTGGCGGCGGTGCAACGGGTTTGGGTACTGCTTTGGATGCAGCATCACGCGGCTATCAAACACTATTACTGGAGCAGGCTGACTTTGCTAAAGGTACCTCAAGCCGAAGCACAAAACTGGTGCATGGCGGTGTGCGTTACCTGGCCCAGGGGAATATTGGTTTAGTCCGTGAAGCGCTATATGAGCGGGGGCTCCTATTAAATAACGCCCCCCATCTTGTAAAAAATCTTTCATTTGTTATCCCGAATTACCGCTGGTGGGAAGGAATGTTTTATACCATCGGCTTAGGCGTTTACGACCTGCTGGCAGGAAAACCCAGTTTCGGGCGGACAAAGCATATATCGAAAAAGCAAATTCTGGCCGATCTGCCGGGTATCAATCCAAAAGGACTGCACGGAGGTGTGGTTTATCATGATGGGCAGTTTGATGATTCACGCCTTGCTATTAATCTTGCACAAACCTGTTTGGAACAAGGTGCAACAGTGCTTAATTATTTCCGGGTTATTGGATTGCTCAAGGATGAGCAACAGAAGATAACAGGGATTAAAGCAGTTGACAATGAAACAGGAGCGGTATATAGACTTAAAGCAAAATCAATAGTTAATGCTACAGGGGTGTTTGTGGATGAATTGTTGCAAATGGATGAGCCAGAGGATAAGCCACTGGTACGGCCAAGCCAGGGCGTGCATGTGGTGATCGAACGCTCATTTATGCCATCGGATGAAGCTTTGATGATCCCTAAAACCTCTGACGGGCGGGTGCTATTTGTAGTGCCATGGCATGATAAATTGGTGGTTGGCACTACGGACACGCCTATTGATTCCCATAGCCTGGAGCCTGTTGCTTTAGATGCGGAAATAGATTTCATATTGAATACCGCCGCAAAATATCTCACCAAAGCCCCTACCCGCAAAGATGTTTTAAGCGTATTCGCAGGCCTGAGGCCATTAGCTGCACCGCAAAATGATTCATCAAAAACCAAAGAAATATCGCGCAGTCACAAGTTGATGGTTTCCCCTTCGGGAATGATTACCATGATCGGCGGCAAGTGGACCACCTATAGAAAAATGGGTGAAGATGCGGTAGATAAAGCTATTGAAGTCGGAGGTCTGAAGCCGGAAGTTAGTAAAACCAAGAACCTGCCGATTCACGGAAGTATAACGGGGCTTGATTGGAACGAGCATATTTACTTTTATGGCAGCGACCGCGATGCTGTGCTGGCTTTAGTTAATGAAAATCCTGATTGGGGTAAAAAACTTCATCCTAAATATGAGTACCTGCAGGCTGAAGTGGTATGGGCTGTTCGCAATGAAATGGCCCGAACTGTTGAGGATATATTGGCGAGACGGATACGCTTGTTATTTCTTGATGCACAAGCTGCCATCGACGCAGCACTGGTTGTCTCCACGTTGATGGCCTCGGAATTAGGCAAGGACGAAAATTGGCAAAAAGAGCAGCTTAATGCATTTACAGATTTAGCCACGCATTATTTACTGCAGCCCTGAGAAAATATTTTTAATATACTTGTATCCGGAATTTCAGCTTATCACGATCAAACAGGGCCAGAAATCCTCAGCAAATACAAATCGTTAACGCATTGGCCAATAAATACCTAAAAAATTTCTTTTCAGAAATAACCACTATTCCATCCGAGCTGCAAAAGTCTCATTTCAACTCCCTGGATGGACTAAGAGGTGTTGCTATTATCCTGGTTGTTTTGGCCCATCTTAATCTAAGCTCTTCCCCCACCTATCGTTTGATATTTAACGGAGAGCTTGGTGTAGCTATATTTTTTGTATTGAGCGGCTTTTTGATAACCAGCTTGTGCTTTAAGGAAAAGGTCACCACAGGGGATATTTCGCTTAAGAACTTCTACATCCGTCGTATACTGCGCATATTCCCTGTAGCTTACCTATATCTGCTGGTTATCCTCATTCTCAAATTTATTTTCAAAATAGATGTACAATATCTCAGTCTTGTTGGCGCTGCGCTATACCTGATGGATATTTCGTCAATCTTCAGAAAGTATTATTTCAACTGGCATATCGCTCACTATTGGTCGCTATCCGTAGAAGAGCAGTTTTATATTGTAGTGCCTTTTATCCTCAAAAAGAATTTCAAGCTTTATCTATCGCTGATCCTATTTATCATATTTATTCTTCCGCTTATTATATTGCTGCAATACCGCTTTCCGGCCATTAACACCGGAGGTTTTTATGCAGCAACGCACTTGCTCATTAAATTTCAGCAAATAGCTACGGGTTGTTTGTTTGCAGTTCTGATATTCAAATATCCTTTGCTGTCAGCAATCTCAAAACCAGTAAAGATCGTTACCAATTTGCTGGCTTTTGCGGTTATATTTTATGTGCAATACGATAATTTCTTCAGCCTGCAAAGCGTATTTACCGGTCTGCTTATATCATTCCTTGTAGGGTACATCATCGTTACCAACCTGGCCCAATCCGCCGAACCTATATTCTGGCTGCTTAATACCAAATTGCTGAAGCATATCGGCATCTTGTCTTACAGCATCTATATCTGGCAGCAGTTGTTTACATCAAACGACCAAAAGCTGCCGCATTTTATGGTTGCTTATCCTTACAATATTATCTGCATCGTAGTAATCAGCTGCGCTTCTTTTTATTTGTACGAGCGCTTCTTCCTGAGGCTCAAAGCCAGGTTTAGCTGGCTGAAAAATTAGGACTTGATCGGGGATAAATTAAATCATCACGTTTGTTGATGTTTTTTGCGGCCCTAAAGCCATTCTCCATTATAATTATTTCAAACTATCCTGTAGCTTTATAAACCAATCATTCTTATAAAGCCTAAATGGAACAATATATTCTGGCCCTTGATCAGGGTACTACCAGTTCGCGCGCTATCGTATTTGACCACCGGGGGCAGATCAGGTCGGTCGCCCAAAAAGAGTTTACACAGATATTTCCGCAACCGGGATGGGTAGAGCATGCCCCCAACGAGATATGGTCGACCCAGGCCGGAGTAGCTGCCGAAGCAACCGTAAAAATGGGCATTAATGGCACCAATATCAAAGCCATCGGCATCACCAATCAGCGGGAAACTACCATTGTTTGGGACCGTACTACCGGTGAGCCAATTTACAACGCCATTGTTTGGCAGGATAGACGCACGGCGAGTTTCTGCGACCAATTGAAGAATGACGGCCATGCTGATTTGATCCGCTCAAAAACCGGGTTGGTGATCGACGCCTATTTTTCAGGGTCGAAGATTCGATGGATACTGGATAATGTAGAGGGAGCAAGAGCCAAAGCTGAGGCTGGTGAACTGGCATTTGGCACTGTGGACAGCTGGCTGGTTTGGAAGTTTACCCGCGGAAGGGTACATGCTACAGATGTGACTAACGCTAGCCGCACCATGCTATTTAATATCCGCACACTGCGGTGGGATAAGGAATTGCTTGATCTGTTTAAAATCCCCGCAAGTATGTTGCCTGAGGTAAAACAAAGCAGCGAGATCTATGGCGAAACGGCGACCACCATTTTCGCATCAAAAATTCCAATTGCAGGTATAGCAGGCGATCAGCATGCGGCTTTGTTTGGGCAGATGTGTATCGACAATGCCATGGTAAAAAACACCTACGGCACAGGCTGCTTTATGCTGATGAACATCGGCAATGAATTTATCGAATCAAAAAACAACTTACTCACTACCATTGCCTGGAAGATCGACGGGCAAACACAATACGCGTTTGAAGGGAGCATTTTTATAGGCGGCGCGGTAGTACAATGGCTGCGGGATGGCTTGGGGGTGATCAAAACCTCATCGGAAGTAGAAAAATTGGCGCTCAATGTACCTGATACTGGAGGCGTTTACTTTGTGCCCGCCTTTGCAGGTTTGGGAGCACCATACTGGGATGCCGAAGCGAGAGGAACGATTGTAGGCCTAACACGCGGTTCTACATCAGGACATATTGCCCGGGCGTCGTTGCAATCTATAGCTTATCAAACTATGGATGTACTTAAAGCGATGGAAGCAGATGCAGGCATGCCGATAAGAGAACTACGTGTAGACGGAGGTGCGACGGCCAACAACCTGCTGATGCAATTCCAGGCGAATTTACTGAACTGCAAAGTGATCCGGCCAAATGTGGTGGAAACAACTGCACTCGGAGCTGCTTACCTGGCCGGATTAGCTGTCGGTTATTGGAAAAACCGGGAAGAAATTCAGCAATTATGGCAAGCTGAGAAGGAGTTCATTCCGACTGTTACACCCGAAATTGAAAAAGGAATTAAAGGCTGGAAAAGAGCAGTGAAAGCGGCGCAGGCATGGAGCAGTGGAGAGAGCCAAGAGTAAAGAGCCAAGAACCAAGATAAGAACGAGAATTGTATCTTGATTCTTGTATCTTGACTCTTGATTCTAAAAAAGATAAACCTATATACAATGTCACCATTCATGGCCGAATTGATCGGCACAATGCTGCTCATACTGTTAGGCGACGGTGTGGTAGCCAATGTTTTGTTAAATGATACCAAGGGCAACAATAGTGGTTGGATAGTGATCACCACCGGCTGGGGCCTGGCTGTTTTTGTGGGAGTAACTGTTGCGGGGCCTATCAGCGGTGCGCACTTAAACCCGGCTATTACCATCGGACTAGCTATTGCAGGGAAGTTTGCATGGGCCAGTGTCGGATCGTACATACTGGCTCAAATGATCGGTGCCATGCTAGGCGCGTTCCTGGTTTGGCTGATGTATTATGATCATTTTCAAAAAACAAACGACCCCGGCTCTGTGCTGGCGGTATTCTGTACCGGTCCGGCCGTGCGCAATTATCTGTCGAATATCATAAGTGAAATTATTGGTGCCTTTGTGCTGATATTCGTTGTATTTTACATCACAGGGGCTGAGATAACACCTTCTAAAACGCCGGTTGGCTTGGGATCTGTTGGTGCTATCCCGGTAGCGTTTTTGGTTTGGGTGATCGGTCTTTCCTTGGGTGGGACAACCGGCTATGCTATTAATCCGGCCCGTGATCTTGGGCCACGTATCATGCACGCCATTCTGCCTATCAAAAGCAAAGGCACGAGCGACTGGGCCTATGCCTGGATACCAATACTCGGGCCTATTATCGGGGCTGCGGTAGCCGCCTTGTTATATATGAATTTGCATTAATGATATTATCTACTATGAAAAAGTTCTGGGTTGTGTTGTTGGGATGCTTGTCTGCAATTATCTGCAAGGCACAGGAAAAACCAGTCATTATTGGTTATGTGGGGGGATTTAAAGGATTGATCAATGTGAACGTTTCGCCGCAAAAGCTATCGATTATAAATTATGCTTTCGTCGACGTGAAGAGTAATCGTGCCTGGCTGCATCATGAAACAACCGATACTGTCAATTTTCGCAAACTAAACGACCTAAAAAAGCAGAATCCGGCGCTGAAAGTAGTCATTTCTATCGGAGGCTGGACCTGGAGCGGTAAATTCTCAGACGCGGTATTGACCGACACTGCACGCGCTGCCTTTGCAGCGAGTGCCGCGGATATTGTTCGTAAGTACGACCTGGATGGCATTGACATCGATTGGGAATATCCTGCCAGGAAAGGACTGAAAGGCAATATCTTTCGACCCGAAGATAAAGTGAATTACACACTCATGTTCCGCGACTTGCGCCGTGCATTGGATAGCATCAAGATACAAACCCATAAGTCCTATTTGCTTACCTGTGCGGTAGGTGGGTTCAAAGATTTTGTGGACAACACCGAAATGGGCAAAGCCGCACAATACCTCAATTATATCAACCTGATGACTTACGATTTCAATGAAAAAGTAGCAAGTCACCATACCAATCTCTATAAATCAAAAAAATATAAGGGGAAAAACAGTGCCGACAAAGCTGTTGATGAATTTATAGCTTCAGGCGTACCTTCTGAAAAGCTGGTGATGGGCATGGCTTTTTATGGCAGGACATATAACCTGGCTTCAGATACCAAAGAAGGCATCGGCGATAGTATCGTCAACCGTGATAAAGGTTGGGGCTATACTGTAATCAGGGATAGTCTTGTCAACCAAAATGGCTACATAGCCTATCGGGATAAAAAAGCAAAGGCACCTTACCTGTACAATGCTGTTAAGCGACAATTTATTACCTATGACGACGAATGGTCGGTCAAAAAAAAATGCAAATATGTATTGTCGCACAAAATGGGTGGGGTAATGTTTTGGGAATACAGCTCTGACCCAAAAGAGTATTTACTAAATGAAGCCGACGCCATGTTATGGCGATGAAAACCACCAGCTTAAGGCAAAAACAGGCACCGTACCAACACTGTTTCTGATGCGTAAAACTACGCGACATTTGGCAGGTGTTAGTCACATTTGTTTATAATTATCACTGTAAATGAGCATTTTACGACTCATCCCACTTGAACTTTTACTCGCGTGCACCGTATCACCTTTATTGTAAGTAATCAATAAATCCTATTTTTAGTCCGAAATCCCTAAAAACCCTACTATTTATTATGGAAACTCAAGAAAGAAAACCAGTACTTACCGGAAGAGAAGGAGCGGAGATTGACATTAAACAGGCAAAAGATTGGACCAAACACCATCGCGAACGTAATCCGGGCGGCGTAGTATCACAATTTTTTGGTCGCGAAATTTTAGAAAAAATTCTGAGCCAGCCAGATTGCGTAGGCCTGCGTTTCTATTACGCTAATGCCAGGCCAGCAAGCTCATGGCAACGTTTTACGGCTAAGCTTTTCCCGAGAGCAGAAGGAGAATTGCACCTGATCTTTACAGGCGTAAATCATTTTGGACAGGATCAGCTACCATCACCTGGTACCCAGGTAGAAGCATTCGCTTTGAAAACCACAGCAGCTGCTACCGGTGCCTCTACAGCGGGCGCCATTGGTGAACAATCGGTACCATGTCCCGGCGGAGCAGGATGCCCTCAAACCGGACTTTAGTAGTAACTTATAGATAAATAAGCAGGAATGTCCATTGCTGTTGTATTAAGAGATATTTCCGCCATCTCGGGTATTTTTCCTGTAATTGCGGCCGTGTATAATTATCGCCATCTTGATTCGGTTTTAAGACTGATGGCGATTTTTTGCCTGATGTCAATTATCCCCGATTTTGTTGGATTAATTACCACTTCTCTTAACATCGTCTTCAACGATCTTTTTTTGATCCACCTTTTCGATATAATGGCAGCAGTATTTTTTACTTTGATTTATCAACGGGCATTTTATAAACAGGCCTTCAAGAAAATGACATTGATATTCGGCATCACCGCTTTTGCAGGGATGATCTTCAATGTCATTTTCATTGAAAGTATATGGTCATTCCCCTCTGTTTCCAATACCATCTTATCCGTGTTGCTTATTATTTTATCCCTGGTCTATTTCTACGAGCTGTTAAGCCGGCAGGAGTTTACTTATATTGAAAAGCAAGGCATGTTTTGGATAAACTCAGGGGTACTTTTTTACTATGCTATCACTATCTTCCTGTTCATGCTGTATAAGAAGATGAGTGATGCTGACAGGCCTAATTATTACATGATGCAATCGGTGACGAATATTATTGCTAACTTAATTTTTTCAGTCGGATTACTTTGCAAGCCCCAGAATCACAAAACACACTGATCCCGGTTTTGATAACAGGCACACTTGTGGTTATCATCCTGGTTGTGTTCTTATTTCTCTTCGTTATTATTTACCAGCGAAGGATGATAAAGAACCAGGTGATCTTGCGTCAACTGCATGACGAAAAGCAAACAGATCTGTTAAATGCAGTTTTCGAAACCCAGGAAACCGAGCGCAAGCGGCTTGCCGAGGACCTGCATGATAGCGTTGGTCAGGTATTATCAGCAATCAAACTTAACCTGCATCGTCTGGATAAGATCATCGAAAACGATGGCCCTAAAAGTTTGCTGTTAGATACCCGCAAACTTACCGATGAATGTATTCAGGAAATCCGCAACATTATTCATAATGTATTGCCACCTGTCCTTACCGATTTTGGTTTGATAGATGCCCTGCAAGCATTGTGCGAGCGCCTGGAAAAGAATACCGATATCAACATCAGCTTTACCAAAGAGATGCCGAACGACCGGTTTTCCCCTGAAATAGAAGTTACTCTTTATCGTATAGCCCAGGAATTATTTGGCAATGCTGTGAAACACTCGGGTGCAACATCTATACAATTAAATTTGACCCGGGAGAACGGCACTTTGATGATGTCATTCAGCGACAATGGCGTCGGTTTCGACCCTGATAATATAAAGCATGGCTTCGGGTTAAAGAACCTGGAGAGCCGGACTCAGTTTATAAACGGTAAAATACAGACCTACACCAAACCTCACAGCGGAACTCTGACGACCATAAAAGTGCATTTACCCTGATTATTAATTATATTCACTAATTTTAGCCTGTCTATGAAGCAGATAAATCTGGCAATCGCGGATGATCATAAAATTTTCAGGAACGGCTTAAAAGCTACGCTGGAAGATTGCCCCGACTTTAATCTCGTGATCGAAGCCTCAAACGGAAAGGAGCTGATCGGCTTGCTGGCCGACCGGAAACCCGACATCATCTTAATGGATATAAAAATGCCCGAGATGGACGGCATGCAAACTACCGCATATGTTCATCAAAATTTTAAGGATATTAAGATATTGGCGCTATCCATGCACAATGAGGATAAGTATATTGTGGATATGATGAAAGCGGGCGCTTCTGGTTACTTGCTCAAAAACGCGGAGCCGGAAGAGATCATCGATGCCATATCTACCGTTTATAATAAGGGCTTTTATTTTAATGAGCATTTGTCAGTAACCCTCATTAAACAATTGGTTGGCCCCGGCAGCTATAACGAAGGCGGTGGACAGTATGCCGTCGACCTGAATGACCGCGAAATAGAAGTGCTGCGCCTTGTTTGCCAGGAATGCTCTAACCAGGAGATTGCCGACAAGATATTCCTGAGCGTGCGAACCGTAGAAGGCTACCGCGCCCGATTATTCGAAAAAACAGGTTCAAAAAATTTGGTGGGACTAGTGATCTTTGCGATAAAACGGGGAATTATTAGTGTGTGAGTGATGTCAGAGGTTTGAGCTCAGGCGTCTGAAAAAAAATACAAAAACTTCCGACTTCTGATTTCCGACTTCAACATTACCTTTGCTCCATGGACACCATCACCTGGCACGATTTTGAGAAAGTAGAACTACGCGTCGGAACGATACTCGAAGCACTTGATTTTCCCGAAGCACGGAAACCGGCATTTAAAGTCCGGGTAGACTTTGGGCCCTTTGGTATCAAATGGTCGAGCGCACAGATCACCAAACATTATACAAAAGAGCAATTGCTTGGCCGGCAAATTGTGGGGGTGATCAATTTCCCTAAAAAACAGATAGCTACTTTTATGTCCGAGTTCCTGGTTACTGGGTTTGCCGATGAGAACGGCGATATCGTTTTAACCGCCATTGAACACCAAGTGCCTAATGGCAGTAAATTAATATAATGCGCTACTATAATTTTGATAAGGAAGAACCCGCTATATCGCCCGATGATTTTTTCATGAACGAGGCGCTGAAGGAGGCTAAACTGGCACTGGCAGAGGATGAGATCCCCATCGGTGCAGTTGTGATTTGCAACGGAAAGATCATTGGCCGCGGGCATAACCTTACCGAACGCCTGAATGATGTCTCCGCACATGCAGAAATGCAGGCCCTTACCGCTGCTGCCAACTTTTTAGGCGGGAAATACCTGCGCGATTGTACGCTGTATGTTACCCTTGAACCTTGTGTAATGTGTGCCGGAGCCTGCTACTGGTTTCAGCTGAGCCGGGTAGTTTTTGGCGCTTATGATACACGTATGGGATTTGGCAGATTGAATCAGAAAGTAACCCATCCGAAAACACTGATCACGGGCGGTATCCGCGAGAATGAATGTGCTGAATTGGTACGTTCGTTCTTTAAAAGTAAGCGTTCAAAATAGCCAAAACTCAACCTAAAATTGACAATATTTTAGAACAATTATCATTCCCATACCTTTATATTTGTACCTCAACGATCGTTAACCTTTAAAATAAAACATTATGGCATTCACACTACCGGCATTGGCCTATGCAACTGATGCTTTGGAACCTCACATTGATAAAATGACAATGGAGATCCACCATGGAAAACACCACCAGGCTTATGTTACTAATTTGAATAAGGCACTTGAAGGAAAGCCTGAAGCAAACAGCAGTATCGACGATATCATCAAAAACATCTCTAAATTCCCACCGGCGGTACGTAATAATGGCGGTGGTCACTACAACCACTCATTGTTCTGGACCTGGTTGTCACCAAGCGGTGGCGGCGAGCCAACCGGCGCGTTGGGCGACGCTATAAAAAGCACTTTCGGTTCATTTGCCGATTTCAAAACCAAATTATCTGAAGCTGGTGCAACCCGTTTTGGTTCAGGCTGGGCATGGTTAATTGTAACTGCTGATAAAAAATTAGCCGTTACTTCAACTCCTAACCAGGACAACCCGCTGATGGACATTGCAGAAGTAAAAGGCACCCCGATCTTAGGTATCGACGTTTGGGAGCACGCTTACTACCTGAAATATCAGAACCGCCGTCCTGATTACTTAGCTGCTATCTGGAACGTGGTTAACTGGAACCATGTGTCTGAATTATACACTAAAGCTATCGGTTAATTTCCGGGCATTAAATAAAATAAGAACGGCAGGATAATTATTCTGCCGTTTTTTGTTCATACTAAACTTTACTTCCATGAAAGCCGTAGTTCTTGAAGCCGCAGATAAGCCGCTTGTATATAAAGAGGTCGACACACCCACATTGGCAGCCGATGAAGTTTTGGTGCAGGTAAAAGCAGCCGCACTCAACCGACGCGATTACTGGATCACCGTAGGTAAATATGCCGGAATAAAATATCCATCGATTTTAGGTTCAGATGGATCAGGTGTTGTGGCACAAATCGGTGATAGTGTAGATAAGTCGTGGCTAAACCAGGAAGTTATCATTAACCCCTGCCATAATTGGGGGAATCATCCGGATTATCAAAACCGCGATTTCAGCATATTAGGTCTTCCGGAAGACGGCACTTTTGCCGAATATGTGAAAGTAAAAGCCGAATACCTGTATCATAAACCATCACACCTAAATTGGGAGCAAGCAGCGGCATTGCCTTTGGCTGGATTGACAACCTATCGGGCTTTGTTCACCAAAGCGCAGGCAAAAAAAGGAGATACGGTATTGATAACGGGCATCGGTGGCGGCACGGGCACCTTTGCGTTGCAGTGGGCTTTGGCTGCTCGATGCAAAGTTTTTGTCACCTCAGGATCGGGCGAGAAAATACAGCGGGCAAAAGAAATGGGAGCATCGGCCGGAGTTTGCTATAAAGCGCAGGACTGGGCGCAGGAGTTGCAACATTTTTCAGGCGGATTTGATGTGATCATCGATAGCGCATTGGGAAATGGCTTCGAAAAGCTATTGGATCTGTGCAAACCTGGTGGCCGCATTGCATTTTTCGGTGGAACAGCGGGAAATATTCCACCGTTAAACGGCCGGAAAATATTTTGGAAACAGCTGCAAATACTGGGTACTACGATGGGTTCACCGGATGATTTTAGAGGGATGGTAGATTTGGTGAATAAGCACAAGATCGTACCGGTAGTTGATGAGATATTTCCGTTAGCCAATGCTCAGAAAGCGATAGATAAAATGGAGAATTCATCACAGTTTGGGAAAATAGTGTTGACTGTATGACGTTTTAGGAGACTCCTATGGAGTCCACAACTTCTTTTTTATATTGTATCGTCCTAAAAAAAGTTTACAGTTTTTACATAGTCCTGTTATGTACTTACAGGTGAATTACAATCCTGTAATGGGTTTACAATTTTAGTGTTTTTATAATAATAGTTCTTCCATAGTTTTT
>Ga0310811_10008674_pt1 | contig 13078 bp, 14 predicted proteins | sample YCmetagenome_FD_207642 | JGI IMG/M metagenome (GOLD analysis project Ga0310811, IMG submission 207642) | Soil microbial communities from experimental microcosm in Duke University, North Carolina, United States - YC | ecosystem: Engineered > Artificial ecosystem > Soil microcosm > Unclassified ...
ACGATCAAGATGTTCGGCCCCGAGATGGATGCTCTTGTCGATCGCAAGCTGAAAGACCCGGAATGGGCCTATCTGCGCACTGACAGCGCCCAGGTTCAGGGCTTTTTGGGGTTCGGTAGCTGATGGCCGGGATCGCGACGACCACGGACCTGATCTCGGCTGTCACTGAATGGCTCGCTCGCGACCAGGATACGACGCTGGTCGCTCGCATCCCGACGTTCATCCAGTTTTGCGAGGCCAAGCTCAATCGCGGACTCTTTGTCCGGCAGATGGAGCAGCGGTCGTCGGCGACGCTCAGTTCTGGCGTGGACGATGCCGAGTTCGTGTTGCTGCCTCCAGATTTCCAGTCGATGCGCCGCGTGCGTCTGTCGAGCGTGACCGGGAAGCCGTGCCTTGAGTTCATGTCCGGCACGCAGATGGACGAGTTCCGGTTCACGAATGGCAACGCGACCGGCCAGCCGCAGTTTTTCACCATCTTCGGCTCTGAGATGGAATTGGCACCGACGCCGGACCAGGCATACACGCTTGAGATGGTCTATCGGATGGTCATTCCTCCGCTGGCGTCCAATGCGTCCAACTGGCTGCTGGAGCTTGCGCCCGATCTCTACCTTTATGGAACGCTGCTGGAGTCCGCCCCATACATCCAGCAGGACGCGCGGATCAACACCTGGGGCCTCGGCTTCAAGACCGCGCTTGACGGCCTGAACAACCTCGGCCTGACCTCAACCTTCAATGCAGGACCGATGAACATGCGTATCTCGGGGGTGACCCCGTGACGCTGAAGATCAACCATTCGTTCGTCTCTGGAAAGCCGGTCGGAACGGATTCGACGCGCATCTACAGCGACAGTTGGAACGCCGATCACGCAATTACCGGCACGGCCGACGCGACCCAGCTCAATCCGAACGTCGTGCAGGCGGTCGTCAGCGATACCAACGTTACGGGCTCGATCGCGGCACAGACGTTGACGCTCAGCTGGAGCGGCCAGCTTGGCGTCTCCCGCGGCGGCACAGGCGCGAACCTGAGCGCGACGGGCGGGGCAGGGCAGTATCTCAAGCAATCGAGCACTGGCGCGGCCGTCACAGTCGGAACGATCCCTGCATCGGATATCGTCAGCGGCACCGCTCTGACGCGGACCAATGACACCAATGTCACCCTGACGCTGGGCGGGACTCCCGCAACTGCGCTCTTGCAGGCCACGTCGATCACGGTTGGCTGGACGGGAACGTTGGCGGCAAGCCGCGGCGGCTTTGGTGCCGATGTCAGCGCTCAGTCTGGTGTTCCGATCTTCACAACCGGCGTGCCGACGTTTACGTCAACGACGGGCAGCGGAAGCATTGTGCTGGCCACGGGGCCGACGATCACGTCGCCAACTATTGGCGGCACGGGTCTCACGCTCAATGGTTCAACGTCGGGCACGACCTTACTCAGGCCGAGCGCAGTCGCCAGTGGCACCCTGACGCTACCGGCCACGACCGACACGGTGTGCGTTGTGGCCGGTGGTCAGACCCTGACCAACAAGACGATTAACGGATCGAGCAACACGATCACGAACGTCTCGCTCTCGACGGGCGTCACGGGAAACCTTCCTGTCGGCAACCTGAACAGCGGCACTTCTGCCTCGTCTTCGACCTTCTGGCGCGGGGATGGAACCTGGGCCACGCCTTCCGGCGGCGGCAACGTCTCGAACTCAGGTACGCCGACCTCTGGGCAGTTTGCCGTCTGGACGAGCTCGACCGTCATTCAGGGCGTGTCGGCCGCTTCGAAATCGGATCAACAGTCCGCAACGAGCACGACGAACGCTGTCACGCCTTCGCAGCAGCAGAGTCATCCGAGTTCGCCCAAAGCATGGGCCTATTATACGCAGAGTGGCGGCACCTATACGCTGGTGGCGTCCTACAATGTCACGAGCCTGACGAAGAACAGTACCGGCAATCTCACGATCACATTCTCAACCGGATTCGCCAGTGCAGCGTATGCTGTTGTTGCTACTTCTGAAAGCGCTTCGCTCGCGATCACCTGTTTTCCGATCACTGCGACGACTGCGGCTATCCGAGGCGTCAACTTCTCTGGCACCCCAACCGATTGCGGGTTCAGCATCGTGGCGTTTGGGGCTCAATAGTGGCTCGCTACGGCACATTCGACGGCAACGCCTTCGACGATGACACGTTCGATACGGACATCTTTGAGCCCGTCAATCCGCCGGGCTCGAATTGGACCGCCAAGCCAAATCCCTCCAGCATTTGGACCCCAAAAACGCCTCCGATGACCCCTTGGGCCCCTAACGATGACGACGGTTTCTGATGGCGCTACTGCAGTGGGGTGATTATCGTCCTGATACGAGTGATTATCAGGGAACGAGCGTTCACGCGATCAACAACGTCATTCCGCGTGGGGATGGTTATGGGCCGTTTCCGTCGTTCGCGGCGTATACCCAAGCGCTTCCTGCAGCCTGCCGCGGTGCCTTCTATGCCCTGAAGTCGGACGGCTCGGTCCTGACCTTCGCAGCGACCGCCAGCAAGCTCTATCTGCTGAACAACACGAACTATAGCTGGACAGACGTTTCAAAGGGAGGGGGCACTTATACCGCCCCGACCTACGGTTCTCAGGCGGCGAATTGGCAGTTCGCACAATTCGGCAGCCTGGTGTTTGCGACGCAGGCAAATACAGTCCTGCAAGTCTATGATCTCTCTTCATCGAGCGCCTTTGCGGACTGTGGTGGTTCTCCTCCGCAGGCGGCCTATGTCAGCGTCGTCGGGCGTTTCCTGGTGCTGTCCGGTCTGCTGTCCCAACCGTACCGGATCCAGTGGTCCGGCCTGAATGCCACGACGACTTGGACGAGCGGCGTCAACAGCTCGGACTTTCAGGACTTCCCTGACGGCGGCATCGTCCGCGGTGTTGCCGGCGGCGAATACGGGATCATCTTCCAGGATCAGGCGATCCGGCGCATGTCCTATGTGCCGGGTTCTCCGCTGATCTTCCAGATCGACCGCATGACGCAGGACAAGGGTTTGTTTGCGCCGTATTCGATCATTCGGGCTGGCGAGAAAATCTTCTTCTATGCCGGGCAGGGCTTCCACAAGATCGAGCCCGGCGGAGTGCCTGAGCAGATCGGCCGTGAGAAGGTGGATCGGACGTTCTTGGCTGATCTCGATCGTGGCAATCTTCAACTCTTCATGGGGGCCGCTGATCCGCGCTCAACAAAGGTCTATTGGGCCTATCGATCGGCCAATGGCGTGAACCCGGCCAACTATGACAAGGTCATCGGCTATGACTATCTGCTCGACAGGTTCTTCCCGCTGTCGGTCGCGGGCGAATACCTCGTCGACATTTCGCAATCGGGCCTGACGCTCGAGGGGCTTGATACGATCTCGTCCTCGATCGACGCGATGACGCTTTCGCTGGATTCCTACGCGACCGCGGTTCAACCGCAGATCGCACAGTTCAGCGCGCTGACGCATGTCCTCGGGTTCTTCGCTGGCGCTCCGATGGAGGCTACGTTGGAGAGTGCGGAGCAGGCTGCGGAAGGCCGGCGCGTGACATTGCGTGGCTTTCGGCCGATCACGGACGCGACGACCATTTACGGCTCGGTCACCTATCGTGACACACAGGCGGCGGACTCGATCCAGGGTACGGAAGTCCTCGTCAATGCCCGGACTGGCCGCTGCGATATGATGAGAGACGCGCGGTATATCCGCTACAAGAACCGCATCCCGGCGGGGGCAAACTGGAATTATACGGTCGGCGTCGATCCTGACGTGACGACGAACGGTGCAACATGACCGTTCTTCTGCCGGCCATCACTGAAACTGATCTGACAAAGATTAACCTTTGCATTCAACAGTTGGGCGCGGGCCGATCGAACGCGGTCGGGACCGTAACGCTGACGACGAGCGCGGCAACAACGGTTGTGAACACGCTCACGGGTCTTTGTGCTCCGGGTTCTGTGCCGATCCTTGTCCCGACAACGGCCAATGCGGCGGCTGAGGTCGGCAACGGCACCATGTATGTGTCCTCGGTCGGATTGAACACGTTCACGATCACCCACGCCAACAGCGCCACAACTGGCCGGATATTCCTTTGGGCGATCCTCGGTTGATCTGCGTCGATCCTGAGCAGATCCACAAGATCTGGCACCACACCAAGCCGCTTGTGTTTTCTGCAGGTCTTAGGACGGGGCTCAGCAACCCGGAAGATACTGAGTTTGAAATTCTTCGGGGAGAGCAGCTGCTGTGGATCGTATGGGACGGCAGCGAAATAGTTGCGGCGGCTTCAACGCGACTTTCGAACGGCATTTGCACATTCACGTCATGCGGCGGCAAGAACATGAGACAGTGGGTGAAATTCTTCCCACAAATTGAAGAGTTTGCAGAGCGTGAAGGATGCCGCTTGCGCATTTCTGGAAGAAAAGGCTGGGAGCGTATTCTGAAGCGCTTCGGCTACCGAGCTAAATACGTGATCTTGGAAAGGTAAAAGTGATGGATGGCGAGTCGAAATCCAGCACCACCCAGAGCTCTACAACGTCGCCATGGGCGCCGACGCAGGGGCTGCTTGGCAACATCATCAATCAGCTCGGCGCAACCAGCAGCAATACTGGGTTGACCGGCGCCCAGAGCGGGGCGCTGGACACGATCACGAACAACTCGAATGCAGCGTCCGGCCTCTTCGCGCCCCAGCAGTCGAACTATGCGCAGTCCCTCTACAATGGCGGCGGCGCGCTGAACCAGGCTGGGAACGTCAACCAGAACTATCAGAACTACTACAATCAGACCAATCCGCTGGCCTCGAACACGAACTACAACCCCTATGACACTCCGGGGTTCAAAGACGCGATCAACACGGCCACGTCGGACATCACGAACCAGGTCAACGGATCGTTTGCCGCGGCCGGTCGGGATTTCTCGGGCGCCAACTCGCAGGCACTGGCCCGCGGTCTGACCCAAGGTCTCGCTCCGACGATCGCGGCTCAATACAATCAGAACGTCCAGAACCAGCAGGGCGCGGCCGGAAATCTCTACAACGCCGGCAACACGAACGCTGGCATCCTCTCCGGCCTTCAGCAGCAGTATCTGACGAACCAGGGCGCTGGATTGAACGCGGCGAGCGGCGGTCTTGATCTCTCGAATGCTGGCGCAAATGCCACGTTGGCGGCGGAAGCGCAGCGGTTTGGCATTCCGATCCAGAACTTGGGCTTGCTCGCTAACATCGGTATTCCGATCGCTGGGCTCGGCTCGCAGTCCACGGGCCAGAGCAACACGACGAACCAGATGTCAGGCGCGCAGCAGTTCGGTACGATTGCGGGCGGCATCGGCAGTCTGTTGGGCAATTTCGGCACTGGCCGGGCATTTCCGAAGCTTTTTGGTTGAGGACGAAATAGATGGGGCTCTTGGATTCCCTGCTCTACAATTCCAACAGCTACGGCGGACAGGGCGGTGGCTTGCTCGACTTCTTGCGGTCAACGCAGATGCAGCAAAACAACTACCAGCCGAGCCCGGGTTTCGATGCGCCGCCCGCGACCTTTGCCGATCGGTTCAACGCCATCCCTGGCGCACCGCAGCCGGTTCAGCCTTCGGGGCGCCAGTTCGATACTGCGACGTTTGATCCGGCAACCTACGCGCCGAACCAGGCGCAGCCCATCGGGGTTGGCGGCTATCAGATGCCCCGAATTGGCAATGCCGACCAGTTCTCGCCGCAGCAGGGCATGCTTCCCCCGAACGCGCAGCCCGCGCAGGGGCAGGCGCCGCAGATGGCTCAACAGCCTGCCCAACAGCTCGCTCAGCAGCCGCAAGAAGCACTTCCGCCCGCCTTCGGCGGCGGCGGCTATCTTGATCGGCTCCAGAATGGCGGCAGCCTGATCGGGTCGCTATTCCAGAGCAGCACGCCACAGCAGCAAAACCTCACGGCGCAGTATAGCGCTCTGAGGCAGGCTCTTCTTGCAAACGGAGAGAATCCGCAGGCCGCCGCCTCAAAGGCGATGGTCGCGGTGATGAACCCGGAAGCGGCCAAGACGATCATTCCGGAGCTATTCACGAACCGCGAGAAATGGTCAAAGATCGGCATCGATCCGACGACGGGTCAGGAGCTCTATGGCTTCGTCAATGAGCGCGATCAGACCATTAACGGCAAGCCTGCGTCAGTGGCTCCAACGGCCGCCAACTCGACGATGGGCGATCCGAGCCTCACCGGCGACGCATATTTGCAGAGCCTTCCGGAAAGTATTCGGTCACAAGTCAAGGCGGTCGTGGAAGGCCGCATGCAGCCTCCGAGTGGGTTCGCGCTGAAATCGCCCCAGATCCAAGCCCTGATGCGCGCGGCCGCCCAATACGAGCCGGGCTTCGACCTGACGAAGTGGGGCGCTCGGGCCGCGACCGCAAAGGACTTCGCGTCGGGGCAGGCAGCCAAGAACGTCACGTCGCTCAATACGGTCGTCGGCCATCTCGCCGACCTGAAGGAGAAGGCGGACGCGCTCGACAACTACCAGATCCCGACCGTCAACTCGGTGAAGAACGTCTTCAACTCCGAAACGGGCGATCCGCGGGTTAACAACTTCAACTTGGCCCGGAACGCTGTCGCCGATGAACTAGCCAAGGTCTTCAAGGGCTCGGGCATTTCCGACCATGAAATCGCGCAGTGGAAGGGCACGCTCAATGCCTCGCAGTCTCCCGACCAATTGAAGGGCGCCGTCAAGACCGCGATCGGCCTGATGGAATCCCGGCTCTATGCCCTGAACGATCAGCGCGACCGCGGCATGAACACGTCCAGCCAGGCGCGCGATCTTCTGACCGACAAGTCCAAGGCCGCACTTGCCAAGATCGAGGCTTGGGCGAACGGTGACGCTGCGACTAAGAGTGAAGCCAAATCGGCAGTCACGGAAGGCGCAACAGCGACGAACCCACAAACGGGCGCCAAGATCGTCTTCAAGGGCGGCAAGTGGGTGCCGGCACAATGAGCGAACTTCCTGCGGGCTTCGTCCTCGATCAGCCGGCCGACACGGGTCTGCCGTCCGGCTTCGTGCTCGACAAACCATCAACGGCTGAGGACGTGGCAAAGAGCGCGGGCGCCGGTCTCGCCAATGCCGCAGCCGGGACAATCGGTGCAGTCGGCGATGCGCGCAGCTTGCTAGGAAGCGCTGTCGATTATGCTGGTTCAAAGCTCGGCTTTGATCCATCGACCGTGAAGAACGTGGCAAATGCCGCTAGTTATGTGCTGCCCGGCGGGCGTTTGCTTGCTAACGCGCCGACTTCGCAAGATGTCCTGAATACCGTCAAGAACAACGATCCGAGCAATCTTGCATTTTATGACCCGAAAACGCTTGCTGGTGCATATACCAAAACTGGCGCGGAATTTCTCCCGGGGATGCTGGCTGGCGGTGAAGGGGGGCTTGGAGCTCGTTTCGTCCGAAATGTTGCTCTGCCCGCCATTGGAAGCGAAACTGCAGGACAGATCACCAAAGGTACGGCTGCAGAGCCTTACGCGCGGCTCGCGGGAGCGCTGCTTTCGCCAAGCGTAGAGGCGGTTGCGCGGCGCGCGGTTACCCCGTTGCCGGCTTCGGCCGAACGCCAAGCATTGGCAGAAACCCTTCGCAATGAAGGCGTGCCGCTTACTGCGGGGCAATCCTCTGGCAGCAAGCCGCTGCAATGGATGGAAAGTGCACTAGGTGACACGCCTGGCTCGGGCGGCGCAGCTGCGCGCGTCATGGAAAATCAGGCCGAAAACTTTACTGCAGCAGCGCTGCGGCGCGCCAGCATTGACGCCAATCGCGCTACGCCTGACGTCATCGATAACGCTTTTACCCGCATCGGTGGTGATATTGAGGGAGTCGGTCGTCGCAATAATGTGCTGCCGACCGCTGCATTCAACAATGAACTGGGGCGCGTCGAACGCAACTACAACAACCTTGTGAGTCTATCCAATCGCGCTCCTGTCGTCGCCAATACCATTGATGATCTTCGGGGAATGATCGCGACGGGGCGGATCGATGGCCCTCAGTTCAATGCCATCACGTCCCGTTTGGCGACCCAAGCCAGAGGGACGACAAATGATCCTCATTTGCAGGCAGCCCTCCAAGGCATCCGGACCGCGCTTGATAATGCGATGGAGCGCACGCTGTTCCGCACGGGAAATCAGCAGGATATGCAAATCCTGCGAAATGCTCGGCGTGAGTACCGCAATCTGATCGTATTGGAACGCGCTGCGACCGGCGCCGGATCCGGCGCGGCTGAAGGTTTGATTTCACCATCACAGCTTCGAAATGCAGTTGTCCAGCAGAACCGCCGTGCATATGCCAGGGGCAATGGAGACTTTGCGGATCTGGCTCGAGCGGGCGAAGCGCTACTGAAGCCGTTGCCGCAATCCGGCACTTCGCCGCGCCACAACGTCACTCACATGCTGCAGACGATCGGAGCGATCGTTGGTGGGAGTTCGGGCGCCGCAGGTGGTCCAGGAGGCGCGGCTGCCGGCGCGCTGGCCGGATTGGCCGCTCCGGCGATTGCCGGTCGCGCACTGCTCTCGCGTCCCGTACAGGCCTATCTCGGCAATCAGGTGCTTGCGGCGCAACCCCGCGGCCAGATTGCCAATCGGGCACTCTCAAACGCGCTTCTGGCTAGCGCGGCGTTCCGCCCGCTTATGCTGCCAAGCCCGTAGTTCATTGAACATGCCCGTGAACACCAGCGCAGCGATGAAGCCAAGCATCGAGGCGAGATACCCGTTTGGGGTCCATTGCCAGTGAATATTCGACGCGACCACCGCAAATACGATCAGCCCTTGGATTAACCACCACATGGCTCTTGATCCTGAATATCTCGACGCAATCAAGAAGTCGGAAGGATATGCGCCGACCGCGTCGTGGGACTACAAACAGTATAGCTCGGGCTACGGTACAAAAGCCCAGCCGGGCGATGAAAACATCCCGCCGGATCAGCGGCAGGCAGTCTATGAACAGCGGTTTCAGGACGAGGTAGGTAAAGCCGCTGCCAGCGTTGACGCCTTCAATCCGAACATTCCTCCGGGTGTCCGGGCGGCGCTGACATCCCTTACATATAACGCCGGCCCCGGTTGGCAACAGTCCGGCCTCGGCGAGGCCATTAAGGCTGGGGATTGGGACAAGGCCCAGAGCATCTTCCTGCAGTACAACCATGCAGGCGGGAAGGTAGATCCAGGACTCACAGCGAGGCGCCAGCGAGAGGCGACCTGGTTCGGCAATCAACCAGCGGCTCAGCCGCAGGCCGCACCAGCGAGTCCGGCAGCGGCTACTAGCGCACCTCTGAACATTGCGCCGCAACAACAGCCGGTCTTTGCCCAAGCGCCTCAGGCCGCGCCGGATGCCGGCGGCATGGTTGCCCAAATGCCGACATTCCAGCCCCCGCAGGCTGCCCCAATTTTCTACGCCCAGCGCCGCAGTCCTGACCTGACCAGGCTCCGCGCCTCCTTGGCTCAAGCTCCGATTTTCTCACGAGGATAACCCGACATGTCGTTGCCGTTTTATAACTGGAGCAAGGTCGCGGCCAACAACGCGAACGCGGATTCGACGGTTAACTGGAACGAAGGCCAAAGCCCGTCGTCGGTGAACGACAGCGCCCGCGCCATGATGGCGAGCACGGCGGCGTTTCGGGATGACATTGCTGGGGCGATCGTCACGGCGGGCACTTCGACAGCCTACACGGTGTCCAGCTATCAGGTCTTCGACACGCTAGCTCACCTGGCCGGGCAGATGATCGCCTTCACCCCGCACACGACCCAAACCGGGACGTGCACGTTGAATGTGGACGGACTTGGTGCCAAGCCGCTCCGCTCGGCGCCGAGCGTTGAATTGCAATCGGGCACTCTCATTCAAGGGACGCCCTATACTGCAGTCTACAACAGCACGGATAGCGTGTTTTATCTGCACGGGTTCTTTGGCAATCCGTACAACATCCCGCTTGCCGGCGGCATGCTGTATTGGGGTAGCGTCGTTCCGAACTCGTCTTTCGCTTTTCCGGTCGGACAAGCGATCTCGCGCACGACCTACGCATCTCTTTTTTCCATCATGGGCACAGCTCATGGTGCCGGGGATGGATCGACGACGTTTAACCTGCCCGACCAGCGCGGTCGGGTCCCGGCGATGATCGATAGCGGCGCTGGTCGGCTCTCGTCGGTTGGCCTGAACGGAAACTTGCCAGTGATGGGAGGCGCCGGCGGCACCGAAAGCCACTCGATTGCACAAGCAAATTTGCCGAGCGTGAACTTTGCGGTCAGCAACGGTTCGCTTTCGGTCAATTCGACGGTTTCGGATGTCGTGCGATCCACCATCGGTACGACGTCCCTCAGTGGCACTACCGGCGGCTCGCTTGGCGCCTTTGCGAGTTCGTCCGGAAACCAGACCGCGACGATCACGTCAACCGGCACGGTCTCGGGGCAGACCGCGGCGTCGGGCGGCTCCGGCACAGCGCTCCCGACTCAGCCTCCGACCATTTGCTGCAATTACATCATCCGGATCATCTGATGGCTGATTTTGTCTCGCTCGCCGACTTCGGAGCCGTCAACGATGGCTCCGACACGGTGACAACGGCATGGAATGCGATGCTTGTCGCGGCAAAAACAAATGGCAAGCATATTAGCGTCCCAAAAGGTATCTATCGGTTCGATAGCCGCCCCGACACGATCGACTTCTGCGCGCATTGGCTTGGAGCAGGGCAGTCGAATACTGGCGCCATGCTGATCAAAAACTACAGCGATTCCGTCTATGGCCGCGGAATGATCGACCTCGTCCCGGGCTCTGATGGGACACGGTTCGGCGGCTTCTTCATCAAGAACGAGGTCGCTGGCGGGACAATAATCGCAGCGAAGGCGAGCGCTACCGCCACGATGACCAATCTGCTGATTGAGGATCTGAATCTCTCGACCACAGACAACGTTCTGCCTGACCATTACATCTATTTTGACGGATCGCTGAAGACGACCGGCGCGCTTGGATGCCGCGTCAATGCACTCCGCAACATCGTTCTGTTCGGAGCCACCTATGCGTCAGCCCTATTCAAGGGATGCAATGGACTCTGGTGGCACGGTGGCGGGGTTTATGCAGCCGGATCAACAACGCAGTATGCCGGCTCTGTCGTGGTCTCCGGAACATCTGACGTGACCAGCAACGGTATCCGGATCGACGTGCAGACCTGCAATCAACTGATCCTGTCGCACTGTTCTGACGTTCGCGCGACCTTCAACAGCATTGGCGCGCTGCTTGTCAATGGCAGCCCTATTTCCATCGTGAATGACGCGACGGTAACAAGATGCCGGATCGAAGGTGTGCTTCAGGGGGCAGCTCAATCGTCCTGGATTGACAGTTCCGTTTCTCCTTAAGGCTTGCGACCGTTGAACAGCGACGCTGGCACCAGAATGACAAGCGAGATGGCGATTATCAGCAACCACATAGGCGCCAGCATACAGTAGATCGCGGCCTTAGCCATTGCTTTGGCCGCTTTTCGTAAATTCCGCATTTCATACTCCGGCCCAACTGGGGCGGAATCTGCCTAACACAACCTCACCGGGAACATCAATGCCTGATCTCGCAGCCCTGAAGGCAGCGAATACCGCTCGCTGGGCGAAGGCCAAGCTGACGCGGAACTTTACGACCGTGGCAAAGCGATTGGTCGCGCCGGAGGCGAAGGCCCGCTACCAGGCCGTGTCGGCCAAGACCGGCGTTCCGTGGCCGTTTATCGCGGTCGCCCATGAGCGGGAAGCTTCACAGAACTGGAACACTCAGCTTGGGCAGGGCGATCCGCTCGGAAGCGTCTCCGTTCATGTTCCGAAGGGCAGGGGGCCGTTCAAGACCTGGGAAGACGGCGCCTATGACGCGCTGGTCAACTGCGCGCCCTTCGCTGCCAGAAACAAAGATTGGTCGGTTGGCGGTACGCTCACTATGCTCGAGCAATACAATGGGCTTGGCTACGCGAACAAGGGTCGTCCATCGCCGTACATCTGGTCCGGCACCGATCAATATGTCTCGGGCAAGTATGTTCGGGACGGTGTTTACGATCCAAACGAGGTGGATCAGCAGCTTGGCTGCGCGGGCCTGCTATTGGCGATGATGGCACTCGATCCAACCATCAGCTTCACTGGAGCTACTACCGCGCCGAAGCCTCCTCCGGCGCTTCCGCAAACCCCGTCAGTTACGTCTCCCGCCAAAGGCTCCCTCGGAGCCTTTTTTGTTGACCTGTTCAAATCGATCTTTGGAAGGAAATAACGATGCTCTGGCTTTGGCTGATCTTGATCGTGCCGGGTATGCTGTGTGCGTATTTCATGTTCCTGCGCCCGGTGCTCCATGCGATCCCGGCACTCAAGAACTTCTACGCCGAAGCCGATACGTTCTGGGGCAAGGTGTGGGCGCTCATGGGCCGCTCGGTCACGGTACTCTGGGGCCTGTTCCTGACCGGCATCGGAACCGTGTTCCAGTGGCTCGATCCTATCGCGACGGCGCTTGGCGATCCCGATCTTAAGGCCCAGGTCATGGATGCGTTGAAGAACAATCCGCAGTATCTCGCCTACGTGATGATGGGGATCTCAGCAATCACCATCGCTGCACGGCTGCGATCGGTCGGGAAGAGCTGACCGATGTGGGAGACCATCATCGGTTTCATCGGCGGTCCCGTCATCAAGGGACTGATCGATGCATATCGGGAAAAGCTGAAGGCTGGCAATGTCGATAACAAGATCGCTGCCGACCTTGCAGCGTCTGAAATTGCTGCGCAGACAGCCGAGACGCAGGCGCAGATGCAATTGCGCATTGCCGAGATCGGCCATCCTTGGGAACCGGAAAAGCTCGCGTTCTATATCTGCTTAGTGTTTTTTGCGAAGTGCGTGATCTGGGACACTGTCCTCGGGCTCGGCACAACGCCGCCGCTTAAGGGCGATGTCTCGATGTGGGCTGGGCTCGTGATGAGCTTTTACTTCGGAAAGCGCACCTTCGAAAATGTGGCTCGCATCATCAAGCGGTGAGGAGTAGGGCGCTGGGAATATCCTAGCACTTCGGCGGACGGCTAGGAGATTAAATGACAACGTACCAATGGGTGACGCTGGGACTCGGCGCTCTTGGGTTCTTGGTGAC
>Ga0310811_10008675_pt1 | contig 13078 bp, 13 predicted proteins | sample YCmetagenome_FD_207642 | JGI IMG/M metagenome (GOLD analysis project Ga0310811, IMG submission 207642) | Soil microbial communities from experimental microcosm in Duke University, North Carolina, United States - YC | ecosystem: Engineered > Artificial ecosystem > Soil microcosm > Unclassified ...
TGAGGTAGAGCACGAACCGGAACTCGCGCGCCGTTTTGCGCGAGGTGAGCTGCTGGGCGAGCAGGGTCGCGCGCAGGGCATCCTGGTTGCGCTTGTCGTGCACGGATGAGAGTTCGCGCAGAATGATGTCGGTCGCCGGCAGCAGTTTGTCGAGCAGGCGCGCATGCGCGAGCAGTGCCATGACCGCGGCGTCACCGGCGGCCGGCGATACCCGGCGGGCGAGGTCGTCCAATCGGTTCTGCACATCGCGCACGGCTGTCGCAGATGTGTTGAGCGTGAGGCGAAGCACCGCCCCACCGAGGGCACTGATCGCCGACGACAATGGAGTGGCCTCATCAGGTGCACTCAGATAGACGCTGAACCGGGCGAAATATGCGAGCGAATTCCGCAGCAGGGCGTTGTCGCTCTTGAACTGCTCTATCAGGTCTTCCTGCCGCAGCACGAAGGCCGCGAGGCGGCTGAGCGCGGGCTCCGCCGCCGTGTCGCCTGCGAGAATGATCTGAATGCGGTTGAGCGAGGCGTCCAACGCGTGCTCGTCGCGCACCAGCGGGTCATAGTTGCGCAGCAGTCCGGCCCGCGCGCTGAGCATGTCGTTGCGCAGCATTGCCTGGGCGGTCGCGAACCGATCGAGCTCGCCCAGCGCGAGATCGAAGCGCTCGGCGTTGGGGTTGAACGCACGGATCGACAGCCAGGTGAGCAGCGCGATCAGCAGCAGTGTGACCGTGGTGGCGGAAAGCGACCTCATTGCATCGGCGCGGTCACCGTGACGCCACGATACTTTCCGGTGAGCGTTCTGAGGAAAGCGGTGATGGCCGCGACCTGGTCATCGCTCAGTGTCTGATCGAGTTGCGCCACAGCCATCTGGCGGACGGCATCATCGAGTGTCGGAGCGCTGCCATCATGGAAATAGGGGGCGAGCACGGCGACGTTCCGCAGGCTTGGTACGCGCAGCACCTCGGGCCATGGCGAGGCGAGCGGGTGGAAGATGCCATGCCGTTCGTAGAGGTTGCCGCCGACGTTGACGCCCTGGTGACAGGCAACGCATCCGAGCGACTGGAACAGGACGTAGCCGTGCTGCTCCTCAGACGAAAGCGCGGTGCGGTCGCCCTTCAGCCACTGATCAAAGCGGCTGTCCGGCGTCAACAGCGAACCTTCGTAGACGGCGATCGCGTCGAGCAGACTGGACCTGTCGGGCTCCCGCCCATAGGCGTGCTGGAACTGCCGCACGATGGTGTGGTCGGCGCTCAATCTGCTGAGAACTTCGGCCACGCTGCTCGCCATGTTTTCCGGGTTCTCGATCGAGGCTTCGGCCTGCTCCTGAAGGGTGCGGACATTGCCTCGCCAGTTAAGGCGAAAGCTCAGCGCGGCATTGAATATGCTCAGCGTGGCGAGCGGCGGTTTACCGATGGCGCCGGAGACAGGATGAAGGTGGCCGTCGGCGCCATTGGTGTTGATGTCGTGGCACGACGTGCAGGCCAGCGTGCCGTCGTGCGACAGGCGGCGATCGTCGAACAGGTGCTCGCCGAGCGCGAGCCTGGCGGGTTCGGCTGCGGGCGGATCCGGGATCGCCGTGATCGGCTCCTGATCAGCGACGGGTGGCGGGGCATCCGCGTATGCGCTCGGTGCCTGTGCCGCGAGGTCGCTGACGAGGGTGAGCGATATGGCGGCAAAACACGCCAGCCACCGGGCGGCTCGCCAGGTGGCTAGAGCGGCGCGTCCGCCTGACGCTGCTACCATCCGCCGTGATCCAGGTATCGCTCGAGGTAGCGCTCGAGATCGTCAGGGTGATAGGGGGGCATGCCGATATCGCGCAGCGTCCTGTCGTCGAGCGTCTCCCGCTCGGGTCCCGGCGCGGCGTGGTCGGGGCGAGGCTGCGGGCGCAGCCGCGCCAGCCATCGTGCCAGGCGGACCGTGATCCCTTCGCGCGCTGGAGGCGGGGCAGGCGGCGGCTCGGACGCCTCGTCGGATTGCGGCTCGCGGCGCAAGGGCCAGGGAGCGATGGAGCCTGACTGCTGGTGATCGGCGTGCGCATCAGGCAGATCGATGAGGTATGGGCAGATCATCTCGCCATAGGCCGCAAGCCCATCGACGATAGACTTCGTCAGCCAGGACATGGCCGCCACCAATGGCCGTGGCTTCTGTCGTGGCCCCCACACGTGCAGGACCACGCTGTTCGCGGATGGTGCGTCGAGGTTGCTGAACCGACGGATTTCGGTGTTGTCGGCGGGCGTCGTGAACAAAATGCGCATCAGGCTTTCCCTTCGAATGCCGAAGGGGAGGCTGACGATGCCAGGTTGCGGAAGCATTCCGGCCTGCGGGAATATGGTTACGGCTGTAGCGATGATGATTGCATCCGGCGGATCGCCGGTTCCTCAGAGATGTTCGACGGGGAGGGTGAAGACGTAGCCGACGCCGCGCTCGGTCTGGATGATGCGCGGCGCGCCGGGGTCGCCTTCGAGCTTGCGGCGCAGTCGCAGGATCTGCACGTCGATGCTGCGATCGAACACATCCTCGTGGACCCGCGTCGCCTGGAGCAGGTGCTCGCGGCTGAGCGGCCGCTGCGGCGCGTCAAGGAATGCGATCAGGAGTGCGTATTCGCCCTTGGTGAGGGTGACAGGTGTGCCGCCGGGATCGGTCAGGCGGCGGGTGCGCCGGTCGAGTTGCCAGCCGCCAAACCTGAAGCGCCCGACTTCAACCGCACGCTGCCAGGCGGCGCGGCCGAGCTCCTGGCGGCGCAACACCGCGCGGATGCGCGCGAGGAGCTCGCGCGGCCCGAATGGCTTGGTGATGTAATCGTCGGCGCCGAGTTCGAGCCCGACCACGCGGTCGATCTCGTCGCGCCGGTGTCCGGTGGTGATGATCACCGGCACGTCGGAGCGGGCGCGGATGTCCCGCAGCAGGTCGAGGCCATCGTCGCTGCCGAGCCGAAGATCGAGGATGATGACGTCGGGTTTGCTGGCGGCCAGCTGCCGGTTCGCGTCGTCCCTGCACAGGGCGGACAGAACATGCACGTTGTGTGGCTCGAGATAGCCTCGCAGCATGTGCTGCATCGCCGCATCGTCGTCGATGACGAGCACACTTGGCGCGCGGGGGGTGGTGACGTTGTCGGCCTTGTCAGGCGTTGTGCTGCCGGCAAATCCCGGCGCTGGTGCCGCGAACATTGGTCATAACTCCACGGTTATGACGCATCCCCCGCAGGGCGCGCCGTTATGCGGCGCGGTGCTGCCAAAGCGTGGTGGGATTGACCAGAAGTCACGGCCCCACAGGCTGGTCCGACGCCAGCCGCCGTTACCGAGATTCGCCGCCCAGAAGGTGGGCAGTCGCGGAGTGATCTCAAGGGTTCGATGGGGGATGCCTGGGTCCGGGTGATGCCTGGAGCCAGTTGGCGGGAGGCGGTCGCGCGCGTATTGGCAGCTGAATGGACTCACCGTCCGCGCGTGAGGATCGAAGATGGATGGGGAAGAGCGGCGCATGCGACCCAGGGTGGGCATTCTGATCAGCGGGCGCGGTTCGAATATGGCTTCGCTCATCGCAGCGGCGCGCGAGACGGATTTTCCGGCGGACATCGCGCTGGTGGTGTCGAACCGCCCGGAGGCGCCGGGGCTGGAGCTGGCGCGGCAGGCGGGGGTGAAGGCGGTCGCGATCGACCACAAGGCGTTCAAGGGCGATCGAGCGGCGCATGAGGCGGCGATCGACGACGCGTTGCGGGCGGCGGACGTAGAGATTGTCTGCCTCGCGGGATACATGCGGCTGCTGACGCCGCGGCTGATCGATCCCTGGCAGGGGCGGATGCTGAATATCCATCCGAGCCTGCTGCCGGCGTTCCCTGGGCTGCATACGCATGAGCGGGCTCTTGCGGCTGGCGTGGCGGAGCATGGCTGCACGGTGCACGTGGTGACACAGACGATGGACGAAGGGCCGATCCTCGCGCAGGCCTCGGTGCCGGTGCTGGCGGACGATACGGCGGAAACGCTGGCGGCGCGGGTGCTGGAGCAGGAGCACGTCATCTATCCCCGGGCGCTTCGCGAGTTCGCGCTCGCGATGAAGCAGAGTTAACGCCGTTGCGGCGTCGTTGCGTGCAATGATCGGGCACGGAGGTGACGGATGAGTTCACATGCACATGCGCTTGGGGCGGAGCCGGGCCGGCGCGATCTGCTGAAGCTGGTCGCGCTGGCGACGGCTGCCATCGGGACGGGTGCGGTGGCGTGGGCGTTCATCGATTCGATGAACCCGGCGGAGGATGTGATCGCGGCGGGGGCGCCGATCGACGTGGACCTGAGCCGGGTCGCGCCGGGGCAGCAGATCATCATCCTGTGGCGCGGCAGCCCGATCCTGATCATCAACCGGACGCCGGACGCGCTGAAGACGCTGCAAACGCCGGCGATGGTGCAGCAACTGAGCGATCCGAACTCGACGGTGATGCAACAGCCGCCCTATGCGGTGAACTGGCACCGCTCGGTGAACCCGGAATACGGCGTCATGGTGGGGATCTGCACGCATCTCGGCTGCCTGCCGGGGTATTATCCGCAGCCGAGCAAGGACACGCCCGTGACGAACTGGCCTGGTGGGTATTTCTGCCCGTGCCACGGATCGAAATACGACCTGGCGGGGCGTGTCTATTCGGGCGTGCCGGCGCCATACAATCTGCCGGTGCCGCCGTACACGTTCCCGAATCCGAAGACGCTGCGGATTGGCGAGAACCCGGCGGGCGAGACGTTCGAGTTGAGCGCGGTCGTGCAGATGTAGCTACGGCATGGGTGGGCGAAATTTTAGCGTGACGTAATCCCCATCGGGGTGGCGGGTGCCTATTTCAAGTCTGTGTGGCTTGGAAGGAGGATCCCGATGTTGATCGCGGATGTGCTGAAAACCAAGGGACATGAGGTCGTGAAGGTGCGGCCGGGCGATCCGGTGGCACTCGCGGTGAGCAGGTTGGCCGAACACCGCATCGGTGCCGTGGTGGTCGAGGACCAGTGGATGCATGTCGCCGGCATCTTTTCCGAGCGCGACTTCGTCAATGCGATCGCGCGCGAGGGGGCCGCGGCACTAGGGTGGGATGTTCGGCAGTTGATGTCCTCGCCCGTGATCAGTTGCCGATCGGACGAACGGATCGACGCGGTGCTGGCGGCGATGACCCAGAAGAAGATCCGGCATCTGCCGGTGATCGACAACGGCGAGATGAAGGGTATCGTGAGTATCGGCGACCTGGTGAAGCACCGGCTCGATGAGAAAGAGCTGGAGGCGAACGTGCTGCTGGATCTGTCGCGGCTGCATGTGTGAAGGACGCCGCCTCTTCTGGGTATGACCGTCAGGCGGCGCGGAACTGTTCGCTGAAACGGGCCATGTTGGCGGAGAGTGAACCGGCTTGCGCGGCAACGTCAGAAGCCGCTGCCAGCACCTGATCGGCCGACGTCCCCGTGGTTGCGGCGTTGCGGCTGACCTGGTCGATCCCGACGCTGACCTCGCGCGTGCCGGCGGCCGCCTGCTGCACGTTGCGAGCGATTTCGGCGGTTGCGGTGCTTTGTGTTTCCACGGCGGTAGCGATGCTGGCGGCGATCGCGCCGACACGCTCGATCACTGCGCCGATGCCTTGCACGGCGGCCACGGTTTCACCGGTGGCCTCCTGGATCTGGCGTACCTGGGCGGCGATCTCCTCGGTGGCGCGCGTGGTCTGGCCGGCCAGGTTCTTCACCTCAGAGGCGACCACGGCGAAGCCTTTGCCGGCGTCGCCGGCGCGGGCGGCCTCGATCGTCGCGTTGAGCGCCAGCAGGTTGGTCTTGCCGGCGATGTCGCCGATCAGGGTGAGGACTTCGTCAATCCGCCGGGCGGAAGCAGCGAGAGCCTGAACCACCGTGTCGGTCTGCCGCACATCCTGGACCGCCTGGCTGGCGATCTGTGCTGACTCCGTGCCCCGGCGGCCGATGTCGGCAATGGCTGCCGCCAGCGTATCAGTGGCCGCGGAGACTGTTTCCACATTGGCGCGGGCCTGTTCGGCCGCGGCGGCGACCGATGCCGTTTCCTCGCCGGCGGAACCGATTGTATGGGTCATGGACCGGGCGGTTGATTGCAGCGCGCCTGCGGCATCGGAGATGCGGGCAGCGAGGTGACCGACCTCCGTCTCGAACCCGCCGACCAACGCGGCAAGGTGCTCGGCATGTTGCAGCTTGGCGGATTGCTCCGCCGCACGCTCCCGGTTCACCCGATCGGCTTCGATGATGCCCTGACGGAGTTGCTCGACCGACTGCGCCATCGCGCCGATCTCGTCGCGCCGCTCGGCGCCTTGGACGTCAATGTCCGTGTCGTGCCGCGCCAGTCGGCGCATGAGGCCGCTCATTGCCGCAATCGGCCGGGCGACGGCGGCGATCATCACGTAGCCGCCGGCCGCGCAAAGGGCCAGGCTGAAGGCCAGTGCGCCGGCGATCCAGAGGCGGGCGGCGCGACCCAGCCGCTCGGCCCGTCCGGCGGCTGCCTGGCCATCCTGCATGTTGGCGTCGATCGCAGAACTCAGCGCGTCGCGGAACTGCTCCATTGCCTTCAGCATCCGGCCATTGAGCAGCCCGGCTTGAATGTCCGGCTGAACCTGGCCGGTCATGGCGGCGAACTGCTCGCTCATATCCCGGTATGCAACCCATGCTGCATCCAACCGGTGAGCGAGCTGCGTTTCGCCATCGGAGGTTCCGGCCGGGTGGTAGCCATCGACGATCGCCTGTGTCTGCTTTGCCTGTGCCGCGAGGTCCTGGACGAGGGCCGTGCGCCGCTCCGCCGCCGTGGCGTTTGCCAGCACTTGCTGCTTTGAGCGCAACCGCTCGGCGTCCTGGCCGATGCGCGACAGGGCTACGGTTGCCTGCAAGGCGTTGTCTCGCAGCTCGGCGGCTGCGTGCTCTACTGCGTTAAGCCGGTGCACCGCGAAGCCGCCCAGCAGCATGATCCAGATGAATGCGCTAAGGAAACCAATTATAAATTTGTTGCGGATGCTGATGCGATTGAAAAGTCTGAGCACGCCGAGCCTCCGCGGTGCAGTTCGAACTATGCCGCAGGGCGGTTAATCCAGGGTTTAGGGGAGAATCGGACCGCCCCTTGCCGGATTCCGCCTGGCTGCCATAAAACCGGGCAGAACAATCCTCCCTGCGCCGAGGCATCATGTCCGACCACACCGCCACCACACATCCGGTCACTCAGGAGGAAACGCCCGAGGCATTTCTTGCTGATCGGGAACGTTTCTGGAGCGGGTTCACGCACTTCACGCTTGGCTCGACGATCTTCATCGTCGTCCTGCTGATCCTGATGGCGATCTTCCTGCTGTAGCCTCTATTCGACGAATTCGAGGATCACGTTGCCCGCCTCGCGCGGGGCGATGAGCATCGCGTCGTCCTTCAGCAAGAAGGGCACGTTGGCGGTCAGCATGTGGACGTGCAGGGCGTGCAAGCTGCGCACGCGGATGGTGATGGCGACGGCGCAGGCTTCCTCGCGCCAGCCCTGGGGCAATGGGGTCTGGAAGTAGCGGTTCTCGATGGTCATGCGGTCGAGCACGAGGATCTGGCCGCCGGCGGTCTCGACGCTGAAGCCGCCATCCACGTCGGTGAGCGCCGGCTCTCCCCAGATCTGCTTGAAGCGTGACCAGACGGCGAAGGGCTCGCCGACGGCGTAGGTGATCCTGGTGATGGCCAGGGCCCCGTTGGGATGGTCCATCCATTTGGGGACGAAGACGAATTCCGGGCGGTGGTGCTGGCAGAGGAAATACGACAGACGCGGGCGCTCCTCATCCATCAGCATGGCAAGGGAGAAGGCGGCCTCGTCCTCGGTGCCGTCGGGCAGGGTGGCGGCGCGGCGGAAGTTCACGAGGGCGTCGGGTTCCAGACCGCGCGCGGCGAGTGCCTGGGTGTCGGCGGCGATGTCGTTGCTGCGGAGCGCGACCATGGCGACGCCATCGGTGCGGTCGAGCGTGCGGGCGATGAAGCGGCCGAAGCGGAAGCCGGTCTCGCCGGGGTCGTCCAGCAAGTCGGCGTCGGCGATGCCCAGCAGCTCGATGAAGCTGCCGGCGAAGACGACGAGGTGGTTGGCGGTGCCCCAGGGATGGAAGGCGCGTTTTGTCGGCGCGAAGCCGAGGCGGCGGTAGCGCTCGGCCAGGGCGTCGAGGTTGTCGGTGGCGACGATCGGGTGTTCGAGACCGAATGGGCCGTTGGGCATGGATGGCTCGCCAGTGGGGATGGGGCAGGATGTGCCTTGGTAATGAACCGCAAAGAACGCAAAAGACACAAGATGTCAATAATGCTGCGCGCGTCAACAAAATAACGTCGGCTAAAGCTGGCCAGTTTGTGAGCTTATATTTTGCGTTATTTGCGTTCTTTGCGGTTCATTGTCCCCTTATGCGCGCCGCACGTTCCAGAAGGTCGCGAAGCCGTTGAGGATGCCGGTCAGGCTGGAGCGATAGGCGGTGTACTGGCGGTACTGGCCGAGCGGGTAGTAAGGCACGTCGATCATGGCCTGGCGCTGGATGTCGGTGCAGATGGTTTGCTGTGCGGCGAGGTCAGGGGCTTCGAACCAGGCGTTGCGCAGGTCCTCGATGCGGGGGCTGACGCACCAGCCGGGCCAGGACGACGGTGAATTGCCGTTGCCGCGCATGGCGATGTGGCCGGCGGGATTGAGGTGATCGGTGCCGGCCCAGCCGGTGATGAAACTGCTCCAGCCACCCTGATCGACCGGCTCCTTCTTGTTGCGCCGCGCCAGCATGGTTCCCCAGTCGGTGGCGACGTAATCGACGTTCATGCCGAGGCGATGCATCGTGTCGGCCATCACATCGCCCATCGCCTTGATCTGCGGATAGTCGGCGGCGATCAGCATCACCACTTTTTCGCCAGCGTAGCCGGCCTGCTTCATCATTTCCCTGGCCTTAGGCAAGTCGCGCCTGCCGGTCAGCGGGTCCAGCGCGGCGTCGCTCGCCATCGGGGTCTTCGGGCAGAAAATCCCAAGCGGGGTGTAGTAGTTTTCCGGATCGTCGCCGACGATCGCCTGCATGAATTCAGCCTGGTCGATGCCCCAGAGCAGCGCGCGGCGGACGGCGGGGTTGTTGAACGGCGGCTGGGCGTGGTTGGGGCGCATCATCTGCACGCCGCCATTGGGGTCCAGCACCGTCACCTTGATGTGCGGATCCTTGCCGAGCAGGGGGAGCAGCTCGCTGGTGGGGTTCTCCCACCAGTCCTGCTCGTTGTTCTGCAAGGCGGCGGCCTTGGTGGCGGCGTCGGGGATGGTGGTCCATTCGACGCGCTCGAAATGCGCGACCTTGGGGCCGGCGGTCCAGTCGGGCGTGCCGCTGGCGCGGGGCTGGTACTTGTCGAAGCGCTGATAGACGTTGCGGGCGCCGGGGACGCGTTCGTTGGCAATGAAACGATAGGGGCCGCTGCCGACAACCTCGGTAATCTGCTTGAACGCGTCGGTGTTGGCGAGACGCTCCGGCATCATCGCGCACATCAGCGACGGCGATTTGCCGAGCGCGGCGGGCAGCAGCGGGAAGGGTTTTTTCAGGCGGAACTGGATGGTGCGGTCGTCGGGGGCGGAGAGTTCGTCGGTGACGGTGATCAGCGCGTCGCCGAACGCGTCGCGCTTCGACCAGCGCTTGATGCTGGCGACGCAGTCGCGGGCCAGCACGCGCTCGCCGTCATGCCAGACGAGGCCGTTGCGGAGGGTGAGTTTCCAGAGCTTGCCGTCGTTCTCGATGACGTGGCCTGCGAGCATCTGCGGCGAGATGTTGAAGGCGCCGTCCTGGCCATAGAGCGTGTCGAACACGAGGTAGCCGTGATTGCGGCTGACATAGGCGGGGGTCCAGAGCGGATCCACATAGGCGAGGTCGATCTGGGGGATGAAGCGCAACGTGGTGGCGGTCTGCGCGCGCACGGCAGCGGGAAGGAAGAGTGAGCTGGCGGAGGTGGCGAGGAAGGTGCGGCGGCGCATCGGAAGGGTCCCCCATGTGAATGGCGGACGCCCTCCCCTTGGTGGGAGCCTAGGCGGGGGTGCGGCGGGGTGGCAAACCCCCTCTCCCTGGCCCTCCCCCGCGAGGGGGGGAGGGGATTCTCGTCGATCCTCCTAGCCGACGATGTCTACGCCGGCGAAGAAGAAGGCGATTTCGATGGCGGCGTTCTCGGGGCTGTCGGAGCCGTGGACGGAGTTGGCCTCGATGTCCTCGGCGAACTGGGCGCGGATGGTGCCGGCGGCGGCTTTCTTTGGATCGGTGGCGCCCATCGCCTCGCGGTTGCGGGCAACGGCGTTGTCGCCTTCCAGCACCTGCACGACGACGGGGCCGGAGATCATGAACGTGACGAGGCCGCCGAAGAACGGACGCTCCCTGTGCACGGCATAGAATGCCTCGGCCTGGGCCTGGGTGAGATGGATGCGGCGCTGCGCAACGATGCGCAGGCCGGCGGTTTCCAGGCAGGCGTTGATCTTGCCGGTGAGGTTCCGACGCGTCGCATCGGGCTTGATGATCGACAGCGTCCGCTCGGTCGCCATGGGAATGCTCCTGGTCTTGGGTCTTGGGCGATGTGGGGCGGCCTGACTAGGCGGTTCGGCGACCGAGGGCAAGGTTCGGCGCTCGGGATCGAAAGCGATTGTCCGCGCCAGGCTACCGAGTAGTATCACCGTTATCCGCTGGGTAGGAACGCCATGAACTTCGACTTCTCCGACGACAGCAAGCTGTTGCGCGAGCAGGCACAACGGTTCCTGCGGGAACACTGCACGCCGAAGGTGGTGCGGCACGTGATGGAGGGACACGAGCCGTACAGTGGGGCGTTATGGCAGGGGATGGCGGCGATGGGCTGGCTGGGTGCCGCCATTCCGGACCGCTATGAGGGCGCGGGCCTCGGGTATGAGGCGCTGTGCGTACTGGCAGAGGAACTCGGCCGCGTGTTGGCTCCGGTGCCATTTGTATCCACCGTCTGCCTCGCAGCCGAGGCGATCCTGGCCGCGGGCAGCGAGGCGCAGAAGCGCGAGTACCTGCCGAAGATCGTGCGCGGCGAACTGATTGCCACGTTCGCGCTGGCGGAGGGGCCCGGCGAACCGCGCGAAGCCGGTGTGCGTGCCCGTTTCGCCGACGGGCGTCTCAGCGGCAGCAAGTGGCCCGCGCCGGACGGCAACATCGCGCAGCTTGCCGTGGTGGCGGCGCGCGATCCGTCGGGCGTGGTGCTGGCATTGGTCGATCTTGCCGCACCCGGTGTCACGCGCGGCACGGTGGCGATGGTCGATCCCAGCGCGGATCATGCCAAACTCGATTTCGATAACGCGCCCGCTGCGTTGCTTGGCGCGGGTGGCCAGGGCTGGGACATGGTGCGGCGGTTGCTGGATCGCGCGGCGATCCTGACAGCGTTCGCACAGGTGGGCGGTGCCGCGGCGTCGCTGGAGATGGCGACGGCCTATGCCAAGGAACGGTTCGCGTTCGGCCGGCAGATCGGCTCGTTCCAAGCCATCAAGCACAAACTGGCGGATGTCTATGTCGCCACAGAGCTGGCGCGGTCGAACGCGTATTACGGCGCCTGGGCGTTGTCCGCCGATGCGGCGGACTTGCCTCTGGCCGCGGCGACCGCGCGCGTCTCCGCGTCCGAGGCGTTCTTCCTGGCGGCGAAGGAGAACATCCAGGTGCATGGTGGTGTCGGCTTCACCTGGGACTATGACTGCCACCTGTTCTATCGCCGCGCCAAGCTGCTGGCATTGTCGCTCGGCAGCCAGCGCTATTGGAAAGATCGCGTGGTGGCCGAACTCGAAACCCGCAACGCCGCGTAACGGGAGCACGCCGATGGATTTCGACGATACGCCAGAAGAGGCCGCTTTCCGGGCGGAGGCCCGCGCTTTCCTGAACGCCCATGCGACACGCAAGCAGCGCAGCAGCGGCGGCCATCGCTATGGCGACACCGACGCTGCCGAGATCTCGCGCGCCAAGGCGTGGCAGGCGAAGAAGGCCGATGCGGGCCTCGCGGGCATCACCTGGCCGAAGGAATGGGGTGGGCGCGGCGGCAGCGCGATGCAGCAGATCATCTGGAACCAGGAAGAAGCGGACTACGACGTGCCGCACAATGTTTTCCTGATTGGCCTGGGCATGTGCATCCCCACCATGATGGCCTACGCGCCGCCCGAGCAATTGCAGCGCTACGTGCGTCCCGCGCTGCGCGGCGAGGAAATCTGGTGCCAGTTGTTTTCCGAGCCCGCCGGCGGATCGGATGTCGCCGGCCTGCGCACGCGCGCGGAAAAGCGCGGCGACGAGTGGGTGATCAACGGACAGAAGATCTGGACGTCGGGCGCGCACTACTCCGATTACGGCCTGCTGCTGACGCGCAGCGATCCGAACGTACCGAAACACGCCGGGCTGACCGCGTTCTTCATCGACATGCATGCGCCGGGTGTCGAGGTGCGGCCGATCCACCAGATGTCGGGTGCCTCGAACTTCAACGAGGTGTTCTTCACTGATCTGCGCGTGCCGGATGCACAGCGTCTTGGCGCGCCGGGTGCGGGATGGAAGGTGGCGATCACCACGCTGATGAACGAACGCCTGGCGGTGGGTGAAATCCGCCGGCCCGATCTGACGGATCTGATCGAACTTGCTCGTACCGTTGAGGTCGATGGACGACCGGCGATCACCGATCCTTCGGTGCGCGAGCGCATCGCAGAGTGGCATGCGCGGAGCCAGGGGCTGACGTATACACGGTTCCGTATATTGACCGCGTTGTCGCGCGGGGAGACACCCGGTCCGGAGAACTCCATCGCCAAGGTGGTGAATGCGGCGAAGCTACAGGAGATCGCGTCGTTCGGCATGGACCTACTGGGCATGGCGGGAGGGGTGATGGATCCAGCGCTGGCGCCGATGCACGCGATGTTCCAGGACGCGCTGCTGTCCTCGCCAAGCCACCGTATCGCTGGCGGTACTGACGAGATCCTGCGCAACATCATCGCTGAACGCGTGCTGGGTCTGCCGGGCGACGTACGCGTGGACAAGGATGTCGCGTTCAACCAATTGCCGAGTGGGAGCCGATCATGACCGAGCGCACCCTGCGCGGCCGCACCGCGATCGTCGGCATCGGCGAGACCACCTATTACCGCC
>Ga0310811_10008676_pt1 | contig 13077 bp, 10 predicted proteins | sample YCmetagenome_FD_207642 | JGI IMG/M metagenome (GOLD analysis project Ga0310811, IMG submission 207642) | Soil microbial communities from experimental microcosm in Duke University, North Carolina, United States - YC | ecosystem: Engineered > Artificial ecosystem > Soil microcosm > Unclassified ...
GATTCCGGCGGGTATCCGGACTGCGCTACGGATTTCTGTCAGTGCATTTCGGGGCGTCAGGATTGTTCTGTTCGTCAATCGGTACCGGGAAATTGACGTCCGCACCGATCTTTCCGCCCGCCGCGCCGAGATAGTCGCCCGACGGGAAGACCGAATCAGCGGTTCGGCCGTAGAACTTGATCAGCCGGCGCAGGTCGCCGAGCCTGTGACCCGTGAGATACAACCACAACGCGCGCTCCTGGAACATGAGATCAACGCGGGCGTTTGCGGTGCCCGGGTCGACGAGCGCGGGCAGGGCGGTCGCGGCCGCCTGACCAGTCAGTGTGAAAGGAGCACTGTTCAGGATGCCCGTATTCGCGCGCAGCCCGTTTAGGATGGCCAGCCAGCCCGCGTTGTCGCCGTTCTTCAGCTTGTCTTCGGCGACAATGAGCTGAGCCTCAAGTCCGTCCGCCACCGGAATCGCGATGTTCCGGTCCGGGTACTTGGATGTATAGAAGGCGGGCGAAACGCCGTCCTGGCCGACGCCCACCTGATACCAGCGAACACGAGGGTCGCCGGACGCCGTGCCGTCCTTCCAGCCGAGCGAGCGGAAGGCGATGGTGTTCGGTGCATCCTTGTCAGCAACGCCGAATCGTTTGCTCAGCGGGCCCACGTTGATGTACACACCGTTGTTCTCACGGCTGCTGTTCGTGGAATTGTAGACCCAGTATTGGAAGCTCAGCGGCACGTTGGCCACCGCCGCCGCGGCTTCGTCGCGCTTGTCCAGATTGAGCAGCGCGCGTCCTTTCACAATGGACGCCAGGTTAGCCTCTTTGGATGCGGCTTTGGCGATGGCGAGCGCCGAATCGGCCTGCGCCACGGCGAACTGGAACGACTGCGCGGTCGTCGTGGGCCCGCCGAACTTCGGGACGCCGTCCACGAAGTCGCTGTAGGCGACTCCGTTGCAGAAGTCCTCGCCAAAGTACACGTACATGAGCCCGAGCAGCGCATGCATCTCGGCGTTCTTGGCATCGGTCGGCGCGTACTGCGCGTAGGCGCCGATCGCTCGCTTGAGTGAGGCGCGCGCCTGGTGCATGGCGCGATACCAGCCCTGGATGGTGCCGTTGTTGGCCTGCAGCCGGTCGGCGGCCGTCGTCGTGATGTCGCGCTTGTCGACCTCGATGCGCGTGGGGAACGTGTCGATGTCGCGCAGCTCGTCGGCGAGCAGTCCAGGCAGCGTGACCGTCGCGTCGGTTCCGTTGACCGATACCGCGAAGTCGGACAGGCCGCCAGCGTAGAGCGTGGGAAGCCCGGCTGCGTTGAGCACCGATCCCGGATCGGTGTTATCGATGTCGGTGACCTTGAGCGTCTTGTCCAGATTGCACGCGGTCGCGGCCACGCCGACGACCGCGAAGGCAGCCTGCGCGGCGAACCGAGCGGCGCGTGAGGCGACGCGGCGTCTTGTGAAATATGTCATTGGAATTCTCATAGCAGTGTCGCTGTTGGCGTGGGATGTCATCAGAACGTCACATCGACGCGGGCCACGAACTGGCGGAACGGTGCCTGGGTGAGGAAATCGCTCAGGCCGAAGTTTGCGTTCTGCTGGGAATTGACCTCCGGATCGAATCCCTTGTAGTCAGTCCACTTGGCCAGGTTGCGCCCGGCGAGCGTGACGGACGCGTCGCGGAATCCGAGGCGGTTGGCGACCGGCGCCGGCAACGCATAGCTGGCCGACAGCTCACGCAGCTTCGTGAAGTCGCCCTTCTGGATGAAGCCCCAGTGGGAGAAGGACTTCAGGTAGGCGATCACCGCAGCCTGGTCCTCGAGCGACGCGGTGGGATCATTCACCGCGCGGCAGTTGCTGAACGCGGAGGTCGTGCAGCGGAACTCTTCGGTCTGGTTGTACACGTAGTTGCCGCCACGCCGCTGGAACAGTGCCGCCACGCGGAGATTCCGGCGGACCGTCAGTGTCGGCGTGAGGCTGAGCTCGAACGTCGGGAGTACGGGTCCTCGATAGGCCATCGTATCCGTGACGTTGATCTCGCTTCGCGTCAGGACGTGGTCATTGTTCGCGTCGTTGTACGAGAGGATCTGCTGCGTCCAGTAACCGCCGAGGGGATATCCCTCGCGATGCTGCTGCGGGCTGAACACGATCGGCGCGATGTCCTTCCCCAACTGCTCGAGCTTGTTGTCGAGCGTGGAGCCCGCGAGCGTGAGCTCGAATTTCACGTTTCGATTGTCGAGCGCGGTCGCGTTGATCGAGTATTCGTTGCCGCCGTTGAACACCCGCCCGAGGTTCACGTACTGCGTGGTGCTCACGCCGAGTGAAGGCGCGAGTACGCGGGCAATGAGGGCGTCCCTGGTCGTCTTGCTGAAGTGGGTGTAATTCACGCCGACCCGGTTCTGCAGGAAGCTGGCATCGAAGCCCACCTCGTATTCCGTCGAGATCTCCGGCTTGAGGTTGGGATTGCCGGTTCCACCGATGATCGCCGCGGCGAGCTCGCTGGCGCCTTGCACGATTGCTGCGGCCGAGAGGTACGTATCGGCCTGCCGGAAACTCGGGCGCTGGCCAGACTGGCCGTATGATGCGCGCAGTCGCACCTGGCTGATGTGGCCGTTGCCGACTGCCGACATCCGCTGGATGAACGGCTCCTCGCTCAAGACCCAGGAGGCGCTGACGGCGGGGTAATACGCGAGCTTGAAGTTCTTGCCGAATGCGCTGTTCTCATCGGCGCGCAGGGACGCGGTCAGGAAGGCGCGATCCTTCCATGCGAGCTGTTCGCGCCCATACCCGCCGACCGTGATGATGGTCTGATTGTCCTCACCTACGGTCTTGTTAGCCGTTGCGGCGGAGAGCGACTGCGTGTTGCTGATTAGCTGCGTGGCGCTGGCGAGTGTGTAGTGCGTCTGCTCGTTCTGGTACGCGGCGCCCACGACGGTCTGCGCCGCCAGATTGCTGAGGAAGGTGTGCGTTGCCGTGAAACTCCCCTGCGCCGTGTAACCTGGCGTTTGGCGGCGGTATTCGGTGATGGCGCCATCACGAAGCGTGGCGTTGACCCAGGTCACTACGTTCGACGGGAAGTACTGGGTGTCGAAGACGTTGTTGACGTCCATGCCGGCCTGTCCGACGCCGGTGAGCCACGAGGTCGGCTGCCATGTGGCAGTGGCACCGCCGACGAAGCGCTTGGCGTATTGTCGTTGCTGGCGGATGTAAAACGTGCTCGGCAGCGCGCTATAAAAACCCCTGCTGAGCGTGTCGGTCCCGCACTGCGCCGGAAGCGTACCGGCGTGGAACGCGTCCGCGGAGCAATTGAACGCGCGACCAAGCAGAATGTTGCCGAGTGGTCCGTAGATGTCGTTGTCGTTATCGGGAAGACGGACGTCGCGATCGACGTAGTTGGTTGTGAACGTGGCGTTCAGCTTCTGCGACAATCGCGTGGTCAGGTTGGCGCGCAGACTGTAGTTGTGCGTGCGATTGACCGGCACGGCCCCGACCTGGCGATCGAGGTCCCCGCTGACGAAATACTGTGCCGCGTCTCCGCCGCCGAAGAGGCTCAAGCCGCCGCTCTTCATGTTTCCGGTCTGGAAGACGTCGTAGAACTTCTCGGGGTTGAAGCTCTTCAGGTCGCCCTGCTTGCAGAGGCCCTGGAAGGCGCGATCCATCGTGCAGGAGAATGTCGCGGTGGTGCCGTTGGGGCGGGTCCCAACGTTGTAGTAGTTCGACGGATAGTCCGTCGGGTCGATCTGCGTTCCGTACTGCGAGAACACACGCAACTGCGTTCGGCCGACCCGGCCACGCTTGGTCGTGACCTGGATGACGCCGTTCGCGGCGGCGGTGCCGTAGAGCGCCGACGCGGCCGGCCCCTTCAGCACTTCGATCGTCTCGATGTCGTCCGGGTTGATGTCGTCAAAGCGGCTGATTTGAGCGCCGCCTGGGCTGATTGCGCCAGATAGCGCGGATGTCGAGTTGTCCATCTTGACGCCGTCGACGATCAGGAGCGGCTCGTTGGACAACGACACGGAGTTCGCGCCGCGAATGCGAATGCGGGCGCTGGACCCCGCCGTTCCCATGCTCTGCGTGATCGTCAGACCTGGCGTCTTGGCCGCGAGCGTCGACGTGAGGTTCGGCTGGGCGGCGAGACTTATTGTCTCGCCGGGCTTGATGATGCCGACGTCGTTGCCGTTTTCGCGCTTGCGCTCGGTCGCGCCCGTCGCGGTCACGACGACCTGATCGATTTCAACGGCGGATGTCTGCAGCACGAAATCGGCGGTGACGTCGTTCGTGGCGGTCACGTTGATGATGCGGGTCGACGCGGCGTAACCGAGGCGCATCACCCGGAGGGTGTAGGATCCGGGGTCGACGTCGGCAATCCGGTACGCGCCGGTGCGATCGGTTCTCGCGCCGCGTTGTGTCCCGACGACGACGACGTTCGCGTCCATGATGGGAGCATCCGTTCCGCGCTCCGTGACCCGACCGACGATCGCCGGTCGCCTTTCCTGCGCCCCGGCGCCGGTGGCGATGATCACCGCGCCGGTGAGGGAGACGAGAAGGCTTCTGCACACACCTCGCATCGATAGCTCCTTTGACTGGAAGAGAGAACGCTGCTCGACGAAAGCGATCACTGGCGAAACACGCGTCGGACTTTGGCGCACGGGGTGCGCGACCACGACGCGATGTCCGCCTGCTGCATCCCTGGTGTCTTCGTGTGTGATGTGTCGGGGTTGTACCGGGCGGCTCGATGGCGAGCCGCTACTCGTCAACCACCCGATTGTATCGGAATGATCTGGGGCGCTGCGAAACGCGTCATCCTGTGACCTAGAACATCGGGACCAGGCCGTTCGGTCACAACAGCTTCCCGAGACCGTGTCATGGCCGGCCGGCACGTACGTTCCACGACGGCACCGACTTTATCGCGCGTTCGACGGCCCCACAAGCTGAGAAAGGCCGGTTCATCAAAATATGTGGCCCTGCCGCGTCGCGGATCTAGTCGCCTGCGAACTGCGCGTCGGGGTCGCCGGCGCTCTGCGCCTCGATGAGGGTCGCGAGCGTCGCAACGTCCACCGAACCGAGCGCGCCATCGAGGTCGAGCGATAGCTGGCTCACGGGAACAAAGGAGCGACGGTGGTGCGGCGTAACACCGTGGGCGACCAATCCCTCGAGATGGGCGGCTGTGGAATACCCAACGTTCCGCTCCCATCTATAGTTGGGATACCGGCCGGCGAGCGCGTGCATGATTCTGTCGCGAGTAACCTTGGCGATGATCGACGCGCAAGCGATGGAGTAGCAGACGTCGTCGCCGCCGACGATCGCGGTGTGCGGAACGTCGAGCGTGCGGAATGGCTTGCCGTCGACGAGCACACGGTCCGGACGCACCGGCAGTCTGGCGAGCGCACGTCGCATGGCGAGCACCGTCGCCTGATAGATGTTCACGCGATCGATCTCGCGCACGGAAGCCGCGCCAATCCCGATGCCGACAGCACGCTGGCGGATTTTGCCCGCGAGCCGAACGCGTGCATCAGGCGTGAGCTTCTTGGAGTCGTCGACGCCGGGAATGGCGCGCAGCTCGGGCGGCATGACGACGGCGCATGCGACAACGGGGCCCGCCAGGGGGCCCCGTCCGACTTCGTCTACACCGGCAATCAGCGGCCCGACGGATTTGCGAAGGTCGCGCTCGATCGGCTTCCACCGATCAGACACGGGCGGCGCGCCCTACTCGGTCGCGGCAGTACCGGTTTCGGGAACGGCGACGCGGGTCTTCTTTTCGCGAATGCGCGTCGCCTTGCCGGTGAGGTTGCGCAGATAGTAGAGCTTGGCGCGGCGGACGCGACCGCGGCGCACGACGCTGATCTCGGCGAGCATTGGGCTGTGCACCGGGAAGATGCGCTCGACGCCGACACCGTTCGAGATCTTGCGGACCGTGAAGGTCTCGCTGACGCCGCTGCCACGGCGCGCGATGCACACACCCTCGAACGCCTGAATCCGCTCCTTTTCGCCCTCGCGAACGCGCACGTTCACGCGAAGGGTATCGCCAGCCCGAAATGGCGGGACGTTTCGGAGCCACTCTTTTTGCGTTTCGATGAAGGGATGCATATGACGCTCGGGGCAAATGGGCCCGGTAGAACTGTTCAGGGGGAGACCTGGAATAGTACCGACCCACGCGACCGAAGTCTAGTGCAGGCCTCGCCTTAGCCCCTATTTGGTCCAGATGAGCGTCGCGGCGCAGTCGGGCTGGCCCGGTGGCCGAGTGCCGTGTCGGCGTCCGAATTGGCGACCAGCAGCGTGAGCGGCTGGTAGCCGATCCTCGTCAACCGCAGCAGACCGCCGGTCGTGTCGACGAAGAAGAGCGACAGCGTACCGGTGGACGTGGTCCGGGCCGACAGGCCGTTGGCCGCGTTGGTCACCGTGACATCGTCGAGTGGGACACCCGACTGAGCATCGTATACGCCGATGAGGCGTCCGGCCCGAACTCGAGGCATCCTGGCCGGTGCCTGCGCCGAGGCAAGACTCGCCGCACCGGCAAGGGAGAAGACGAGCGTTCGGGCTAGAATCGTCGCACGCATGGCGGGTGCTCGCGAAACATTCACGTTAAACGATACACATATACAAACGAGGGTGGCCAGGCTTCTGGCCACCCTCGGATCACATTTGGCGCGATATGAACCAGTCGATCACGCCTTCCGGTCGATGCAGCCGGTGAACAGCGGATTGCTCTTTTCGAGGTCTGGGACGGGCGCGTTCACGTCGCTCGAGTACGTTCCGCCCTTGTGAAACGCACCGGTCGGGAAGACGTCGTCCGCCGAACGTCCATACTGGCGAACGAGGCGCCGCAGGTCGCTCAGGCGCTGGCCGCGGCCAAACTGCCAGAACGCCTTTTCCCGGAAGAACAGCGTGACCGCGTCCGCCTGCGTGGCCGGCGCGGGGAGCGCGTTCATGGCCTTCGGCGTGAACGGTCCGAGGTTCGGCGGCGAGGCGCGCAGCGCATTGAGGATCGTCATCATGCCCGCGATGTCGTTCGCGTTGAGCTTTGCCTCCGCCTCGATCAACCGGGCGTCGAGACCGGAAACGACGATCAGCGGGTGGCCGCGATCGGTCCAGAATGCTCCGACCCAAGGCGTCGACTTGTCGATTGCCGGTTTCGCCGCGTTGCTCGAGCTGCCGCCGCTGATCGGCACGCGCGGATCGTTGGCGGACGCGAACGGCAGCGCGTTCCTGATCGTGCCGCTCAGATCGAAGCTGTCGCCCACCACGTAGCGCGCCGAGCTCTGTTTGGCGTTCAGCGTCCAGATCTCGTTGCTGACGGTGGGCTGCGAGAACGTCATCGAGTATTGAAAGTTGGTGGGCACCGCACTCTCCGGCACGAGCGCCGCGGCCTCGGCGAACTTGCCGAGGTCGACGAGTGCCTCGGCCTTGGCGACGACTGCGGCCTGCTTGGTGCGCTCCGCAACCGAATCGGTGCCGCCCGACAGCGCGATGGCGCTATCGAGGTGCGTGATCGCGAGCTGGAAGCCGGCCTCGTTGGTGATCGGCGGCTGATACTGCGGAACGCCGCTCACCGTCAGACCAAAGGGGATTCCGCTGCAGAAGTCCTGCGATATCTCCTTTTCGGTGAGCCCGATGATGAACCACATTTCACCCTGCTCGCCCGGCTGGTCGGTCAACGACGCGGCGAGCGCCGCCGCGGCGTCGCGGGCGAAGCCGCGCGCGCGCTGCGCGGTCTGGTACGCCGGACCCCACACGCTGTTGTTGGGCTGGATGGCGCGCTGGTCGGTCTCGTTGCGCTGCAAGAAGGTATCGCCGGATTTCCAGACGTCGGTGAGGAGATCCGACAGCATCCACAGATTCTCCTGATTGCCGTTGCCGCCGCCGACGAACGCCTGGAGGCCACCGATGGCGCCGATGCGGAGGGCCTGGGCGCCGGCGGCGCCGGACGCCGCGATGTCGCCCGGCAGGAGCACGCCGGGCTGCTGCGGCGCGAGCAGCTCCTCCTTCACGTTGCAGCTCGCGACGATCGGCGCGCAGGCGAGCAGCGCCGCCGCCGCGAAGCGGCTGCCGCGCCGTCGTCCTGAGCCTGGTCTCGTTCGATGATTCTTCATGTTGAATGCAGATCCTCTAAAAGGCTCAGTAGTGGAGATTCAGGCGGGTGATGAAGTACCGGCGCGGCGCGGTCGTCGCGAAGTCCTGCTGCGTGTCGCCGACGCCGTAGTTCGACTCGGGATCGGTGCCCGTGTAGTTCGTCCACAGATGCAGGTTGCGCGCGGACAGCGTGAGGCTGATGTCCTTCGCGCGAACCCGCGCCGCGAACCGCTGCGGCAGCGTGAGCGTGGCCGCGGCTTCGCGCAGGCGCCAGAATTGCGAGTTCTCCAGGTAGCCGCCGACCGTCGTCACCTTCGTGCCGTTGACGATCGTGCCCTGCGTCTCGGCGACGGCGCGCGCCTGGCGCCAGAGCGCCGCGTGCGGGTTCGAGATGTCGTAGCAGGGATTGGGGCTCTGCTGGCACTGGAACTGGAGCGAGGCGTTGAGCACACTCGAGCCGCCCTTGTAATCGAGGAGCGCAGTCAGTCGCAGGTGCCGGTTGAACAGATCGAAGCCGTTCTGGAACGAGACGAGATCGCGCGGCAGCGAGTAGCCGCGGTACACGACGTTCGGAGAGACGATGACCTCGTTCGCGGTGAGGAACCCATCGCCGTTCGCGTCGGACCAAGTGTACGGCTGATAGAAGTACGCGTTCACGGGGAGGCCGACGGAATCGCGCGTGCCCCCGGTGCCGATCGTCGGATTCGGCTGTCCATTCGCGTCGCGGCCGAGCGAGACGACCTTGTTGCTGTTGTGCGACGCCGCGACCGTGAGATCCCAACCGAACGAGCGGCGATCGAGGATCGTCGAGTTGACCGTCAGCTCGACGCCGCTGTTCTGCACCGAGCCCAGGTTCCTGAGCACGTTGGCGGCCGATGACGCCGCCGACGGCGCGATCGGTTGATTGATGAGTGCGTCCCGCGTCTTCTTGTTGTAGTACGTGAACTCGACGTTGACGCGGTTGTTGAGCACGCGCGCATCGAATCCGGTCTCGAGCTCGGCCGAGGTTTCGGGTTTCAGGTCGGGATTGCCGAGCGCGTTGGCACGCAAGCCCGGACGATCGACGCTCGCCACGTTGATCGTGGTCGTCGAGAAGGTCTGGAACGACGACGTCGCGCCGGGCTGCACTCCCGAAGCGCCGTAGGCGCCGCGCAGGCGCAGCTGGTTGAGCCAGCTCACGCGCGGGAAGAAGTCCTCGTCCGACGCGATCCAGGACGCGCTCAGCTTGGGATAGAACACGCGCTGGAAGTTCGTTCCGAACGCGCTGTTCTGATCGGTGCGCACCGCCGCGGTGATGAACAGCTTGTCGCGAAGGCCGAACTGCTCCTGGGCGTAGAGTCCGAGCGTCTTCGTTGCCGTGGCCAGCGCGTTCGACCCGAGCCGGACGGCCGCGGAACCGACGGTCTGCGCGCCAGGCGGCAGGTTCGTGCCGCTCGACGCCGTGAAGTCGTTTTCCGTGTTGATGTAGTCGGCGCCGAGCGTGGTCTTGACGTTCACCCACGTGCGTGCCTGCCAGCTCGAGTTGCTCACGAGCTTGGCGGAGAAGTTCCGGTTGTTGGAGCTCTGATCGCTGACGCTTCCCTGTCGCAGCGTGCCCTGATCCGGGCATTCGTTCAACCGGCAGATGCTCGGGTCCTGCCGGTCGGCCAGATCGACGCCCACCGTGGCTTCGTTCTGCATCCAGCTGAGCGGCCGCCAGTTCGCCGTTGCACTTCCCAACGTGCGCTGGATGTCTTCCTCGGTGTAGACCTGAAAGATGTCGCCGTAGTTGTAGCCGTTGTTGCCGTACAGGTTCTCGCCACGCGTGCCGACGCCGGTCACGCCGAGTCCCGCGCCCTGGAACCCGGGACTCATCATCGACTGGTAGTAGATGCTGAAGAAGTTGTTGTCGACTTCCGGCAGCCGCTGATTGACCTTCGTGAATCCTGCGTTGAACGAGAGGTCGAACGTGGGGCTGAGCGACATGCTCATGTTGCCCCGGATGCTCTGGCGCTGCAGGGCTTCGGGATAGAGCCATTCGTCGCGCACCGGCGTCTGCTGCGACCGGAACGTCTCGACGTCATGGCCGGGCATTTTGACTGGGCCGATCTCGTTCTCGAGATCACCGCTCACGAAATAGCGCACCTGCTCGTTGCCGCCGCTCACCTGCATGCCGTAGGCGTCGCGATGCCCGTTGGCGAGCGGAGTCAGTCCGGGCGTGCGCAGCACGTTGAGCGACGTGAGGCTGTCGAACGAGCATCCATTCCCGATCGTATTGTTGAGGCAGCGGACCGTCTTGCCCGTGTTGTCGTGCCCCCACTCGGCGTACGCCGTGGGATAGGCATTCTTGTCCTGTACGAGGCCGCCCTCGCCGTACCAGGTCCAGCGCGGCGCGCCGGCGCGGCCCTTCTTGGTCGTGACGACGATGACGCCGTTCGCCGCGTCCGTTCCATACAGCGTCGCGGCCGAGGGGCCCTTCACGATCTCGATGTCCTCGATCTCGTCGGGATTGAGTCCGTTGAGGAACGACGTCTGCGTGCCGCCGATGCCCACGTTCACCGAGCCGGCGTTGAAGCGCACGCCGTCCACGACCCAGATCGGGTTGTTGTTGAGCGAGAGCGAGTTCACGCCGCGGATGTGAATCTGTCCGGCGCTGCCGGTCATGTTTCCGGGCAGAATGTTGACGCCGGGCGCCTTGGCCACGAGCAGGCCCTGGACGTCGGTGATCGGCGAGGTCTCGACTCGCGCGCCGACGTCGCCCAGGGTCGCGATGCTGTTGCCCAGCTCCACCTTGCGCTGCTCGCCCGTGGCGGTCGTCACGATCTCCTGCAGCTGCACGATCGCCGGCGTCATCGTGAAATCCACCGTGAGTGTAGCGCCGGCGACGTCGACCGATTTCTTCTGTTCCTGATAGCCGACACGGATGACGCGCAGCGTGCCGACCCCGGCCGGCACGTTCCGCAGTGTGTATCGCCCTTCCTGGTTGGTCGCGGCGCCGAGCGCCGTGCCGACCAGGAACACTCGAGCATCGGCGAGCGGCTGGCCGCCGGTGGCCGTGACCTGGCCCGAAATCGTTGCTTGCTGCGCGCTCGCAGCCGCCGGCAATCCGGCGACCAGCGTTCCTACGAGCGCCAGACCCGCGCTGATGCGCGCCCCTCGAGACCCGCGGTGGTGCATTGAGAACCTCGAATGAAGTGTTGCGATGCACGGCAACCGCGCGACAGCGCGTGCCGACCATGCGACACCTGAACCAGGCGAGGCAAAGCGGCCGTCACATCGAGTTTTTAGAAAAGTTTTAACTCGGCCCGTGGCGGTGACGACCCGGTAAATTTTCGCGCAGGCTCATCCCGCGCGCGCGCGATCGTCGGGAACCAGGTACTCGTTCGACGTATTCGTGCTGGTGAGGTAGACCGGAGCCGCGCGCTACCTCACGCCGGCCGAGATCTTCGTGTCGCGGCATCCGCGGCGCGCGCGCGCCACTCCGCGATCTTCTTGTGATCGCCCGAGAGCAGAATCTCGGGGACGGCGTGGCCGCGAAACACCGGCGGCCGCGTGTAGCTCGGCGCACTCAACTCACGATCGAAGAACGAGTCGGTGCGCGCGCTCTCGACATCGGTCATCGCGCCGGGCAGCAGGCGCACCGTGGCATCGATCACCGCCAGCGCCGCCGGCTCGCCGCCGCTCAGTACGAAGTTGCCGAGCGAGATCTCTTCCGTCGCCAGAAAATCGGCGACGCGCTGGTCGACGTCCTTGTAGTGGCCGCAGAGCAGCGTGAGCTCGCTCCCTGCAGCGAAACGAACCGCGTCCTGATGCGTGAATGGCCGTCCGCGGGCGGACATCAGCACGATCGGCGCCCGCGCTCGCAATGCATCGACCGCCTCGAAGAACGGCTCCGGCTTCATGACCATCCCGGCGCCGCCGCCGTACGGATAGTCGTCGACCGTGCGATGGCGGTCATGGGTGAAGTCGCGCAGGTCCACGATCCGGTACTCGACCGCGCCCGCCTCTCGCGCCCGCGAGGGAATGCTCAGGCCGAGCGGACCGGTGAAGAATTCCGGAAAGATCGTGACGACGTTGATCCGAAGCGGAGGCGACGCACGCGCCTCGCCTTCGTCCGTGCGTTCCGGTTCAGTCATCGAGCAATCCCGCCGGTGGATCGATTCGAATCACCCGCGCCTCGCGGTCGACGGTCGTGACCACTCGGTCGTACGGCACGAGAACGGATCCCCGCTCGCGCTGCACCTCGAGCGTGAGACCCTGCGGCAGCTCGTAGATCTCGACGACGGATCCGACACGATCCCCCGATACGAGCTCCACGCTCATGCCGATGAGATCGTGCACGTACACCTCATGCTCGCCGAGCGGCTCCAGCTCGTCGGACGGCGCAAGGATGAAGCGTTCGCGCCACGTGTCGGCGATCGCTCGGTCGCCGATCTCCGCGAAGTGGACGATGTAGCCGCCCTTGAACGGCGATGCCGACACGACGTGGAGCTCGCGCCGGTCGGGCAGCGGATCGCCGCTCGTGGTGCCGGCAATGAACCGCCGGCCGGGTGCGAACACGGCGTCGGGGTCGTCGGTGATCGGTTCGACGACGAGGTCACCCCGCACGCCGTGCGCTTTACGCACACGGCCAACGATGATCAACTCAGACGGCGTCAGGCGGTCTCGGACTCGCCGCCCGAAGCGCCCTCGGCGAGCGGAACGGCGGTGGCGGTGAGCTTGCGGCCAAGGCGCTGCTCGTGGCGAGCCTTGAGCACGCCCGCTTTCCGGAGCAGCGATCGCACGGTGTCGGTGGGCTGCGCGCCGTTGTCGAGCCAGTAGTTCACGCGCTCGCGCTCGAGGTTGAGCGCCTGCTCGCCCTGCCGAGGAGCGTACTGGCCCACGACCTCGATGAACTTGCCGTCGCGCGGGCTGCGCGAGTCGGCAATGACGATCCGGTAGCTCGGCTGCTTCTTGCGGCCGGTCCGGCGGAGACGGATTTTCACGGACATTGTAGACTCCTCATTAGGGTTCTGGTACTGCTCCGGGCTCCTCGCGACGCGGGT
>Ga0310811_10008677_pt1 | contig 13075 bp, 11 predicted proteins | sample YCmetagenome_FD_207642 | JGI IMG/M metagenome (GOLD analysis project Ga0310811, IMG submission 207642) | Soil microbial communities from experimental microcosm in Duke University, North Carolina, United States - YC | ecosystem: Engineered > Artificial ecosystem > Soil microcosm > Unclassified ...
CACGAGACGGCACCGCACCAGACGGCACCGCAGGAGACAGCACCGCACCAGGCGGCACCGCACAAAGCGACTCTGGACAAGAAGGCGCTGGTCAAGACGGCGCTGCAGAAGACGGCACTGCACGAAACGGCCCGGCACCAAGCGCCCGGGCCGTACAGAACGCGAGCAACGCGCAGAACGTGGGCAACGCGCCGAACGGCGGTTCCGCGCCGGGCGCCGGCGCGCAGAACGCCGGCAACGGCAACGGCGCACGGACGGGCGCGGGCACGCACGACATGACCTTGAACACGAAAACCGCGAGGTGACGACAGAATGGCGATGACCGCTGCGGTCAAGGACGAGCTGAGCCGGGTGGACGTAGCGAAACCCTGCTGCCGGCGCGCCGAGATGGCCGCGCTGCTGCGCTTCGCCGGCGGGTTGCACATCGTCTCCGGCCGGGTGGTCGTGGAGGCCGAGCTCGACACCAACCCGGCCGCGCGACGGCTGCGGCGGGAGGTGTCGGAGGTGTACGGGTACTCGAGCGAGATTCACGTCCTGGCCTCCGGCGGGCTGCGCAAGGCCAGCCACTTCATCGTGCGCGTGGTCAAGGACGGCGAGGCCCTCGCGCGTCAGACCGGGCTGCTCGACGTGCGCGGGCGGCCGGTGCGCGGGCTGCCGCCACACGTGGTGTCGGCCAACATGTGCTGCGCGGTCGCCGCGTGGCGCGGCGCGTTCCTGGCGCACGGGTCGCTGACCGAGCCGGGGCGCAGCTGCGCGCTGGAGATCACCTGCCCGGGGCCCGAGGCGGCGCTCGCGCTGGTCGGGGCGGCCCGGCGGATCGGGATCACCGCCAAGGCCCGCGAGGTGCGCGGCGTCGACCGGGTCGTGGTCAAGGACGGCGACGCGATCGCGGCCCTGCTGACCCGGATCGGGGCGCACCAGAGCGTGCTGACCTGGGAGGAGCGGCGGGTGCGCCGCGAGGTGCGGGCCACCGCGAACCGGCTCGCCAACTTCGACGACGCCAACCTGCGCCGCTCGGCGCGGGCCGCGGTCGCCGCCGCGGCGCGGGTCGCCCGGGCGATGGAGATCCTCGCCGACACCGCGCCCGAGCACCTCTTCAGCGCCGGCACGCTGCGGCTGGAGCACCGGCAGGCCTCGCTGGAGGAGCTGGGGGCCCTGGCCGACCCGCCGCTGACCAAGGACGCGATCGCGGGCCGGATCCGGCGGCTGCTAGCACTCGCCGACAAGCGGGCGCGCGATCTGGGTATTCCGGACACGGAGTCGGCCGTCACCCCGGAGATGCTGGTCGGCTGAATAACCCGAAAGGGTGACGCGCCAAAGACACCCGAACCGAGGCAACGCTGCAAAGGTGTGCCCGCCCAAAGTCGGGGCAACACGCGGGAAGAGATGGCGGAACAACGGCGAAACGTGTGCTCCGACACCCCGGCCGCATCGTGACCGCTTCGAGACGATAGGGTTTCACTGTTCGGCGATGAGGCCGACTCGGGTCGCTCCTCGCTGTTCGATCGCCGCCGCACACACGCGGCCGGGCCCCTGCTCAACAGGGTTGGGCCCGGACCGGCGGGACCAGGGTGGGCGAGCCAATAACACTCATCTGGCGCCCGGCATCGGCAAGGAAACGGCCGGGGCGCGACCTGACGAGGAGATGTGTCGAAGTGACCATCCGGGTTGGCATCAACGGCTTCGGCCGTATCGGCCGCAACTTCTTCCGTGCGGCCCTGGCCAAGGGCGCCGACATCGAGGTTGTCGGCGTGAACGACCTGACCGACAACGCGACGCTGGCGCACCTGCTCAAGTACGACAGCATCCTCGGCCGGCTGGGCGAGGAGGTGAAGGCGACCTCGGACGAGATCACCGTCGCGGGCAAGACCTTCAAGGCCCTCGCGGAGCGTGACCCGTCGAAGCTGCCGTGGGGCGACCTGGGCGCGGACGTCGTCATCGAGTCGACCGGCATCTTCACCGACGCGGAGAAGGCCAAGGTCCACGTCGCGGGCGGCGCCAAGAAGGTCATCATCTCGGCCCCGGCCAAGAACGAGGACCTGACGATCGTCTTCGGCGTGAACGAGCACCAGTACGACCCGGCGAAGCACACGATCATCTCCAACGCCTCGTGCACCACGAACTGCCTGGCCCCGATGGCGAAGGTCATCAACGACGTGTTCGGCATCGAGCGTGGCCTCATGACCACGATCCACGCCTACACGCAGGACCAGAACCTGCAGGACGGCCCGCACAAGGACCTGCGCCGCGCCCGCGCCGCCGCGCTGAACATCGTGCCGACCTCGACCGGCGCCGCCAAGGCGATCGGCCTGGTCCTGCCGGAGCTCAAGGGCAAGCTGGACGGCTACGCGCTGCGCGTGCCGATCCCGACCGGCTCGGCGACCGACCTGACCGTGACCGTCTCGCGCGACACCACCGTCGAGGAGGTCAACGCCGCGCTGAAGGCCGCGTCCGAGGGCGCGCTGGCCGGCATCCTCACCTACACCGAGGACCCGATCGTGTCGAGCGACATCGTCACCGACCCGGCGTCGTGCATCTTCGACTCGGGCCTGACCAAGGTCATCGGCAACCAGGTCAAGGTCGTCGGCTGGTACGACAACGAGTGGGGCTACAGCAACCGTCTCGTCGACGCCGTCGCCCTGGTCGGCACCGGCCTGTGAAGACGCTCGACGACCTCCTGAGCGAGGGCGTCGCGGGTCGGCGCGTGCTGCTGCGCGCCGACCTCAACGTCCCGCTCGACGGGGAGAAGATCACCGACGACGGCCGGATCCGGGCCGTGCTGCCGACCCTCAACGCGCTGCTCGAGGGCGGCGCGACGGTCACGGTCGTGTCGCACCTCGGCCGGCCGAAGGGCGCGCCGGACCCGAAGTACACCCTCGCGCCCGTCGCCGCCCGCCTCGGCGAGCTGCTCGGCGGGCCGGTGAACTTCGGCGAGGCCGGCGACGCCAAGGTCACGCTGCTGGAGAACCTGCGGTTCAACCCGGGCGAGACCAGCAAGGACGAGGGCGAGCGCAAGGCGTTCGCGCAGGAGCTGGCCGCGCACGGCGACGTCTACGTCGACGACGCGTTCGGCGCCGTGCACCGCAAGCACGCCAGCGTCTACGACGTGGCCGCGCTGCTGCCGCACTACACCGGCTACCTGGTGGCCCGCGAGCTCGAGGTGCTCTCGAAGCTCACGGGCGAGGCGGAGCGGCCCTACGTGGTCGTGCTCGGCGGCTCGAAGGTCTCCGACAAGCTCGCCGTGATCGAGGCGCTGCTGCCGAAGGTCGACAAGCTGCTCATCGGCGGCGGCATGTGCTTCACCTTCCTCAAGGCCCAGGGCCACGAGGTCGGCAAGAGCCTGCTGCAGGACGAGATGATCGACACCTGCAGGGACCTGCTCCAGCGCGGCGGCGACAAGATCGTGCTGCCGACCGACGTGGTGTCCGCGGACAAGTTCGCGGCCGACGCGGCGGTGCAGACCGTGGGCGTCGACGCCATCCCGGCCGACGGGCTCGGCCTGGACATCGGGCCGGAGTCCGTCGCGGCGTTCGCCGCCGCGCTCGAGAGCGCGAAGACGGTCTTCTGGAACGGCCCGATGGGCGTGTTCGAGCTGGCCCCGTTCGCCGCCGGCACGCGCGGCGTCGCCGAGGCGATCACCAAGGTCGACGGCTTCACGGTCGTCGGCGGCGGCGACTCGGCCGCGGCCGTGCGCGCGCTGGGCATCCCCGAGGACGGCTTCAGCCACATCTCCACCGGCGGCGGCGCCTCCCTGGAGTTCCTCGAGGGCAAGGCCCTGCCGGGCATTGTCGCGCTGGAGGGCTGAGCGATGGCGGGACAGACCGGTCGCCGGCCGCTGATGGCCGGCAACTGGAAGATGAACCTGAACCACCTCGAGGCCATCAAGCTCGTCCAGACGCTGGCCTTCACGCTCACTGAGCAGCAGCTCAACGACGTGGAGACGGTGGTGCTCCCGCCGTTCGTCGACATCCGCAGCGTCCAGACGCTCGTCGACGGCGACAAGCTGCTCATCGGCTACGGCGCGCAGGACATCTCCGCGCACGCCTCAGGCGCGTACACCGGCGAGGTGTCCGGCGCCATGCTGGCGAAGCTGGGCTGCCAGTACGTGGTCGTCGGGCACTCGGAGCGCCGGCAGTACCACGGCGAGGACGACGCCCTGGTCAACGCCAAGGTGAAGGCGGCGCTGGCCAACGGCATCGTGCCGATCCTGTGCGTCGGCGAGGGCCTGGAGATCCGCGAGGCCGGCGAGCACGTGGGCTACACGCTCGCGCAGCTCGACGCCGCGCTGGAGAAGATCAAGACCGACGAGGTCGAGAAGATCGTCATCGCGTACGAGCCGGTCTGGGCGATCGGCACGGGCAAGGTGGCGACGCCGCAGGACGCGCAGGAGGTCATCGGGGCGATCCGCACCCGCCTGGCCGAGAAGTACACCGGCGGCACCGCCGACCGGGTGCGCATCCTCTACGGCGGCTCGGTCAAGCACGACAACGTCGCGGCGATCATCGAGCAGCCCGACATCGACGGCGCGCTCGTCGGTGGCGCCAGCATCGACGCCGAGGGCTTTGTCAGGATTGTCCGCCTCGGCAAGTAGGTCTCGGTAACCACGGAAACACCCAGCGTCGCGCGGCCTTTCGCAGGTCGCGCGACGCTTTGTTTACCCCGCCACCCCCTGTACCGCGGCGGGTGAATGCCGCCTAAAGTGGCTCCGTCCACCACCCCTTGACCTGGCGTCAAGCCAGCGGGCCGCGGCCTACCCGCCACGAACGGGTGACCGTCCCGCGGGCCGCGCCGTGAGGACGAGCATGTTGTTCGACAAGCGCCGCCGTCGTGCCCTCGTTTCGACCCTGGCCGGACTGGCGCTGCTGGCGACGGCAGGGTGCAGCGACGCCGACGCCAAGAATCAGCCGAAGCCGCCGAAGAACGGCGGGACCCTGCACGTGGTGGTGAGCGCGAAGCCCGCGCACCTGGACCCGCAGCGGGTCGCCACGGCCACCGAGGCCAACGTCAACCGCCTCATCACCCGCACGCTCACCACGTTCAAGTCCGAGCCGGGCGCGGCCTCCAGCGAGATCGTGGGCGACCTCGCCACCGACGCCGGCCGCCCGAGCGAGGGCAACCGGGTCTGGGACTTCCAGCTCAAGGACGACGTGCGCTGGGAGGACGGCACCCCGATCACCTGTGCCGACGTCAAGTACGGCGTCGAGCGCAGCTTCTCCGGCCTCTTCTCCGTCTCCCAGCCGTACGCCAAGATCTACCTCGCCGACACCGACGGCTACGCCGGCCCGTTCGTCGGCGGCAACAACGGCGGCAAGGGCCTCTCGTCGGTGCAGTGCGTGGACAACCGCAACATCCGGTTCACGCTGAACCAGCCGATCGGCGACTTCGGGTACACCGTGGCCATGTCCCTGTTCGCCCCAGTGCCGGCGAAGCAGGACACCAAGAACGACTACGACAAGCACCCGTTCTCCTCCGGGCCGTACAAGCTGCAGGAGGTCACCGACCAGCAGCTGGTCTACGTGCGCAACTCCTACTGGGACCGCAAGACCGACAGCGTCCGCAAGGCCTACCCGGACAAGATCGTCGTCGAGGCCAACGGCGACCTGCCGACCGTCACGTCAAACCTGATCACCAGCGACGGCGACAACGCCGACACGATCGACCTGGACAAGAACGTCGCGCCGAACTTCGTCCAGCAGGTCGTCAACGACCCGGACCTGTCGGCGCGGGCGGTCCAGGGCAGCTACGGCGGCATCCGGTACCTCGCCATCAACAGCAAGCGGATCCCGAACCTCGCCTGCCGCCAGGCGCTGGTGTACGCCTTCGACAAGCGCAAGTTCCGCGCGGCGGCCGGCGGCAGCGTCTACGGCGACTACGCCAACACGATGATCGCCCCGCAGCTCAAGGCCCACAAGGACTTCGACATCTACGACAGCACGAACAACGTCGAGGGCAAGCCCGACGTCGCGCTGAAGCTGATGGACGAGCAGCGCAAGGCCAACAAGCCCTGCCCGGCGACGCTCACCCTGTCGATCCCGGACCAGAAGGACATCCGCCGGCTGGCCACCACCGTCGTGGAGACCTACCAGCAGATCGGCATCCAGGTGAAGATCAACGGGATCGACCCGGAGACGTACTTCGACGTCATCGGCAACCCGGCGAACACCAACGACCTGCTGTGGGCCGGCTGGATCCCGGACTGGGCGAACGGCTCCGCGGTCATCCCGCCGCTGTTCGACGGCCGGCTCATCCCGACCAAGGCCAACGCCACGAACAACCAGGACTACGCGCTGCTCAACGACCCCGAGATCAACGACATGATCTCCGCGGCGCTGGCCGAGTCGGTCCCGGAGCGGCAGTACCGGCTGTGGGGCGAACTCGACCAGAAGATCGCCGAGCAGGCCGTGACGATCCCGATCGTCTACATGAAGGCGCTGCGCATGGCGGGCACGAACGTGCGCGGCGGGTTCATCCACCCGCAGTTCGGCCAGCCCGACCTGTGCGCACTCGGCCTCGCCTAGTAAGCTCTCCCCGATACACGCACCACCCCATTGCAGAACCGGCCCACCGAGAGGACGACCGCGCCATGACGGCGTTCGCCTACACCCTGATCGTGCTGCTGGTCATCACCAGCGTGCTGCTGACCATGCTCGTGCTCCTGCACCGCGGCAAGGGCGGCGGCATGTCCAGCATGTTCGGCGGCGGCGTGTCCTCGAGCCTCGCGGGCTCCTCGGTCGCCGAGAAGAACCTGGACCGTTACACGCTGCTGGTCGGCATCATCTGGTTCGCCTGCATCGTCGGTCTGGGCCTCTGGCTGAAAATTGTCCAGAACGGTGGTGCCTGAGCACACCGGGTAGTTTTAGACTCATGCGCGCGGTCCGGGTATTTTCGGGCCGCGCGCAGGTGTTTTCGCCCACACTCCTGCACTCCCCATGACGTCGTACCCCCCGACGAACAGGAGCGAGCAGCCGTGGCATCTGGCAACGCCATCCGCGGAACCCGAGTCGGCTCCGGCCCGATGCGCTGGGCCGAGCGAGGTGAACAGGCCCCCCGGCGCAGCGTCCGATACTGGTGCGCCAACGGCCACATGACCGAGCCGGCGTTCGCCGCCGAGATCACGCCACCGATCCTCTGGGACTGTCCCCGGTGCGGCCTCCCGGCCGGCCAGGACGCCCAGCGCCCACCGGAGCGTCCCCGGCCCGAGCCCTACAAGTCCCACCTGGCCTACGTCAAGGAGCGGCGCAGCGACGCCGACGCCGAGGCCATCCTCCAGGAGGCGCTGGCCAAACTACGCCAGCGCCGGGGCTGAACGGGAAAACCGAAACGAACTACGGCAACAACGAACCCCGGCAACACGGCAAAGGCGCCGGCCCGAGGGAGGGCCGGCGCCTTTCGGCAGTTCAGACCAGGCTGCTCAGACCAGGCTGCGGAACTTCGGCGGGAGCTCGTGCGCCGCGGCCGAGTCGAGCAGCCACAGCGTGAGGTCGCGGCCGTGCACGCCCGCCGCGGGGATCTGGCGCGGGCCCGCGTCGGCCAGGGCCAGGCCCACGGCGCTCGCCTTGCCGGCGCCGGAGGCGATCAGCCAGATCTCCTCGGCGGTGTTGATCGCCGGGAGGGTGAGCGTGGTGCGCACCGGCGGCGGCTTCGGGCTGCCGCGCACCGCCGAGACCGGGCGCGACTCCAGCGTCACCGGGTGCTCCGGGAACACCGAGGCCACGTGGCCGTCCTCGCCGACGCCGAGCAGGATCACGTCGAAGTGCGGCAGCTCGGCGTGGCCGGGGCGGGCCGCCTCGGCCAGCTCCGCGGCGTAGCGGGCCGCCGCCGCCTCGGCGTCGTCGCCGTCCGGGCCGTCCGAGGGCGGCATCGGGTGCACGCGGGCCGGGTCGAGCTTCAGCGCGTCGAGCAGCGCCGCGCGGGCCTGCGTTTCGTTGCGCTCCGGGTCGCCGGCCGGCAGGAACCGCTCGTCGCCCCACCAGAGGTTCACCCGCGACCAGTCCACCGCGTCGCGCGCCGGGCTCTCCCGGATCGCCTGGTAGATCTGGGCGGCGATGCGCCCGCCGGTTAGCACGACCGACGCCTCGCCGCGCTCGGCCTGTGCGTCGGTGAGCCGCACGATGAGCCGCGCCGCCGCGGCCTCGGCGAGCAGCTTCGGCTCGGTGTGTACGACAACCTTGCTCTGAGTCACGGTGCGACGCTCCCCTGCAGCGGGGCGGCGGCGGCCTCGGGACGCTCCGCGAGGGCCGGGTCCTTCCAGATGTGCACGCGCGGCGCCGTGCGCTCGCCGAGCCGGCGCTTGCCGGTCCCGGCGGCCAGCGCCGATGCGTACGGCTGGTCGGGGTCGAGGCGGCGCAGCTCCTCGGCGAGCTCGTCGCCGAGCGGGCGGCGGCTCAGCGGCAGGATGCGGTCCGGCTGCCCGGTGCGCTGCAGCGTCGCCACGCCCGCGTTGAGGTCGCGGACGAGGTTCATGGCGGTGCCGTCGGCGAGCTCCAGGTTGACCGCCTCCATGATCTTGCCGGTGCCGGTCACGCGGGACGGGTGCACGCCCAGGCGGGCCTCCAGCCAGCCGCCGAGCAGCAGCGCGGTCGGGTCGAGCTCGGGCGCGACGATCGTCGCCGCCTTCACGCCCACCCGGTTGGCATCGAACGCGCCGGCCAGCAGGGTGCGCCACGGGGTGATGCGCGACCACGCGAGGTCGGTGTCGCCGGGCACGTAGTCGTCGGAGCGCACCCGCAGCGCCATCACCGGGTCGTCGGACTGCGCGCTGTCGGTGATGCGGCGGTCGGCGACCACGCCCAGCGGGTCGTAGGCGATGCGCTCCGGCGGCGAGCACTGCCACCACGTCACCACCGGCACGTCCGGCGCGAGCAGCGGCATGACCACCGACTCGGCGTGCAGCGCCAGGCGGCCCTGCATGCGCATCACGACCGCCTCGCACGGGCCCAGCCGCCCGCCGACGACGATCTCGGCGTCGAGGCGCGAGCGCTGCTGCGTCACGTCGGCGCGCACGATGATGAGCAGCCGGCACGGGTGCGCGGAGGCGGCGATCGTGGCCGCCGCCTCGGCCTCGCGGACCTGCCGCTCGTCGACCACGGCGATCAGGGTCAGCGCCAGGCCGCTGGTCAGCCCGCCGGCGCTGCGCCGCTCGTTGGCCAGGGCCTTGACGACCTCGATGCCGGTCGTGTCCCACAAACCGATCATGTCCATGTCTCCTCTCGGGCCCGTTGCCTCAGGCCCGGCGCCAGGCGCGGCCCTCGCGGGCCAGCATCTCGTCGGCGGCCCGCGGACCCCACTCGCCCGCGCGGTACGGCTCCGGCGTCGAGCCGGACCACGCCTCCTCCAGCGGGTCGATCACGTTCCAGCTCGCGTTGACCTCGGCCGAGTCCGGGAAGAGCGTCTTGTCGCCGATGAGCACGTCGAGGATGAGCCGCTCGTAGGCCTCCGGGCTCGCGTCGGTGAACGCCTCGCCGTACTGGAAGTCCATCGCGATGTCGCGGACCTCCATCTGGGTGCCCGGCACCTTCGAGCCGAACTTCAGCATCACGCCCTCGTCCGGCTGCACCCGGATGACCAGCTGGTTGTTGCCGAGCATCTCCACGTCCGCGTCGTTGAACGGCAGGTGCGGCGCCTTCTTGAACAGCACCGCGAGCTCGGTGACCCGCCGCGGCAGGCGTTTGCCGGCCCGGATGTAGAAGGGCACCCCGGCCCAGCGGCGGTTCTGGATGCCCAGCCGCACCGCCACGTACGTCTCCGTCTTGGACTCCGCCGGGACGTTCTTCTCCTCCAGGTACCCGGGCACCCGCTCGCCGGCCACCCAGCCGGTCAGGTACTGCCCCCGGACCGTCTGCGTGAACACGTCGGTCGGCACCTTGATGGCGTTGAGCACCTTGAGCTTCTCGGTGCGGATCGCGTCGGCGTCGAAGGCCGTCGGCTCCTCCATCGCCACCAGGGCGAGCAGCTGCAGCAGGTGGTTCTGCAGGACGTCGCGGGCCGTGCCGACCGTGTCGTAGAACCCGGCGCGGGTGCCGATGCCGACGTCCTCGGCCATCGTGATCTGCACCGAGTCGACGTAGTTGGAGTTCCACACCGGCTCGAACAGGTTGTTGGCGAACCGCAGCGCCATGATGTTCTGGACGGTCTCCTTGCCCAGGTAGTGGTCGATGCGGAACACGTCCTGGGCGGTGAAGGCGTCGTCGACGAGGTCGTTGAGCTGCCGGGCCGAGGCCAGGTCGTAGCCGAACGGCTTCTCCACCACGACCCGCCGCCAGCCGCCGGACTTCGCGTTGTCCGACATGCCCGTGCGCTCGAGCTGCTTGAGCACGACCGGGAACGCCGAGGGCGGGATCGACAGGTAGAAGGCGGCGTTGCCGGGGATGCCGGCGTCGTCGTGCAGGTCGTCGAGCGTCTGCGCCAGGTGGTCGAAGGCCGCGTCGTCCTCGAACGAGCCGGGCACGAACTTGATGTTGCCGGCCAGGCGCGACCACACCTCTTCCCGCCAGGTGGTGCGCGCGCCGTTCTGCGCGGCCTTGCGGGCCAGGTCCTCGAAGTCGCCGTCGCCCCAGTCGCGGCGGGCGAAGCCGAGCACGGCGAAGCTGGGCGGCAGGAGACCCCGGTTGGCCAGGTCGTAGACGGCCGGGATGAGCTTCTTGCGGGCCAGGTCACCGGTGACGCCGAAGATGACCAGCGCACAGGGCTCGGGAATCCGAGGCAGTCGCCGGTCCTGCGGGTCCCGCAGCGGATTGGTCATCAGTCTCACCCTCCGAGGGCGGCCAACAGTTGGTCTGTACCGGTTGCCCGGTCGGTCAGATGCAAACGCAGGGTCGGCAACCGCCGTCCGGCCCGCCGGTCGGCGGCGGCCCGGGCGGCCTGCAGGCCACCGAACGTGTACGGCCGGCCGGGCACCGGCACGTCGCCGGTCACCGCGCCGGTCAGCTGCAGCACGGCGCCGAGACCGGGCCGGGCCGGGCGGCCGCCCCACCCGAAGGTGACGGCCCGCGCGACCCGCCCGGCGAGGGTGTCGCGTACGGCGGCCGCGGCGGCGTCGCCGTCGCGGTCGAGATAGGCCGCGATCGCCACGTACCCGCCCTCGGGCACGCCGCGCACCAGCGCGTCGATCGCGCCGATGAGGCTGGAGGCGCTCGTCTCGCCGTACACCTCGATGGAACCATCGACCAGTGCGGGCGTTTCCGGCGGAATGTCCGATCCGCCCAAGGATACGCCGGATTCGGCAACGGGCGCACCGAGCATGCGCGCGGCCTGCTCCCAGGCGAGCAGCTGCGCGCCGAGCGGGCCGTTGACGGACAGGTCGGAGGCGATGCCGCCGCCGGGCATGATGGCCCGGCCGAGCGCGCCGCCGACGGTCACGCTGAGCACGTCGGGGCCCTCGTGCCCCCACGACGAGGGGTTTTCCAGGGCGACCGGGACCACGCCGGCGAAGACCGCGTCGATCCACTCGCCGAGGCCGTCGATGCCGGTGCCGTCGGGCGCGACGGCGAGCTTGTCGCGGCCCGAGCGGGCCGCCGCGGCGATCGCGGCGCCGAGCGCCGCGCCGGGTGCGTCGGGCGCGTGCGGCGCACCGGCGATCTCCGCCGCCGGCCGGGTCAACGGGGCCAGGCTGAAGCCGGCGGCGATGGCCGGCGCGGCCGGGGGATTGGCCGGGGCGAGCAGGGCCGCGGCCTCGTCGAGCAGCTCGGCGGTGCCGGCGCCGGCCAGGCCGGGCGCCACCAGGCTGTACTCGCTCAGGGCGGACAGCGGGGAGGCGTCGGTGAGGAACAGTTCGGCGCCCCACGAGCGCCCGAGGGCCGCCAGGGGCGAGCCGGGCGCGGTCACCACCACCTGCGGCGCCGGGAAGACGCGCAGGTGGTCGTCCAGGCGGTCGGCCGTCTCGGCCGCGAGCACCACCACGGTCCGGTCGGGATGCGCCAGCGCCGCGGATACGCGGTGCGGGTCGGAGTCGTCGAGCACCGCCAGCCGCAGGCCGAGCGTGGCCGCGATCGCCCGGGCCGCGGCGGCCGGCGCACCCGTCGCCAGGAGCACTACATGATCGAGGCCCCGCGCGTGCAGGTTGCCGCGCAGGGCCTCGATGCGGCCCGCAAGCTCCGGGCCGGGGAGCGTGAGGCGGGGTGCGGGCTCGGCCGAGGGCGCGGCGCCGAACACCGTCAGCCCGGCCGCGGCGACCACATTGTCGAGCAGATCAGACACCCGCAACCCCCTGCATGCCCTCATCTTGGCGCCCGCGAGTGGCGGGCGCGTCAAGAACCCGTGAAACCTCAGGCCCGTGGGCGGATCAGGACGCGGACGCCGAGTCGAGCGCCTTCTGCACCGTCTCGATCATCTCCTTGCCGCTGGCCGTGAACTTCTCCACGCCCTCGCGCTCGAGCACCTCGACGACGTCGGTGTAGTCGATGCCCACGGCGGCGAGGCGGTCCATGACCTGCTGCGCCTCGGCGTAGCCGCCGGTGACGGCGTCGAGGCGGACCTCGCCGTGGTCGGCGAAGGCGTGGATGACCGCCTCCGGCATCGTGTTGACCGTGCCGGGGGCGACGAGCTCCTCGACGTAGATCACGTCGCGGTACTCCGGGTTCTTCGTCGACGTCGAGGCCCACAGCGGCCGCTGCGGGTGCGCGCCCGCGTCGGCGAGGCCCTGCCAGCGCTCGGAGGAGAACTTCTCCTCGTAGAGCTTGTAGGCGAGCTTCGCGTTGGCGATCGCCGCCTTGCCCCGCAGCGCCTTGGCCTCGTCGGTGCCGATCTTCTCGAGGCGCTTGTCGTACTCGGTGTCGACGCGCGACACGAAGAACGACGCCACCGAGCCGATCTTGGACAGGTCGTGCCCGTTGGCCTTGGCCTGCTCGAGGCCGGCGAAGAAGGCCTCGATGACGGCGTCGTAGCGCTCGAGCGAGAAGATCAGCGTGACGTTGACGCTGATGCCCGCCGCGAGCGTCGCGGTGATCGCCGGCAGGCCCTCCGGGGTCGCCGGGATCTTGATGAACAGGTTGTCGCGGTCGACGAGCCACCACAGCGCCTTCGCCTCGGCGACGGTGCGGGCGGTGTCGTTGGCCAGGGTCGGGTCGACCTCGATCGA
>Ga0310811_10008678_pt1 | contig 13075 bp, 11 predicted proteins | sample YCmetagenome_FD_207642 | JGI IMG/M metagenome (GOLD analysis project Ga0310811, IMG submission 207642) | Soil microbial communities from experimental microcosm in Duke University, North Carolina, United States - YC | ecosystem: Engineered > Artificial ecosystem > Soil microcosm > Unclassified ...
AGGTCTTCGAAGACGCCGCGCAGCGGCACGAAGAGCCGGCCCGCTTGGACGATCGGCGGCGGCGCGAGGTTCACCGGACGGCCGTTGACCGTCACGGCGACCGGGCCCGCCGCGAGCGCGGGCAACGCCGACGTGCTCAGCACCGCGCTCACGCCGACCGCGACCAAACCTCGCACAGGAGAGCAAGACATCGAGAAAGGGCACCTCCGGACGGAACCAACCAACGTTCCCCATACCCGTTTGCGGCCCGCGCGCGGACTCATGCGCTGCGCTCGCCCGCCGAGACGGCAGTCCTGCGCAGGAATGCCGGCAGGCGGCGATGCCGCCGGCGTCGTTCCTCCTCGCCGAGCGTCGTGCGCCAGGCGTCCAGGACGTCGCCTTGGTCGAGAAACCCGACCCAGCCGCCGTGCTCGTCGACGACGACCAGCCCCCGGTGCTCCGTGCGCGCCATCAGCTCGACCGCCTCGCGCACGCGCTGATCGTGCCGGACCACGACCGCCGGCTCGACCAGCGCCGAGACCGTGACGGCGCTCGTCGCGTCGGCGGCGAGCACGCGTCCCCGGCGCACGACGCCCTCCAGCGCGCCGGCCGCGTCGACGACCGGATAGGTCGCATGCGAATGGCGCGCGTCGGCGTCGCCGAGCCGCGCGCGAAACAGCGCGGCCGCCAGCGTCCCGCGCACCGTCTCGACCTTCGCGCGCGGGACCATGATCTGCGCGACCGCGGTGCGCTCGAGCGGGTGAACCGCGTACTCGCGCGCGACGTGCGTGCCGCGGCGCGCCAGTTTTTCGGTGAGGATCGATCGGCGCACGAAGACGACGGTCGTCGCGGTCGCCGCGACCGCGGCAGCGAAGACGCCGACCAGGATCGACCATTCGTGCGTCGTCTCGAGGGCGAAGATCGTCGCGGTGAACGGCGCGCGCATCGTGCCGCCGAGCATCGCCGCCATCGCGATCGCGGCCCACAGCGCGGGATCGTGGAGCGGAAGGACGACGCTCGCGAGCGCGCCGGTCCCCGCGCCGAGCAGCAGCAGCGGCGCGAGCACGCCGCCGGAGGTTCCCGAGCTGAGCGAGACGATCCAGATGATCGCCTTGACGACGACGATCGCGACGACGGCGGAGAGCGCGAGCTGCCCGTTCACGAGCGCCGAGATCGTCGGATAGCCGACGCCCAGCGCCTGCGGCGCGATCATCCCGCCGGCGCCGACGATGATCGCGCCGAGCGCGGGCCACCACATCCAGTGCAGGCGCAGCGTACCGTACAGGTCCTCGACGGCGTAGACCAGCACGGTCAAGACGCCCGAGACCCCGCCGACGAGCACCCCGAGCGCGAGCGCCCACGGCAGGAGCGTGACCTCGAACGCGTGCGCGTGCGCGACGGCGAAGACCGGAGCCGTGCCCAAAAGGCGGGCGCGCAGCGCATAGGCGACGATGCTCGCGACGGCGACCGGCACGAGGCTGCGCGGTCGCCATTCGAAGAGCAGCAGCTCGACGGCGAGGAACACCGCGGCGACGGGCGAGCCGAACGTCGCCGACATCCCGGCCGCGGCCCCGGCGACGAGCAGGACGCGCCGCTCGACCGGGGTGAGGAGCAGGAACTGCGCGGCGAGCGAACCGAGCGCGCCGCCGCTCATGATGATCGGCCCCTCGGCGCCGAACGGACCGCCGGTCCCGATCGTGATCGCCGAGGCGAGCGGCTTGAAGAGGAGCAGGCGCGCGGGGATGATGCTCTCGCGCTCGAGGATGCTTTGCAGCGCCTCGGGGATCCCGTGGCCGCGGATCTTCTCGCTGCCGAAGCGGGCGATCACCCCGACGACGAGCGCGCCGGCGACCGGGACGAGGACGGACCAGGGCCCCCAACGATCGAGCGAAGGGACCGCGGGAGCGAACGAGAGCCGTGCGTGGTAGGCGAGGTTGGTGATGAGCGCGATCGCGTCCAGCAGCACCACCGCAAGGAGCGCCGCAAGGACGCCGAGCCCGGCGGCCAGGAGGGTGAGGCCGCCGAGCTGGCGTGCGTCGGTCGAGAAGTCTCCGAGGGGACGAACCATGACCGCCGGATATACCCCCTCCCCTGGAGGGGGTCCTCGATCGCTGGGTCGCTCAGCGTCTGCGCAGCAGCAGCGAGTTCCCGACCACGAACAGACTCGAGAGCCCCATCGCCGCGGCGGCGAAGACGGGCCGGACCAACCCCAGCGCCGCGAGCGGCACGAGCACGACGTTGTACGCGAAGGCCCAGAACAGGTTGCTCCGGATCGTTCGCAGCGTCGCGCGGGCGAGCCGGATCGCGGCTGCGACCGCGCCCGGATCGTCGCGCAGGAGCGCGAGCCGTGCGGTCTCGGTCGCGACGTCGGTCCCGCCGCCCATCGCGATCCCCACCTCCGCGGTCGCGAGCGCGGGCGCGTCGTTGATCCCGTCGCCGACGAAGGCGACGTGCGCGCCCTCCCGCTGGAGCGCCGCGACGATCGCGGCCTTCCCCTCCGGGTCGACGGCTGCGTCGCTGCGATCGACGCCGACGGCGCCGGCGAGGGCGCGCACCGGACCGGCGGCATCCCCGCTGACGACGCCGGTGCGTACGCCGAGTGCGCGCAGAGCATCGACGGCCTTGCGGGCCTGCGGGCGCGGCTCGTCGGCGAGCGCGATCGTCCCGAGAAACGCGGAGCCGTGCGCGACCGCGACCACCGTGCGCGCATCGTCGAACGGCGCGGGGATCTCGACGCCGCGTTCGCGCAACGCCGCGAACGTTCCGACGTAGGCCTCGACGCCGTCGACGCGGGCCCGCACTCCGCGGCCACGCTCGGTCACGGTCTCAGTCGCCGCCCGACGCGCGAGGCTCCGCTCGTCGGCTGCGCGCACGATCGCGGCCGCAAGCGGATGCGAGGAACCGCGTTCGACCGCCGCGGCGATCTCCAGCAGCGCATCCTCACCGCTCCCCGGCGCGGGAGCGAGCGCGACCACCTCGGGCCGGCCGGCCGTCAGCGTCCCCGTCTTGTCGAACAGGACCGTGTCGACGGCGGCGAGACGTTCGAGCGCGTCGGCGTCGCGCACCAGGATCCCACGGGACGCGGCGACGCCGACACCCACGATCACGGCCGTCGGCGTCGCCAACCCGAGCGCGCACGGACACGCGACGACGAGAACCGCGACCGCGCTGAGTAGCGCGGCCGGCCACGGATGTCCGGTCGCGAGCCACATGATGAACGTCAGCGCCGCGGCCGCGAGGATCACCGGGACGAAGATTGCCGCGATGCGGTCGACGAGCCGCTGCACCGGCGGCGTCGTCCCTTGTGCGCGCCGCACGATCGCGACGATCCGCGAGAGCGTCGTCCCGGCGCCGACGACCGTCGCGCGCATCACGAGCGTCGCGTCACCGTTGACGCTCCCGGCGCGGATCGCCGTCCCCGGACCGGCCTCGAGCGGGATCGGCTCGCCGGTCAGCGCGGCGACGTCGAGCGAGCCGGCGCCTTCGAGCACGACGCCGTCGACCGGGACGCGATCTCCGGCGAGCAGCAGCAGTCGGTCGCCGACGCGCACCGCGTCGGGCGCGATCTCCGTCGCGTTTCCGCCGTCGTCGAGCTTGCGGGCGACGAGCGGACGGAGCGCGAGCAGCGCGCGGATTGCGCGATCGCTCCGGCCGCGCGCCGAGCTTTCCAAATACTTTCCGGCGAAAACGAGCGTGACGATCGCGCTCGCCGTCTCGGCGTAGGAGGGCTGCATCGCGAACGTCGCATATGCGGAATACGCCAGCGCCGCGGTCGAGCCAAGCGAGACCAGCGTGTCCATCGTCGCCGTCCCGCTGCGCAGCGACGCGAGCGCGCCGCGGTGGAACTCCCAACCGACCACCGCCCAGACCGGGACGGTGAGCGCCAGCGTGACGAAATCCTTGTACGGAAAATCCGGTACGGCCATCGCCAGGAGGAGGGTCGGCACGAAGAGCGCGAGCGCGAAGGCGAGGAGCGCGCGTTTGCGCCGGATCTCCCGCTCGCGGCGCTCCGCCGCGGCATCCTCGCTCCCGTCGTCGACCGGCATCGCCCCGTAGCCCGCGCGCTCGACGGCCGCGATGAGCGAGGCGGGCGAAACGTCCGGCGCGTGGTCGACGCTGGCGTGCTCGGTCGCGAGGTTGACGCTCGCGTCGGCGACGCCGGGCACCTTCGCGAGCGCCCTCGTCACGTGGGCGACGCACGATGCGCACGTCATCCCCGTGACCTCGAGTTCGGTGGTCATGACGCCAAGGCGTAGCCCGCGTCGTCGAGCACTCGAGCCAGCTCCGGCGCAGCGATCTCCGCGTCGACCTGCAGTCGGGCGGTACCTTCGGCGAGATCGACCTGGGCGGAACGCACGCCCGGGATCTCCGCCAGCGCCTCCGTGACGTGACGCACGCAGTTCTCGCACGTCATTCCTTGCACTCGAATCGTCTGGGTCATGAAAGAAAGAATCCTACCTCTTGGCTTGTCAGGCTGAGCCTGCCGGAGCAGACTCACCATTGAACGTCTCCTTTGACGGTTATAGTCCCATCATGCTAACCTGTCAAGACCACGATGACCGGTGAAATCCAGACGCCGTTCCGCTTCGTCGGAGAACACCTCGCGCTCGATTTCGTCAACACGACGGTGATCGAGAAGGATCGCGCCTCCGACGCGATCCCCGACTACCGCTCGGCGCTCGCATGGTTCGAGGAGTCGGGGACGATCACGGCGCGCGACGCCCGGCTGCTGCGCGCCGCAGCGGAGAGCCGCGAGGCTGCTCGCGCGACGAGCGAGCTGCACGCCTTTCGCGCCGAGCTGCGCGCGATGCTCGACGCGCTGCGCCGGACCGGCACGGTACCCGAGCGCGCGCTGCGCGCGATCAACGAGCGCCTCGGGGCCTGCGCCTGCGCGCGCGAGGTCGTGCGCGAAGACGACGGGTTCGCGCTGCGCGTGCGGTACCGCTTCGAGCGTCCGGCCGATCTGCTCATGCCGATCGCGAACGCCGCCGCCGAGCTGCTCACCGCGATCGACCTCTCCCGTGTAAAGCGTTGCCGCGGCGACTGCTGCGACATGTATTTTCTTGACACGAGCCGCAACCGCACGCGCACGTGGTGCGACATGGCCGCCTGCGGAAATCGCGCCAAAGCCGCCGCCTATTACGAGCGTCACGCCAGGCAAAAAAGTCCTAGCGCGGTCTAGAGTTCGTCGAGTACCCTCCCTCTCGGTATCATCTCCCGGGAGGTTTGGTTTTGAGTCCATCGCCCGCAGCGCAAGCGAGCGTCACCGGAGACGGCGACGCTTACGACGCGCGGCTTCTCAGCGCGTTCACGATTTGCGCTACGATTTGGTTACTGATCACGACTGCGGCCGGACTTCTGATCAGCTTCAAGTACAGCTATCCGGACCTCATGACGAATCCGCTCCTCTCGTTCGGGCGGCTTCGCGCGATTCACACGAACGGAACGTTCTACGGCTGGGCCTCGATCGCGCTCGTCGGCCTGGCGCTTTGGGTAGCGGCCCGCTCGTCCGGCGTCAACATCCAGGCGCGCAAGACGGCCTGGTGGTCGCTGATCCTGTTCAACGTCTCGACGATTGCCGGAACGGTGCTGCTCGACGACGGCGTCAGCAACGGCAGCCAGGAGTACCGCGAGTGGATCTGGCCGGTGCGCGTCCTGTTCCTGATCGCCGCGCTGCTCTCCGCGCAGGTCGTGAACCGCACCGTCTCCGCGCGCCGCGGCCATGACATCTACATCTCGAACTGGTACATCATCGGCGGCTTCATCTTCACCGCGATCCTCATCGTCTCGTCGCTGATCCCCGTCTATCAGACGGGCCTTGGACAAGTCGCGGTGCAGGGCTTCTACATGCACAACGCGGTCGGGATGTGGTTCACGTTCCTCGCGCTCGGCATCACGTACTACGTGCTGCCCAAGTCGCTGAACCGGCCGATCTACTCGTACGCGCTGGGCGTGCTCGGGTTCTGGACGAACCTGATCTTCTATCCGACGATCGGCGCCCACCACTACGAGTTCTCGCCGCTGCCCTGGTGGTTCCAGTCGCTCGCGATCGTCTTCAGCGTCGGGATGCTCGTCCCGGTCTGGGCCGGAAGCGGCAACTTCTTCCTCACGATGCGCGGCCGCTGGTCGATCGTGCGCCGCTCGTACGCGCTGCCGTTCGTCGTCGTCGCGATCGCGTACTATTTCTTGGGCTCGACCGAGGGGACGTTCGAGGCGCTGCGCTCGCTGCAGGCGATCTGGCACCTCACGAACTTCACCGTCGGCCACTCGCACGCAACGATGTACGGGTTCATCACCTTCCTTGCGTGGGGCGGGATCTACGCGCTCGTCCCGCGCGCGACCGGGAAGGAACCCAACCGCATCGCGGTCGGGATCCACTTCTGGTTCGCGCTGATCGGCGTGACGGGCTACGTGCTCGTCCTTTCGGCTGCCGGCACCGCCCAGGGCCTGACGTGGGCAGCCGGCGATCCCTTCATCGCTTCGGTCGAAGCCGCGCAGCCGTACTGGCTGGGCCGCGCCGTCTCCGGCACGCTGATGTTCCTCGCGCACATCGTCTTCGCGTACAACGTCTGGCGGATGACGCTGGCGCCCGCTCGGGCGCCCCAGCGTGAGGTCGCCGTGGGAGTCCCGGCATGACCAATCGTCCTGGAATGAACGACGTGCGCACGCTCTCGGTGAGCGCCGCCGCCGTCTATCTCGTCCTCACCTTCGCGATGTGCGTCTTCCCCGGCTTCGCCCTTTCGGCGACGAAGCCGGGCCCCGGCGTGCAGCCGCTCGACGCGGCGGAAGCCCGCGGCCGCGACGTGTACGTCGCCGAAGGCTGCTCGTACTGTCACACGCAGCAGGTCCGGCCGTTGCAGCAGGACCACGTCTGGGGCCGTCCCTCGACGCGCGGCGACTACGCGTACAACACCCCGGAGCTGCTCGGGACCGAACGCACCGGCCCCGACCTCAGCAACGTCGCCGCGCGCCAGCCCAGCGACGTCTGGCAGTACATCCACCTCTACCAGCCGCGCTCGGTCGTGAGCGCGTCGATCATGCCGGCGTACCCGTGGCTCTTCACGGTGAAGGATCACGCTGCTCCGGGCGACACGGTCGTCAACGTCCCGCCGGGCTTCGCGCCCGCGGGTAAGGTCGTCGTCGCGACGGCGAAAGCCCACGACCTGGTCGCCTATCTGCTCTCGCTCAAGCAAGCCCCGCTCCCGCAAGGCAGCCCCGCACCGTGAACATGAACGACTCGCTCTTCGGAGCCGACTTTCTCGGCAACCTCATCGTCATCGTGGGGACGATCGCGACGGTCGCAGCGTTCATCGGCGCGTTCCGCATGACGTTCTGGCCCGGCGAAAAGAACCAAGACCATCCCAAGTACACGATCTTGCGGGAGGAGTACTGATGCACGACGAGCCGCAAGACCGAACCGAGATCGCGCGGATCGATCTCTACCTGGACGACGCGACGACGCCGTTCCGCACGGTCCATCCGCCGGACCGCATAGAGCTGGACACGACCGAGTTCCCCGACGGCCCGCACACGCTGCGCCTCGAGGCGCGCGACGTGCTCGGCAAGGTCGGCCGGCGAACGATCCCGTTCGTCGTGCAGAATGGCCCCGGGATCACCGTGACCGGCCTCGCGGCGCAGGAGCGCGTCCACGGCCGCGTGCCGATCGAGATCAACGCGTTCGGCGGCGACGAGCCGTTCGACCCGATCCGCGCCGAATCGAGCGGACCGATCCCGGCCTGGACCTGGGTCATGGCCGTCGCGATCTTCGGCTGGGCCGGCTGGTACGCGCTCGCGAACTTCGGCGTCGCGTCGGCCTACGCGGCGACGCCGACGTACGAAGCGAACCCGATCGCGATGGCGCAGCAGCCGATGTCGGACAACACCGGCGCCAAGGCGAGCGGCGGCGGCACCGCCGCCGGCTTCGATTACGCGGCGAAAGGCGAGCAGCTCTACACCGCCAACTGCGCGGCGTGCCACGGCGCGACCGGCACCGGCGTCCCGGGCGCGTTCCCGCCGCTCGCGGGCGACCCCGTCGTGACCGCGGCGAACCCCGCGATGCACGTGCGCGTCGTTCTGCACGGCCTACACGGCGTGCCGATCAAGGGGACGACGTACACGAGCCAGATGCCGCCGTTCCCGCAGCTCTCCGACGCGGACATCGCCTCGATCGTCGACCACGAGCGCACCTCGTGGGGGAACAACGCCCCGACCGTCACCCCCGACGCGGTGAAGCGGCTGCGCTGAGGCGCAGCCGCTCAGGCGGCGACGGCGCGCTCGCCCAGGAACGTCACGCGCACGCGCGTGCCGCCGCTGGGCGAGGACTCGATCGCCATCCCGTCGGCGACGCCCTCCACCAGCTGCAGTCCGCGGCCGCTCTCCGAGAACGGGTCGGGCGAACGCTCCGCAGGAACGAAACCAGCGCCCTGATCGTCGACGACGAGCAGGGCGTTTCCGTCCGCGTCGCTCGAGACTTCGACGCGCACGATCCCCGGCGCGTAGCGCACGACGTTCGCGATCAGCTCGCCGTAGGCGAGCTCGCTCGCGAACCGGATCTCGTCGCGCCCCGTCCACGCCGTGACGAGGTTGCCGACCTCGCGGCGCACCGCCGCGCCGGTCCGCGCGTCGGCGGTCGAAAACCGCCACTCACGCGACTCGCCCCGGAGCGGCTGCGCGATGCGGTCGATCGAGACGGTGAGGATCGCGATGTCGTCGGTCGCTTCGTCGTCCGCGAGCACGGCCTTCATCAGCGCGGCGGCGAGATGCTCGGTCTGCTCGTGCGCGAGCTCGCGCATCGCCGCGTCGATCCGCCGCTCACCCTCCTCGATGTCGCGCCCGAACTCCAGCAGCCCGTCGGTATAGAGCACGAGCGTGCACGGCGCGTGCAATTGCCGTCCGAAGTCGACGCCCTCGCCGTCGCGCAGCCCGATCGGCAGCCCGGTCGACGGCAGGCGTTCCAAGATCCCTGTCTGCTCGAGGATCGGCGGCGGATGCCCCGCGGTCGCGTACGAGAACCGCCCGCTCACCGGGTCGAAGACGCCGAAGATCGCGGTCACGAACACGGTTCTCCCGCTCGCGACGAGCAGCCGGCTCGCGCGGTCGAGGATCAGCGACGGCTCGGCGCGCTCGAACGAGGCGGCGCGCAGCGCCTGACGGATCTCTCCCATGATCACCGCCGCTTCGAGGCCGTGGCCCGTCACGTCGCCGATCGTGAGCGCGACGCGCCCGTCCGGCAGCTCGAACGCGTCGTAGAAGTCGCCGCCGACGCGCTGCGACTCCGACGCGGCCGAGTACGAGGCCGAGAAGCGCACGTCCGCAAGGAGCGGGAGCTGCGCGGGAAGCATCGCGCGCTGCAAGGCGTCGGCCGTCGTGCGCTCGCGCAGGTAGAGACGCGCGTGGCGCAGCGAGAGCGCGGCGCGGCGCGCGAACTCCCGCACGACGCCCACGTCGTCGGCGTCGTAGGGCCGGTCGTCGCGTGCGATCGCCAGCGCGCCGACCGCGAGATCCCCGTTGACGAGCGGCACGACCATCGTCGCGCACGACTCGCCGCGGCACAGCCACGCGTCGGGGAAGCGCACGCGCTCGTCGGCGACGATCGGCTCGCCGTGCCGCACGATCTCCGCGACCGCGTCGTGCGCCGCCGGCGGGAGCGGCGAGCCGATCCAGCGGCGCATCTCCAACTCCTCGGCGACGTCGCTGCTGCCGATCCCGCTGAGCGCGTAGCCGCCCTCGTCGTCGACGAGCGAGATCCAACAGCGGTCGGCCAGACGCGGAACGACGAGCGCCTTGATCCCCGCGACCGTCGCGTTGACGTCGAGCGAGGCGCCGAGACGTTCGCCGGCGCGCGCGAGGAACGCCTCGCGCTCCTCGAGCCGCTTCTGCGAGTCGATGTCGGTGCAGGTACCGATCCACGCCATCGTCTCGTCGTGCCGCCCGCGCACCGGAGCGACGTTGACCAGGAACCACCGATAGCGCCCGCTCGTCTCGCGAATCCGGCACTCCGCCGAGAACGCTTCGCCGGTCCGGAGCGCGTGCAGCCAGCGGTCGCGCAGCAGCATGTCGTGATCGGGATGGAAGACGCCGCGCCAGCCGGCGACGCGCGTCTGGTCGAGGTCTTGTCCGGTGTACGCGCTCCAGCGGTCGTTGACGTACTCGAGATCGCCTTGGGCGCCCGCCGTGAAGATCAGCTGCGGCACGACGTTGGTGAGCGAGGCGTAACGCGCTTCGCCGATCTCGAGCGCTTCCGCCGTGCTGCGGCTGCGCGCGGCCAGGCGCAGCATCAGCCCGTTGTACTTCACGAGGAACACCGCCAGGATGACGATCGAGGCGAGCAGCCCTTCCATCCGCGCGGTGTACCAGCCGGCCGAGAAGCGCAGCCCGCTCAGCTCTCCGGTGGTGAAGACGTCCATCGCGCGCGCGAGCAGGACCACCGAGAGCCAGGTCTGCGTCACCGTCCGCCAGCGATCGCCGACGACGACGAGCGCGAGCACGGAGACGACGACCAGCGCGGGCCGCAGGACGTGCGCGTCGAGCGCGCTGAAGCGCTCGCCTTCGACGAGCGACGGAAGCAGATCGTGCCCCAGCGTGAAGAGCAGCGCCAGCGCAAGGGTGAGGACGACGAGCGCGGTCACGAGCAGCCGCACGCGGTTGCGCGGGAGCTGCCAGTCGAAGCGCGCCGCCAGCCCTTGTGCGAGGATGAGCACGCAGAAGCCCAGCTGCGAGGCCAGGAAGAACGCGGCGGAGGTCTGCGGGCCGGCGCCGAGCATCCCGCCCGGCGAGAACAGCCCCGGAAACGTCAGGATGTAGAGCAGCTGCGTGATCGCCGCGTAGCCGTACGCGACGTAGAGGAGCGCGAGCCGCAGATCGCGCTCGATCCGGTACTGCAGATAGAGCAGCAGCGTCGTGAGCGTCGAGGCGACGATCCCCGCGCCGACGACGGCCGGGAGGAACGCCGGGATCACGCCCAGGCGCGTGCGCGCGAACGGGATCGAGACGACGAACAGCACGATCAGCGCGAGCACGCTCAGGAGCGCCGAGCGCCGGTCGGCTCGGGTCGCCGGCGCCGCGGCGAAGTTCTCGACCGCGCGGACCTCCATCGTCCTCATCGCGCCACCGCCCGCGGCTCGCCCGGGTCCTGGAGGAGATGAACAGGGAGACCGCGATCTTCGCCGCCGGCTGTTTCTGGGGGGTGGAAGCGGATTTCCGCGACCTCCCGGGCGTCCTCGACACCGAGGTCGGATACACGGGCGGAACGACCGAACAGCCGACCTATCGTGAGGTCTGCAGCGATACGACCGGACATGCGGAAGCGGTCCGCGTCACCTTCGACGCCGACGTGGTGAGCTACGAGGCGCTCGTCGACGCCTTCTTCTCGCTGCACGATCCCACCCAACTCAACCGGCAAGGGCCCGACATCGGAACGCAATACCGTTCGAGCGTGTTCTTCCGCGACGAGCGGCAGCACGCCGCCGCCGAGGCGAGCAAAGCGCGCGCTCAAGCGCGGTCCAGTCGTCCCATCGTTACCTCGATCGTACCCGCGCAGCCGTTCTTTCGCGCGGAGGACTACCACCAGCGCTATCTCGAGAAGCAAGGGCTGCGGAGCTGCCGGATCTAGAGGGACGGGCGAGGACACCTCGCCCACGACCGGCGCCGCCCGCGAGGGGTTCCGGGGCGGCAGCCAAGCGCGCGGGACGCGACCACCGGCCGGGTGTGGGCTTGCGTTCGCGGGTAGCGAACGCGAAGCGCCGGCGGTCGCGTCCCGGGGTCGCGCTTCGTCCGGGCCGGGGCGTTCCCATTGCTCGCATAGCCCGATCGGCGCAAACCAAACCGAATCAAAACGAAACCGCCCCACCGGGGCTGTAATCTGAGCCTAATTTTGGCATAAGCGCGGGCTGAGCATCGTGCGGCATCATCGTGGAAACGACCACGACGCCCACGTCCGAGGAGCCACATGCGCGACGCGAACCAAGATCCGGCGGAGATGCTGACCTCCGAACGGCACGACCTCGAGCGCGTCCGCGAGGTTCGTATCGACCTCGTAGGCGAGCTCAGCGCCGCCTGCACTCACCGAGCGTGCATGGCGATCGACGCCGCGATCGGGACGGTACCGGCGATCGTGCGTATCTCGCTGCGGCGGATCGAGATGGCGCGTTGGGACGGCGTGTGCCTGCTCGTCGACGCCGTGCGCCGGCGGCGCGACGCCGGCGCGCAGGTCCACCTCACCGACGTCGCCCCCCGACTCGCCCAGCTGCTGCAGGCCGCGGACCACCTGGCTCCGGTGCACGCCTAGTCGGTCGTCGCGCAACCATTCCGCGGCGCCCCGCCGTTCGAGGCCGTGATGTCCACGTTGTTCTCGCCCTTCCGCCTGCGCGACGTGACGTTGCGCAACCGCATCGTCGTCTCCCCGATGTGCGAGTACTCCTCGGACGACGGGTTCGCCAACGACTGGCACGTCGTCCATCTGGGGAGCCGTGCCGTCGGCGGCGCCGGCCTTGTGCTCACGGATGCGATCGCCGTCACCGCCGACGGGCGGATCACACCCTGGGACCTGGGCATCTACCGCGACGAGCACGTCGAGCAGCTCGCGCGGATCGCGCGCTTCTGCGCGGAGCAGGGCGCGGCGTGGGGGACGCAGCTCGCGCACGCCGGCCGCAAGGCCTCGACCAAACGGCCCTGGGAGGGGACGGGAGCGGCCGAGCACGGCGGCTGGACCCCCGTCGCGCCGACCGGCGCGGCGTTCGATCCGACCTATCCGACCCCGCAGGCGCTCGACGAAGCCGGGATCGCCGCCGTGATCCGCGCCTTCGCCGACGGCGCGCGGCGCACGCGCGAGGCCGGTGGCACCGTGATCGAGCTGCACTTCGCGCACGGCTACCTCGTCCACGAGTTCCTGACCCCGCTGGTCAACACGCGGACCGACCGCTGGGGCGGCTCGTTCGAGAACCGCATCCGTCTCGCGCGGGAGATCGCGCGCGCCGTCCGCGCGGTGTGGCCGGAGCAGCTCCCGCTCTTCGCGCGCGTCTCGTCGACCGACTGGGTCGCGGGCGGCTGGGACGCGGAGCAGACCGTCGCGCTGGCCCGCGCGCTCAAGGAAGACGGG
>Ga0310811_10008680_pt1 | contig 13072 bp, 12 predicted proteins | sample YCmetagenome_FD_207642 | JGI IMG/M metagenome (GOLD analysis project Ga0310811, IMG submission 207642) | Soil microbial communities from experimental microcosm in Duke University, North Carolina, United States - YC | ecosystem: Engineered > Artificial ecosystem > Soil microcosm > Unclassified ...
CAGGACTACGCGGCCGAGCAGGGCCTGGTCCGGGCGAATGCCGAGGAGGGTGGGCAATGAGCTGCGGGAACCCCCATGAGACGCCGTGTAGCGAGGTACTAGACAAGATCTACTGGTACCTCGACCAGGAAGCCTCGGATGAGGACTGCGAGCATATCCGGCAGCACCTCGACGAATGCGGGCCGTGCCTGCGCGAGTACGGGCTTGAAGAGGCGGTGAAGCGCCTTATCGCCAAGCACTGCGGCTGTGACCCGGTGCCGAACGACCTGCGTAGCAAGGTCCTAGTGCGCATCAAACAGGTTCAAGCCGAGATAGAGGTAATCGACTAACCTCGCTAGTCGTATACGACCGCTTGCGGGCCGTTAGTGATCAGGTTTTAGGTCTGCGCTAATCAGCGCGGCCACGTTATCCTGACATCGACGGCATGCCGTGAGCGGTCGTTGGCATTTTCGCGTAAAGGAGGACTGTCCCGATGAGGGCTTCCGGGGTCTCCTGGGGGTAGCGACGGCGATAGGTGCGATTCGGGTCAACGGCGGGTGGCTACGAGGGGGGAGCGTGGGCAAGCTCTCGCGCATCGCGTTGCTCTACATCGGCGCGGTCATTGTCGCTGCCGTTATCGTGCTTGCCGCTGGGCCATACCGCGGCCTCGACTGGACGCAGATCGGGGTACTCGGCGTACTCCTGATCGCCTGTGAGTCCGCTGCCACCCTGCTGAACGGGCGCGGCCTTGCCTGGTCCGCGAACACCATGGCGCTCCTCGCCGCCGTCGTGCTGTGCGGCCCGGTCGGCGCGGTGCTGGTCAGCTGCGGCACGCTGCTCGGCCTCCGGCGCGGGCCTACCTTCACGCAACGGCTGTTCAACACCGGCATGTACGCGCTCAGCGCCTACCTGGCCGGCCGGACGTACCTGGCCTGCGGCGGCCCGGTGGGGACGCCAGGGCCACACTCATTCCCAGGCCTCATCGGCCCGTTCGCCGCGGCTGCGGTCGTCTACGTCGCCGTGAACTTCATGCTGCTGCACGCCGTGTTCTGGATGACCAGAGACCCTGACACACCGCAGAGCCGGGTCGGCCTCGACCTCAAGCTGTGGCTGACCGACCTCGGGTACGGCGCGTTCGGCGTCCTGATCGCCGCGCTCTGGTCGGTCCTCGGGCCATTCACCCCGGTCCTCGTGCTGATTCCGGTCTTCGTGGCCCGCTGGGCGGTGGCGCAGTTCGCCGCGCAGCAACGGGCCTACGAGGCGACGGTCAGCGCCTTGTGCCAGGCGGTAGAGACTAAGGACTTCTACACCAGGGGGCACAGTGAGCGGGTGTCGCGCGGCGCGGTGATGATCGCCACGGAGATCGGGATGCGTCTCGAGCGGGTGGGCGCGATCCGCTACGCGGGGATGCTGCACGACGTGGGCAAGCTGGGCGTGCCCACCTCGGTGCTGCAGAAGCGCAGTTCGCTGACCGACGATGAGTACGCCGCCGTCCAGCTCCACCCGATGCGCGGGCTCGACATCGTCCGGGAGATCGGCTTCCTCGACGAAGCCCTGGCCGGCATCATGCACCATCACGAGCGGATCGACGGCCGGGGGTACCCGATGGGGCTGGCCGGCGACGAGATTCCAGAGTTCGCCCGGGTCCTCGCGGTGGCAGATGCTTTCGACGCGATGACCTCCGACCGCTCGTACCGGGGCGCACGGCCGGTGCCTGACGCGATCGCCGAACTGCGCAAGTGGGCAGGCAAGCAGTTCGATCCAGCCTTCGTGGACGCGTTCGTCACCGCGATCGAGCGGGACGGCTGGCAGGCACCAGAGGCCGCGCCCGCGGAGGAGCCGTTGCGCACCATCGAGAGCCTCTAGCGTGGCCGGCCGCTGGTACGAGCCCCGCGCGTTTCCCCGGCACGCCCTCGACTCAGGCCAATGGCTCCTGGTCGCGTTCGCGGGGCTGCTGCTCATCTGGTCCGTGGCGCAAACCGGCGTCAGCGGCGTCCGCGACGTGGACGGCGCGATCTGGTTCGGGGCGCTGATCGCGTTCGGCGAGTTGCTGCGGCTGAACCTGCCGGGCGACCGGGAAGCCGCCCCGATGGCTACCGCTGGGGCGATGGCGTACGCCCTCGTGCTTAAGATCGGCGACGAGTCGGCCAAGCCCTGGGCGTCGCAAGTCATCGCGGTGACCGCTATCGCCATGATCGTGGGCGCCCTGCCGCACCTGGCGGCCGGCAGGCCGGCCAGGCTGACCGCGATGTCCGCGCGCCTGCTCGCGGTCGCCTGCGTAGCCGCCGGGTTCCGGCCGCTCGCCAACGCGGGGCTGATCGGCAATAGGTGGTGGACCCAGCTGCCCGTCATGCTCGGGCTGATCATCGTGGCGTGGGGCGTGGAATCGGCCGTGACGGCGCTCATCCGGACGGATGCGCTGCGGACCAGGTTCGGGGTCGCGCTGGGCGACGAACTGCGCGTGCAGTGGCCGATCGTCGCCGCGACGGGCGCTTCCGCGCTGCTGATCGCGTTCGCCGCCGAGGTGATGGGGCTTGCCGCGGTCGCCGTGTTCGCCGCGCCGCTGCTCGTCACGCAGGTCGCGTTGCGGCGGTACTCCGGGATCAGGGCCACCTACCTGCAGACCGTGCGCGCGCTCGCCCGGGTAACTGAGATCGGCGGGTACGTCGAGACCGGGCACTCAGCCAGGGTTTCGCGGCTCGCGGTGGCCATCGGGCGGGAGCTCGGGATGCCGGAGGCGGCGCTGCTTGAGCTTGAGTATGCGGCGCTGATGCACGACATCGGGCAGCTTTCGCTGCGCGACCCGGTTCCCGGTGGTGCGACCGTCCTCGTCGCCCGGGACGACCAGCGGCGGATCGCCGAGTACGGGGCGGAGGTCATCCAGCAGGCGCGCGTGCTCGACTCGGTCGCCGACATCGTCCGCCGGCAGTCCGACCCATGCCGACCCGCTGACCGTGCCGAACCCCCGCCGCCCCTGTCATCCCGGATCATCCGCGCCGCCAACGCATACGACGACCTGGTCGGTACCTCGACCGATCCGTCCCAGGCCACCGAAGCGGTGGAGCGGCTCCGCCTCGACACCGCGTCCGAATACGATCCGCGGGTCGTGGACGCGCTCGGGCGGTTGGTGCTACCCGCTGCGTAAAGGGGTGCGGTGGGGGCGGGGGCAGATCCGGCGCCTCCACCTACCTCATACGCCCGTGGTCGTCCGTGGGTACTCCGCTGCTACATCCGTTATTACGTTGATCAGGTACGGGGTGGACGCGTCGAAGGCCCTTCTCAGCGCACCCGCGATCTCACCCGGCTTGGTTACCAACTCGCCTGCGCCGCCTAGGGCCTTCACTACCTCGTCGTATCTCGTTTCTGGCCTTAGGTCCGCGGCTACGTCGTAGCCGTAGACCGCCTGCATCGGGTTCTTTTCCAGGCCCCAGGCCGAGTTGTTGCCCACGATCATGACCACTGGGAGGTTGTGGCGGACCAGGGTGTCTACGTCCATCAGCGAAAGGCCGGCTGCGCCGTCGCCGAGCATCAGGACCACCTGCGAGCTCGGATACGCCAGCCTGGCCGCTATCGCGTAGCCAAGCCCTGTGCCCAGGCAGCCGTAAGGGCCTGGATCCAGCCAGCGGCCCGGGAAAGCCGGCTCGATTAGGCGGCCCGCGAACGAGACGAAGTCGCCCCCGTCGCCGATGACCACCGCATCGTCGTCCAACTGGCGCATTAGCTCGCCGTAGACGCGCATCGGGTGGATCGGGGTGGCCTCGCTCTCCAGCAGCGGGGTGTCCGCCGCGATGGCGGTGCGGGCCGTGCCCCGCAGGGTCGCCAGCCACTCCATGTCGCCTGCGGGCTGGGCGCCGCACGCTTCGGTGAGCGCGGTGAAGAACAGGGACAGGTCGCCCGACGCGGAGGCGGCCAGCGGGCAGTGGGTGGCGATGCCGTCGGGGGAGTCAGCTACATGGACGACGGAGGCGGGGACCTCCTTCGGGCCGAACTTGCCGTAGCGCAGGCGGAAGTCCAAGGGGACCCCGACCACGATCACCAGGTCGGCCTCGGCGAACGCGAGCGAGCGGGCCCGGGACACCAGCAGTGAGTGGCCGCCTGGCAGCACGCCACGGGCCTGGCCGTTCGCGACCACCGGGAGCCGCAGGGTCTCCGCGCACGTCCGTGCGGCGACGTCCGCGCCGCCGAGCCAGACGTCCGAGCCGAGCGCGAGAACGGGGCGGCGCGCCGTCGCGAGCAGTTCGGCGATCTTGGCCACGTCCGCGGCGTCGGGCAGCGTCGGCACGAACAAGGCGCTGTCGGGGAAGTCAACGGTCGCGTCGCCGTAGATGGTTTCCAAGGGGAAGTCGACGAAGACCGGGCCCCGGTGCGGGGTGGTCGCCAGCCGGAAGGCCGCGTCCACCGACGCGGCGACCTGAGCCACCCCGTGCTCGGTCCAGGCCCGCTTGGTGACGGGGGCCAGCAGGGGCACCTGGTCCATTTCCTGGAGCGCGCCCTGGCCCCAGAGGTAGTCGGGGGCGCGGCCGCCCAGGACGACGACCGGAGCGCCGTTGAACCAGGCGGACGTTACCGCGCTCACGCTGTTCGTGATCCCCGGGCCCGCCGTGACGACGGCCAGGCCGGGGCCCCTGGTGAGGCGGGCGATGCCCTCGGCGGCGAAAACGGCGGTTTGCTCGTGTCTGACGTCCACCAGGCGCAGTGGCGGGTCCGCCTTGACCGCGCCGTCGTACAGCGGGAACACGTGCCCGCCGGACAGGGTGAACATCGTCGTCACGCCGTACTGCCGCGCGACCGCGACCGCGTGCGCGCCCGCGTGTCCAGTAAGAGAGCTCACAGGGCGACGTTACCTGCGCGTTAAGCGATTGTGGAGGGGGAGCGCGGAGTCAGAACCCGTTCTGGATCATGGTGTTTTGAATTTTGCTCCAGAACGGGTTCTTGCTCCGCCTTATCCCTCGACGGTGGCGCCTACGCCCGCCGGCGTGGGCACGGTCGTTTCTGGGTCGGCTGTGTACTGGTGCGGGAGGGTTTCGTCGGCACCCTCGGGGACCCTGGTGGCCTTGAGGATGAAGGTGAGCACGACGGCGACCACCAGGTTAATGATCACCGCGGTAAGGCCGATGTAGATGGTGTGACCGAACACGATGTCGGACGAGCCGGCCCAGTGCGAGGTCGTCGGGTTCTTCACGTTGTAGGCGGCGATCGTGCCGTAGATCATGCCGGCCGCCCAGCCGGTCAGCAGAGCCCAGCGGTGGAACCACCGCGTGAACAAGCCGCCGATGAGCATCGGGCCGAGCTGCAGGATCCAGATCCCGCCAAGGAGCTGGAGGTTGATCGAGAACGTGTGCGGCAGTTCCACGGCGAACAGCAGCGCGCCGAGCTTGACGACCAGCGATACCCACTGGGACATCCGCGTCTGCAGCGCAGGCGAGGCGTCTTGCTTGAAGAACTCCACGAAGACGTTCCTGGTGAACAGGTTCGCGGCGGCGATGGACATGATGGCCGCGGGGACGAGCGCGCCGATGATGATCCCGGCGAACGCGATCCCGGTGAACCAGCTCGGGAACATGTGCTGGAACAGGTAGGGCACGGCCAGCTGGGCGTTGCCCGTCTTCTTGACGTTCGCCGCCGTCACCGGGTCAGCGACCGCCATGTAGCCGAACAGGGCGATCAGCGCGAGCAGAACGGAGTAGAGCGGGAGGTAGATCATGTTCCGCTTCACGGCGCTGCGGCGCTTGGCCGCGAGGGTCCCGGTGATCGCGTGCGGGTAGAGGAACAGCGCGACCGCCGACCCGAGGGCCAGCGACGCGAAGTCGAGCCTGGTGCTGCCGATGTTCGCCGCGGTCGGCAGGAACGTGCCGAGCGGCTTCTTCGTCACCGGGCTGATCGTCGCGAAGTGGGTCTGTGCGGTGCCGAAGATGTTGCTCCAGCCGCCGAGCCTCGTCGGAATGTAGAAGACCGCGACGAGCACGAACACGTAGATGAGCGTGTCCTTGACAAACGCGATCAGCGCGGGCGCGCGCAGTCCGGACACGTAAGTGAAGATCGCCAGGACCAGGAACGCGATGAACAGCGGCAGGTCCTTGACGAAGGTGTTGCTTGACGACGCGCCGACGCCCATCACGGCCAGCACCGCCTGGATGCCGACGAGCTGGAGCGCGATGTACGGCATCAGAGCCAGGATCCCGGTGAAGGCGGACGCCAGGGCGAGGCCGCGCGACCCGTAGCGGCCGCGGATGAAGTCGGCGGGCGTGACGTAGCCGTGCACCCGGGAGACCGACCACAGGCGGGGCAGGAAGATCAGCACGATCGGGAACACCACGATCGTGTACGCCACCGCGTAGAAGCCGATCGAGCCCGAGCCGAACACGAGGGCGGGCACGGCGATGAATGTATAGGCGGTGTAGAGGTCACCGCCGAGCAGGAACCAGGTGATGAACGTGCCGAAGCCGCGGCCGCCGAGGCCCCACTCGTCGAGGTGCTGCATGTTTGCCGCGCGCCGCCAGCGTGCGGCGATGAACCCGAGCCCGGTGACGATGACGAACAGGACGACGACGATCGTGAACGTGGTGGTGTTGACGTTGCTCATTGCACGCCATCACCTTCCGCTGCCGTCGCGGCGATCCGCTTCTGCAGCTGCATGACGATCCAGAGCACGAGCGACGTGACCGGCATGAAGATGAGCAGGTACCAGTAAAAGAACGGGAAATCGCCGAGCTTCGGCGTGAGCCGCGAGTAGAGCGGGGTGTAAAGCGCGAAGAAGATGTCGGCTACCACCAGGATCGCGATGGTAGCGGAGGCGACTGGATGCGCCGCGATGGCGCTTCCGGACCTAGTGGTCGTGTGACTCATAGGGTCCTCTCGGCAACATTGCACGGTGCGGATGTGACTCCTGTCACAGGGTTGCCCACTATGCTGCGCCGAGTTAGTGAATTAGGCAATATGTCTAATCATTTAATTGCATACACGGACACCGCCGAGGCTTCGTGCCAGGCCATCGCGGACGACGGTGCTGAACTCGCGGGCGGGGAGGGCGCCGCTATCGGCGGGGAGCAGGCCGGTCAGCGGGCCGCCAATGAGGGTTTCCAGATCGATTAGGTTCTCCCGCTCAGCGAGGCCGGGATCGCGCGGCCAGCTGCCGATGACGACGCCTGCGGTGGTCACCTTGCGCGCCGCGGCGGCCTCCAAGGTGAGTGCGGTGTGGTTGAGCGTGCCGAGCCCGGCTGCGGTCACGATGAGGACCGGTGCGTCGAGCCCCTGCTGGTTGAGCGCCGTGGCCAGGTCGGCGAGCGTGGCCCCGTCGCTGTCGTAGCGGACGAGGAGGCCGCCCGCCCCTTCAACGAGGACCAGGTCCCTGGTGGCGTGGAGTTCTTCGATGCGCGCGCCGGCGCGCGCGAAGTCGACCGGCGGCAGCCCGGAGACGCGCGCTGCGGCCTCGGGGGAGAGCGGGTCAGGGAAGCGGGCGAGCTCGTGAACGTCGGTGACGCCGGACAGGCGGGTGACCGTCTCCAGGTCCGGGACATCGGAACCCGGGCCGTCATGCACCCCGGTCTGCGCCAGCTTGACCACGGCGACCCGCTGGCCGGCGGCGCGGGCGAGCGCCGCGACCGCAGCTGTCACGATGGTCTTGCCGACGCCGGTACCGGTACCGCTGACAAAAAGGATGCCCTCGTGGGCCATCAGGCCTGCTGCCGACGCAGCCTGGTGATGAACTTGTAGCGGTCGCCGCGGTACCACGACTGGGCATATTCGACGGGCTCGCCGGTGGCGTCGATCGCATGCCGCGACAGCAGCAGCAAGGGGATGCCAGGATCCACTTCGAGCAGCCGGGCATCGTGCGGGTCGGCGAGCACGGTCTCGATTGTTTCCTCGGCCTCGGCGAGCTGGATGCCGTACCCCGTGCGCAGCGTCTCGTACAGCGACGCATGCCGCTCCAGTTGCCGCCGCAGCCCCGGGAACCGGCGGGCGGGCAGGTGCGAGGTGTCGATCGACATCGGCTCGCCGTCAGCGAGCCGCAGCCGGTGGATGCGCAGCAGGCGGCCGCCGGGACGCACGTCGAGCAGCGTCGCCAGTTGCTCGTCGGCGGTGACATAGCCGATGTCGAGGATCTTGGTCTGCGGGTGCAGGCCATGCTGCCGCATGCCCTCGGTGTAGCTGGCGAGCTCAAGCGGCTGTGCCACCTTCGGCTTGGCGACGAAGGTGCCCTTTCCCTGCATGCGCAGCAGCCGTCCCTCGATGACCAGCTCGGCGAGGGCCTGCCGGACGGTGGTGCGGGAGGTGCCGTAAAGCCGGGCGAGTTCACGCTCGGGCGGGACCGGGCTGCCTGGTGCCATGGCCGCGGTGAAGTCAAGTAGCTGTTTCTTGACTTGGTAGTACTTAGGCAGGCGCAGCACCGTAGACGACGGGGCGACATCCTCGAGCGGCCTGGATTCGCCATCGTTGTCTTCGGCCGGCATCGGGAACGCGGTCATGAGTAGTTCCTCCCCGCTTTTGCGGTATTCCGGCCATGATGCCAGTTATCTCCCGGGGGAGCGACCCCCCGTACCGCCCGATGTACGGTCGAGCAGGCCTAATCGTAAAAATAAGCGATTCTACCAGGCCCGCCCAACCGAACGAAAGCTGTGGAATGGCCATAGACGGAACGGAGGATGAAGGGCTGTGGGTGGCCGCGAGGCCCGTGCCCTTGACCGACTGCAGTGTGCATAATGCCAGGTCCTGGGCGGACACGGAAAATCTACCCAGGTAACGCGTGTCATGATGGGAGCGTGCCGACGCTCAGTGACCTAGCTAGAAACCTCACCAGCCTCTCCGGGCAGGACATGGAGTGGCTGCACTCCCTGGTGTCTGATTGGCAGCTCCTCGCCGACCTGTCGTTCGCTGACCTCATCTTGTGGGTGCCGCTGCGCACGCAAGAGGACGCCCGCGACTCAGGGTGGGTGGCAGTGGCGCAGATGCGGCCGACGACCGGGCCGACCTCCTTCCCTGACGACGTGGTTGGCTCCCAGGTCCCTCGGGGCGAGCGGCCGGTCCTCGACACGGCCCGCGTTGAGCGGCGCATCCACCGGGAGAGCGACCCGGACTGGACGTCCGGCGTCCCGGTCCGGGCGGAAGCTATCCCGGTCACCAGGGACGGCCGGGTGATCGCAGTCATCGAGCGGTCAACCAACCTGAACGGGGCGCGGACGCCGAGCCGCCTTGAGCTGACCTACCTGGCGGGTGCCGACGACCTGGCACGGATGATCTCTGAGGGCACGTTTCCTTACCCCGGCCAAGACGACACGACGCTGGTCCGGTCGCCGCGGGTCGGTGACGGGATGCTCCGCCTGGACGCGGCGGGGCGGGTTACCTACGCGAGCCCCAACGCGCAGTCCGCCTACCGCAGGCTCGGCTTCCAGGCGGACCTGATGGGCACCGAGCTCGGCAGCGCGACGGCGCAGCTCGCCGCGTCCGGTGCGCCGGTCGACGAGTCGCTGATGCTGGTGGCGCGGGGCCGGGCGCCCAGAGAGACCGAGATCGACGTCAACGGCACGGTGGTGCAGCTGCGTTCGATCCCGCTGGTGGTGGGGGGGCAGCGGACCGGCGCGCTGGTCCTCGTGCGGGACGTGACCGAGTTGCGCCGCCGCGAGCGCGAGCTGCTGACGAAGGAAGCGACGATCAGGGAGATCCACCACCGGGTCAAGAACAACCTGCAGACCGTCGCGGCGCTGCTCCGCCTGCAGGCCAGGCGGATGTCCGCGCCTGAGGCGCGGGCCGCGCTTCAGGAGGCGGTGCGCCGGGTCGGGTCGATCGCCATCGTGCACGAGACCCTGTCGCACGCGCCAGAGGAGATCGTGGACTTCGACGACATCGCGGACCGGGTCGCGATGATGGCGGGTGAGGTTTCCTCGCCTGAGGTGCGGGTCACGCCGAAGATCACCGGCCAGTTCGGCATGCTGCCCGCGACTGTGGCGACACCGCTGTCGATGGTGCTCACCGAACTACTGCAGAATGCGCTGCAGCATGGGTTCGGTTCTTCGCGTTCGTCGGGCACGGACGCCGGGATCATCGAGGTGGTGGCGGCGCGGGCACCGGAACTGCTCACTGTCACGGTGACCGACAGCGGGGCCGGGCTGCCGCCGGGATTCGACCTGGAAAACTCGAAGAGCCTTGGCCTGCAGATCGTCAGAACCCTGGTCGAGGGAGAGCTCGGCGGTCAGATAAGCCTACGGCCGCGCGCCGGAGGGGGCACCATCGCAGTGGTGGACCTGCCCGTCCGGTATGAGCCGAAGTGAGAACCTAAGCCGTTCTCACCGTACGGTGATCAGCCGGGGGATGCTGCCCCCGGCTGATGCCAAGCTGTGGTTTTGTTAGACGCCCGCGCGGGCGCGCAGGCGCAGCGTGCGCCGCTTGAGCGCGCGGCGCTCGTCCTCGCTCATGCCGCCCCAGACGCCGGCGTCCTGGCCGCTGTCAATGGCCCAGCGGAGGCAGTCGTCGAGTACGGAGCAGCGTCGGCACACCTGCTTGGCTTCTTCAATCTGCAGGAGCGCGGGGCCGCTGTTTCCGATCGGGAAGAACAGCTCTGGATCTACCTCGCGACAGGCGGCGATGTGGCGCCAGTCCATTGGAGTCCACTCCTTCTTCTCGGCGTAGCGGCCGGTCATCGGTGAGTCCGCCACTCGCCACTTCGTGCTTGTGAAGTAATTCACGAGCTATGCGATATGTCGGGAATATCGTGATATTCCCGATCTTGTCAGTGCCTCGTGGCGCGAAGCCGGGAGGTCGGTAGACTCCGGCGACGTCCGGGGGTGGCGCACCCGCGTCCGTTGTGTTTGAACGCGTTGAGTGACGCCGCCCCAGGCACCGGATCTAGCCTCTCAACAGGGCAGAGTCAGCGCAAGAGGGCGCGGCAAACAGGCGGCCTGAAATTAATGTCAGATCCGTCACAGCTTGAGAGTTACGTCACGCTATAACACATAGTGCGTCCGGCACAAACCGGAACGCTACCGATTCGGTCTCGCCAAGGTACTCCCCATCGATGTGGTAGGCGATGGGGCGGTCGGCCTCGAAGGTGAGCTCGGTCAGGGCGGACGCGCTGACGACATCGCGCCCGGCCGGAAGCTCCTCGTTGTGTGAGTGCATCATGTGCCCGAGCGCGGCCAGCGTGGTCAGGGTCCGCAGTCGCCGCAGCGCGAACAGGTCAAGCCCGGAGCTGAAGTCCGAATGGGCCGGGCGCACGGGATGGCTGCCGAGGTAGGTCCATGGCGAGCTGTTCGTGACGACACCCATGAACAGGCTGTGCACTGGTGTTTGGCCAGGGACGCGCAGGGTGAGGGCCGGGCGGCTGCGGTCGGTGCGGTAGTACCTGCGCACCGCCGTCCGCAGGTAGGCCGCGACGGACGCGCGCCGCCCGTGCGCGCGCTGCCGTTCCATGTCCCCGATTACCTCCGCGTCGACCCCGAGGCCAGCGCTGAACGTGAAATAGCGGTCGCCGGCCAGCCCTAGCCCGATCTTGCGCCGCTCCCCGGCCATGACCGCAGCGAGGATGCGCTGCACCGCTCCGCCCGCGTCGGATGGCAGCCCCAGGGTGCGGGCGAACACGTTGGCACCCCCGCCGGGGATGGGCGCGATGGCCGGGCGCTCCATCGGGTCAGGCACCTGCATGAGCCCGTTGACGACTTCGTTCACGGTTCCGTCGCCGCTAAACGTCACGACCAGGTCGTACCCGTCCGCGGCCGAGGTCGCGGCGAGTTTGCCCGCGTGGCCGCGATACTGTGTTTGTTTAGTGTCCAGTTCCAGCCGGGCACCGAGCGCGCGGACCACCAAGCCGGCGTCCCGACCGGTCATGGAGGTCGCGCGAGGATTGATAATCAGCAGCGCGCGCACGTTGCTCAGGTTAACCGTGCCCAGGAGGATGCGAGAATATGGGTATGCGTTCAGCCGACGGCGCTCCGCCGACTACCGCGCCGATGCTGCGGGTAGCGGCCGCCGCACTGGCCGCTGAAGCGGTCGGACTGTGTGTGGCGGTGGTATTCAACGCGATCGACTCCGCCTCCGGTAACAGCTGGACCACCTCGAATGCGATCGCGTTCATCGTCATGGAGATCATCGTCGCGATCGCGGTGGCCTGGCTCGCGTCAGGGATCGCCCGTGTCCGCCCGTGGAGCCGGACCCCGGCGGTCATGGTCCAGCTGTTGACGGCCGTGATCGCCATCTGGCTGCTGCAGGCGCACAGTTACGCCTGGGGAGCCCCGGCCCTGCTGATCGCCGTCGCGGGGTTTGCCGGGCTGCTCGCGCCGTCCAGCCTCCGCGCTCTTTCTCGCCCGGGGGAATGACTGTATTTCCCCCGGGGGAATGATCCCCCCGGGGACCCCCCAAATCATGGGGGAGTCCCTCCCCCATTGCCCCCTCGCCGAGGGCAAGCCCCGGGACGGCGCCTGCGGCGCCGGGTACGTATCCGGTGGTTGCCGTTGCGGCCCGCTGACTCGGTGGTTGCCGTTGTCGGGCCGCTGACTCGGCGGTTGCTGTTGCTGGGCCGCTGACTCGGTGGTTGCCGTTGTCGGGCCGGCTTGCCCGGGAACCTTTCCCCTGGCCGGGTTGCGACTTAGCGGACGGCCGCTGCGGCGCCGTCCGCTCGTCGTCTAGTCGTCTACGGTGAGGCCTTCGCGGAGCTGAGCCAGTGTCCTGGCGAGTAGCCGGGACACGTGCATCTGGGAAATGCCGAGCTCGGCCGCGATCTGCGACTGGGTCATGTTCCCGAAGAACCGCAGCAGCAGGATCTTCTTCTCGCGCGGCGGTAGCCGCTCAAGCAGCGGCTTCAGGGACTCGCGGTACTCCACGCCCTCGAGGGCGTCGTCGATCATGCCGAGCGAATCGGCGACCGCAGGTGCGTCCTCGTCACCGGAGTCCGGCGCGTCGAGGGACACGGTGGAGTACGCGTTGGCCGATTCAAGGCCTTCGAGTACCTCTTCTTCGGACATCTGCAGGTGAGCGGCGAGTTCGCTGACCGTGGGCGCGCGGCCCTCACGCTGCGCCAGCTCGCCGATCGCCTTGGTCAGCGAGAGCTTGAGCTCCTGGAGCCGACGCGGCACGCGCACGGCCCAGCCCTTGTCCCGGAAGTGCC
>Ga0310811_10008682_pt1 | contig 13071 bp, 12 predicted proteins | sample YCmetagenome_FD_207642 | JGI IMG/M metagenome (GOLD analysis project Ga0310811, IMG submission 207642) | Soil microbial communities from experimental microcosm in Duke University, North Carolina, United States - YC | ecosystem: Engineered > Artificial ecosystem > Soil microcosm > Unclassified ...
GCCCTTGAGGCGGCCTTGCCCGGTCTCGATTGGGAAGTCATCTTCGTCGATGACGACAGCCCAGACGGCACGACCGAGGTTGCCCGGGCTATGGGCCGCGATGATGCACGGGTGCGCTGCATTCGCCGGGTTGGGCGGCGGGGCTTGGCCACGGCGGTGATCGAAGGCGCTCTCGCGGCGAATGGATCGCTTTTAGCGGTCCTTGATGGTGACTTACAGCATGACGAGACGCGCTTGCTCGCGATGTTCGCGGCTCTTGAAGCGGGCGCCGATATCGCGGTCGGCAGCCGCCATGTCGATGGCGGTTCGTCCGACGGGCTTTCCTCGCCAATGCGGGTGCGGCTTTCATCGCTGGGCATCAGGCTGGCCCGGACTCTTTCCGGCACCCCCCTCAACGACCCCATGAGTGGCTTTTTTGCATTACGCCGTTCTTTGTTCGAGCAACTCGCGCCAAGGCTTGTGGGGCAAGGGTTCAAGATACTGCTCGATCTGGTGCTCGCCTCGCCAACACCTTTGCAGTTAGCCGAAATTCCGTATCAGTTCCGACCACGCCGGGCTGGGGAGAGCAAACTCGATGCGTTGGTGATGTTTCAGTTCGCCGGCCTACTGATCGATAAGGCCCTGGGCGGCGCGATACCGTTGCGGTTTATGAGTTTTGCCGCAGTGGGTGGTGTGGGCGTTCTGGTGAACCTTATTGTGATGCTTTTGGCGCAGCATGCCGGCATGACGTTTGGTCGCGCTCAGATGCTGGGCACGCTGGTGGCCATGGTTACGAATTTCCAGATGAATAACTCACTGACCTATCGAACGGTGAGACTTAAAGGCGAGCGCTATTGGCGCGGCTTGATATTATTCATGCTCGTGTGCGGATTGGGGGCGATCGCGAATATCGGCATCGCGCGGACGCTGTATACGGAGAGCATCGATGCGGCCGTTTCAGGGGCTGCGGGGGCCGTGGTCGGCGTGGTCTGGAATTATGCGATGTCCGCCACGCTGGTTTGGCGCGCCCGATAGGAGGCACGCGGACCAATCATGGGCTTGCAAAACACGCAGGAAAAATGGGGAAGCCACAGTTTCCGCGGAAACACTCTTGAGTACCCGTAGGATGCTGTCGGCGCGCTGCTGACATCGGCTGACCTGGGGGAAACAATGGTTCAAGTCTATTGGGGCTTCTGTCATGTGATCATGTTTATGAGTCTGCTGTTCCTTGTCTCGGTATGCAGATTCCTACCTTACGAGCATATCTCGAGATCCACAATTTGGACGCTTGCAACCAGCAACACGCTCTCAAAAATATTGATCGGGCTCGCAATCGCTCAATGCGCGGTCTATCTCTGGCTACCTAACTTCGCTGATTACGGTGAGTCGACGATACCGCTGTTGGCCAGCAACGTTTTGCGTGGGGCGCCGGTTTATGCTGACTGGAACCTTGGCAAAATGATCGTTGGAAGCAACTACGGACCCTACGTCTTCCTTGCTCAAACACCGGTAATTTTGTGGTTTCCTACAATTTCCGCTTCGAAATTCGTAGGGATTTTCTGTGGCCTCGCGGGGCTTGCCCTGTTGTTTTTCGCAGTTCGTCCTCGTGTTCGTTCCACCAATAAGGCGCTAGCGCTGGTAGCGCTGATGGTTGCCCTTCTCTGGTCTGAACTGCATTATTGGTTTTGGAACCGTCCGGACCCTTTTCTGATTGTTCTTGTTTCTCTTGGTATATTCATATTTGAACGAGCACGTCCAAGTGTTTGCTTGGCCAGCCTCGGACTTCTCGCCGGCGTCGCCGTGAACTTCAAGCTTTTTGGTGCAATTTATCTCATCCCGTTAGCCCTTGCTTGCATTCCCATGGTGCGCTCCTGGCCGTCTCTGGCGGGCGCTTTTGCGGTCGGCGGCGCATTATTTGGCGCAGCGATTATATTGCCATTCAGAATGGAGTCCTTTTCTGCACAAACCTATATCGCCAACCTTTTGATGATGCCAAATCAAGGCTTCATCATGCCGGCGGTCTTTGATTCAATTTGCTATGGTCTCGTTATTCTTGCTCTGCCACTCCTGACTTTCCGCAGGAAAATGGCTTCCTTTCATGATCATTTTCTATTGGTCGGTTTGGTTGTCTGCACTGTCATTGTCGCGTTCATATCGGGCAAGCCAGGCGGCGGTTCTCCTTATATGATGCCTCTTATCCCGCTGGCTCTTTACGTGGGAGCGAGGCAGCTGAGCAGACTGACTCCTGAGCAATACAGCGAGGCGTCTCAAAACCGAAATCTTGTACTTGGGACGGTTTTGCTTTTCTCGGCGCCGATCTGGGCCTTTAGCTGGTATCAAATGGCCAAGCAGATCCCAACCATTGGCGTTGTGCAGGCAAAAGCAAAAGAACTGCGTTCAATTTTCAAGACGTTTCCGAACTCTGAAATGGGTGATAACGCCGGAAGAACGCGGGCTGAGCAGTACCAGGTCACTCTGGATGAAAACCTCCGCGTTGAGAAAGCATTTTTAGGTCAAATCACAAAATTCGACTACGTGAACTACGGTGATCAGCGTTTCGCCGGCCTTTCGGGTTCAGTTCTCTATCCGTTACTGGAGAATTGCCGCATTCCAGCTTGGGTTTTGCCTCGTCAAGGAGAAAGCTTTCGCGGTCGCGTGTATGGATTGCCAATATTGGACAAAGGCGGTCTGGAGCGCTTTCACGCGAATTATGAGCTGATCAAGCAATATCAGTTTTACGAGGTCTGGCACTGCAAAAAACAAGCGAATATTCGGACTTCATCACAAACGGCACCGAAGGCGAAGAGCTGAATGGCGGGACGCTTTTCGTCCCGCCACCGTCGATGGGCGTGGCGTAATTAACGCTCAGCCCCGACCACGCCTGCGGGGTTCATCACTGGATCCCTTGGTGTCTCGCGTCCGCTAATCTCCTCAAGCCCTTGCCCCTTGGTCTCAGGCGCGAGAAGGATACAGGTCACGAAAGCCACCGCGGCGAGGCCTGCAAAGCACCAGAGGGCCGCACTCAAGCCCCAGGCGTGGATGAGATTTGGGACCACCACAATGGCCAAGATCGCCCCAACGCGGCTGACGGCCGTTCCCAGACCCACCGATCCGGCACGGACGCTGGTTGGAAACGCCTCGGTCGCGTACACGAAAGACAAGATGCCTGGGCCCATATTGGCAAACAGCGTCGCCAGGCCAAACTAGACAATGAGGAGTGCTAACGCCGGATGCGGCTGCACACCCAGCGCCACAAGCATGACGGTCAGGCCGCCAAAGGCGAAGATGATCAGCGGGCGGCGGCCCCAGCGGTCAACAAGGTAGATGCCAAAGCCAGCCCCGACGATCCCGAGCAAGGAAATCGCCGCCGAGCCAAGATAGGCCGCACGCGTCGAACCTGACGTAAAGGTCTTGAGAATCGTCGGCGTGTACATGGCGATGCCGTAATAAGCCACGTCGTAGCAGAACCAGAAAATCCCGACGAATAACGTCAGTTTCAGAAGCGGGCTCTTGAACAGGCTGCTCCATGCATGGCGAGGAACGGCTTGCGGCAGCTCGGTCTTGCCGGTCAGAGCCGTGAGTACCGCGCTGGCCTCGCGGTGGCGACCTTGGGAAGCTAGCCAACGCGGCGATTCCGGGATGCGGGAGCGAAAGAAGATGACGACCAGAGCAATCGCTGAACCGATCAACAGCATCCAGCGCCACGCATTTGGCCCGACCGGAAGCAACAGATAGCCGATAAGATAAGCCGCGACCGCACCCACAAACCAGCAGGTGCCGACGGCGGTCACGAACGCGCCGCGCCGCGATGCCGGCACAAACTCGGAGAGCAAGGTGGTCGAGATCGGGTAATCAGCGCCGATCCCGATACCCAGCAGGAACCGGAACAGGATAAATTCCCAAACATTTTGCGATACCGCCGTCAGCGCGGCGAAGACGACAAAGCAAAGAAGGTCGACGAGGTACATCGCCTTGCGGCCGATGCGGTCCGTGAGATGGCCAAGGATCAGCGAGCCAAGCAGCATGCCGACCACAGCCGACGATGCCACGATGCCGGCCAGCTCAGGAGAAATTCCCCATTTCTTGGTTAGAAAAGGCAGGGCGACGGCAATGACCGTCAGATCAAAGCCGTCGAGAAACATCCCTGCGGCCGACAGCACAGTAAGTCGCCGATGAAAGCCCCGTAGCTCAGGGGAATCTAAAAGATCGAAAGACATTAGGGGTCTCCTTAACTTTAATTGCAGCGGGGGCGCCTTTCTGGATTAATGCTGCTGTATCGTGACGATTTTCAGTCCAGATTGCTGACACGCTGGAGCGGTGAACCATCCATACCAGAGCACGGAAGTCTCAAATGGCGCAGAACCGTCGGGGCAATGTCGACGGCCGAAACCGCGCCCTCATAGCTGCAGCCGGCCTCGAATCCTTCACCCTCGACCATCAGGAATGGCAGTTGCTCGAAATCGCCAAGCCCCCCATGCTGACCGCAGCCGCGCCGATCAGGCTTTCCGTCCATCGGCTTGACGACAAAGCTGCGTCCTGGGACACCGAAAGCATTCACCTCGTTATCGGCCTTCATCGAGATCGCGATGGCCAAGCCGTTGGCGCCGCTTTGGCCGACGGTCGCCAAATCCGCTCCCATGAAAGTCTCTCCGCACCAGGCCTTGGGTTTCAGAAAGTCGGCAATCGCTCCGATCCTGCCGCGGTGCGCCGGATGAACATAGATCAGCGCAGCCGTACCGTTCGGCGCGACCACGACATCGCCTGATGTCATGCTTTCCTTCAAGCCCGCAGCGACGAGTTCAGCATCGATATCGATCACGTCCTCTACCGCCTGATGGCCGTGGTCCGAGCCGACCAGCAGGAGGATATCCTGCCCCGCTTCACGCAAGGCCGCCACGGCGGCCATAAGCCGCCCGGCGCACGCGTCGACCCGGCGCAAAACATCGAGATGCTCGTCCGACCCCATGGGAACCTCGTGCTGGATATGGTCCGGCTCTCCCAACCAGATCGTGGACAGCGCGTAGGTGCCCTGCGTGAGAGCCTCCTCAAGGAAACGCTCAGACATTGCCAGGTCGCCATCAATGCTCAGGGTTACGTTGAGCTTCTTGGCATCTTCGACCGCGACGCGCCCCGGCCCATAGGAGCCGGCGCGATGGAATGCCCACCCGTACCCGTCGGGGTCATGCGCATATGCGGCGCCTGGTGACACATTGTTAAAAAGGATTGCGCCGCCAAAGGGCGCCAGCCGCTCAGCGAGAGTCGGCGTCGCCAGAGAGCAGCCGGTCACCGAACGTTTGTGCTGCAGGTAATCCGGACGCCCGACATCATGGAGAACAAGCTTGCCCTCCTCGACAAGGACCATGGCGTTACCCTGCAGGCCGTGGCGGGAGGGCCGGCATCCGGTTGCAACAGTGGCCGAAACCACCCGTGTTGTTGACGGAAATGTCGAGCGATAGCCGTTGAAGAATGTTGCCTTAGACTTCAGAGCAAGAAGGTTTGGCGTCAGATCCGGCCTCAGAAAATCACGCCTGAGCCCGTCCAGGACAACCAATACAACACGTCTTACCATTCGAACCCCATCAATAGTCACACTACCCGGCACGGCCTACATGGTTCTTCTGCCCTTGCCAGTGACGATTAAATGAAAGTCCGAGGAGACTTCCTTGGAAGCAGCACTATTAATTTGTTTAATTAGCCAACATCGATCCAAATCATAGTGAAGAAGGCAACCCAACAGCCGCTGTTGTTGGCTTGGTCTCTGGGAGGGATGGCGTGGACCACGAGGCGAACGCCTGCGCACCTTCACCATGCTGGCCACATCTCCGCCACATCGCCCCCTTACGGGCCGTCGATTTAGCTGACATCGGTCCGTCAGCTGGAACAACAGAGGATTAAATGAAGAGACTAACCATCGCCGTGCTTGCCGCCCTGGCTCTCGGCTTCACGGCTCACGCCCATGCAGACGCAAGCAGCACAGCCGAGCTGCTGGCCGCCAACAACGCCTATCGCGCCCGTCTCGGTCTGCCGCCGTTGCGGTGGTCGGACCGGTTGGCGGAGAATGCGCAGCAATGGGCTGTCCATCTTGCCGAGATCGGACAGCTCGAGCACAGCGGACCGGGCCAGAACCTGGCCATGGCGACGGCCGGCAGCGAGTCGCTGACCCAGTTGGTCGATCTGTGGGGCAGCGAGCAAGCTGACTTTACCGATGGCGACTTCCCCGACATCTCCACCACCGGCAACTGGATGGATGTGGGTCATTATAGCCAAATGGTCTGGAAGGCGACGAGAGCGGTTGGGTGTGGGTTCGCTGAGACCTACGGGCGCGACGTTCTGGTTTGCGATTACGAGCCGCCAGGGAATGTTATGGGTAAACGGCCCTACTAGCCGATCGACTGCGCGACGTCGTGGCGATGACGGGGCGGCCCGATGGTCGCCCTGCATACGGGACATCCCGGTGGCGGGACGGAAGGCCCTCCCTGCCCGCCGCGCCGTGCCGTGGGGCGGCCTCCAGGGTTGCCTTCCCGGAGATCTATTGTTTCGGTCGTGTCAGGTCGGATTTTTATTGCTGATGCTCACGAGCCGGTCCTTTTTGTCGTAGCAAAACAGCACCGTGTGTTTCGTCGGCCGCGTCGCAGATTGCACAGGCGTCCAGATCACCTCGGCCAAGCCCAACGTCGCCACATCGCTCAACACCTCGCCGCCGGTCACAACGCCCTTGCCAAAGCCGCCCAGGCCGGTCGTGTACATCGAATAAATGTCGCAGGCGCCGCTCGACGTGCTGATCTGCCCGGCTGGCGCGCCGAACGTCGAGACAACATCCAGCCGACTCTCGCCTGGTTTTGCTTTGCTCAAATCAACCGGCACGGGCCGGCTCTCCTCCATCCCTGCTGAACAGGCGGACAAGGCGAGAATCGCCAGCACCGCGATATTCTTTATTTTGACCATAGTTTGCATTCCTGACGGTTAGTTAACCAATGGAATCTTTAATCGTCCACGAGGTAGGGTGGCAAGGCGACAACATGGGAGCACGGCCACGCCGAGCCGGCGTTCCCAGGGTGGAAAGCAGCCGCTTTTTGAAAAAAGCGGCGCGAAAAATTTTTGCGCCTTTGAGCCTGCGGCGCTGAAAACAGCACGGGCCAGAGGCGCAAAGGCCTCATCCACAGGCTGGTGGCACGCTGGGGTACTGCATGGTACCCCAGTATGCCACCAGGCGGACGAACAACCGACCGCCTTTATTTATGGTCCGTACCGTCGCCTCAAGCTTTCTCGACGGCCGCGTCGAACGCGTCCAGGGTGCGGGTGGCATAGACCAAGGCCGCGCCCGCATTCATGGCGACGGCAGTGCCCAGCGCCTCGGCGATCTCTTCCTTGGTGGCGCCGAACTTGCGGGCAGCCTCGGCATGGACCGTGATACAACCGTCGCAACGCGTGGTGATCGCCACCGCAAGCGCAATCAGCTCTCGGGTTTTGGCGTCGAGGTGCCCGGTTTTTTCACCGGCACCGGAAAGAGTGGCATACCCCTTCACCGTGTCGGGGCTCAGCTTGGCGACGCCGCCGACTCCGGCGATAACCTGCTGACGATAGCTGTTCCAATCCATCATGTGCATGAAAATGACTCCGGTTTGAAGATGCGCAAACCTAAGCCGCCTGCCCCTGTGTGCTAATGCTGGCGCGGCGCAAAGACATGACCACGCGGATCAGATGAAGGGAAAGCCGTGACACCAGACGTGCCCGAGGGCGCCAGAGACCCGCTCAGTGGCTTAGCGCCGTTGCTGCGGGTCCGCCCGGAGTTGGAGGATCTCTGCCGCTTCGGCGGCAATTGGCAGTCGGTTCATGACAAGGTGCGGCCGAGCAGGGCTTATTTTCACATCGTCACCCAAGGCCAATGCTTGCTGGAGCGGTCGCACCGCGCGCTCCTGGCGCTGCAAGCCGGCGATGTGCTTCTGTTGCCGCATGGCGACCGGCATGTCGTGCGGACGGCGCGTGCGGCCCATGCTGAAGGCATGTCAATCACCGTCACGCACAACGACGCCATACGCATGAAAACCAGCGCCGGTGTTGCCATCGACACCGAGCTGATCTGCGGCAGCCTCTATTTCCAAGCGGCGCCCGACAATCTGGTGATCGCCACGCTGCCCGACATGATCGTCTTGCGCGCCGGTAAGGACACGGCGATCGAGCGCTTTGGCACCATCATCCGCGATGAGCTCGCCCGCGCCCGGCTAGGTGCGGCGGCCATCGCCGCCGACCTGGCCAGCGCCATGTTTATGATGATCCTGCGAAGTCATCTGGAGGATCAACCGCCGCCCTTAGGGCTCCTGGCCCTTCTGGCGCAGCGCTCAACCGCGCTGCCGGTGCTTGCCATGCTGCGTGATCCCACCCGTGACTGGTCGCTCGACGCGTTGGCAGACATTGCCGCCACCTCGCGTGCCACGCTGGTGCGAGGCTTCCGCAAGGTTGGCGGCACCTCCCCGCTGGCCTTCCTGACCGAGCTGCGCCTTAACCTGGCGCGCCAGCTTCTCCTCGCCGGCCGCGAGCCCATCGGCACGATCGCCGATCATGTTGGCTATCAATCCGAGGTCGCGCTCAGCAGAGCCTTTCTGCGCCGCTTCGGCGTGCGGCCGGGGCGGTTGCGGGACACGGCGGCAACGGACAAAGCTGGCAGCGGTCTGACCTAGACCCGTCATGCCCTGGAAGCGATGGCCATCGGCTTCGATGGCGTTTCGCCTATGAACGCTCTCCGGTAAAAAGCATCTGGCCTTCGTTACGGTGCCACGGCATGATGAGGCGCATGTCCATAATGCCGTCAGACCAACTCACCGATCATGATTACAAAACCCTTGCGGCGATCCGCTACGCGCTGCGGCGCTTCATCCAGTTCAGCGAGGCCGCCGCGCGATCCGCCGGCCTGACACCGCAGCAGCACCAGGCCCTGCTTGGCATTCGCGCGGCTGACCAGTCCGCGCTTTCGATCGGCGAGCTGGCGGAGTTTCTCATGGTCAAGCCCCATAGCGCGAGCGAGCTGGCCGACCGGCTCACGACACTGGGGCTGGTGGGACGTCGCCCGGAGGCGACCGACCGGCGTGTGATGAAGCTGCATCTCACCGAAGCTGGCGAAGCCGCGCTTTTGTCCCTGTCCGTCACACATCGCGACGAAGTGAGACGGCTGCGTCCCCTTTTGAGCGAGCTCCTCGTCAAGCTGGATTAGTTCGGCTTGACATGTTCGCTGGTCGACCGAGCTTGGGCAAGCGACGTCTTGACGATCAAACCCGCATTTCCATCATTTTCTCAGCGATCTGCGCACGTGTCTCCACGACCTGCGCCAGGAGCTGGCGCCCACTCGGAAAGAGCCCTTACATGCTTATGGATGACAGCGCATCGTAAAGGCATACAAGTCCGTATAACTGCATTCTATTGTACAGCAATAGCCGATTGATTGGGCCGCTGGCGGGACACCAGCCATCCGGAAATGAGACGGTGCGCCAATCGGCCTGCCCGCCTCTCGTGGATCCCCTTAGCAGCACAAGCTCGACGGCCATTGTATGGATATGCAGAGCCTCAAGCCTTGCCCGCACGTGTCATCCGATCTAGAAACCTGCAATTTCCGTGGGGGCACGTACATTGGATGATTTAGAGAGAACAGCTCCCTGGGCGCCGAAAATCAGCAAGTCGGACGGCCCGATGTATATTGCGATCGCAGACGCGCTGGCCGCCGACATCCTTTCCGGCGCACTCGCCGCGGGCATGCAGCTGCCCACGCAACGGGGCCTCGCCGAGACACTTGGCATTGATTTCACCACCGTCACCCGTGCCTATGCGGAAGCACGCCGCCGCGGCTTGGTTGAAGGACGCGTGGGACAAGGCACCTTTGTGCGCCGACAGAGCGCGGGAACCACGCCCTCCATGCGCGCAGGGTTGGTCGACATGAGCATGAACCTGCCCCCGCGGATTGACGATGCAGGGCTCACGGCGCGGATGTGGGCCGGAATCGTCGAACTTGAATCATCGCGCGGGATCGATCTGCTCCTGCGCTATCAAGAACCGGGCGGAGCGGCACCCGATAAGGCGGCCGGCGCGCTATGGCTCGGGCATAAATTCCCTGGGCTCGGCGCCGAGCGGGTGCTGATTTGCCCCGGAGCCCAGGGCGCGCTGCTTGCCGTCGCCGGCTTCCTTGCCCCGCCAGGAGGCGTGATTTGCTGCGAGGCCCTCACCTATCCCGGCTTCAGGGCTCTCGCCGCCCATCTCGGCTTTCGTCTCGTGCCCATTGCGATGGATGAGGAGGGCCTGATCCCGGAAGCGTTCGACGAAGCCTGTCGCAAGGAGGCGCCAAAGGCGCTTTATTGCACGCCGACGTTCCACAACCCGACAACAGCGACGATGTCTCTCGAGCGCCGCAAAGCCATCGTCGCGGTGGCGCGCCAACATGGCGTGCCGATCATAGAGGACGACGCCTATGGTTTCCTGCCCCGGCACGCCCCTGCGCCGCTCGCGAGCTTAGCGCCCGAACTCGTCTATTATATCGCCAGCCTTGCGAAATGCCTGTCGCCGGCGCTGCGGACCGCCTACCTTGTCCCGCCCAGCACACGGCTGGTCCCTCGCATGGTCGGGGCTATACGTGCGGTCGCTTCAATCAGTTCGCCGCTGACGGTCGCGATCGCGACGCGCTGGATCCAGGATGGCACAGCCGCCGCGGTTCTGGCAGCGATCCGCAGCGAAGCGATCCGCCGCCAGGAGATCGCTCAGTCGGTCCTGCCGCCCACCTCCTGCGTGGCAAAGCCGGAAAGCTTTCACGTCTGGCTGTCGCTTCCATCCTCCTGGACGCGCGCCGAATTTATCACCCGCCTCCGCGCGATCGGCATCGGCGTGGTTGGCAGCGACGCCTTTGCCCTTGGCGCAGGCCCCGAGGCCGTGCGCCTCAGCCTGGGCGGGCCGGCGACACGCAACGAGTTGCGCGCCAGCCTTGAACAAATCGCCGACCTGCTTACCGAGCAACCGACCATGTCGTCCATTGTGGTTTGACCGCGGCCACCACTTTTCGCTTCAGTCTGTGATGCGTTCGGGGTGAGTAAAAATCTCGAACCCGTCATCACGGGCAACGGCGATCAAGGTCATTCCCGCCGCCTCCGCCTCGCGCACCGCACGCGCGCTCGGCACCGATACGGCGACGATGATTCCGGCCCCCAAGACGGCGGTTTTCTGGATCAGTTCGATCGAGACGCGGCTGGTCAGCAGCACCACCCCCTCCGGCCCTTGGCCCCCTGCCCGCTTGACCGCGCCGATGAGCTTGTCCAGCCCGTTATGCCGGCCAACATCCTCGCGTACGATCAGCGCGTCGTCCGCGGGCGTGTAGAAGGCAGCGGCATGCACCGCACGGGTCTCGCGGTTCAGCATTTGCAGCGGCGGCAGACGGCGGATCGCCGCCGCGATTTTGGCCGCCGGCACGCTGATCGTCGGGTTCACCGATTTCGGCGGCTTGATCGCCTCGATCAGACTGTCCATGCCGCACAACCCGCAACCGACCGGGCCGGCAATGCGCCGGCGGCGCGCTTCCAACGCCTCGCGGCGGTCAGGGCGCAGCTCCATCCGGCACTCCAGACCGAGCGGCAGCACCGCCAGCTCGTAACTCAGAATGTCTTCGGGACTCTGGATGATGCCTTCGGAGAGCGAAAACCCTACCGCAAAATCCTGCAAGTCCTGCGGGCTCGCCATCATCACCGCGAAGGTGACGCGGTCATAGCTAAGCGCCACGGCGGATTCCTCAGGTAACTTCCGGTCCATGTCCAAAAACCGGTCGCGCCAGGCCTTGACCGTGACGCGGGTGATCGGATCGGGCGCGTTAGTCATCAATCTTTCCTTTCATCCCCGAACTGCAGGGCGGGCTGAGGCGCAATTATGCCGATCAGCCAAATCACGGTCGAGATTTAAAAAACCGTACCGCCTTGCTATCACGACAGCGGCAAATGTCCATATATATGTATTTGTTGCACCTAACCGATCGCTCGCTGCAAGCGCAACGGCCTGCAAACAAAAAGCCCCGGATTGCTCCGGGGCAAGTTTTTGGGATGTCGACGGTCGATCGTCGGCGCACTGAACATAGGTCGGCTGGTGAGAGGCGCTAAGGGACTCAGACGCATGGCCGGCATTCCTGCCCCGACGACCTGGCACCTGCCTCCGAGCGGAACCTGCTTGCCTTTGGTGGACGGGACCCCATGTGCTTGGTGGCCAAAAACGACAAAGGAATGTGCCCATGTATATCGCCATGAATCGCTTCAAGGTGGCGTTCGGCTCGGAGGCCGATTTCGAACATATGTGGAAGAGCCGGGAGAGCCATCTGCTTGGCGTTCCGGGGTTTGTGGAATTCTGCCTGCTCAAGGGGCCGCAACGTGCGGATCATGTCCTGTATGCCAGCCACTCGATATGGGAGACTCAGGCCGCGTTCGAAGCCTGGACCAAATCGGAGGCGTTCCGGGCCGCTCACGGCCAAGCCGGCAACCGCAGCGGCAACGCGCCGTCTTACATGGGGCCGCCGGAATTCGAGGGGTTTGAAGCCCTTCAGGTGATTAAATAAGCAAGGGGAAGTAGCCGCTTTTTGAAAAAAGCGGCGCAAAAACTTTTGTTACTTTGGGCCGGCGGCAGCGAAACCAGCGCGGCCCAAACTAACAAAGTTTTTTTCCTTCCCTTCGCTTCAGGCGCTCAAGCGCACACCAAGCCGGCCGGCGATGTCCTGGATAAACTGCCAGGCCACGCGGCCCGAGCGCCCGCCCCTGGTGACCGACCATTCCACCGCGGCCGCATGCAGCTCCTCCGTGGAAATGGGCAGCCGATACGCCGCCGCGTAGCCGTCGATCATGGCGAAAAACGTTTCCTGGTCGCCATTATGAAAGCCGAGCCACAGGCCGAACCGGTCGGAGAGCGAGACTTTTTCCTCAATCGCCTCGCCGGGATTGATCGCGGTGGCGCGTTCGTTATCCATCATGTCGCGCGGCATCAAATGCCGGCGATTCGAGGTGGCATAGAACAGCACATTGTCCGGCCGGCCCTCGATCCCGCCATCCAGCACCGATTTCAGCGCCTTGTAGTCCGCGTCTTCCT
>Ga0310811_10008683_pt1 | contig 13071 bp, 14 predicted proteins | sample YCmetagenome_FD_207642 | JGI IMG/M metagenome (GOLD analysis project Ga0310811, IMG submission 207642) | Soil microbial communities from experimental microcosm in Duke University, North Carolina, United States - YC | ecosystem: Engineered > Artificial ecosystem > Soil microcosm > Unclassified ...
CGCCCACCACCGACCCGGCGAACATGGCGAACCGGAGCTGGCGCAGGGCCGGGTCGAGCAAGGCACGGGCCCGGCTGACGGGGGCCAGCAGGACGACGTGCACGTCGGCCGGGGTGAGGGCGATCGGCCCGCCGCGCGCCCCCGATCGCATGCCGAGCCCGATCACCGCCGCCATGGCCATCCCGACCGCCGCCGGCCCGTGGTCGAGGACGCGGGCGAGGGTGGCGCCCGTCGCCGGGGTGCGGCCGACATAGCCGGCCAGCGTGGCCACCCCCAGGCTCCCGAAGATGGCCAGCAGGTAAACGCGGTAGAGGGCGTCCCACATGTCGACCGCCTGGTAGTGGCGCCGCCGCCTGGCCCTGCGCAGGGCCCGAAGGACCGATCCCCCGCTGCCCCCCACGCCGTCACGCTACGCGCCGCTCGCCCCAGTGGCTCGTACAATCGGCCCGTGACCTCCGAGACCGAAACGATCCTGCGGGACGCCCTGGCACTGCGGGACGAGGATCGGGCCGACCTCGCCGCCCAGCTGCTGGCCAGCCTCGACTCGCCCCCAGTGGACGACCCGGCGACCATTGGCGCGGTCTGGGCGTTGGAACTCGAGCGACGAGCGACCAGAGCTCTCTCGGGGGAGGCGGCGACCGACGACTGGACCACGGTCCGAGATGACGTCGCTGTCCGTCTCAAGGAGTGAGGCGGGCGGTCCGATTCGGGCCGGAAGCTTCAGCCGAGCTCGCCGACGCCGCTCGGTGGTACGAAGACAGACGTGTCGGCTCGGCTCCATGTTCCTTGACGCGGTCGACGCAACGGTTCGGTCGATTGCGTCATGGCCCGAATCCGGAACGAGCGTCGAGGGACTGCCGGACCATCTCGACGTTCGAGCTTCGCGACAAAGCTCGGTCCCCTGCCCCACGCGCCGCACCGCGACCCGGTCCGGCACCAGCACATGCGCGGGCGGGGAAGAGCTTGACGGGCGTGGGACGCTTCTACCGTGGCGGAAACGGAGGCAACGGTCGCCCGGCCCCAGGTCCGTCTGCTGGTGCTCCTCATCGCCTGCGCCCTGGGCGTGTCGGTGATCGCAATGCGGTCGAGGGAAGAGAAGTCACCGGCACCGACGGGGCGGACCGTCCCCGCCGAGGTTCGGATGTCGGCGCCACTACGCCTTGGCGGGGCGCCCCTGGAGTGCCAGGAAGTCCGTCTCACCCGCCACCGTCTCGGCGTCCGGGTCTACAGCAGGGGCGCGTCCTTATCCGTCAGGTCTGAAAGCAACGTGTACTTCTCGGTCGACGTGCGGCTGCGACTCGGCGACCGAACGGTTCCGGGGAACGTCCTCGGCACGCGGGAGGACCCGTTCGTCATCGCGTCCGGGGCGACGACGGTCAAGGGCGTGTTCGGGTGGATCCCCCCTCTGGACGTCGGGGGGTTGTCGAACACGGCGCTGGTGACCTCGGCCGGGTCGCCGGTGGAGGTCCCGGAGGGGACGCTCACCGGATGCGACGTGTCGTTCGTCTCCGCTCACTAGTCGTTCCCGGCTGGTCACGCAGCTCCCCTCCTCGGGGCGTGTGGTCCTACACGCGCGCCATGTTGGCGAAACGGGTGTAGTGGTCGAGGAAGGCGAGGTGGGTGACGCCGATGGGGCCGTTGCGGTGCTTGGCCACGATGACCTCGGCGGTGCCGCGGTCGGGGGTCTCGCGGTTGTAGACCTCGTCGCGGTAGAGGAAGATCACCACGTCGGCATCCTGCTCCAACGAGCCTGATTCACGGAGGTCGGCGAGGACGGGGCGTTTGTCGGCCCGGCTCTCCAGGTTCCGGGACAGCTGGGACAGGGCGACGACGGGGACGTTGAGCTCGCGGGCCAGGATCTTCAGGCCGCGCGACATTTCGGAGACTTCGACCTGGCGGTTCTCGGCGTTGGAGCGGCCGCTCATCAGCTGCAGGTAGTCGATCACGATCAGGCCCAGGCCCTCGCGGCTCTTGAGCCGCCGGGCCTTGGCCCGGATCTCCATGATCGTGAGATGGGGGTTGTCGTCGATGAAGATCTGGGCCTCGCCCAGCCGGCCCACGGCGTGGCTGATCTTCGGCCAGTCCGACTCGAGCAGTTTGCCGTTGCGCATGCGGGTGGCGTCCACCCGGGCCTCCGAGCACAGCATGCGCTGGGTCAGCTCCCGGTGGCTCATTTCCAGCGAGAAAATCAGGACGGGGGTGCGGGCCTCCAGGGCGGCGTTGGCGGCCATGCCCAGCGCGAACGACGTGTTGTGCGTCGGGATCATGGACTCCCCGGCCAGATAGAGGTGCTCGGCTGAGTCCACCGTTATGCAGCGGACCGGTACGGACGCCACCGGCCGAATGGCGACGACGGCGCGGCGGGCGATGCGACCGCAGGTTCGTCGACTGCGGGCGCCGCCATAGGCCACTGCCTTGCGCTCCATACGGAACACCGGGTCCAGTGGCGTCCACCACAGTCGCCAAGCTTTGGCGATACGGCCGTCCGGAAGACGGATCGACCGCTCGCGAATCGGCCCCGGCTTGTGGCCAAGGCTGCAGACGAGCTCGCGTACCTGGCGGAGCAGCGGCAGGTTGCTGAGGCACAGGTCGACGCCGTCGCGCGAAGCGTGCCCGTCCGTGTCCAGCAGGCCCTGCAGCAGGGCGAGCCGCTGGCGCGCCGATGCCCGCAGGTAGATCGTTGGGATGTGCTTGCGAATCCCCCCCAGGAGACCTACCGACCGCAGCTCGCGGGTGAGGACGCGCTGCGGACCGGCATAACCCTGCCAGGCACCCTTGCCGGCCACCGGCACGGTGGCCCACTGGAGCGGGACCCGCGGTTCGAGCGGGTACCCGGCGGCGATGAATGCCGCTTTGAAGTGGGCGACGTCTTCCTCACCGATCGTCATTTCAGAGCCCGTGGATTTTCCGTCCCCGAGCCAGCAGCCCAGCACGTACGGATCGACGGGGAGGTCGGCCTCTGGCAGGTCCAGCGGGGCGGCGAGCGGTACGTACCAATTCGGTCGGCCGTCAGCCGTCGTGCGGACGCCTTCGTCGACCATCTGTTGGGTCGTAACGACGCGCGGGAGCCGCCGAGCGCCACTTTGGTCGCGGGCCAGGTGGGGATGGGGGGCCGGCCGTTGCAACCGGTACTGGCGGCCGCGGTGGGACTTCCACGCCGGGTAGTCGTAGGCGAACCATTGGTGGTCGGCGTCGGCCACGATGCTCGCGCCATCGTCGAACTCCACCTGGTAGCAGGGTCGCTCATGCATGACCGGCGTGGCGAAGGTGACCCGGCACGGTTGCCCGCCCGAGTCGATGACGTCGTCGCCGACGCGCAGCTCCCCCATGGTCGTCCAACCGGTCGGGGTGGGGATCGGCGTGTCCAGGGCGAGGGCCTTGCCCGTACCCGGCCTTCCTCCCACGATGATCAGGTTGGAGGGTTGCAGGCCGGCGAGCTGGCGGTCGAGGTCGATGAAGCCGGTGGGGACGCCGGTGATCTCCTGGTTGCGCTCGAACAGGGCTTCCAGGTGGTCCAGCTGGGCGGAGAGCAGGTCACGGATGGTGGCCATGGAGTCGGTGACCCGGCGCTGGGCCACGTCGAACACCATGGCCTCGGCCTCGTCGACGGTGGCGGCCACGTCCTCCGGCAGGCCGTAACCCAGCTCGGCGATGTCTCCCGCCACCCGGATCAGGCGGCGGAGCAGCGAGTGCTCCTCGACGATGTGGGCGTAGCGGCCGGCGTTGCCGATGGCGGGGGTGCCGGCCTGCAGGGTGATCAGGGTGGCCGGGCCGCCGATGGTCTCCAGGACGCCGGCCCGGCGCAGGGACTCGGCCACGGTGACCGGGTCGGCCGGCTCGCCCGCGGCGTAGAGCGACGTGATGGCGTCATAGACGTGCCCGTGGGCCGGCTTGTAGAAGTCGTCCGCCGACAGTTGGACCTCGACGGCGGCGACGATGGCGTCCCGGCTGAGCAGCATGGCGCCGAGCAGGGACTCCTCGGCCTGGAGGTTGTGCGGGGGCACCCGGGCGCCGGATGCCCCCTGGTGGCGCCGCCGAACATCATCGATCGACTGGGCCATGTGCCGCTCAGCCTGCCCAGCCGGTCCTGTGGAACGCTAGGGGACCAACCTCGGGACTTGCCTGTGCAGAGCGGGACTCGAACACACGTTCGAGTCTATCAGGAGGCGGCGACGACCTCCACCGGCAGGCGGAACTCCACCTCGGGGTGCAGGCGGACCGGGACCTCGTGCGTGCCCAGCGACTTGATGGGCTCGTCCAGGTGGACCCGCTTGCGCTCCAGGGTGACGCCGGCCTGCTCCTGGACGGCGTTGACCAGGTCCACCGTGGTCACCGAGCCGAACAGCCGGCCCTCGGGGCCGGCCCGTCCGGGGATGCGGATGACCTTGGTGACGAGCAGCCGGGCCACCTGCTCGGCCGACTCGCGGTCTCGGGCGTCCTTGACCGCTCGGGCCCGGCGCATCCCCGCGGCCTGGGCCACGGCGCCCGGGGTGGCCTTCATGGCCAGGCCCTTGGCCACCAGGAAGTTGCGGGCGAAGCCGTCGGAAACGTCGACGACATCGCCCTTCTTGCCGACGTTGTCCACGTCCGAGCGCAGGATGAGGGTGACCATCTAGAAGGGCTCGTCTCCGTAGTCGTAGGCCGGCGCCGGGCCGCCCGAGGGGGCCGCGTTGGCGACCGGGCGGGCGCCGTTCATGGTCGGGGCACCCTCGCTGGGGCCGCGCCGGTCGTTCTTGGTGATCTGGGCCGTGGCCCAGCGCAGGCTCGGGCCGATCTCGTCGGCCACGACCTCGATCTTGGACCGCTTGTCGCCCTCGGGGGTCTCCCACGAGCGCTGCTCGAGCCGGCCGGTGACGACCACCCGGGCGCCCTTGGACAGCGACTCGCTGGCGTTCTCGGCCATCTCCCGCCAGCAGACGATGTCGAAGAAGGACACCGCCTCCTTCTTCTCGTTGGTTTGGCGGTCGTTCCACACCCGGTTCACGGCCAGCCCGAAGGTGGCGGTGGCCTGGCCGCTGGCGGTGAACCGCAGCTCAGGGTCCCGGGTGACGTTGCCGACCAGGGTCACGCTGTTTCCGTTCATGTCCTCACTCCATTCGCCTGTCTTCTCATGATGTGCGGGCTGCCGTCTCTATTCGGCGGCGACTGGGGAAGATTCGGGCGGTGCGGGCGCGGCGGCCGGGGTGGCGGCGTCGTCGGGGCCGACGGTGCCGAGGGCCCGGGCCGGCTTGCCGGTGGCCTTCTCGGGGAGGTGGATGACCTTGTGGCGGAGCACGCCGTCGGTCAGGGTGAGCGCCCGGCTGAGGTCGGCCATGGTGGCCGGCTCGGCCTCGGCCTGGAGGACCACGTAGGCGCCCTCCCGCTGGCGGCGGATCTCATAGGCCAGCCGGCGCTTGCCCCACCGCTCGACCCGGCCCGGGTTGCCCCCTCGGGAGCGGATGAGCTCGGTGGACCGGTCGACCTCGGTGCGGACGGTCTCGTCCTCCAAGGTCGGGTCGAAGATGATCATGACTTCGTAGGGCCGCATGTGTCGGCAGAGCCTCCCTCTGGACCTGGCGACGAGGCGCGCAGGGCTCCGGGCAGTTCCCGGAGCAGGGTGATGAGCACGACCATGGTAACCCGGCACGCCCCCAGCATGTCAGGAGGGTGCGACAGGAACCCTCGCCGGCCCGCCGGCGAGCGCAGCTACGGGCAGGGGCCGCCGCTCACCAGCCGGGTGCCGGCGGCGATCCCGAGCCGGGGGAGGGCGCCCTGGGGGACCTCCAGGGCGTAGCGGTAGGGCCGGGTGGCGTTGTAGAGCGGGCAGCTGGCCTGGTCGAGGCAGGGGGCCATGTCGGTGGTGGAGACGAACTGGCCGTTGGCGTCGAAGAAGGCGATCGAGAGCGGCAGGGGGGTGTCCTTCATGTAGAAGCTGACCGTGGTGTCGGACCCGAAGGCGAAGATCATCCCGTCGTAGCCGCCCATCTCGGTCCGGTTCATCAGGCCGAGCTCCTGGCGGGCCGTCGTGTCGGCCAGCAGGGCACAGCGGATGGCCGCGGCGTTGGCCGCCCCGCCCTCGACGTGGAAGGCGACCTCGGGGAAGTCGCCGAAATGGGCCCGGGGCAGCGAGACCGGCTCGCCGGCCTTCAGCGAGGGGTCGGCCGGGCGGTTGGCCCCCTTGACCAGGAAGGCCAGCCCGGCGAGGACGACGAGGACGACGACGCCCCACCGCAGGGCGCGCAGGTTCACGCCGTTCGCGACGCCGCGGAGGGGCCGACGCCGAGCGTGCCGGCGACCGCGTCGGACAGGTGGTAGCTCTCGCCGTCTGCGGGGAACCGGCGGGCGCGGACGTCGTCGGCGTAGGCGGCCACCGCCCCCACCCCTTCCGCCTTCAAAGCCGCGTACCGGCGGACGAACTTGGGGGCGATCCGGTCCTCCAGCCCGAGCAGGTCGTGGAAGACGAGCACCTGCCCGTCACAGTCGGGGCCGGCGCCGATGCCGATGGTCGGGACGGGCACGGCCTGGGTGATCAGGCGGGCGACCTCCCGGGGCACGCACTCGAGCACGATGGCGAAGCAGCCGGCGTCGGCCAGTGCACCGGCTTCGTCGACCAGCTGGGTCGCGGCGTCGGCCTCCTGGCCCTGCACCCGGTACCCCCCGAGGGCGTGGACCGACTGGGGGGTCAGGCCGAGGTGGCCCATCACCGGGATCTGGGCGTCGACCAGCGCCCGCACGGCAGGTACCCGGACCCGGCCGCCCTCGAGCTTCACCGCCGCCGCCCCCGCCCGCACCAGGACGGCGGCGTTGCGCACCGCGTCCTCGGTCGACAGGTGGTAGCTGAGCCACGGCAGGTCGGCCACGACCATGGCCCGCGGCCGGGCCCGGCCCACCGCGCCCACGTGGTGGGCCATGTCGGCCACGGTGACCTGCAGGGTGTCCTCGTACCCGAGCACGACCATGGCCACCGAGTCGCCGACGAGGATCACGTCGACACCGGCCTCGTCGGCGATGCGGGCCGTGGGCGTGTCGTACGCCGTCACCATCACCACGGGGGTCCCGCCCTTCCGGGCCCGCAGGGCCGGCGCCGTCACCTGCTGGGCCATGACTGCCTCCTACCGTCCAGCGCCGTGTCTCTGCCGAGACGGTGTGCGGCTGCCGGCGGCGCCCCGCAGTCTACGGCCTGGGGATGGTGGGGATGACGAGCGTTGGCGTGGTGCGCGACCGGGCCGAGGTGGTCGGCGTGGTCTGGGGGGTGAAGATGTCGCCGATCGGCGGGGAGGGCGTCACCGGGGCGGGTGCCGGCACGGTGGTCGAGGGCGACGCCTTCACCGTGGTCTCGGTCGACTCGGCCGCCGGGGCCGCCGTGGTCGCGGTCGTGCCGCCCGAGGACGAACCCGAACCCGACCCCGAACCGGACGTCGGGGACCCGCTGCCCGACGACGATGCCACCGACGGCACGGGCGAGACGGCCTTGCCGCCGAGGGCCGGCGCCGTCGGCGGGGGGGTGTCGTCCGGCGCGCTGGCCTTGCTCATGTAGCGCTTGAAGATCTGGGCCGGCAGCGACCCCCCGTTGACCTTGGCCACCCCGTGGATGTTGTAGAGCGGTTTGGACTGCCCCTCGGGGTAGCCCATCCACACCGCAGTGGTCAGGCTGCGGGTGTAGCCGACGAACCAGGCGTCGCCGTAGACGTCGGTGGTGCCCGTCTTGCCCCACACCTGGGCCTGGGGGATGGCGGCGCCCGCACCCGAGCCGGCGGTGATCACGCCCTGCAGGGCGTAGTTGACCTTCTCGGCGATGGCCCGGTCGAGGACGCGGGTGGCGACGGGCCGGTCGTCGACCAGGACCGAGTCGTTCTGGGTGATCTTGCGGATCACCCGAGGCTTGACCTGCATGCCCTTGGTCTGGAACGTGAGGTAGGCGTCGGCCATCTCCAGTACCGACACGTTGCCGGTGCCGAGGGCGATCGAGGCCACCGGGGCCAGGTCGGAGGTCACGCCCAGGCGGTGGGCCATGTTCACCACGTTCTGGGCCCCGAGGGCGACCACCAGCTGGGCATAGACCGTGTTGACCGAGTTGGCCGTGGCGTCGAGCAGGCTGATCCGCCCGTACGAGGCGCCTTCGTAGTTGTTGACCTCCCAGTCGGCCCCGTTGTCGGCCTTGGGCAGGACGATCTTGGCCGGACCGGGCAGGGTCGACTCCAGGTCGATGCCCTGGCTGGCCGCCTCGGCCAGCACGAAGGGCTTGAACGTCGAGCCGGCCTGGCGACCGGCGCCGCCGCCGTCCGTCCCGACGGCCAGGTTCACCTGCGACAGGGCCCAGTCCTTGCCCCCGACCATGGCCACCACGTGGCCGTCGTTGTCGAGCGAGACGAGGGCGCCGGCGGGGTCGGAGTTGCGGTCGAGGAGGCCGTAGACCGCGTCGTAGGCCTCCCGCTGAGCGGTGGGGTCCAGGGTGGTGTACACCCGCATGCCGCCCCGCAGGACCTGGTCCTCCGAATAGAGCTTGAACAGCTGGGCCTGCACGTAGGCCACGAAGTACTCGGCCCCCGCGCCCTTGATGGTCACGGTGGATTCCGCCGTGGGCTTGGGGACCACGTAGTCGAGCAGGGGGATGGACTCGACCGCGCTGGCCTGGTCGACGGTGATCACCTGGGTCTGGACCATCGCCTGCAGGACGATGAAGCGCAGGTCGTGGGCCTCGACCGGGTTGTCGTAGACGTCGCCGTTCGACGGCTCGCGGATGAGGCTGGCCAGGTAGGCCGACTCCTTCAGCCCGAGCTGGCTGAGGTCGTCGATGTTGAAGTAGGCCTTGGCCGCGGCCTGCACGCCGTAGGCGCCCCGCCCGAAGTACACGGTGTTCAGGTAGCGCTCGAGGATCTGCTGCTTGTTCAGCTTGCGCTCGATCTTGACCGAGATGACCGCCTCCCGGATCTTGCGCCACAGGGTGTACTCCTGGCCGACGTAGGCGTTCTTGACGTACTGCTGCGTGATGGTCGACCCGCCCTGCGTCACCCCCTTGTGGCGGATGTCCTGCCAGGTGGCCCGGGCGATGCCGAGGGGGTCGATGCCGCCGTGCTCGAAGAACTTGCGGTCCTCGGCCGAGACGACGGCGGCCACCATGACCGGCGGCACCTTGTCGATCGAGACCGGGAAGCGGTTCTCCACCCCGTGCAGCGTGGCCAGCTCGGCCCCGCTGGCGTCGTAGAGGACGGTGGTCTGGGCCTGGGGGGCTTCGGGGGGCAGCGGGATCTGGGTCAGGACCCAGGCGACGCCGGCCAGGGCGGTGACGGCGAGGATGCCGAGGAGGAACCAGACCCGCCGGTAGCGCCAAAAAAAGCTGCGACGGCGAGCCGGCCCCCGGCTGGGGGGACGGGTGGCGACAGCGGGCGGGAGGGGTTCGAGAAGCCCCTGACTGCTGGTGCGCACGACTCGCCGAGCCTACCGGTCGCCGGTCCCCGGCGACCAGCTTCTCGTTAGGAGGACGCGGTGCGGGGGCCGGGGCCGAGGCGGAAGCTGCGGACGAGCTGGTTCCAGGAGCAGGCGGTGCACACCTCGACGACGTAGCAGGTCGACTCGCGGGGGCCGCGCTTGAGTTGGGTCAGCTCCTTGCGGGTGGTGATGCACCGCCCGTGGGCGGGAAGGCGGGGCCCGAAGGCGAAGGACACGAGGGTCAGCGCCGCTTCCTCGCAGATCGGGCAGTCCTCACTGCGGGCCTCGCCGACGTTGCGGGCGGCCCGGAGGAGCTCGGGGTGGGCGTCGCACACGTCCAACTTGCTCAGCCGCCCGCGCTTGAACTCGTCGATGGTGTGCTTGCGCACCAGCCGGTAGTCGACCTCGCCCGGGCCCGCGGCCAGACCCGTCCCCCGCGCTTGGAGCGACTCGGGCCGGAAGGTCACGGGAAAAGGGTAGCGCCGTCGCCGTTGCTGCCACTCGCAGACCGGCTGTGGCATACTGGCGTCGATATATCGGCTCGATATGTCGGCAAGCACGAATGAGGTCCGCGCCGTGTTGGAACTGGCCATCCTGGGCCTGCTCAAGGAGCAGGAGCTCCACGGGTACGAGCTGAAGAAGCGGCTGACCGACGCCCTCGGCGCCTTCTCCAGCGTGTCGTTCGGCTCCCTCTACCCGGCCCTCGGCCGCCTCGAGGCGGCGGGGGCGGTGCGGGCGGTGGTCCAGCCGGCCGAAGGTGGTCCCGCCGGTCCCGCCGGTCCGGTCGTGCCCATGACGGGGTCGATCGCCGGGGAGGCCGCCGCCTTCCGGGCCCGCCGTTCGACCACCCGACCGTCGCGGACCCGCAAGGTCTACGCCATCACGCCCCGGGGCGAGGCCCTGTTCGAGGAGCTGCTCGAGGCCGACTCGGCCAGCGCCGACGACGACCGGGCGTTCAACCTGAAACTGGCGTTCTGCCGCCACCTGCCGCCCGAGCGGCGGCTGGGGCTGTTCGAGCGCCGCCGGGCCCTCCTGGTCGAGCGACTGGCCAAGGCCCGCACCAACGTCCGCTCCCGCAGGGAGCGCATGGATCTGTACACCCGGTCGCTGGCCGACCACGGCGCCGAGACCACCGAGGCCGACATCTCGTGGCTCGACCGCCTGATCGCCATCGAACGTGAGAGAGGGGAAGCCTCGTGACCACTACCCGTCCGATCCGCCTGGCCATCGCCGGCGTGGGCAACTGCGCCAGCTCGCTGGTCCAGGGCCTGGCCTACTACCGGGACGCCGATCCCGCCGACTCGGTGCCCGGCCTGATGCACGTCGTCCTGGGCGGCTACCACGTGCGCGACGTCGAGGTCGTCGCCGCCTTCGACGTCGACGCGGCCAAGGTCGGCCTCGACGTGGGCAAGGCCATCTTCTCGGGCCAGAACAACACCATCCGGTTCGCCCCCGTCGGCGAGCTGGGCGTCACCGTCCAGCGGGGGCCGACGTTCGACGGGCTGGGCAAGTACTACCGCCAGACGGTGGAGGAGAGCCTGGACGAGCCGGTCGACGTGGCCGCCGCCCTGCGGGAGTCGGGGGCCGAGGTCCTGGTCGCCTACCTGCCCGTCGGCTCCGAGCAGGCCCAGAAGCACTACGCCCAGGCCTGCCTGGACTCGGGCGTGGCGTTCGTCAACGCCATCCCGGTGTTCATCGCCTCCGACCCCGAGTGGGCGGCCAAGTTCACCGAGGCGGGCGTCCCCATCATCGGCGACGACATCAAGAGCCAGGTGGGGGCCACCATCGTCCACCGCATGCTGGCCCGCCTGTTCGAGGACCGCGGCCTGGTGCTCGACCGGACCTACCAGCTGAACGTGGGCGGGAACATGGACTTCAAGAACATGCTGGAGCGGGAGCGGCTGGAGTCCAAGAAGATCAGCAAGACCCAGTCGGTCACCAGCCAGGTGGAGAACGGGATCGACGCCGACGACGTCCACATCGGCCCCTCGGACCACGTGCCGTGGCTGGAGGACCGCAAGTGGGCCTACATCCGCCTGGAGGGACGCAACTTCGGCGACGTCCCCCTGAACGTGGAGCTCAAGCTCGAGGTCTGGGACTCGCCCAACTCGGCCGGGGTGATCATCGACGCCGTCCGCTGCGCCCGCCTGGCCCTGGACCGGGGCATCGGCGGCCCGCTGCTGGGCCCGTCGTCCTGGTTCATGAAGTCGCCGCCCGAGCAGTACCACGACGACGTCTGCCAGCGTCTGGTCGAGGAGTTCATCGCCGGGGGGTGAGCGCGGCGGTGCCAAGATGGCGCCGTGCCCAGTGACACCGCGGCGACGTGGAACCGGCTGCTCGAAGGGGCCCGGGGCGGCGTGCTGCCCGCCATCGACGCCGTGGCCTACGGGCCGGACATCGGCACCGAGGCCGACTTCCGCCTGCTCGGCAACCTCTCGGGCAAGCGGGTGCTGGAGCTGGGCTGCGCCGGGGGGCAGAACCTGGCCGCCATGGCCAAGCAGGGCGCCCACGCCATCGGCCTGGACTTCGCCGCCGAGCAGCTGGCCGCGGCCAGGCGGCTGGCCGAGCAGGAGAAGGTGCGGGTCGAGCTGCACAAGGGCGACCTGGCCGAGCTGGTGTTCCTGCGGGCCGAGAGCATCGACATTGCGTTCTCGGCCTACGCCCTGGGCCTGGTCACCGACCTGAACCGGGTGTTCCGCCAGGTCCACCGGGTGCTCAAGCAAGGGTCGGCCCTGGTGTTCTCGCTGCCCCACCCGGTGTCGCACCTCATCGACGACGACGACCCCGACCAGCCCCTGCTGATCCGGCGGTCCTACTTCGACCGGTCGACGGTGAACTACGACTGGGAGGGGCTGCCACTGTCGGCCCACCACCACACCTTCTCGGACCTGTTCACCGGGCTCGGACGAGCCAACTTCAGGGTCGACACCGTCCTGGAGCCGGAGCCCACCGCCGACGGGCGCCGGAGCCCGCACTGGCGCGACGCCAACCGCTTCGTGCCCCGGACCCTGATCCTGCGGGCCCGCAAGGAAGGCACCTGACAGAGCGGCCCAGCGAGAGCGGCCCGCCCGGGAGGCGGGCCCATGAGAGCGGCCCGCCCGGGAGGCGGGCCCATGAGGTGATGGCCCGCATCGAAGCGTCCTTGGTCGACGCCGGGTTCAAGGTGAGCCGGGACTCGGTCTCCGGCCGCCAGGCGGTCATCGGGCGAACCGGCGGGCTCCGCCTCGGGAGGCGACAGGTGTTCGTGCTCGTCGCCGTGTTCAAGGCGGGCATGGCCGGGCGCGACCACCTCGATCGGTACCTGGACGAGGCGGGCCAGTACGCGGCCACGGTCAAGGGCGGCCTGGCGACGGGGGCGGCCGCGGTGGCCGTGGCCGTGGTGGAGGCCGGCGGGCCCGGGCCGGTGGACACCAGCTGGGCGGCGACGCCGCCGGGCCCAAAGCCGGCGGCCGGCCGGGCCCTCGCCTTTCCCGCCCTGGTCGACCCGGCCACCGGACGCGTCGTGTGCCCAGAGCAGCCCCGTGATTTGCGGGCCGTGACCATACGTGCAGTTGGTTTGGACCCGGGGTAGAGTTGGAGAGGTTCCTGCGACGCACGACCGGCAGAATTCTGGGAGAGCTGGGCGGCGGCAAGGCACCGATGCGGGCGAGGCTCGAAGTGGAG